>Ga0164313_10006616_pt1 | contig 10213 bp, 8 predicted proteins | sample GuaBasSedimGuay4_FD_113735 | JGI IMG/M metagenome (GOLD analysis project Ga0164313, IMG submission 113735) | Subseafloor sediment microbial communities from Guaymas Basin, Gulf of California, Mexico - Guay4, Core 4569-4, 0-3 cm | ecosystem: Environmental > Aquatic > Marine > Hydrothermal vents >...
ATAGACTGATGAATGTCCTTTTCGCCTTCTTGCAGGCTTTTTATTTTTTCCCTGGCCTTTTCCAGATTCGGGTCAAGTTGCAGGGCCATGGCATATTCTCTCATAGCCTGATTTTCCATGCCAAGGCTGGAGAAAAGCTCTGCAAGGTGAAAAGCAATCTGCGGATGATTGTGCTTGAAATCCGTGCTCAGCTTCAGCAATTGCCTGGCGAATTGAATCTGTCCGCATTCCTGGGACAACTTTGCCAGAGAAAGAAGACTCAAAATGTTGCCTGGGATAACAGGCTTGAGCGTTTTGTAGTAATTGTACCAGCCCCGGATGACCGCGGTCACCTCCTTAAGCTTATCTGCAATATTGTCTGTTTTCCTCACCTTGTCATACGCTGTAAGCTTGTTTTGTAATTGTTCGACGGATTTCTTGTCAGGGCCTTTGCCCTTTACGTCCATGTAGAAACCAAGATAGACAATTCCGCTTGCAACGTGAGCAATGGAGGTTTTCTGCGGGTGTGCGGCAAGTTTCAACTCCCCCAAACAACGTTCAATGAATTCGCGGGCTTCTTCAAGCTGGTCTTTTTCCTCTCCACACAAAGCAATATCGTCCGAATAACGGAGATAGCGGTCTTTATATTTATCCCATAATATCTTGTCGAGGGGGTGGAGATAGATATTGGAAAGGAGCGGCGAAAGTCCGCTTCCCTGCTGAGAACCCAGAACATTATCAAACAATCCCATTTCTCTGAAAATCTTTGTCTTGAGAAGTTTTGCCAGAAGCCGGATAACAGGCTTCTCATCAATCACACGCCCTGCGAGATCCAGCAGGATACTATGATCCATGGTGTCGAAAAATTTTCTTACATCCATTTGTAAAAACCAAAGGTGACCGGCTTTTATGAGCTGACTTGCTTTGGTTACGGCTGTAAGGGCTGATTTTTTGGGTCTGTAGGCATATGAACAGGGGAGAAACAACTTTTCAAAATGGGGATTGATCACCCTGACTATTGCTTGTTGAACCACCTTGTCCTGAACCGTGGACATCCCAATAACCCGTCCTTCTTTTTTGGTCTTGCGGTCTTTGAAGATCACAACAGGAAGGGGATCGTATTGATCGCCCTGGATTTGTTTCTGAATTTTTTGAAGGTTATATGCAAGGTTCTTTTCAAAATCTTCACACCTGACCCTGTCGATGCCCGGCGCTGCTTTGTTGACCCGCACCCGTTCCCATGCTGCTTGCAGGTTGTCAATGTCATAGATTTTTTCAAATATCATAACACACGAAAATCCTCGGTTTTTTCAATGATTTTAAGGCCCATTGATTTTTTTTGTTTAACGCACGCTTCACAAAGCATGTAAACCAGGACATTATCCACGTTATCATCAATAATTTCAAGTAATTTTGCCTGCAATTCGGCAAGAAATTTTGCCTCCAGACGGCATTCAAACACGCTTTTTTGAACCCTGCGGCCATAGTCTTTTAAAGTTTCCGCAGCTTTTGCCCGCTTGCGATCATCCACAATATCATACGAAATGACGTAGAGTTTTTTATCGGCCATGGTTTTCCAAACAGTAAATTAGCCACGCATTAGGGGAAACTTTTTTTGTCCCGGAGGGACAGATGAAAATAGCCAGGCAATTTATTGCCTGGTCATATAGATACAATATGCATTCAGTCCCGTAGGGACGACAGCATTCTTTACAATCAGTCTCCATCTGTAACCCATGGGAACTGAACCGCTTTAGCCTTGTCAGCAACATCGGGAAGTTGCAATTGTATGAGCGACAAAACAGATGAAAGAAGCTTCTTATACAGGCTTTTGGAAACAGGATTGAGCCCATGTGCCAGTATAGACGCATTCCTTTCGCCAAGACGTCCTCGCAATGGTTTGGACTCCAGAAAGTGTTTCCCAACAGGATGATCAAATTCACTCAGAAGTTTATAATCCATTTCCATGCCGATGCGTATCTTGCCGTCCACATCATTCCTGTGCTTTTCCAGTATATTTTGCATGGGATCAGGGACTAAAGATAAATCCACATCGCCAGTATCAATACCATATGGATCTCCAGCCAGCATTTGCTGGGCAAAAAGCTCAGTTGCGCGATAAAAACGGGCAACAGCATCATCATATTTCCCTTCTTTTCCCCTGCGAACCGCATTGTTGAAAAGATCCAAGAGAGTAAATCCGTTATCATTTTCCATGTCTGCCAGATTTTTCAATAAGACCGTCGCTTCATAGGAGGGCTTGAAGGGCTTTAGAGTAAATAATCCCCATTCTACTTTATCCATCCTTCTTTGTGCTGCTTTGTGATCAAAAGTATCCCACGCCAGGTATGCCTGAGAGATGAGGCGCAAATTTTTTGCCCACCTGTTTTCTTCCTTATTTAATAGATCTAACTTTAGATTTCCCAGAATCTCGTCGGCTGTAGCAAAGCGAAGGCGCAAGATCAATTCATGGGCAAGCTGGATATCATGAAGCGAAAATACTGCCGAGGGAGATACGGTCAGAAATTTTTCCGTGCCGTCTATTACAACTCCGTTTTTTCTCTGACCTGTAATATATTTGATGGATGCGCACTGGTTATAGATAGCTGAAAGAACAGCCCCGCTGCTCATGGCCTTAGTGCCACTTGTAAAATCGAGCTGTATCTCTTCAGGAGAAAAGCCCATTTCATCCAGTTTCCGAAAGACCCGATTGATGCTTCGAAAGACGGCCTGAAAGTCATCAAAATCCTGCAAAGGCTCCATCAAACATGAAGATTCATCGAGGCTCAGTTCTTTTGCTATGGCTTCTCCATAGATTCGGCTTCCATCCGTGACAATCAAAACCAGAAAATCCGGCCGGCTGTCTCTAATCGTCTTTACCAAAGGTTTGACAATATACACATTAGCTCTTGTGCCTGTTCCGACAGTAACGATGAGAGCGCGTTTTGTGTTCATTAAACCTCCCTTACGATGTTTCTATTTCATATTTTCCCAGACCAAAGGTGCAGGCCTTGCCGACATGAAGATATTCCCCTGCCCTAATGAAAGGAAGGAATTCTTCAAGGTTACCTTTGAATGAAATTTGTCCTAAAAAGCCACCCAATTTCATTGATTTCTTTTGCCTGTTTGAATAGCGTTTCCAGTCATACCAGTATAATTTCGATTCGGTAGATTCAACTGCGACCTCGGCTTTCTCGAGAAGGCTTTTATAATTTAGATCCCATGGTTCTCCTGTGCAGACGAGAGCAAGTAAGGAAAGCCTCCGAAACAGGTTTTGCATAAGTAAACGAAAATTCAGATCTTTTGTCAGATGATTACCGCTCTTAATCCGGGTCGGGCTTTTAAAAGTCAGGACTATTTTGGAGTTGTCTTTATCAGATACCGCAAAATGATTTAGAGAATGCGCATGAACTGATCCTGTGAATCGTTCAGATTTGCCGTCAAATACAAGATTATCGTTTTCGCCAAATTGATCTGTAATTCTGTCGATCTTGTATCTCCCCCTGCCGACGCCGATACCGTGTCTTCCCATCTCTGCAAAAGCGAAGATAAAATAAGGAAGATATTCTATGGCCTTGCCGATGAGAACAAGGTTAAATGAAAACGATTCTCCAGGTTGAAATTTGTTCTGGTTAAAGAACGGAGGCTCGATAATGAAGGGCCGCGGGTAATCAGAGAGGTTGTACCCACCGGCAGAAACATGATTAAAGGATGTCTCAAAAACAGAGGCATATAAACAAGAAGTTTTCAGCATACATTCACGGCAATCCTGGCCCTGCATAGCACAACAGCTCTTGCGCAACGCATGGCCGAATCCTCCTCTCAGCGCTGAACCTGCAAATTGGGGAAGGTAAATATGATCACGTGCTGTGAGATAAAGTTTGAGACTGGCAAGCTTGATATCAATACTTAAAAATTTATTCTGCTGAGTCATTTTTGCTGCCCAATCTTCCAGCAAGGCACTGGGTTGCCTTTATACTGAAATACAACAATTATATCGGCATCTTTCAGTATCTCGGCAACCTCAGAGTATTTTTCACTGCAATACTCATCCCTTATGACCTGCGCAATCTGTTCCGGCTGCTGCAGGGAGGCGTACTGAATTTTTTGTTCAGGGGCATGTTTTTCGATTTTATCTGATATCCATTTTTTAATCTCTTCCCAAACCTCTTCTATCTTTTCCCTGGAATTTGATACATCTTTGTTTTCGGGAAAATTAATTGTAATATGCCGTTTGCCATTGGAAGATGAGTGTGTCACTTTCGGCATACCAAGAAGCAGGTCTGAATAATAATATGACGGTTGAAGAACTTGAAAAAAGAAACGAACACGGGCTTCAAGGTATTCCCATGCCAGCGAAAAGAATATCTCTGATTTAGTTCCATTCAGGGCTTTTTCCAGTTCCAAATATTCAGGAATTTCTGAAAAATTCCTTGGCGATTTACATTCAAACTGGCACGTTGCCTCCTCACAGCCGTAACATGGGGCCAAACTTTGTGAGTGGTCTTTATTTGAGCCAGCAGACTCTTTCAATTCATAATCATCGATAATTTGATTTAAAATCTGGTCGGCTTTTTCTTTGGCATCCGGCGCCAGGGACGACAACATGCTCCCAATACGAACTGCTCGATCCCAAAGATGAGGCAGATCTGCCAGAATAGCTTCGGCTTTCATTGTTACCTCATTGGCATCACCGGCACGCCCCACCTGTTTGTCCATGCCGTCTATGATGCGGAACAGCGCCGCCAATAAAGCCAGGCGTTTACCTTCTATCTTTTTTTTGTTATGGATCATAGAAACCGTGCTCAATGGCTTAAGCTCGATTTCAGTTCCTTCAGGCCCGGTGCAACAACCGTTCAAAAGAGGCATTTTCTTGCGGTGGTAGACTGAAAGTGAGGCGATATTTTTGAAGTCAAAGTTCGACAGTTGTATGCCTTGACGCTGTAATGCCTGCTGAAAAACGTTATCCTGAAGACGGAGGAAGCCGAGCAGATTGTGAAAGATTCGAATCTCTGTCGGAAGAAGAGGTATTCGTCCGGAAGAAAAAGGCAGCGAGCTTAAAGAATGACCACAGTCATGCAAATATACCATTCCTAACAAAAGAAATAATTCTTCTGAAGAAAGAAAATGGGGACTACTATTTAAGATAGGAAGAAGCAAGAGTTCGGTATAAGCAAACAGGTTGATATGGTGGTGCCGGGCATGATCGGCCATTTCCGGTGCTTTGTCTCCAATCCATACGGTCTCTCCAAGCCGGGTCATATCACGGAAGGTATCCTCATATTTGCCCAGCCCTGGAATTAAGGTATTTCCTGCAGCTCGAATCTCAAGGGGAGAACGTAATGCCTGACCGGCAAACATATTCTTTAATCGTTCTCCAAACGCGTTATATTCATATTTTCCATCCTGGTTAACATAAACAAGCTTTTGAAAGCTCTCAGACAGCGCTTCAAAATAAGGTGCTGCCTCCTTCTCATTCAGTCCTGCAATGTTTTCCAGCAGGACAAGCGCTAATCTGAATGCAGCCGTATCAACGCTCAGGGGAGGCGCGGGCAATTTGATAAGAGTATCGGAATCTTCATAAATATAATAAGCAGGTTTCGTATACAGGATAGATGCAATAGTCAGGTATGGAATAATTGCTTTATATCCGCCGGTGGGAATAATTGTCGCTTCATCACCTTGTTCCTCAACGCGATTAAGTATTCCGGCCACGCATGAAAGAAGATTGGGAAGCCCGATATCGACAAATTGCGCATCATCTGCGGCACCTAAACCCAAAGGCACATAGTATGTTACTTCAGTGTCTTTCAATACTTCATGGCCAAGATGGGACGCGCAAAACAGGCACTCTGCCGTATCCGTGGAAATAAGATGATAATAACAATCCGATGAATTTATTTCTTTGAACTTTTCTTTCTTTACTTTTTCAATGCTTTTTTGTTCGGCTCCCCAGTTTTCCTCATCTTTGAAATCGTCTAAAATGTAGTTGTAGTCACTATAAAACTTGCCAGGTATTGGGAAAGAAGAATTATCAAAGATGCTGCTTTGCCTGAATGAAGGACGGCTGAGCCGAAGCGATGTTCCGTATTTTTCATAATTGCCAATAATTGAAGTGCCCACGGAAACGATAAAATGCATTTTCATGATATTTACTCCAAAAGAAAGTCCTTCAACTTTTTTGCCCACTCTTTATCACTTTTTTGATCGAGCTTTTTCCTGCCGATACGTTTTGTGAGTTCCTGCGCTCCTTTTTGTCTCTCTTTGATATCATTGATCTTTTCAAGTGCATTAACCAGCTCAGATACGCTTCCGATCAGCATTTGTGATCTTATATTGTTTAACCTGGTCATGAATATATTAAACTCCGACTCTATATTTTTTCCAGGCATAAAATGGCCGTACCCAATATGTTTTTTGGCGCCGACACCTCTGCGTATGAGAGCGGTCTCAAGCCATTCCCAGGCTCTTTTTGCAAGGCTCTCATCTATTGAAGCAACCGCAAACCGGAAGATCAAGCCTTCCTTTACCGTAAGAAAAGCCACAGGATTCGGCATATGCCAGTCACCGGGCAGATATGCCGGGTCATTTGAATTATCCACTGGAGTATAATAGGGGCCGTAATGAGAGGTGATAATATCAACATTAAAAAATTCGTTGACAGGTTCAGGAAAGGCATCAAAAAAGACGACCTTTCCTCTTAAAATGTCCTCTGGTTTTTCCTCTGCTTTTTCTTTATTAAAGCTGCCGAAAATGTCCTTGAACTCTTCTTTTGAAAAATTGTCATCATCCCTATGGCCTTCTTTAGCAAAACTTCTGGCTGCGCCTTTTAATGCTTCTCCATTGATATAGGGAATGCCATGTGTCCAATGTAAAAGAAGGCCGTTTTCAAAGCTTGAAGAAATACCCATTCCCACAACCATGCGGCCTGTAAGTTCAAGCGGTTTTTCGTAAACACTGCCTTTGCCGTAATCATCCTCCCATTGCCGCAAGAATGCCTCATGCCGGACAAGAAGGGCTTTTGACATGGAAGCGCTTGCTTTCTTAATAAAATGGTTTTTCAACGTTTCATAGGTTGTATCCCCTTCATCAGCATTTTTGGTCGATACTCCGTGCAGATAGCGATAGAATAAAAGATTGGCGTTTGTTTTGTTATCTTTTATGTATGCTTCTATTGCGGTTTTTGAAAACTTAGGAAGTAAATAATCAGGCATGGTTTTAAGTCTCCCTGTCCGCGCTTTTCTCTTCCTCTCTGTTTTCCAGTTCCATTTTTTTCCCCTCGGCTTTTGATTTCAGGCACCCGAGAAAGACCACGGCCTCCTGCATGGCCCGGCGGTATTCATTTATGTCGTCCAGTTCAGCCAGTTTTCCATTCAGCTTCCCATTAAGTGCGGCTTCTCTGATCGAATGGGAGAGTTCCGGCCCCGTTTCTTTATCATCTTCTGCAAACCATTTATTGAGAATACCAAACGCCCCCTTAAATTTGATGCTGGCAAAGTCCATGGCCTGGAGAAAGCCGCTGTTTAATATCAAAGCGATGAATTTAGCGGACTGTGTTCTGATATCGTCTGCATCGTCTTTTTCTTTAAGCCAGGCAACCTGCGCAAGGGCAAAGCTTGCTCTTTTTTGATCCATATTCAGTGCCACAATCATTTCTCCTGCTGATTTTTCGTATTGGCTTTATTTGTTTTATACAAGCGCATCATAACTCTGCCTTTGCCGGTGGTGCGGTCTCCGCCCAGCCAGGTGCGCTTGCCGTCAACCTTTTCGATAAATATCTTTACGTTGGCGGCATCATCATTAAAGATATCTTTTTGTATACGAGGCTGACCTATAAAAAGAGAGCTGTAAAGGATACTTTCCGCAGGAAGATATTCAGTATACCAGACACCGGTATTTTCATCCACAGTTCCTGTATCTTTAATGCGGTTGTGTGGTTCAACTTCGGTCGAATATTTCACAAAGTAAAAATAATCCGTGTCGTTCAATATGGCTACCCTTTTGGGAAAATCAGATTTAAACGGAATGTATTCCGGAGTGTCGGGGAAAAGCGCATCTGAAAGGAATTCAAGGCATTGATCCCCATTATCCGTATTCTGCTGCTCAAAGGAAAGCTCCTCCAGGATCAAGAGACCGTTCGGAGAGATTTTTACAATACTGTTGGTGTGAGACAGGTATCTGTTTATTGAAACGCTTGGCCGCCATATCTTATCGACTCTTTTTCCATCCGATACCATCAACATATCTTTATCGGCAGCTCTCAGATCTCTTTGAAAACGAGCAATAATGGAGGGACAGGTAATATAGGCAAAAATACCTGCCAGTGAGCGAACTGGAAAAAAGAGGAGTTTTGCTTCACCAAAAGCAACCGCGCCAGCGCCGTCTTTTTCATCTCTTTCGCCTTTTTCTTTTCCAAAAACCGCATCAATCTTTTTCATATCATCATCACCTGATACGGTTTTTTCATAAAACTCCCGCAATGCCCCCTTTACCCCGCTTGCCTGGACAACAGGATTTCCCGTTGCGGTTTCGCGCTGCACAGGGTTGTCTATATGCCCGATGCTTGCGCCTGCACCTGCGTGCAATGCAGACTCGATATGAAATATAATTATCTCTTTTTCAGGGTACATAATCCCAACCTCCGATCAACATAGTGTTAAAACCCTCTTTGCAGTAACTGCTGTCTCCCCCCGGAAGCGTGCCTGGAAAGGACGACTCGACCAATCCTTTGATCCAATTTCTGTCACTTTCTTTATCAAAATTAATGAGTTCAAAGAACATGACCGTGCCGGCAGGAACCGCTTTTATCATTTTTTTTGGCACGCCTTTGGCCAAATCCCATCCCCCTATCCGCGATAGCCTTTTCCCTGTTGCCATTGAAATCAGCCGCACCTTTCTTTTTTGATCACCAATTTCCCATTCACCCGCAGGAAGTGCTCCTTCAGCAGACTCAAGAAAGTCCGGATAATACCCTTTATTCGGAAAATAGGCAGGCGATGTTAGTATAACCCTGAATTTTCCTGTGTTGGATATTATTTCTGTTATCTCTTGAACCGGAAGGTTTACCACAGGCAGCCTTTCTATCAGACAGACTCTGCATTCTCCGCCAAGTCTTGCCGTATGAAGATATTGAAACAGTGAAGTGATTGCATCTGTGTCAAAATCTTCTTGATTATTGAGATTGTCAATATGTATCAGGAGACCCTTTTCTCTAAATCTACCCGTATCTGCCTGCATTCGAATATAGGGAGGATGCGCAAGATGGTGTTCCTTGGCGGTCAGTGTGATATTATCCCGTTTAATAATGGTGGATGATTCTTCAAGCCAGAAGATATCCTCTTCCGGAGGCAGAGCCTTAAGCTCGCCATGCTCTGGTTTGCCTGCCAGGTAGTAATTCAGATCGTTCCAGCCGATCACACCCTCTCGAGGTTTAAATTTTGAACTATCAATTCCGCAAAAAAATCCAAGAGGATAAAACGGAATTTCCAGATCAGAACAGTCCGCAATGCTAAACTTGCGGTCCGGTTGAAGGAGATAGTACTTATTTCCTTTGTCGGTATTCTTATCTTCCAGTTTCCAAAGATCAGCAGGAGATAAAACTGACAGATGAATCTCATCATTTATTTTTTCGCCGAAAAATGGTCCGTGTATGGATAAACTTCCAGGATTGTTTTCATCTCCGAGAAGACCTTTGAATTTTTCAGGAAGTTTGGAAAAAAACGCATCATAATCAACACGTTTGCTTAAGAGGTGAACAAACAGGGTGCGAAGCATACCGTAACATGTAGAGGGATATGGCGGGAAAAGCATCCCTGTCCATACATCAGCGCCCGCATCAAACGGGCGCCCGTCTCGGAAAAAAAGTGTATCATTAGGTTGAATAAATAGCCACATCAGTCCATTCCCTCTTGATGCAAGTATATTGGCACGTATAACAAAGAAAGCATGTTTTCAAATATTACCGATTCTTTATAGCCGTAAATAATATCCTCTGTCTTGTTTATCAATGAAAAAGCGAGCGCTCTGTCCCGCAGATGCCGCGGCAGGATATGATAAAGTTCATTCATTGCCATACTCCTGTCACATATTCCCCTCTCATCCTTCATAACAGGTTCCATTTTGGCAAACTGGTGATACCAGCGAACCGAAAGACCGTTGTTGTAAGCAGCAAGCCATGCTTTTAAAAACTTAATTACTCCCTGTTGACTTGATTCACGCTTAACTTCCCAAGGCG
>Ga0164313_10006617_pt1 | contig 10211 bp, 7 predicted proteins | sample GuaBasSedimGuay4_FD_113735 | JGI IMG/M metagenome (GOLD analysis project Ga0164313, IMG submission 113735) | Subseafloor sediment microbial communities from Guaymas Basin, Gulf of California, Mexico - Guay4, Core 4569-4, 0-3 cm | ecosystem: Environmental > Aquatic > Marine > Hydrothermal vents >...
GCGATGGGTCCATGTTTCATCTCACCCGCCGGATAGCCCTCGGCGTGGAGGTAGGAAATCTCCTTGAGCTTGAGCGCACCCTCCAGCGCGATGGGATAGAGGATGCCGCGTCCGAGATAGAGCGAATCTGTCGCCTCGGAGAGTAGCTCAGTTCCCCGGCGATAGATCCCTCGGTCCGTCCTGAGCACCTCCTCCACCGCCAATGGCAGGCGCTGGAGTTCCGCGAGAACTTCTCGGTCGAGCTCATCGTTGAGGCCGCGGGATTTCCGCAGGGCCAACGCGAGCACGACCAGGGCCACCAACTGGGTGGTGAAGGCCTTGGTCGAGGCGACTCCGATCTCGGGTCCCGCCTGGGTCAGCATCCTCGATGTGGCGAGCCGCCAGGATGATGAACCACGGACGTTGCAGACGGTGGCCAACATGGCGCCGCCTTCGGCAGCGAGTTCCATCGCGGCAAGCGTGTCCGCGGTCTCCCCCGACTGGGTGACACCGATGACCAACAGATCGTCGCCGAGCAGAGGATCGCGGTAGCGGTATTCCGAGGCATAGTCGACTTCGGCGGGCAGACCGGTCAGATGCTCGAGGATGAATTTCGCGGTCAGGCACGAGTGCCATGAGGTCCCGCAGGCCACGAGGTGGATCCGTCGCAGCTTGTCGAGCTGCGCGGTTGAGAAGCCGAGCCCATCGAGGTTGACCCCGCTCCTGTCGCTGTCGAGATAGGCGCGAACCGTGTTCCGGATGGCATCGGGCTGCTCGAAGATCTCCTTGAGCATGAAGTGGCGGTAACCACCCTTTTCGACCCTCCCGGCATCCCAATCGAGGGTCTCCGGCGACCGCTCGATGGTGTTTCCATCAGTGTCTCGGAACTCGACCCCGTCGGCACGGACCATCGCAGTTTCACCATTCTGCAGATAGATCACCTTGCGGGTCCGGTGCAGGAGGGCGACGACATCGGAGGCAACCATGTTTTCGCCGGATCCGATTCCCACAACCAGGGGCGGTCCCTGTCGGAAAGCCACGACGGTGTCCGGTTCCCTTCGGCAGACCGCCACCACGGCGTACTGGCCAACAAGGCGCGGGAGGATCTTGACCACCCGGTCTCCGAGGGGGCCTTCCTCGCGTCCGAGGAGCTGCGCGATGAGTTCTGTATCAGTGTCCGAGGAGAGCTCGACCCCGTCTTCAAGGAGTTCGCGGCGAAGACTCGAGTAGTTCTCCAGGATCCCGTTGTGGACCACCGCAATCTCGCCGGAATCGTCAACCTGTGGGTGAGCATTCGCCTCGGTGGGGGCGCCGTGGGTCGCCCATCGGGTGTGGCCGACCCCGGTGGTTCCGTGGAGCGGTTGGTGATAGGCGAGCTGCTCGAGATTCCTCAGCTTGCCCTCGGCGCGGAGGATCTGGATGGCATCGGGCGCGAGCACGGCCATTCCCGCCGAGTCATACCCTCGATATTCGAGCCGCCTCAGACCATCGAGGATGACGGGCACCACCTCGTCGGATCCCACATAGCCGATGATTCCGCACATTTAGCGCCTCCCAAACCGCATTCGCCGACCACAGTGTACCCACAATGTGGCGCCCCTGTGGCTCGAGCATGGTGATCTATCTACGATCGAAAAGGCCTCGATCTAGGTCCTCGCCGCGCGCTTGGCTTCGAGCGCCGCCATGAGTTCGTCAAAGGCGTCGGCAAAGGATGCAACCCCGGCCGTCTGAAGATCACTTGTGATCGCGTCAAGATCGATGCCGAGCGCTGCGAGCCGCTCCAGAACAGCCGCGTCAGCGTCGAAACTCTCGGCAACCGTCGAAACCGGCCGGCCATGATCGCGGTAGGCCTCCAGCGTCGCAGTGGGCAGGGTGTTGACCGTGTTGGGCCCGATCAACTCCTCGACATAGAGGGTGTCGGAATAGGCCGGGTTTTTGGTGCTTGTCGATGCCCACAACGGCCGCTGTACTTGCGCTCCCCGGGCCGCCATATCGGCAAAGGTCGGGTGGTTGAAGAGTTCGAGGAAACGGCGGTAGGCGAGCCGTGAGTTGGCGATGGCGGCGCAGCCGCGGAGCACGGTCGCCTCATCGGTTCCCAGGGCGTCGAGAGCCGCATCGACCTTTGCATCGACCCGGCTGACAAAGAACGAGGCCACCGAGGCGACTCCAGAAGGGTCGTCACGGCGCTCGAGACCACGGATATAGGCGGCGGCGACGACCTCGTAGTCGGCAAGGGAGAACATCAGCGTGGCGTTGACATGGATCCCGGAAGCGATGAGTGCTTCGATGGCGGGGATCCCGGCGCTTGTCGCGGGCACCTTGATCATCAGATTCGGCCGGTCCACCGCCTGCCACAAACGCCGCGCCTCGGCTTCGGTTCCGGCGGTGTCGTGGGCGAGATGGGGTGAGACCTCGAGGGAGACAAAACCATCGGTGCCAAGCGATTTCTCATAGAGCCCGGCGAGGACATCCGCGGCCATCTGGATATCCTTGATGGCCAACGCCTCATACAGCTCGGTGGTGGGGGCGTCGGGTTGAGCCTCGAGGAAGGCGTCGATGTCTGCATCGTAGGATTCGGATCCGGTGATGGCCGCCTTGAAGATCGACGGGTTGGAGGTCACCCCCCGGACGCCATCGTCGCGGACAAAGGCTTCCAGCCCGCCGCCGGTGAGCAGATCGCGCTCGATATAGTCGAGCCAGGGCGCCTGTTGGTGGTCCTCCCACAATGCCTTGAGTGGATTCATTCCTCGTGCCTCCGTTGGTGTGTGTCTCGCCACCGGCGAGGTGGCGCGGTCAGGGTACCATTCTCGCGAGATGCGAGATGCGAGATGCGAGATGCGAGATGCGAGATGCGAGATGCGAGATGCGAGATGCGAGATGCGAGATGCGAGATGCGGCGAAATCATAGACTCGCGCACTATCTTGTCAAGTATCTTCTACAAATCCGTATCCGTGCCCGCGTCCGTGACCCGTAACCCGGAAACACCGCTCACCGGGGCGTGCCGGGTTTGACATTGTGCCGGCACCGACCCACCGGCAGTGCGTCACCCACCGCACAATGTCATACCGGGCAACCCTCGCGGCAGAGCGTTCCGGTGCGGCTCTCCCGGTTAAAAGGAGGCCGCCGGCGTGCCATCGGCGTGGTCGAAGTCCCTCAATTCACCCCGCGCGACCACGCCGATGGTGCGACGCTGGGCCGCCGAAGGCGGACCAGAAGGCCGGGGCCCCGGGACACCGGCCGCGGTAGACGTCCCCACCTCCCGGTGCGTCCCATGAACTCTCGGATACGCGATCCCAACCGGAACGAGACTGAAGGTGGGGCCAGCCCCACCCTACGCCGCCGCAGGCGGACCAGAAGGCCGGTACTCCGGGACGGCAGTGCGAGGCGCGAATCTCCACAGGGTTTGGAGATCGTTCCAACCGTCATCGTCCCGCAGAAGGTTGGAGCGATCCACGCACCATCGGGAGATTCTTCGACTCTCTCGCGGACTCGTTCGCTCAGAATGACATGTTCTTCGATGCTCGTGTCTTTCCATGGGTAGGGGCCGCTCCGCGGCATGGCGGTGCTCAGGGTGACATGCTATTGGGGGAGTTGAAATCCATCGCTCGGGGTGACAAGTGGGGATGATGCGATGACCGCGATGGAATCTGCGCTTATCTGCGCTATCTGCGGTTTCTCCGGCTGCGATGCATGCGATGGAATCTGTGTCCATTTGTGTGATCTGTGGTCTGCGACGGTGCGACGGATCGAGTATCAAGTGTCCGGCCCGCCCGTGGACCGTCCTCACTCCCCCGTGAGAAACGTCAGTGGTGGGATTCGCTCACCTGCGCCGACGGCGGCGTTGTCGAGGACACTGTTGGCGCCGATCACGGCGCCAGAGCCGATGTGGCAATAGCCCTTGAGAACCACCCCCGGCTCGAGCACGGTCTCCGGAGAGACTCGAACCCGTGGATCCACCCAGGTATTGCGGGGATCCCGGATGCTGACCCCGGCAGCCATCAGATCGGCAAGCACCATCTCGTTGAGCACGCGTCCCGCCTGCGCGAGGTCGGCTCGGGTGTTGACGCCCTGCATCTCGGACGGATCGTCAAGCTGCACCGCCGCGACGGGCAAGCCCCGGGCCGACAGCGCAGCCGCGACATCGGTGAGGTAGTACTCCGACTGGGCGTTGTCCGTTCCGAGCCCGGCGACAGCCCTCGCCACTTCTTCTCGGTCAAAGGCGTAGACCCCGGCGTTGACCTCCCCGATGGCGAGCTGACTGGAATCGGCGTCGCGTGCCTCGACAACCTCCCGCACCATTCCTTCCTCGCTCCGCACGACACGTCCATAGGATCCGGGATCGGCAAGTTCGGCGGTGAGAAGGGCCGCGGCGGCTCCGTCGGTGACGGCCGACATGAGATGGTGGAGGGTCTCGGGACGGAGCAGCGGCACATCACCGGAGAGCACCATCAACCGGTCGGTGGGGCGGTGGGCCAGACCATCGAGCGCCACTCTGAGGGCATCCCCGGTTCCGAGTTGAGGTTCCTGCAGAACATCGGTCACTCCCCGGTCGCACACACACTCGCCGACCGCCTCGGCGCCGTGTCCGACGACCACCACGATATCGTGAGGGCGTGCGACCCCGAGGGCGAGATCGATGACGTGATCGACCAGCGGCCGACCAGCGAGTTCGTGCAACACCTTCGGCAGATCGGAGCGCATCCGTGTGCCCTTGCCGGCGGCGAGAATGGCCACAGCCCAACGGGGTTCGATGGTACTCATGGCTTCAGATTATGACGTATTCTTCATCAGCGCATGACCGAACCGCCCATCACATCGTCACAACCACCAGGACGCCACACAAGAAAACACGTCGTCTGACGACGAGATTGCCGAAAAACGTCGTTTCTGGACGGGAACTCGCTAGGTGTCTTGGTGTCTTCGTGGTTGCGACGGGCTGAGGCGCAATCCCTAACGGCGACGAAGTTCGTAGAGAACCTGCTTGGCCACCGCTTTGAGGGTCTCGAAGACACCCATCCCCTGAACGGCGATGGCCTCGAAGGTGGGTTCGCCCTTGAAGTTGAGGACGCGGTACATCTTATCCACCGCCACCGCCGTCGGCAGATCACGTTTGTTGAACTGCAGGACGTAGGGGATGCTCTTGAGATCGAAACCATTTTCATCGAGGTTGTCCTCGAGGTTCTTCATGCTCTCGATGTTGGCGTCCATCCGGGCTTCCTGGGAATCGGAAACTAAGACCACGCCATCGACCCCTTTGAGGATCAACTTTCGCGAAGCGTCATAAAAGACCTGGCCGGGAACGGTGTAGAGGTGGAAACGGGTCTTGAACCCACGCACCGAACCGAGATCGAGGGGGAGGAAGTCGAAGAAAAGCGTCCGGTCGGTCTCGGTTGCGAGCGAGATCAACTTGCCCTTTTGCTGGGGATTCGACTTCTCGTAGATGTACTGGAGATTGGTGGTCTTCCCGCCAAGACCAGGACCGTAGAAGACGATCTTGACGTTGATCTCGCGGGCGGCGTAGTTAATGAAGCTCATTCTGAAAAAAGTGCGTCAATATCTTCGTCGGTGATCTCGGCGAATGGGGATTCCGCTTCCTCGATGCCTACCTCCTGCGCCTTGAGCTCGATATCGGAGAGCACCCGCTCGACATCGTTCGATGCTTTGCGGACTCTCAACCGCACCAGACCGAGGGAGGATCGCTCGTCGAAGATCACCACGAGGATCAGTCGTTGACCGACGATGGAAATATGGATGTTGTCCTTCCGACCCTCGTGGAAGAGGATCGAAAATTCCTTCTCTCCGATCAGTTTGGCCAAACCATCGGTGGCGGCCACATTTCCGGCCGTGAGCGATGCGAGGGAGGTGGTGTCCACCTGGTCGATCTCGCCCGCCCCGGCGATCTGTTGGCCGTTTTTGTCGACGAGAAAGACAATCTTCGCGCTGGCATCGATGCGAAGACGGTTGAGAAGCTGAGTGATTCGCTCGAACTCCTCCTCATACAAGACCAAACTGTGACTCACTGTCGCACACTCCTCGTAGAATCATATCTCAACACAGACATCAACACCACGCAAGAACAGACATCACATGAGACTGTATCAGAAAAAGTGGGATCTCAGACTTTACGCCGCGATTGCAACGCAGACGCGAGGGTGAGCTGGTCCACGGCGGCGATCTCACCACCGACGGGAATCCCCGATGCGGGCCGGCTGACCTCGACCTCGAAGCTCGCCAACCGCCTCGCGATGTAGACCGCCGTCGTCTCGCCCTCCACCGTCGGATCGGTGGCCAGGATCACTTCCGTCACCTCGTTGGATCTGCAGCGCTCGATCAGACCATCGATGGTGAGATCCTCCGGACCGACCCCGTGCAGCGGCGAGAGATGGCCGAGCAGCGCGTGGTAGAGCCCGTTGTATTGTCGGGTGTCCTCCACCGACCAGATGGTGGTCGGCGTCTCGACCACCAGGATCGTCGCCCGATCGCGCTCCGGATCCGTACAGACCGGGCACGGATCTTCCTCGGTGAGTTGGGAACAGATCGAGCACAGACGGACCCGGTCGTGGAGCTGATCCAAAGCCGAAGCGAGAGCCGCGACCTCCACCGGCTCAGAGGTGAGGAGGTGCTCCGCCAGACCTCGAGCGGTCCTCGGACCGACCCCCGGAAGACGCTCGAGGTGCTCGAGCAGCACCCGCACCGCCGCCGGTCGCAGATCCATCAGCCCGATCCGTCGGGTTGGACCGCGACGATCTGACCACCGATGATCTCTCGAACAAGGACCACTGCAGGATCGTTCTCAGCCTCGGTCATGAGGCCGTTCGGGGTTCCGCCGCCCGATTCCTCGACGGCCTCTGCCTCGACACGAATCTCCCGCGCTGCGGGGTAGACCACCCCACACGCCGTCTCCAGGAATTTCCGTACGGCGTTGGATCCCGCGTAGTTTGCCGACGCCCGGGCCTCGGCGCCAAAACGGATCATGACCACGTCGCTTTCAACGCTCACCTGGGCCGCCTCGATGGCGCCGGCGAGTCGCGGGTGCTTCTCCCACAGGGCTTCGGCCAGGTTCGCGGGTCGTGCACTGGATGCCGGCGGTGGTGGATCGTTTCCACGATCACCGGTGGCGGTCGGCGTAGGCGGTGCGCTCTCGGCCGGCGGTGTCTGACCACCGGCGAGCCAGCGCTCGACCCTTTGGATCGACGGCCAGCGGGCGAGTCGCAGCGCCGCAACCTCGAGGGCGAGCTCGCGATTGGCCGCATCACGCAGCATGGGCTCCTGCTCGAGCCAGAGCCCGAGCATCCGGGTCAGGGCATCGGCGCCGAGCTGGGCGGCCCGTCCTTCTATGAGCGCTCGCTGGTCGTCGGTCAGACCCGGCTCGAGGGCGGGGTCCACCGCGAGGTGGAGCATGGCGCGCAGCAGCCGTCCGGTCTCCTGATAGAGGATGGCGGCGTCGTGACCTGTGGCGAGTTCGGTACGGATGATGCCGAGCGCTTCGGCCACTCGACCGCCGGAGAGAGCCTCCACCAGGGAGGCCGTCACGTCAAAAGACGGGACCCCGAGGACCTGAGCCACCGCCTGATCGTCGATCTTGTCGGCGGCGAACGCACGGAGCTGGTCGACCAGCGAGAGGGCATCCCGCACGCTTCCCTGGGCGGCCGCGGCGATAGTGCCCGCTGCGCCGGGGCTCAGCGCAAAGCCCTCCTTCTCGGCAATAGTCTCCAGGTGCGATCGGATGGCCTGGTTGGAAAGCGGTCGGAACTCGAGCTGCTGGCACCGCGAGAGGATAGTCGCCGGCACCTTGTGGCGCTCGGTGGTGGCAAAGATCCACAGAACATAGGGTGGCGGTTCCTCGATGCTCTTGAGCAGCGCGTTGAACGCCGATTTCGAGAGCATGTGGACCTCGTCCACCACGACGACCCGATAACGATCGCGGGTCGGGCGGAACCGAAGGAGCTCCTGGAGTTCGCGCACCTGATCGACCCCGGTGTGGGTCGCGGCGTCGATCTCCACGACATCGATGCTCGAGCCATCGGCAATTTCGAGGCACGAGTCGCATTCGCCGCACGGCGTCGCGGTGGGCCCTTCGGCACAGTTCACCGCCTTGGCGAGGAGCCGGGCTGCGGTGGTCTTGCCGACCCCGCGCAGACCCGAGAAAAGATAGGCGTGGCCGAGAGCATCCGATCCGAGGGCATTGCTCAGGGTCTGGACGACGGCATCCTGACCGAGTAGATCGGCAAAGCGCTGCGGCCGCCACGAACGGGCGAGGACCTGGTAACTCACCGGGTCATGGTAGCGGATCTCGTCCGGCGGTGGAGGCGTATGAGGGTGCCAGGGGATCTCGCGCGTTTCTATAAACGCGATGGGAGGGGTGCCAGGCACCTTTTCGCGGCGAAAAGAGAGCCAGGCACCCGGCCCGCGTTTCCGGAAAGGCCACATGGAGTCAACCATTCGCGCATTCTGACGTACAAACAACAGAAAACGTCAGCACACATCACATCCCGATTCACGGGATTCGGTGTTATGGTATTGGCTGCAAATTGACTTTTGGATCCAAGGAGGCTTCGATGCGCCGTCTGATTACATCTGTTGTCGCACTCGCCCTGGTGGCGACCGCTGCACCCGTTTTTGCCCTGAACTCAGGTACCGACATCATCGTCCCGGCCGCGGGCCGCGGGACACCGTGGGTGACCGATCTCTATGTCGCGAACCCGGGCAACGAGACCGTCACCGGGACCGTCTACTGGTTGGTCCGGGGACAGGCGAACCCGTCTCCAGCGTCGTTCACTTTCTCGATCGCACCCGGAGCGACGGCCATCTACGAAGACGTCATCCTCGCAGAATTCGGTCTCGCCTCGGCCGGCGGCGCCTTCCGCGTGACTTCAAGCGACACCGTAATCGTCAACTCGCGGATTTTCGCCACCGATGGTTCGGCGACCTTCGGTCAGGGTTTTGAGGGCGTGCCCGTATCTGGCGCGACCCAGTCCGGCGGCATGGCCACCGTGGTGGGTCTGAGCTTCAACGACGCCTTCCGCACCAACGTCTATGCCACCGGCGGCGCCAACGGTGCCACTTTTACCGCCAGGCTGCTCGACCCCACAGGCAACAACATCTCATCCGCCGACCTGACGCTCGGCGCCTATGAGCCCTACCTCAAGCGAGTGGACCAGCTCTTCCCCGGCGTTGATAACTTCGATAACGCTACCCTCACCGCTGATGTCGGCGCCGGTACCGTGGTGGTCGGCGCCTCCAAGGTCGACAACGAGTCCACCGACCCGACGACGCTGGAGTCCGACGCGACCGCCGGCGGCTCGGCCTCGTCCGACGGCACCTATCAGATCTCGATCTATGACTCGGCATTCTTCGCCGCCGGCGGCAACATCGTCATCGCCGAAGATATCGTGACCCAGATCAACGGCACCTACTTCAACTGGGACAAGCTCGAGGGCGGCGACCCTGCATGCACCCTCCAGTTCCTCTGGGGCCTCGGGATGAGCCCGACTCCCCTCGCCGACTTTGCCGATGGTGTCACCTTCTCCGACAGCTACACCTCCACCGGCAGCGGTGTGATGGAGTGGACCGTGACTTTCACCGTCGAGAACAACATCGCGATCACCGGTACGGTAGCCGCGGTGGGTTCCGATTTTACCGATCCCGATGAACTCGGCTGCAACGGGACCTTCCCCTCGCTCCCCCTCTTTGGTGGCAAAGCCGAGTAGCAAGTCAACCGAGAACGATCCAAGGGCCGCCCTTCGGGGCGGCTCTTTTTCATCGCACCATCGCCTGAACACCGGCCTTCTGGTCTGCCTTCGGCAACCCAGCGTCGCACCATCGGCGCGGTCGCGCGGAGGTGGATTGAAGGACTGCGACCACGCCGATGGCACGCCGGCGGCCTCCTTCGATACCTGGAGAATTGCACCGGATCGTCCTGCCGCGAGGGTTGCCCGGTATGACATTGTGCGGGCCGTGCCGCGCAGCCGGCAGGTCGTTGCCAGCACAATGTCAAACCCGGCACGCCCCGGTGAGCGATGTTTCCCGCGTGAATTCATCTCGAGGTAGGTTGGCTGCCGCTGAAACTGGCTCTGATCAACAGAGGAGACCGGCGATTCGTATACCCGACAGCAATGGAGCAGTCGAAGGGTGCACGATATGTGGAATCGAATCTCACAAAATCCGAGGACCGCGGTGCTGGGTGGAGTGCTCATCGGTCTCTTGCTGACCATCTCGATCCAGTATCGAC
>Ga0164313_10006618_pt1 | contig 10211 bp, 7 predicted proteins | sample GuaBasSedimGuay4_FD_113735 | JGI IMG/M metagenome (GOLD analysis project Ga0164313, IMG submission 113735) | Subseafloor sediment microbial communities from Guaymas Basin, Gulf of California, Mexico - Guay4, Core 4569-4, 0-3 cm | ecosystem: Environmental > Aquatic > Marine > Hydrothermal vents >...
AGATCTTCCCGATCGGCGCGCTGAGCAAGTATCTGCAGTTGACGACTGGCCTGGAAAACAACCCCCCGGAAGAGGTTAACCAAACCCTTTTCCTTCTTTTTGTAACTGGAAACCATCACATAGATGCTTCCCATCACAATAAGGGAGAGTAGGGCATAGGGGGCATTCATTTTAAACATAAGCCAGAAGGAGGTCACTGCGCCCAGTAACGAGATATACCACCTGGACTTGAATATCGGGCGGTATGAGGGGTCGGCAGCAAAATGTTCCAGCAAAGAGATCAGGCATATTACACCATAGGTGACCATAAAGAACATAGCGATGATCTGTGCCACAAAATCGATATCTCCAAATGCAACAAATACAAATCCAATGATGATGCTGATCAACCCGGCATTGGTGGGGTCATTATCTTTTTCCTTACCCTTTGATAACCAATTATTCAGTCGGGCACCGGGGAATACATCATCATAGCCCATGGCCTGAAGGGTTCGGGGAGCCACCATAATGGATCCCAATGCAGAGGAGAGTGAAGCTGCTGCAAGACCGATGGGAATAATCGGTCCCCACATAGAAATTTTCTCCATGATCAGCTGATCTGAAGCCAGCTCCTGAGGGGAAGCACTTATGGCCAGCTTGTAGGCTACAAAAAGGTAAACTACAAAACCGCCCAGGGTCGCCCAGAGTGTACCCCTGGGAATAGCCTTGCTGGGATTCTTGAGGTCACCGGAAAGGCCTAATCCAGCTACCAATCCAGTGAAAGCCGGGAATATGATTGTAAATACAAAAAAGAAATTGTCCGGATTCTTAATCTGGGCATTCAGTTCAAAAGAGTGGTCTGGCATGGTTGGTTTACCCAGGAAGAAGAATAGCAGAGATGTGAATAGTATTGCAACTACAATATATAGAGCTTTCATGCCTATGTTGGCTCCACGGGTAAGGATGACTATGGATAACAGGGTCATACTGGCCAGGCCGATCCAACGCTTATCGATAAGCGGGGTGTTTATTTCATAGTGAAGAAACCTGATCAGCGGATCAAATGCTTCTGAAAATGCGATCACATAAAAAGCAACACTGATGGCCTGACTCAGATAGAGGGTAATACCAATGGAAGATCCGATGTTCAGGCCAAAAGAACGGCTGATAATATAGTAGGCACCACCTCCCTGAACCTTCTGATTGGTGGCGATTTCGGCTACGGCCAACGCTGTAGGAATAGTGACCATATGGCCCAGCAGAATGATTCCAATTGCCCCGATAAATCCCTGGTGGCCAACTGCATATCCGAACCTTAGGAACAATACAGCTCCCAGAATGGTGGAAATAGTGGTCATAAAGACCGGGAGGGTGCCAAAATTGGCTGTTGTTCTATGCGGATGGGAGTTAGCCAAGTTTTTTTTGTTTTTAAAAACAATGAAGGTTACAAAAAAAAATCTAAAATAAGTGATGAGAAGCTCCGTTTTTTGTCCTCCACAGATTTTTATAACTTGCGGCCGAAGAGAAAAGTATAAGGTATAACCTTATGGAAGACCTATTGAAGATCCTCATTGTTGATGATGAGCCCGAAGCAAGTGAATTACTTAATTACATGTTGCAGGAAGATAAATCGCTTTCTGTTGTTGGTATTGCAAGTCATGTGGATGAGGCCATCAGACTATTGAAACTGGAAGTCCCGCACCTGGTGTTACTGGACATTCAGATGCCCGGTAAGGATGGATTCAATTTCATTGAGCAGGTTCAGGCTGCGGGCCTTGAACCCGGGATTATTTTTGTGACGGCCTACGAACATTACGCCATTCAGGCTATTCGGAATTCGGTTTTTGATTATATAATGAAGCCAGTTCGTCAGGAGGAGCTGGACAATGCAATCAAGAGGTTTCGTCAGTTAAAACAGGGTGTTAAGAAACAAGACTTGAGTCAGCTGGTTGAGGCCCTTAGAGAAACAGTTCCAGGGAAAATCAAATTGAATACGCGGTCCGGTTATATTCTTATCAATCCCCAGGATGTGGTGTATTGCCAGGCCGATGGTAACTATACACATATTCAGCTTGTTACAAATGTACGGGAGGTGACAACCCAAAATCTGGGGGCCATTGAGGAGTTATTTAATGGTCGTAGCTTCTTCCGCGCCAGCAGGTCTTATTTACTGAACCTGAAGTACCTTGCCCGGGTTGACCGGAAAAGTTGTAACTGTATACTGGAATATCCAGATGGTACATGTTCCATACGTATTCCCGCACAAAAGATCAAGATCCTTGAATCAAGCTTCAATTGACCATTTGGTTTATCCGGGGATTCAACGGGTTCAGGTTCCAAACACAGGTATTCATACAATAAGTATCAATTCCCTTTACTTTGCCTTAAATGGTGTATACTTTAGTAGGTGAATAAGAGCCTTTTTAACCCTAAAATGCAGCATCATGGTAGAAGTATTTAACCTGGAAGGCATGCCCGTTTATAAGCTTCGGGCAAGCGAAGAAGAGACATTTTCTGTTTCAGAACTGGAAGGCAAAGGACTCCCTTGTGGCATTTATTTCGTAAAGATCAAGAAAGCCCATAGCATTGAAACAGCCAAGCTGTTGATATGCTAGCTTCTGATTATTCCAGGAAATGATTTTTTAAGAGATCGTCATGGGATGATCCACTTGTTCCTGTAGCAAGACAAAGTCCATTAACTCTGATATCTGGTTTACATACTGGAATCTAAGACCCTCGCGGTAGATCATGTTGATCTCCTCCACATCTTTTTTGTTCTCTTCTGAGATGGCAATATCGGTAATCCCTGCCCTTTTTGCAGCCAGGATTTTTTCTTTAATCCCGCCCACCGGAAGGATCTTCCCCCTGAGTGTAATCTCACCCGTCATTGCCGTGTGGTTCCTGATTTTTCGTTGGGTAAAGGCAGATGTAATGGAAGTCATCATTGCCACCCCGGCAGAAGGACCATCTTTGGGGATTGCTCCTTCAGGTACATGAACATGCACATTGTATTTTTTAAACAGAGGGGCATCAAGTGAAAATTTGGATGCATGCGACTTCAGGTATTCCAGGGCGAGTACTGCAGATTCTTTCATTACATCTCCCAGGTTACCGGTAAGTGTAAGCTTGCCTTCGCCCTGGCTCAATGAGGTTTCCACAAAAAGGATCTCACCTCCTGTGGCAGTCCAGGCCAGGCCAGTTACGACACCAGCATGCGAATTCCCGTCGTACTTATCCCTGAGATACCTTGGTGGCCCTAAGATTTCTTGTGCCATACTCAGAGACAATTTTTTCTCATAATTGTCTTCAAAGGCAATGTGCTTGGCAGTAACCCTCACCAGTTTGGCAATCTGTTTATCCAGCTGTCGCACTCCTGATTCGCGGGTGTAGCTTTCAATAATGAGCTCGATAGTTCTGGCAGGTATAGAGAACTGTTGCTTTGTAAGGCCGTGGTTCTTAATTTGTTTAGGGATCAAATGCCTGCGGGCAATCTGGGTTTTCTCCTCCACAATATATCCTGAAAGATCAATGATCTCCATTCGGTCAAGCAGTGCAGGATTAATTCCGGCTGTTGTATTGGCTGTGGCAATAAACATGGCCCTGGAGAGATCGAAGTCCAGTTCCAGGAAGTTATCATGAAATGTACTATTTTGCTCCGGATCCAGTACTTCAAGCAGGGCCGAAGCTGGATTTCCATGGGCATCCCGGCCCACTTTATCAATTTCATCAAGGACAAACACCGGGTTGGATGATTTTACTTTTTTCAGGTTTTGAATTACCCTGCCTGGCATAGCGCCTATGTAGGTTTTTCGGTGACCCCTGATTTCAGCCTCATCGTGGAGCCCGCCCAGTGACATTCTGACATACTTGCGGTTCAGGGCTTCAGCAATGGACTTGCCCAGGGAGGTTTTACCAACTCCCGGAGGGCCTACCAGGCAAAGAATAGGAGATTTGAGATCACCTTTCAGCTTAAGTACAGCCAGGTGTTCCAAAATACGGTCCTTCACTTTCTCCAACCCAAAATGGTCCTTATCAAGGATTCGACTGGCCCGCTTAAGGTTGAAGTTATCTTTGGTGTATTCGTTCCAGGGTAGTTCAATGAGGGTCTGGATATAGTTGACCTGCACTGAATATTCTCCTGTCGCCGGATTAAGCCGCATCAGCTTCTCAAGCTCTTTTTCAAAGGCTGCGGCCACCTCCTTGCCCCATTTCTTTTTCTTCCCCTTCTCTTTGAAATCTAAAACTTCCTGGTCCTGGGGAGATCCCCCCAGCTCGTCCTGGATGGTCTTCATTTGCTGATGCAAAAGGAATTCTCTTTGCTGCTGATCCAGGTCATTTTTTACTTTTACCTGGATGTCGTTTTTCAGCTCAAGCATCTGTACCTCTTTTGAAAGGCTTTCCAGCAATGTGAAGCCTCGCTTCGCCACATTGTTGGTCTCCAGGAGATCCTGTTTTTGCTTCAGAGATAATTCACTGTTTGAAGCCAGGAAATTGACCAGAAATGAAGGACTTTCTATATTTTTTACGGCAAAGGTGGCCTCTGTGGGGATATTAGATGAAAGCTTGATGATCTTAATGGAGAGTTCTTTCAGTGCTGCAGCCACAGCTTTAGCTTCTCCGGCTGGCTTTTCTTCCTCATCTTCCAATGGGGTAATTTTTGCCACGTGATAGGGTTTATTCGTAATAAGGTCATCCAGCATAAACCGTTTCCTGCCCTGGATAATCACCGAAGTTGTACCATCTGGCATTTCAAGAATCTTGAGAATCTGGGCAACCGTACCTATTCGAAACAGGTCATCCAATTCGGGATCATCCACATTGCTTTCCTTTTGTGCTATTGCTCCCAGTATCTTATTCTTCTTGTATACCTCCTGAACTAATCGAAGAGATTTATCCCGGCCTACGGTGATGGGGATAACTACTCCGGGGAACAACACAGTGTTGCGCAATGGTAATATTGGCAATACATCGGGAATATTTATTTTCTTCAAATCCTCCTCCTCCTCTTCAGAAAGCAGGGGGATGTATTCAGTATCTTCGTCTAATGGGATCATAAGGTTCTCAAGCTATTCAAAAATCCGTCAATTTGTCAGTTCCTACATTTCGGAACGGGTGTCACCATTATGGCAAGAAACGTGCCATTGGCAATTGACTTGTTAAGAATAATACACCGAAACCGGTGATTTTGTTCTGGTGTAGGATGGTGGGAGAATTAGATGTACTTGATTGTTACCTCCTTGAGAAACTTTTCTTCCAGCAGCCTGGCCATACGTTTGACAACAGTGCGGCGGATTTCCAGTTCAACCGGCAGGTTGGGATCCTGATGGGCAATGTTTACACGGGTTCCAATGATAAAGTGGATTTCATCACTCTGCCGCACGAGTTTTACGATCCTGTCAGCCGGTCCGTTCTCCAGCGAATAGGACGTGGAATACTCTTTAAGTAGCCGGGTCACTTTAGTAATTGTGAGGATGCCTTCAGTAACCAGATCAATACCATCCATATGTGAAATCGGTGGTAATTCGTCGTCCTCAAACTCCAGGCTGTCTGTGATCTCCACACCAAGCTCACGGGCGATAATATCGGCAGTGGTGGCTCCGCAAACTACTTTTTTACCTTTGAAGGATCTTACGGAATCACCCAGTACCTGGTCATTTCCTTCCTCGTATGGGGGGCCCGTAATGATCATCAGTTTTCGGGGCTGGCGGAAGTAGATTGTCGCGCAGCTGGTGTCATCTTTTGAACTGTAACCATCATTCCGGTGTGCCATATTCACCATCTTTGCTGACAGTTTGGTCGCGGAGATCTTCGGGCTGTTTTTAACCAATTTCACTGCATACTCCTGCATTTGCTCTCTTCCCCATCCAAAGGGGAATTTATCTGATCCTAATCCGGATTGAGCTATACCGTCGCTGCTGAAAATAATCCGGTCCTCTTTCCTGGGCTGGAACTGGCATGAGAGGATCTCCTTTCCGGCATTCTTTTCGCTATCAAGCACGAGGCAATTCCATCCAGGATCAAAGGGCTTTTCATCTCTCAGGATGATGGTCTGGGGATTGTCATACTCCAGGATGGTGGTGAGTCCGTCATGTTCGATATCCACAATGGTAAAGGTTGAGTAACTCATTTGCCTTTCACTGCATACAGGCAGGGTATTCATGATGATGTCGGCGATCTTTTCCACCGCTTTATGTTCCATGGTAAAATTCACAGCCATGGTGGCTGTGAGGGTCGCCAGTACATTTGCTTTCACCCCATGCCCCATGCCATCAGAGAGAACTACAATGGTCCGGTTTTCCTCTTTCACTTTCCTGCTTAGGAAAACATCCCCACATATCCGTTCATTCCCAAAGTTGCGTTGATCGCACGCCACTTCAATATAAAATTTCCCACTCATCGTTTGGTCAGGTCCTCTCTTAAATTATACGATTCAATGATCGAGTTGAGCATCCGCTCTGATTCAGATGCTCCTTCGCCCATTATGAATCCAATTTGCTGGACCAGGCTAAGATTTTTGTCAATCACCTCGGTGAGTCGTTTAACCACCTCCTCTTTTTGTACTTCAGGCGCTGACATATCCCTGATTACCGCACCCACAGTCTTATCCTTCTCTATCACAAAAACGCTTATATTCAGGATCTTCCCTTCGTGTTGTATATCTCTGTTGGTAATGGATTCATTTTGGTTCAACACATAGGTAAAGAGGTTGTAAAAATTGTACGGAAGCAACGTTTTCAGGTCAGCCCCGGCCAATCCCGGTACCACTTCATTGATCTCAATGGCTTCCTCACCCAACATATGAATAAAGCTTTCATTGGTCTGCAAAATCTTTAGGTTATGATCGCAAATGACCACCATGGAGGGTAGTTTGTGCAGCATTCGGCGGACTATCTTTGAAGCCTCCCGGGCTGCCTCTTTCTCTTTTTGAGCCTGGCGTTCCGATTTTTTCAAATCTTCCTGAGCCTGAGCCAGTTTTTCATTACTGATCTTAAGCGATTGAATATGGTCCTGCCTGTTTCGGGAAGCATATGTATTACACATATCCGGAATGGCCAATCCCTGGGCAATAGCTGTTGCAAAGTCGGTACAGCTGCCATAGCCACAGGCTCCACAGCCCACATCGGTCGAATTTAACTGGTCAAGATCCTTCAGGATTTTATTAAGGGCATTTTCTGATGGAACGGGTAAAGATTGGTCATCTACCAAGAATTCCCTGTAAAGGTCGAGGTCACTGAATTGCTCCATGGAGCTTTTCCACTGATCCATATCCAGTATTTTGAATCTTTTATTTACATAGCTTACCAGCTGACTGCGGCGTAATATTCGCTTTCCGCCCATGCTGGTGCCCCTGCCCATCAGAAATTCTTTATAAAAAAGATTAAAGTGACATTTTATGGTGCCGATATTCTCCTCGAATTCTTTGATGGCATCAATCATTCCTTCACCCTCTACCGTTACAACCGGAGTTTGGTGCAGGTGTTCCTTAATCTCAGCGGCCTGGATAATGCCATTGGCCATTGGAAAAAATGATCCTTTGTAGCCCAGGGGCTCATCGAAGTCGCTGTATTCAAGATCTGTTTCATGAATGTTGGCCTCTATAAACTCTTCTCTGAGTTCAACAAAAGTAATGGCCAGATCGATGCGGCTCTCCCCCTCAAATCGTAAAATTTCGTCCTTACTGGCGATGAGAGGACTGATGTAAACCAGTTTCACATCATCCCCTGCAAGTTTTCGGATTACCTGTGCAGTGGCAGCTACCGGGGGAATGATGGGCGCCAGGTTAGGCGCCAGGGAGGGTTTGTATTTCTCTATAAATGAGACAGTTACCGGGTCATTGGACATGATGTAATACTTTCCCTTGCTCTTTCTGAATAGCTCTTTATAGGAGCGCGCCACAAGGTCGACTCCAAAAGCCACCTCGTTGACAAGGGCAAATCCCAGGGTCCGCAGCATTTGAACAAATTTCCTGTAATCGGTAATATCCGGAAATTCCCCTGCAATGGAAGGATCAACTAGCGCAGCTACCTTGTTGTTCTTTTTAAGGAGATTTTTCAGTTCATCTCGCGAATTTCGAATCTCAATCGCCTCCGGGCCACAGACAGCAACACAACTTCCACAACCGATGCAACGTTCAGGAATGATCTCTGGTTTCACCTGATTTGACTGGACCCGGATTGCTTTTACAGGGCAGGCTCTTACACATGCATAACATTCGATGCATTTTTCCTTGTTGATCTTTAATAGCGCTTCCATAGTTTATCTATTCGCGGTCTCCAAATTCCGTTTCAAGAATCTCGAGGATGCTTTCCCGGCTGACATGTTCATATATCCTGGATCCAATTTTTACTACGGGGCCGTTGGCACAATCACTGAAACAGTGATTTCCTTTCAGGATCACATCGCGATCCAGGTGGTGATCCTTGATATATTGCTGGATCGCCTGCAGGGTCTGTTTATTGCCGCGGCTGAAACAGGAACTTCCCATGCATATTTTTATCTCTTTTCTGACAAGTACCATGCTGAGGGTAACATTCAAAGTTAATAAAATCGGAGCATGAGGATCCTAATTTATACTCCATTCAAATTAATTACTGTTTTTCAAATAACAAACTTAATCAATATCTTTGATCGTTCTGTGAAAATATCATATTTTAGTTCATAAAAACTTGAACCTGATTCAATAAAATGGCTACAGAGACCACCAGTCTTGATGAAATACTCCAACGATTCCCACAGATTAAGAGGAACGCACTAATCCCTCTTTTACAGGCTGTGCAGGATGAATTCGGATATATTTCAGAGGAAGCAGTTGCAAGAATAGGAGCCTACCTGTCACTACCAACCAGTAAGGTTTACGGGCTTGCCACATTCTACAATCAGTTTTCATTTTCGCCCAGGGGTGTTTATCACATTACCCTCTGTAACGGAACTGCCTGTCATTTAGGCGGTTCTTCTGAATTGTTTTCTGAACTCACCAAGTTATTGGATGTGGTTGATGGAGAGACCACCCGTGATGGGCTTTTTAGTCTTGAAGTACAATCCTGTATTGGTGCCTGTGGCCAATCACCTGTGATGGCCATCAACGATGTTTACTTTTCAGGAATTGGAGTAAAAGAGGTGAGGGAGATTATTAATCAATATCGTGAAGATGTTGCCGGATAAAACTTTTCTGCTGACTCTGGCACAGACAGATCCCCTGGAGCTTCCAGCTGCAGGACAGGAGACGGTCGCTCAACTGCGAAAAGATCATTTGATCAAACCCCTGGTTATGGTTAATAGTTCTACCTCTGGAGTTGTTGCCGGTGCTAAACAGACATGGGTTGCCATAGAAAACTATGTGGACGAGCGATCCATTGAGATTGATTTGTGTGATACCGGAAGTATCGGATTGAGCTCAGAGGAGCCTGTGGTCGCTGTCCAGCTACCGGGCAAAAGCCGTTTGTTTTTTTCCAGGGTGACTGCAGATAAAGTCCCCACTTTGCTGGATGATCTGTTTCACCAGGTGGTTCCTGAGCAGATGGTCATAGGACAGCTGCGCAATGGCAAACACAAGCCATGGAAAGATGTGCCTTACCTGGACGAGATACCCTATTTTGCCCTCCAGAATCGCGTTGTAATGGAGGCTTGCGGAATAGTAGATCCATTCTCCTTAGGGGAATATATATCCAGGGGGGGATACAAAGCCTTTCTGAAGACCATACGGAGCTATACCTTTAATGAAGTTTGTGATCTTGTTAAACAAAGCGGACTTCGGGGTCGATCCGGAGGAGGGTTCCCGACAGCTGTCAAGTGGGAGGCGGCTTTTAAGACTCCTTCCGACCAAAAGTACCTTATTTGCAATGCCGAGGAGAGTGATCCGGGAGCGTTTATGGATCGCACTTTAATGGAAGGAAATCCATTTCAGCTGCTTGAGGGAATCTCCATCGCCTCCTATGCCATTGGATCTAACCGGGCTTACATTTACATTCGAAGTGAATATAAAGATGCCATCCGAAGAATTATCAATGCTATTCAGCAATTAAGAGAGATTGGTCTGTTGGGAGATAATATCCTTGAGAGCGGATACAATTTGCAAATATCTCTCAGAAAGGGGCCCGGGGCATTCGTTTGTGGTGAAGAAACTGCATTGATAGCCAGTTTAGAAGGCAGGCGGGGTATGCCATCTTCAAAACCACCCTATCCATCCAGCTCCGGATACCTGGGTCGTCCTACTGTGGTAAACAATGTGGAGA
>Ga0164313_10006619_pt1 | contig 10208 bp, 10 predicted proteins | sample GuaBasSedimGuay4_FD_113735 | JGI IMG/M metagenome (GOLD analysis project Ga0164313, IMG submission 113735) | Subseafloor sediment microbial communities from Guaymas Basin, Gulf of California, Mexico - Guay4, Core 4569-4, 0-3 cm | ecosystem: Environmental > Aquatic > Marine > Hydrothermal vents...
CCGTAGCGGCGGACGATGTCATCGGCTTCGGCGAAGGTGGTGGCATCGGGCACCGTGGGCCCGGAGGCGATGACCTGCAGGTCGTCGCCCACCACGTCGGAGATGATGAGGGAAAAGACGCGGCGCGGATGGGCCGCCGCGGACAGGCCGCCGCCCTTGACCCGGGACAGGTGCTTGCGCACGCAGTTGATCTCCCGGATGGACGCACCGCAGGAAAGGAGCAGCCGATTGACCGCTTGCTTGTCTTTCAGCGTGATCCCTTCGGCCGGCAAAGGCATCAGGGCGCTCCCGCCGCCGGAGATGAGGGCCAGGACGAGGGTTTCTGGCGGACTGGCGGCGATGATCCGGCACATTTTTTCAACCCCGGCGACGCCGGCTTCGTCGGGGATGGGGTGGCTGCAGAAGGTGACATGCACTTCGCCGCGACGGCCGGGGGCAGTGATTTTATCCGGCACCGGTTGGCCGTAGGGGATGTTGACGGCGCCGGTAAACGACGTGCTTTCCTCCAGCAGGGCCACCAGGCTGCGGCACATGCCTGCAGTCGCCTTGCCGCCGCCGACAATGACGACGGGGGGAAAGGCCTTGCGCGCTACCGTGACATCGTCGATGGCCAGCACATCGTCGTCCAGGTGGACCTTGGCCGGCAGGAGCACCTCGGGCAGGACACTCTCGATGGCCTCGACCAGGGCGCGCAGGCCGTCGCGGCGCAGGCGGCGGATCGGCTCGGGCAGCCCGGGACGCTCGGCCATTTGCAGCAGGTGTTCGAAACGCATCGGCACTCCCATAGGGCTGGGGCCTCAGCGCGGGTTACACGAACTGCTCCCGTTGTTTGCCGGAAGCTGGGTCCGTGTAGACAATGCGCGTTGCGTAGGTGTTCAGGTCGATGCGGGCCTCGGCGCTGTCGCCGCCCTTGACCCACCGCAGGATCAACCGGTCCTCGGGGGAGTCGAGAACAGCAAAATTACCGCCAAAGGCGGGATGGGTGTTGCGGAAGACCATCAGGTCCAGCAGCCGCTGGACCACCGGTTTCTCGAGGTCCCGGTCGATTTCGTCCAAATCGTAGCCGTGGCGGTTGATGTCCCGTCCGTTCTTGGTGCTTTCTACCAGTTCCAGGTCGTTTTCCCCGGCCAGCAGCCCCACGTAGTAGACCTGGGGAATGCCCGGTGCGAAAAACTGGATCGTCCGCGCCGCCAGGTAGGAGTCGTCGTTGCATTCCAGGGCCGAGTAGTAGGTGCAGTTGACCTGGTAGACGTCCAGGTTCTGGTATTCCGGGCCCGAGTAAATCTTCTTGGTATTGGAGCCTTTTTCGTAGAGGCCGTTGACGGTCCGGTCGATCTCCTCCTGGTCCATCAGGCCGACCACGTCCACCACGCCTATGCCGTCGTGGGTGTCCAGGGTGGTGATCTGCTTGCGCGGGCAGATCTCGAGCCAATTGCGCAGCCGGGTGTGGGTGTGGTGGTAGAGGGTGTGGAGCACGAGCATCGGCAGGGCGAAATCATAGGCCCAGTAGCCCTTTTGTGCCAGGCGCAGCTGGTAGCTGTAGTGTTCGTGCACCTCCGGCAGGATCTCGGTGTCGAAGGCCACGGCGAATTCCCGCAGCCATGCGAGAATTTCCCACACCTCCGGTTCCAGGAAGAAGCAGTTGGTGCCGATGCGCACCGTGGTGTAGGCGAAGGCGTCCATGCGCAGCATCTTGGCGCTGGAACGCGCCAGGCGGATGAGGAACTTGCGCATCACCTCGCGGGTTTTGGGCGATTGGAGGTCCAGGTCGATCTGTTCGTAATCGAAGGTACACCAGATCTTTTCCTTGGACCCGTCGGGCCGCTCGATGACCGTGTACGGCGGCCGCGGCTTGCGGGTGTAGACCTTGGCCAGGTCTTCTTGGCTGATGTTGTTTTCAGGGGAGATCTTTTGAAAACTCAGAAACATGTCGGCATATTCGCTGGCGAATCCCTTTTCCATGTAGTCCTGGAAGAACAGAGACTGGCGCGAGATATGGTTGACCATGAAGTCGATGATCAGGTCGAAGTCGTGGCCGATGCGCTCCACGTCCTCCCAGGTGCCGAAGGCCGGGTCCACCTCGTCGTAGGTCAGAGGGGCGAATCCCCGGTCGGCGGAGGAAGGATAAAAGGGGAGCAGGTGAATGCCGCCGATGGCGCTGCGCAGGTAGCGGCGCAGCACGTAGTGCAGTTCGAGCAGGTTCTTGCCCAGGCTGTCGGGGTAGCTGATCAGTTGGACTTGGTTTTTCAGGTTCACGGGCTGGCCTTTCTTGCCTTTTCGAGCAGCCGATAATGTTCAATGCCTTCCAGGATGCCGCCGGCGCAGGCGCTGCGGGCAAAGAAAATCCCCTTCCGGCCTTTCAGGTGACCCAGCTCCGGGCTGTGGTTGGCCACCACCACGCCCCGGGGTTCACCCCGCAGCATTTCCTCGTCGTTTCCCGAGTCGCCGCAGACGACGAAATTGCCCAGCGGAATTTCCCAAGTGTAGCTCAGGTAGCGCAGCGCCTTGCCCTTGGAGGCCCGCCAGGGGAGGATGTCGAGGTATTTTTGGTGGGAGTAAATCAGGTTGTAGCGGCACCTGTGGCGGCTCAGCCGATCGTGGATGCGTGCCAGACGGTCCTTGCCGGGATCCATGTCGTAGCTGAGCTTGAAGCGGCGCTGGGCCGCCTCCGGCTGGTAGCGCAGAAAATCGAAATCGGCCAGCAACTTTTTGATTTTGTCGCGGTCCCAGTGGCTGGAGATGTGGGTCTCCCAACCCCGGCCGAAGTGCAGTTGCCGGCCGTAGTAAATCTCGGCGCCTACCGAGGTGATCAGGATATCGGGCCAACCGATGCCGTGTTCCTCGAGGATCTTTACCGCCGAATCCACCGTCCGGCCGGTGGCCACGGCAAAACCGACGGATTGCCGGTGCTTTTCCAGCAGCGCCACCAGCTCCGCCAGGCGGCTGTTGTCTTCGCCGATCAAGGTGTTGTCGATGTCGGTGACCAGGAAGTGGTTCAGTCGCGTCAGGCGATGGCCGATGGCATCCGAGGGGACCGCCCTTTGCATCTTTTTATCCCTATGGGCCTGCTGGATGGCCGCCACTTCCCTGATGTAACGCTCGGCGTGGCTGCCCCAGGTGTAGTGCTTGCGAACGTTGATGACGCCGTTTCTGGAAAAGGTTTCCCACTTTTGGCCGTCGGTGATGAGACTTTTGAGCGCTTCGGCGATGGCCCGGTGGTCGGTGGGATTTACCAGGATGCCGTTTTGGCAGTTGGCCACAATGTCCCGGGGACCGCCGTCGCTGGTGGCCACGATGGGCAGGCCGCTGGCCGAGGCTTCCAGCAGCGTCAGCCCGAAGGGTTCGGTGAGGGCCGGGTTGACGAACACCCCTCGCTTTTCGGCGGCGATGCGGTAGAGGGCCGGCACCTCGTATTCGGCCTCGTGACGCTTGGGGATGGCCATCTTGCCGTACAGGTCGTACTTGTCCATCAGCAGCAGCATCCGGGTGAGCACCTCCCGCTCGTTGTCCTCCATGCGGTCGATGTCCTTGCGGATGCCGGCGAAAACGGCCAGGTTGGCCATGGCCTGCAGGGCCGGATCTTCACCATAGGCGCGCACCAAACCCGAGATGTTTTTGCGCTCGTCGGGACGGCACAAGGCGAGGATCAACGGTTTTTCCGGGTGCATGAAAAACCGGTTCAGCTCCTGGAGCATCTGGGCGTAGCCGTAGCGGACCCGTTCGTCCGAGGCCGTTTCGGGCAGCAGGTCGTGGTAGTAGGGGTAGAACCGGTCGATGTCGATGCCGGGCGGGATCACCTTGAATGGCGGTATCTGGCCGTTGCGGTACATCCCGTACTGGACCTCGACTTCCTGGCGGGTGCTGGCGATGACCAGGTCGGCGTGCTGGAGAATTTCCTCTTCCACCGCGATGCGGTGGCCGATGCGGTAGCGACGCGCCATTTCTTCCTGCGACATCCCGCCTTCGGCCAAGCGCGCCTGCTTGGCCCGTCCCAAGGAGTGGCCGGTGTAAAGGAAGGGGACGCCGAAAATGCGCGCCAGCTCCATGGCCACCTGACCGGCATCGGCGTAGTGGCCGTGGACGATGTCGGGAATGTCGCCGATACGCTAGGTATGCTTGATGGTCTTGTCGATGTATTCATCCAGGTGGGGCCAAAGCAACTCCTTGCGGATGTACTTGCGCCCCCCGCACTGGATGCGCACGATACGGAACCCGGGGCCGGCCTCTTCCACCTCACGGGCATAGTCCCCGGAAACCTTCTTGTCGGCGATCAGTCGCGTGAACAAATCGACGCGCCGGACTTCCTCGCGCTGGGCGACGTGCCGCGCCAGCTCCACCACGTACTTGATCTGCCCGCCGGTGTCGGCGTCTCTGCCCAGCTCCATGTTCTCGGCACGGAGCAGTCCGTGGATGCTGAACATCTGGATGTACAACCCGTTTGGAGCCATTGTCTCAGTCTCCCAACATCTGCGATAGGCTTCGGTAGCAGTCAAATTCGGCGGGCAGGGCGCCGGGCAGGCTGCAGATGTGCGCGGCGAAAGCGGCTGCGGCGGCGAGGCGCCGCTTGGCCGGTACTCCTTTCAGCCATCCGACCACCCATACCGCCGCGAAGGCGTCGCCGGCGCCGACGGTGTCCACGATGCGCGGCGCCGGGGCTGCCGGCACCCGGTCGGCGTCGCCCTGGCGGGTCATCCAGGCGGCGCCCTCGGCGCCGGCCGTCAGCAACACTTCGTCGATGTCAAAGTGCGCCATCAGGGCCTGTGGCAGGTCTCGGGCCGGCGTTCGGGGAAACAGCATCGCCCCGAGCGTGTTCAGCTCTTCCTGGCTGAGCTTGAGCAGTTCGCTTTGCGACAGCGATGCTTCCACGGTGCGTCGCTGGTAGTTGCCAGGTCTCAGGTTGATGTCCATAAACCGCACCACCGCCGGTGGCAGCATCCGCAGGGTTTGCTGGATGCCTTCGAACCCCTGCTCGGTGCGCTGGGCCAGAGTGCCGTAATAGACGAGTCGGGAATCCTCGATCCCCTTCGGCGGCGCGATGGCGTCATAGGCCGCATCGGCCACGATGTCATAAGCAGGGGTTCCGTTTTCCGACAATTTCACCCGGACCGTTCCGGTGGGCCTTTGGGCATCGATCTGGACGCCGCTGGTATCGAGTCCGTGGCGCTTCATGGTTTCCAGGACCAGCCGCCCCGATTCATCATCGCCGAGCCGGGTGACAAAACGCACCGGGCAACCCAGGTGCTGCACGTGGATGGCAAAGTTGAGCGGTGCGCCTCCCACCCGGCGCGAATCGGGGAATTCATCCACCAGTGCTTCGCCGATGGCCGTTATCATGTGGTCTCTTTCCGTTGTCGAGTCCGCAAGGCACCGGTCTTTTCGCTGCCGCCGGCCACCTCCATGGGGATATTATTCCAACCCTCGGGCATCCTGTCGACAATTTCCTGCCCTTGGATCAGGAAAGCCCAAGCAACCGCCTGGTTCAAACCTAACCCCTTTCCTCCGACGATTCCAATCCGGCAAACAACCGCCGGGCGTTGTCCCAGGTGAGATTTGCCGCTTCGTTGATCTCCAGTCCCCGGGCCGTTGCCACGGCCCGGATGACCTCCGCGAGACAGGCCGGTTCGTTGTGTGGTCCGGGACAGCCGGAGGGCAGGATGTCCGGGCTGTCGGTTTCCACCAGCAGGCGGTCGGCGGCCACGGCGCGGCAGGCCTCCACCGGGCGACGGGCATTGGGGCGGGTGATGCCGCCGCCGAAGGAGACCGACACGTTGCGCCGGGCCAGGGCGGCCACGATGTCCGGGCCACCGCCGTAGGCGTGCACCAGGCCGCCGGCAGACAATCCGCCCTGGGCCTTGAGTTCTTCGAGCAGCGGCCGCCAGGCGCGCCGGCAGTGAATCGACGCTGGCCGGCCGTAGCGGTTGGCCAGGGCCACCTGGAAGCGGAACGCCGCCAACTGCAGGGGGCGGGTGTCGGCCGGCAGGTGGTGGTCCAGCCCGATTTCCCCCACCCCGCAGCGGTTGGCCGCCACAAGGGCCTCGAGCCGTTCGCGCCAGTCGGCGGTCCGTCGCTCCAGGTACCAGGGGTGAAGCCCCAGCGAGGGGCGTACCCGGGGATAACGCGCGGCCAGGTCGAGCACCGTGGGCCAGTCCTCCGGTGCGGTGCCGCAGCACATCATCCGCGCCACCCCTGCCTCGGCGGCCCGGGCCAGCACCGCCGGCAGGTCGTTTGCCAGGCGCGTATCCTGGAGATGGCAGTGGACGTCGTAAAGACGCAAGGCGGTCATGGCAGCAAGGCTCCGAGTCCCAGTTCGGCCAGCTCGACTTTGATACGAGCGGCCCAGTTTTGATTGGCCCTGGGGTTGGCGGGGCTGGGATGGGTGATTTGGCCCACCGAGATGGATGTGTGGGCCAGGGCGCGGCGCGCGCTGGCAGCGGCAAAGGCCCCCACGCCGATGACGTGCCCCGGTTTCATCATTTCCGCCAGGGCCGCCAGGGCACGGTCGCAGGCGGCCTCCAGGGGGCGGCGCTCGCCGACGGGCAGCTTGTCCGGGGTGCGATTGCGGCCGCCGGCCTCCATGAAGACCAGGGGACAGTAGTTGGCGACGAAGAAGTTTTCGAAAAAGCGTTGCGGCGTGCCGAAAACGTCCCGGGCCCAGCCCCAGAGCCGCCGGCCGCTCACTTCGCTGCGCCGGCAGGCGAATCCTTCCACCGGGCGCTTGGGACGCATCACGGCCGGCCGGCCGACGGGCGCCTGGAGGCCGAGCCATTCAGTGACCATGGGGACATCGCCGAAAGGCACCCCGGTTTGGGCCATGCCCCAGGGGCCGGGGTTCATGCCCAGCAGCACCACCGGCCGCCGGCCCCGGCCGTAGCGCTCGGCGTACTGGAGATACGCCACCTTGGCATAGTCCAGGGGATTGTACACGTGGGTGACCGGGGGCGCGAAGCGCAGGGCTTCCAGATCCCGGTTGAGCTGTTCGATGATTTGCCGATGGGTCATGGTATCCGGATCTCCAGGGCGGCGGCGATGGGAATGCGCTCGGGCGCCTTGGGCATGGCGGTTTGCACGAAGAGCCGGTTGACGGCCGCCAGGATCCGGTTGAGCCGTTCCAGGTCGACGACGGCGGCCGCCGGCAAGGGCGCCCCGTCCACTTTGTTCAGGGGGCAGGCGGCTACCTGGTCGCCGTTGTCGGTGGCGACCAGCAGCGGTAGCCCCTGGGTGCGGCAGATGATGGGCCGGGCCGCGTAGAGGGCGCAGTGGCCGTCGGCATCCAGCAGCGGGCAGGGGCCGTCGGCGGGGGTGCGTGCGCCCCGGCGGCGCAGGGCGTCGGCCGCATCACCGGGCAGCGCGTCAACGGCCAGGGCGATGTTCACCGCTTCAACGGGAAACACCGAGATGTGCTGCCGGCAGCAGTCGCAGCAGCCCGGGCCGCAGTGCAGCCTGGCACCGAGCATTTGGGCGCTGCGGGCCCATTGGGCGTCGACTTTGGCCACCAACTGGCGATAGGATGTCAAGGCTTCCACGGCGGCGGCTTAGCGGGACGCGGGGGGAGGGGAGGCGACCCCGGCCCGGGGCGAACAACCGGGGCGGCGGATACGGCCGCCGTGGTGGGCGCAGCCGCCGCCCGCCTGGCCCGGGTGCCGCCGCTGGCGCAGGGGCAGCCCGGCGACAAACAGGCCGAAAAGCGCGATGGCGATGAAAAATTCATGCATGGCGATTCCTCCCCTCGGTTTTGCGTCGCCTCCGGCCATTCAACCTAATGCCGGCAGGCCAAAAAGCAATAAAACCGCTTTCGCCTGGGCCGATGTCCGCCGGTCAGATCCGCACCAGCTTGTACTTTCGCTTCCCCAGGCCCATCTCTTCCGCGTAGGCTAGCTGGTGAGGCCAATCCACCTCGGGATACAAGCCGCGCAGCTTGTCCTCGCCGGGGGCCGTGTGGGTCTTGAGGGCGGTGCCGGGCAGGGCGGCTTCCTGGTTGATCAGGTCCACGGCGGCCTGGTCGATGGCCACCGGGTCGGTGGCTGCCAGCACGCCGATGTCGCGTACAATGGGACTGTCGTTGAAGGGCAGGCAGTCGCAGCCGGGCGAGACGTTGGTGACGAAATTGATGAAAAAGGCCTTCTTCGGCTTGGTGGCCAGCACCCCGGCCGTGTACTCGATCATGTTCTCCAGGAATACCGATACGCTCTGGTTCCATTGGACCTGGATGGCCCCGTTGGGGCAGACCAGAATGCATTCGCCGCAGCCGATGCAGCGCCCGTCGTCGATGACCGCCTTTTTCTCCACCAGCGACAGGGCGTGCTGGCTGCAGTGGGCCACGCACTCGCCGCAGCCCACGCAGCGCCTTCTTTTCACCCTGGGGTGCACGGTGGAGTGCTGGGCCAGCTTGCCCCGGCGCGATGCGCAGCCCATGCCGAGGTTCTTGATGGTGCCGCCGAATCCGGCCAATTCATGACCCTTGACGTGGGCCACCGATACCAGCGCGTCGGCCGCGGCGATTTCCTCGGCGATGTAAACGGTATCGAAACGCTTCCCATCGATGGGCACCGCCGTTTCGCTGCGGCCCCGCAGCCCGTCGGCGATGATGAGGGGGGCGCCCACCACGGCATAGGAAAAGCCGTTGACGATGGCGGTCCTCAGGTGGCTGACGGCATCTCCGCGGGTGCCGGCATACAGGGTGTTGGCGTCGGTGAGAAACGGCTGGCCGCCGGCGCTGCACACGTCTTCGACGATGCGCCGCAGAAACGGCGGCCGGATGTAGGCGAGGTTGCCCAGCTCGCCGAAGTGCAGCTTGACGGCTACCAGATCCCGTTGGTGAATCGTTTTGGCCAGGCCGGCACGGGCCATGAGGCGGCCGAGCTTCTGGACGAGGTTCTCTTTCCACTTGGCGCTCAGGTCCATGTAGTATACGGTGCTGGCGGACATGGCGTTCTCCTCCGGAGAAATTTCAGATTTCAAATGAACGGTTGGTGAGGTCCCCGGTGACTCGCGTGCTTGAAGATCGGCTTAACGCGTTGCAACGCATCTATGACATCTACGACGAGGTGCTGGCCTCTCGCGAGCTGGCCTGCCACCGGGGCTGCGACGCCTGCTGCACCGCCAATGTCACCTTGACGACCCTGGAGGCCCTGGGGATCGTCGCGGGGCTGGGCGATGCGGCCGAAGCGGTCCTGGCGTCCCTTGCGGCGGCCCCGGATCCGCGGCGTTTTCGGCCGCGGACGGGGATCAACAGCATCGCGGCCATGGCGTTGGACGGCGAAGCGCTGCCGGAGGAGGAAGCCGATCCGGCAGCCGGTCCCTGCCCCTTGTTGCACAACCGCTGCTGTCCGATCTATCCGCTGCGCCCCTTCGCCTGCCGCTGCATGGTATCGACCCGGCCCTGCGGCGCGGTCGGCTACGCCACCATCGACGATTTTCTCATCACCGTCAACACCGTCTTTCAGCAGGTCATCGAAGACCTGGACGCCGCCGGGGCCACCGGCAACCTCTCGGACCTGCTGCCTTTGCTGGGCCGGCCCGATTTCAAGGAAGCCTATGGCCGCGGACAACTGGACCCGGTGCCCATGAATCTGGCGTCCAACCGGCGCATGCCGGCGCTGATGGTCCCTCCCGAACAGCGGGAGCGCATGGCGCCGATCATTGAACGGTTGCGGCAGATCAAAAGGTCGTCTTGACAAGAGTTCGCCATTCAGGCTACAGCTTGTCACGAGGAAAAGAGACATGAAACCGTTCCGCCCGCTGCACCGCTGTTTTTTTGCCGGACGCTTCTTTTTTGGTTTTAGAAGCGTCCATCCGGACGTGTAGGCCGGCGACCGCCTGATTGCACCCCGGATGGACTGAATCGCTCCATCCGGGTTTTCTTTTTATGGACCCCGGAAGGACCTGCTCCCTCCGGGGTTCGTTTTTGGCGCGGCGTCTCATCGCGGAAAAAAGTCCGCTCACCGTTGCATCGAAAGGAAAAAAGAGATGATTCTGGAACTTGCCCCTGATTTGTCTGTGGAGGCCAGGGTCCGCCTCTTGCAGACCCTGCGCCGCAACCGCTACGACTGCCGGGATCTCGGCGACCAGGGAGTGCCGCGGATCGGCATCCTGGGCGGAGAGTCGGTGGACCCGGCCTTTTTGGAGCGTCTGGAAGGCGTCGCGGCCCTGGTGCCGGTGGGCACGCCGTTCAAGCTCGCCGGACGAGACATGCATCCGAAGGATACCCG
>Ga0164313_10006620_pt1 | contig 10208 bp, 9 predicted proteins | sample GuaBasSedimGuay4_FD_113735 | JGI IMG/M metagenome (GOLD analysis project Ga0164313, IMG submission 113735) | Subseafloor sediment microbial communities from Guaymas Basin, Gulf of California, Mexico - Guay4, Core 4569-4, 0-3 cm | ecosystem: Environmental > Aquatic > Marine > Hydrothermal vents >...
CAATTCTTTACAACCCGCAATACATGAATTTAAAAAAATATTTTTTAGTCTTCCCCATTTAATCAGAACCGAAAAACATGTGAGTGATCCTTTTAAAAATTCTGCTGCAAAAAGGATTAATATATTAATTCGTTCAATTAAGACAGCTTAAAGTATTTATATAAAATTAAAACTTTACGACAAGCTATGTCATATTCTACATCAAATTAATGTTATATTTTTGTACTTAAATTAAAAATCAACCCAAATGAATAATATCAGTTTAGATAATTTTTTTACAAGAAAAAGTCAAAACTTAATTTCGAAAATTTACGATGATGGTCTGGACAAGTTTAAAATGACCAAAATTGAATTCGAAGATGACACATACTATTTTAAAAAAACATCAGAAAACACTCTTACCTTCTGTAAATTGGATTATGAAACTTTTACTGAAAAAGCATATATACGCCCAATTGCATTAATATTTAATGATGAGGCAGCTCTTATAAATCCAACTATTTACGAATTTTATAATGGACAAACTCATAGCTCATATTTAGATATTGGTTGTTTTGAAGATTCAGAGGCGGTCTTAATTGTTATTTCTTCATTAGAAATTATTGATGTAATTTATCGAAATAAACCCAATCTTCTAAATGGAAATACTATTACAGCTGAGGTAGGTGGTGTAAGTTTTTTAATTTCTGAATTATATAATAAATTAAATTTTCATTCAACTGATGGTAATATTCATTATGGCTCATATAATTATAAAATAGAAAAATATACTAATCAAATGATATTAGAAAATTTTTCTTTTAATGACGAATTTAATGAAAATGTAGAGATATTAAAAAAGCTCAAATTTATTGCCAATGCTAATGAAATTAGCTTGGATTAAAATATTACCATCACATTATATAGAGTAGTAAACTGTTGAAAAGGGATGAGTAATTTTTTTTTTAGACCTCAACATCTGATACTATAACAGATTACATCATCTGATTTTTACAATGAAAATACCAAGCAATATTTTGAGTGGCACTACCAAGGTAATATCTAATTAATTTACTACCCACACATTAATTACTATTACTGATGTTGCCTTAGATTTAAGTAATATAGTGTTACCAATTTTTAGGAGCATTAACTGACAGCGTGTCAAATTAATCTAATGGTATAAATTTTGATAAATATTAAATACTATCGAAATCCGATAGTTTAGGTGTTTTATCACCTAATTTTATGAACCTAAAAACTTCAAGATATGAGTACAGAAGATAAAGGTAAACTAATCAGTGCATTAGTAACCGTTTGTATCGTAGTTATACCATACTTTATTGGTAAATTGAAGTAGATAGGTTTTACACTTATCTACTAGTTACTTAGTATTCGTATGAATACATAATTATAATTATTACCAAGTAACTTACAATAAGTTAAAAGATAAGTTTAAATAAGGTTGCATTAATATGCAACCTTATTTTATTTTTATACAAATTATGAAACATAATGAAGTTAAAGAATTCCTAGATACCAAAGTAGAGCAATACAATAACCCAAAATTTATTGAGAGTGACCCTATCCAAATACCCCATCGCTACCAATTAAAAGAAGACATTGAGATAGCTTCATTTTTGACAGCAACTATAGCATGGGGTAAACGTAAGGTGATTATTAAGAATGCCGATAGGATGATGCAACTTCTCGATAATTCACCATTTGATTTTGTATTGAATCATAAAGAATCGGACCTAGATAAATTCGATGGTTTCGTTCATCGCACATTTAACTCTGAAGACTTTAAATACTTTATTAAATCTTTAAAAAATATTTATTTAAATCATGATGGTATTGAGTCTGTTTTTGTAAAGAACGTTACTCAAAATAGTATTCAACCAGCAATACATGAATTTAAAAAGATATTCTTTTCGTTAGACCACCAAATTAGAACAGAAAAACATATTGGAGACCCTAACAAGGGTTCAGCTTGTAAAAGATTAAATATGATGTTAAGGTGGCTAATTAGAGATGATAATGCTGGAGTAGATTTTGGATTATGGAAATCTATCTCACCTTCAGTTCTATCTTGCCCTTTAGATGTACACTCTGGTAATGTGGCTAGAAAATTAGGATTGCTCGCAAGAAAACAAAACGATGCAAAAGCTTTAATGGAATTAGATACAGCATTGCATGAATTAGACCCAGTTGACCCAGTAAAATATGATTTTGCATTATTTGGGTTGGGAATTTTTGAGAGATTTTAATTACTAGCCATGTGGCGATACCATTGTTTTATTTGACCAGAGTATTGAGCTTCAATTGCTCTTTTGGCGGCACTTGGGCTAGTTGAAATACATTGAACTGTAATTTGGTGACCACCACTCTTTAATCGAATAGCTCCTGTGTAAGTTTGCGTTGTCATAATTGATTATTTAATTGTTATTAAGCAGCTTGGTTAACTAGTCGCTTGATTTTTTGAATTGTGCCAGAAGATTTGTTCGTTAATTTCATGATATTTCTGACGCTTTGTTTTTGTTTAATGAACTTCACAATATCCGCATGGTCATTCAACAATTGTTTACTTGACTTAGTAGAATTCTTCTTGCGACCAAGTTTACCGCCATCTTTAATATATTTTTTTCTTCCTGAGTCCAACCTAGCCTTGATTAATGAAAGTTCCATTGACGCAAAAACCATCCCTAGGCTTAAAGTGGTTTGAACCATAGCATTAGGTTCTCCACTAGACAATAAGGTATGTAATTTATAATTGTCAATTATAATATTGATTTTTAATTTATTACAGTCTTCTAAAAATATAGCGAATGAAGATATTTTTCTAGAAATTCTTGAAATCTCTAAAGTAATAATGTGTTTCACATCATTCTTAATTGCAAAGTCTAATATTTCTGCATTAACTTCATCATTTTTAGTACCTGACAAATAGTAACTAAACTCTTTAATTATATTGAACTGATGATGGTATTTTTCAAAAAGCTCTTCAGATTGACGTGTTACGTTCTGACGGCTTTCATTTGTTGAACATCTTGATATAATAATAGCTTTTTCCATATCATAAAGATACGGAATATTTAAACTAAAAACTATTTAATACGCTGTTATCCAGGTTTTTGTGTCGTTTTTAATCAAAGAATTGTCTTACTACAAAAAGTGAAAAAATATTTACCAGTTATAATATTAAAATGATACACTTGTGGTTTTGATACGTTTTTCTGTTAAAATCTGATAATATACAACTGGTACAATATTTAGTTTCTCAAAAAATTTAGAAAAATATTTTTTACATATCCGACCTGTGTATATACAAGAAAGTTTTTGACCCCATAGTAAGGGCGGATACGTAGATGAGGTTCAAATATCCTAGGAAATCATTGCACACATTGAACACCACACGGACTGATTCTCCCAAAATGACCTGAAAACAGCACTTTAAGTGAAGTATAAACTTTAATTAACGGGTTCTTTATATTACAACTGGTACATATAAAAACACTTTTTTGATATTTGATAAGGTTTATACATATTTATATATAAAAAAGAATCTATGGGAAAATTACCATCAGCCAACCAGACCGAAGTAATGATATTTAGGTTATCACCAAAACTAAAGGAGAAGCTAAATCAATTGGCTAAAAGAAGCAAGTACGGTGGTAGCGCATCGTCTGTTATCAGAGTATTGATAGAGGCAGAATTGAAGAGATAATTCTAGTGGAGTTTTTGTTGTGAGTTTTTGTTGTGAGTTTTTGTTGTGAGTTTTTATCACATAAATGGTAAGTCTTTAGATATTAAATAATTCATATTATCTCGTATTATTTTTTTCTGTTCGTGAGCCACTTCTTCCTCCATTTTCTCTAATTCAACTAATTTATCTAAAGATTTATCAAAAAATGAAAGTAAGTAATATCCAGAATCATAACCATCTCCATAAAAAGTACGATATGGATATTTGTCAGTTTCAAAAAGATTACCAGAAAAAATTCTTAACATATTGTAAATCAGAAAATTTTCAGAATTTCCATTTTGGATTTCTTGTATTAAAGACTTCGAGTTTTTTGAAATGGCTTTTTTAATTACATCTTTTACAATTGGAAAATGTTCATTATTGAATTCTAACTCTACTTTATTTAATTCTTCTAGTAAAACTATTATTTCTTTAGGTTTAATTAATTTAGTAAAGAAATTAACTTTATAATTTTCTCGCCTTTTTTGAGTAAATTTTTCTACCGTTTCTTCCTCTACGCTTTCAATAATTTCATCAATAGATGGAAAATCATATCTCAACAGTCCTACAATTTCTTTATTCCCTAATCTTTCAGCAATACTATATGCTGAAAAACCTTGGTTGTTTTGATGTGATGTATCAATACCTTTTTGGACTAAATGTTTAATCATTCGTTTATAATCTATGTCAAAGTCAACATCATCATATTCAACATAATCTTCAATATATAATAGTAAACTAATCAAAATATTATTGCCTTTGTTGTCAATAATATTAACATCAATATCCTTTTCTAAAATTTTAAAAAATGCAGTAATATTAAAATATTCAGTTCCAATATCACTATCTAAAGTGTGAAATAAAATACTTTTTCCATCGTAATCTTTTACATTAATTTTAGTTGTACTTGCTAAAAGTAAATTAAAGATATAGATTTCTTCTTCGTCTTCTAATTCATTGTCACTAAATGTACCTGAAATCAAATCTAAAAGTGTCATTAATGCTGTTTTATCATTTTCTCCACATAAATCAGGTTTTGCACCAGAATCTAATAACAATTGAATTGCTTTTATATTCCCAATTTCAATAGCCATTTTTAGAGCAGAAGAATTATCTGCATTTACATTAGCACCGTTTTCAATGAGTAATTTAAGTATTTGAAGATAATCATCGTGTTTGGGGTGAAGTTGAGTGATTGCACAATAACCATTTTCAATTAAACAAAGATTTACTTTTGCTCCCGAATCAATAAGTAATTCAATTCTTTCAAAATTCCCAGCATTTATTGCATCCGTTAATGGACTTGAAAAAAGATAGTTGAAAGTGTCGTCTTCTAAATCAAAAGGTCTTAAATAATTTACGTCTGCACCATAGTCAATTAATATTTTGGCAATTTCAGGTGAATTTTTAGATTCTTCTTCAAAGCTAATTAGAGGTGTTTGGTCTGTTTCTTTGGCAATTCTATTTACATTTGCTCCTGCTTTACATAGAGCACCTACAATTTCTATATTTCCTTTTCTAATAGCCTCCATTAATACAGAAACTTCACAGCCTTCAAAAATTTCTTCGTCCCTGCTATTATATTCTACATCCATTCCATTGAATTCACTAAACCCATTCCATTTTTGAATTTTTTCAACGATTTTTTTTGGTAAGGTTTGGTTCATTGGTTTTGCTAATTTATTGAAATCAGGACGTTTTTTTAATGCATCGTGACGGTTTGTATAACGTTTTCGTAACGGATTTAAATTTTTAAGTATTCCGTCTAGCTCCAAAGCTACAAATAACGGTTGTATTTTTCTGTGAAAAATAAAACCGTTATGAATGTTATACATCTCACAAACAGTATTTTATTGTTTTATCTCTTTCTAAACCCTTGTTTTCTTGCCATTCAATAATAGAATTTTTGGGTGTTTCTGGGTCAAGTAAAATCCGTTTTCCAAATCGAATTGGTATAAGTATAAACTCAGTTGAGTCTTTTTTAATTTTATAAACATAGACTTTATCACAAAATAAAAATTCATCTACAAACTTTGGCTTTATTCCATAATTCACATATTTTAATTCAGACGCTACACTTGGATAAATAACACAATTAATTTCATCATTCTTTAATAGAATATTGCTAAATGCTATACTCGGTTTATACTTGAATTCCTCTCCGTTTTTAATTTTTTCTTGAAATTTCGAAGAAATATATTTTTCAATCAGTTCATCCGTTTTACTTGGGTATTCATAGTTTTTTAATTCAGAATTTCGGTCAGGGTTAGTTTTCAAAGCATCTATTCCTGCATATTGGGAACGTATTTTTGTTTCTGTAAATTTCTTGTGAAAAATACCAATCATTATCAAATCATTATTGTCTGGATTTAATTCTTTAATTGTAGCTCCCAAATAATTTGATGAATAAAAGAAGTTTTGCCCTATGTTACTACATCTGTTCAGTTTATGATATTTTTGGTCAATTTCTTTAAAATCGGGGTACCAAATAGACTTTACAGTTGTTAAATCATTTTCTTTGGTATTTGTTATTATTCGTGCTCTAAATAAACCATCTGGTGAGATATTTATTGTTGGTCTATTATGCCCTAGGATTTTTTTTGAAAAGAACTTTTCAATTTCTTCGACAGAACTATTCTCGAAATCAAATTCATTAAGTTCTTGCTTCATTCTGACGGTCATTCTTTATTACTTGTAACTTGTTATGTCTACACTAAAAGTTACCTTTATCGGTTCCAGTGTCGAGATAAATACACCTTTTGGTGTATTTTATACGTTTTATTAAAATCACATAAAGATACTAATAACCTTTTAATTGAGAGATTAGTATGATTATTTATTATCAATCTATTTAGTCACCCAACCTCTAACTTATTAGCTAGTTTGAGTCAATATGACGGCTTCTAATCCATTTTATTTGCTGATTTAACTAAGTTGTTGTTTTCGCAAAAGAGTTCTGTGAGGGGCTTAAAAATCATGCTGAGGTGAGGGGCTAATACACAGTTCTTTTCTGTCCCTTGACCTCAGCATTAAATATTTTTTTATATTCATCTTTGATTAATCTTGTTTTGTTATCCTTTAATTTATCATCGATGCTTAGAAAATAGCTTCTTTGTTCAATATATCTAATTCCTTCAAAGAGTTTCATGTGCCAAAATGCTCCTTCCTTAGGGTGCTTTGCTTCCTCAACAAAGGAGTCCATTAATTTACGAACTTCTTTATCTATTAACTTCTTTTTTTTATAATAAAGGTCAGAATCATCACTAATACTTGGTGTTCTATATAAAGAAACCTCTCCAAATTTCTCATCAACTTTCTTGTAGATTTTATCTAGCTCTGGTACTATGTCTTTTAGGTATTTGTTTTCTATATCACTTTCCAATTTCACTAATTTCTTTATATAATCATCTTTGTCTTTATGATATGGCTTTCTTTTAATTAATGGCTCCTGTTTCCAGTAGTTCGATTGCCATCGATAAATTTGATGAGTAATCTCTTCTTTTCGTTCATCTGATAGCTCAGAGGGTTTCAATCCGATTGGCTGTATGATTCTAATTCCTTTTATGGCTTTGAAAATCTTATCTAAAGCATAAAAATTGCTATGTTCATAGATTGGTACTGGACTCTTTAAAGAATAGAAAAGAGTCTTTCTAACATCATCCTTATCCTTAAGTCTTGAAACACTTTGACCTTTACGATTACTGCCTTCATTAGCCTTAAGCCATCGTTCTCTAACTGTATTAGCTAGTTCTAATGAATCAGTTACTATATGATAGTGCATATTAATTGTGGGGTATCTGGAGCTTTTTAAATATGTGATTTCGAACTTCCGAATTCCTCTACCATACCCTAATGTTCTTCTAGATGCCTTAACAATTTCTCCTATTGATTTCTGATAATCTTTTATCTTTTCTTTTGTGAAATCATTATAATTAACCTTTCTTGAAGTAAGTGTAACAAAGTAAGCATCTTCAAATGATTCAATTTCATCTAAGTACTTCCATAATGTTTTGATGCTCCACTTCATATTGCACCAATAACACCATTTCGTTTGACATCTATATCCTGACTGACTATCGCAGACGTAAGCATCCCAATATTTATAATACATCGAACTTGACGGATTAGTTACTGCTAAGTTCCAAGTTAAATCTTGTGTTTTCTTATGGGAGGTTTTCCATAGGCTCCATGTGTTTTGTTTATTCATAATTTTCTAATTTCTACTAATTATGTTCTAATAGTTTATAGTATAGTATAATCAAGTAGTAAGGCTTCTTTTATAAATATAATGAATTCAAGAAAAAGGTAAAGACATTTTTACAGAAAGTAACACCATCTATTGTTATTCCTTTTAACATTGAAGTTATATAATTTTAATATATGAAATGTTTTGCATTGTATATGGGGTGGCTTGGGTGAAAATCCTGGGTATTTATATATAATGTTAAATTTAAATATTTATGCCGTAAGTATTAACCATAAATATACATTGTTTATCTTTGATATATAGAAAAATATATAATGATTAACAAAGTTGGAATTTACTGTCGAATTAGTGGGAATAAAGAAGATGATAAAGATACTTCAATAGATACCCAAAAAGAACTGGGTATTGCATTTGCTGCTGGTTTAAGGTTGCCATATGAGATATATTATGATATTGGTAAATCTGGTGCAAATGAAGAAAAACGTGATGATTTCAGAAAGTTCATTAAAGATATAAAGAATGGTGAAATCACTGAAATCTTTGCTGTCAATCAATCAAGAATAGAAAGAAATTTTGATACGTGGCGCATGTTTACAGCTACAGTTTTAAATGCAAAGGCTAAATGGTATCCAAATGGTGTATTCTATGATTTAGATAGTACCACCAATAGATATTTGGCTAGTATGTTATCATTGGCAAATGAATTTCATGCTGATAATACTTCTGATGCTGTTAAGATAGCTTTTGAAAGAAATGCTAAAGCGGGTAAATGTCATGGTATTAATGCATATGGTATCATGTGTAGTGATGATGGTTATATGATTCATCACCCAGAAGAAATAGAAGTGGTTAAGAAGATATTCAAATGGTCACTAGAAGGTATTGGCGCATATAGTATTGCTAAGAAGTTAAATGATTTGAATATATCAACTAGGTATGCATCATTAAATTCTAATACAACTAGTAAAGATGAATATACTGGTGAAGTCACCAATCATTCTTACAAGAAGTGGTGGGGTTCTACTATTAGTGGCATACTTAAAAAAAAGTTATATATGGGTATTCATACATGGGGTAAAGATGAAGATACTGAAGAACCCATAGAATTTTCATTACCAGATTTAGCTATATTATCAGAAGAAGAATTTGAAGCAGTACAAGCTAATTTTGCTAAGAATAAACGCACTAAATCTGGGCAACCACCAAAGAATAAGTATTTATTGAATGGTTTATTGTTTTGTAATGAATGTGGTCATAAGTTCTTTGGTAAACGTAGATTATCTAGTAGAGAGAATACTTATAAATGTTCTGGTAAAGAAGCACCAAAATATGTATGTAAGCATTCTAGGGGTTTTAATATAGCTAAAGTTGAAACGTTCATATTAAAGCATTTGTTTCTTACCAAAGATTTGCAGAATCATTTGAATTCTATTGAAATTGATGATAATGGTATTGAAGTATTAGAATTAGAACAGCAGCAGTTATTGAAGAAGATTAAATCAACTGATAAAGGAGTAACTAAAGCATTCAACAATATGAATGACCCAGATTTAGCTGATGATAAAAGATTTAAAGAATTATATCTATCAAAAAAGAATAAATTAAAGAACCTTAAAGAATCATTAGTTGTTCTAGAAGAATCTTTGTACCAGTTGAAGTTCAACAATAGATTAGAGAATGTAAATAAAACCATTGATGGGTTTAATATTGATTCTGGTTTTAAAGCAATAAAGAAAGCTGTATATGACCTTATTAAACGTATTGATGTATCATATCAACCTTTAGAAAAGAATGGTAGGTTCATCTTTAAAATCAAATATAGAGGATTTGCAGAAGTAATAGAATTTGCAGCAACACAACAACTAGATAGATTTGCATGTGTTGATTATTATGCTATTCCAGAATGGACTAAACTTGGTGCAATCCATACAAGCAATGAACACTTCTTAAAACCTACAACTAACTTCAATGAATATTTTGATAAGTTCTATAATCAACATAAAATGCCAATTAGAATAGATAAGAAAGAATTATTCACATTTAATTAAATAGCTATGCTGTATGTTTTATACGAATAGATATGTTTTTAAGATGGATGATAAGAAAAGACAACACAGGAGTTGACTTTGGAATTTGGAAATCTATCTCGCCTTCACTTCTATCCTGTCCTCTTGATGTCCATACTGGAAATGTTGCTAGAAAATTAGACTTACTTAAAAGGAAACAAAATGATGCCAAAGCTTTGTTAGAATTGGACTCCTACCTGCGTAAATTAGA
>Ga0164313_10006621_pt1 | contig 10207 bp, 5 predicted proteins | sample GuaBasSedimGuay4_FD_113735 | JGI IMG/M metagenome (GOLD analysis project Ga0164313, IMG submission 113735) | Subseafloor sediment microbial communities from Guaymas Basin, Gulf of California, Mexico - Guay4, Core 4569-4, 0-3 cm | ecosystem: Environmental > Aquatic > Marine > Hydrothermal vents >...
ACGCCGCAGACGACCAGCTCCCGGACCGCGTCGAGGCCATCCTCGATGTCGGGCAGCATCGCCGCCGCCACCACCGTCTCTTCGGGGCGCTGGCGCACCCGCAGGCCGGCCTCGGTGATGACGCCGAAACGCCCCTCGCTGCCCATGATGAAGCGTCCGAGGTCGGGACCGGCCGCCGATGCCGGTCCGGTGGGCACCCGCAACCGTCCCGCGGGGCTGACCAGCTCGAGACCCGCCACCATGTCCTCGATGCGGCCATAGCCGAGCGACTCCTGGCCCGACGAGCGGGTCGCTGCCCAGCCGCCGACGGTCGCCAGTTCCCACGACTGAGGAAAGTGGCCGAGGGTGAGTCCGTGCCCGGCAAGCGCCGCTTCGACGTCGGGTCCCCGGGTCCCGGGGCCAAAGGTGGCGAGGCCGGAGTACTCATCGATCGCCGAACAGCCGCTGAGGCGTTCGAGGTCGAGGCTGAGCACCGGGGAATCGCCGGCGAGTACATTGACGCCGCCGGTGACCGAGGTTCCGCCGCCCCACGGGATCACCCGGATGTCGCGGGAGGCGCAGGATCGAAGCACCGCTTCCACCTCGTAGGCGTCGGTCGGCCGGCAGACGGCATCGGGCAGGGCGGGCACCAGGCCGCTGCGAATCCGAAGGACATCGATGAGACCCTGGCCGCGGGCGTGGGCGAGACGGTCGAGGGTGTCGGTGGAGAGCTCGGCGGGCAGCTCTCCGAGATCCTCGACCGGAATCTCGGGCGGCGCCGCGGTGGTGGCCGGGACCGGGTGAGCGGCCGGGCCGATGTGCGCGTCCAACCATGCCAGGAACTCGGGTGACGGCAACAGGCTCTCATCCTCGAAGCCCCACCCACCGAGACGCCGTTTACCTGTCGTCATCGCGGTTCAGTATAGCCCGCACTGCTCGTTATCTCGTCCAGACACGAGAAGGCGCCTTCGTTGAAGACGTTCTCCGGCGGCAACAGGCTGATGACCAGAAAACCTTCGCACGGGAAGCCGAAAAAGAGACCGGGGTGGACCGCGACGCCGCGGCCCTCGAGCATGCGCAAACAGAGCTCCTCCTCACCGATCACCGTCGGAACCCGGAGAACGACGCTCCAACCGCCGCCCACCGGCAGGACATCGATCGATGGGTGATCCGCGGCCAACCGGCGCAGGGCTTCAAGATTGGCGCGGCAGCGCGCGCGGATCGCCTCATAGACGGTCGTCCCTTCCGAAAGCAGTCGCGGCGCTGCTGCCGCAACCGGCGTCGAGACCGAAAGATAGGCGTCGGCGATGTACTCGAGGCCTTCGAGGGCGGCCGTTACCTCGTCGTCGGGACCGCTCGCGACGATCCAGGCGAGCTTGACCTGGGGCAGCCCGACGCTCTTCGACAGTCCGCCGAGGGTGAAGCAGAGACAATCGTGAATGTCGGTGAAGCTGGCGTCGTCTTCGGGGTTGTCATCCAGCGGGTAGGGGAGGAAGACCTCGTCGGCAATGATGGCCCAGCCGCGGTCGCGGCACAGAGCCGCCAGACGGTCTCTGTCTTCCGGGTGGACGAACGAGCCGGTGGGGTTGTTGGGATGGACCACGATCACGGCGCGCACGCTCTCTCCCTGCCGTTCGAGGATCGAAAAGTCGATGCGCCACCCGTCGTCAGGATCGAGGGCATAGGTGCGGGCCTCGATGCTGTCGAGACGAAGGAGGTGGCCGAACAGTGGGTAAGAGGGCGCCGGCACGAGGATCGCGTCGCCGGGGTCGGCGAGGAGGCGAAAGAGGAATGAGTAAGCCTCGCTGGTCGAGGCGGTGAGGATCACATGATCCGGATCGACTTCGACACCCCAGCGCCGATAGCCCGCTGCGATGGCCGTCCGGGCGGGCCTCAGACCCCGTGGGTCAGGCTCGTAGAGCAGCCCGCGCGGGTCGCCGAGTCCCCGCAGGATTTCGGGAGGGTAGGGGATGCCGCACGCGGTCGGATTGCTCTGTGTGAGGTCGAACGGAATCTCCGACATCCGTGCGCGTGCCTCCGCGAGCCGGTTGAGCGAGAGATCGCGGGGGAGGCGTCCTGAACGGAACATCATGGGTGGATTGTAGTGGGTGTCCGTGAAAACGGATTTCGAAATTCGAATTTCGGATGTGCCATCCACCAACCTCCGACAAATACTCTTCACCAGGAACATAAAGTCGGCGTGCCGCTGCCGTTCAGCGTTTGAGGGCGCGTTCACCGGAGGTGCCTGGCACGCCGATTCGCCGCGAATCGGCGTGCATCCTCTCGGGAAGCGCTTTGAGAGACGGGTCGTGTGGAATCCGGCGCCTCCTCGCCGGAGCGCGGGCAAGCAAACGGATACGGTCACGGAGACGGAGACAGGTAGAATCACCCGGTGACCGAGTTGACACAATCACAGCGACGAGCGCTCGCGGTTGCCGGCTGCGAGGTGCGAACGGACCGGATGACCCGTTGTCTGTATGCGGTCGATGCGTCAATTTACCGGGTCGAGCCGGCGGCGGTCGCGTTCCCGCGCTCCGCGGCGGAGGCGGCGCGGTTGCTCGCCGGGGCAGCGGACTCCGGCATCGAGATCACACCGCGCGGCGCCGGCACCGGGCTTGCGGGCGGCGCACTCGGCAGTGGGTTGGTGGTCGATTTCGCGCGCCACAATCGGCGCATTTCCAATCTCGATCCGGAGAGTGGGACGGTGCGGGTGGGGGCGGGGGTGGTGCTCGATCAGCTCAACGCCGGGCTCGCGCCGCATGGATTGTGGTTTGGCCCCGACGTCGCCACCTCGTCGCGCGCCACCCTCGGCGGGATGATTGCGAGCAATTCGTCCGGCGCCCACGCACCGGTGTACGGCACCACCGCCGACCATGTGGCCGCGCTCGAGCTGGTGTTGAGCGATGGCACTGTGGCCGTTGTCGGGATCGACGACGGCGGTCTTCCGGAGATCCGCGATGCAAGCGATCGTGTCGTGGCCGACCACGCCGAGGCCATCTCCGAACGCCTTCCCGAGGATTTGATCAAACGCTGGCCGGGATACGGCTTCGACCGCGCGCTGCGCACCCCCGGCGACCTGGTGCAGCTCGTGGCGGGCAGCGAGGGGACGTTAGCCGGGATTGCATCGGCCATCCTGCGGGTGGTGCCGCGGCCGGCCGGGCGCAGCCTCGGCGTGCTCTTCTTTGCCTCGGTTGGTGAGGCGCTGCAGGCGACGGTCGAGCTCGAGGATCTCGATGCGGCCGCCATCGAGCACCTCGACCGGTCCGTGCTCGACCAGACGGTTGGACAGCGGGCGTTCGCGGAGGCCCGAGACCTGATGCGGCTCGACGATGAGCCGTGCGACGCGCTCTTGCTGGTGGAGTTCTTTGACGACGACGGTGCGCGCCTCGCCGAGCTTGACAAGCGGGCTCTCGGGCTGCGGCGCCTTCTCACCAGCGACCCCGCCGAGCAGGAGCTGGTGTGGAGCATGCGGCGGGCCGGTCTATCGCTCCTCACGAGTCGCAAGGGTCCAGCCAAACCGGTCGGCTTTGTCGAGGACGTGTGCGTGCGACCCGAGCGGCTCCCCGAGTACGTGGCCGGGCTCTCCGAGATCCTCGAGCCCCTCGGTCTGGAAGCATCGTTCTACGGTCACGCCGCCTCGGGCGAGCTCCACGTGCGTCCGATCCTCGACCTCCACCGGGTGGAGGACGTCGCCAGGCTGCGGCATGTAGCAGATCAGGTGTCGGATCTGTGCCGCCGTTTTTCCGGCTCCCTCGCTGCCGAGCATGGTGTGGGCATTGCCCGCACCGAGTTCCTCGAGGCGCACCTCGGGGCGGATCTGATTGAAGCCAGCCGCAGTCTCAAGGGGCTCTTCGACCCAACAGGGGTGATGAACCCCGGCAAGATCGTCGGCGACGGGCGGTACCACGTTGATCGTGACCTCCGTCTCGGCGACGGTTCGGTTCTCGATATCCCCTTCGGCGAGACGTTCGTGTGGCCTGGTCGCGATGACGGACTTGTCGCCAATCTCGAACAGTGCAACGGCTGCGGCGGCTGCCGCAAAGATGCCCCGACGATGTGTCCGACCTTCGCGGCAACCGGCGACGAGGCGCTGTCCACCAGGGGCCGGGCCAACATCATCCGCGCCGCCCTGGAGGGGCGGTTTGCCGGCCCGTCGCCGGTGGCGGCCGTCGAACTCGAGGAGGTTCTCGACACCTGTCTTGCGTGCAAGGCGTGTGTCACCGAGTGCCCGTCGAACGTGGATATGACGCTTCTCAAAGCCGAGCTCCGCCACGCGCGACACCGTGAGAATGGGATCCCGCTGACCGATCGGGTAATCGCCGCCGCCGATCTCCTCGGCCGTCTCGGCACGGCGATCCCGCGCATCGCCAACGCCCTGCTGGGTTGGCGAGGATTGCGCCGGATCGCGGAGCGCGCTCTTGGACTCGACGCCGGGGCGCCGATTCCGCAATTCAGCAACGATCGGTTCGACCGCTGGTTCCACCGCCGCAAAGCTGCAGTCTCGCCACGGCGTGGTCGGGTGATTCTGTGGGACGACACCTGGGTGCGCTACCACGAGTCCGGCGTCGGCCGCGCGGCGGTGGCCGTCCTCGAGGCGGCGGGCTTCGAGGTCGTCCTCGTCTCTGGAAGGGTCTGCTGCGGCAGGCCGGCGGCCAGCCGCGGGCTGCTCGACAAAGTGCGGCGGTTGGGCGCTCACAACCTGCGTTTGCTCGCAGCGACCCGAGAGCCCATCATATTTCTCGAGCCATCGTGCTGGTCGATGTTCGTCGACGAGTACCGGCAGTTGGGGATTTCGGGCGCCCACGAGGTGGCGAACCGCTGCGTGCTGTTCGAGGATTTCGTTCTCGAGATCCTCAGTGACGATCCGGAAGCGCTACAGTTTGAGGGCCGGGCAGGGGAGGTTGCGGTGCACGGCCACTGCCACGCCAAGGCGCTGGACGATGCGCGCCGGGTTGTCGAGCTGATCAACCGCATCCCAGGCGCCTCGGCGCGTTGGCTCGAGACCGGCTGCTGTGGGATGGCGGGCGCCTTCGGCATGCTCAAAGCCCACCGCGAGCTGTCTCACCGGGTTGCAGTCCCTTTGGTGGAGGCCGTCGATGCTCTGCCGCCGGACACCACGTTGGTGGCCTCCGGAACCAGCTGCCGCCACCAGATCGCCGATCTCACCGATGCCCATCCCATGCACCTCGCCGAACTCCTCGCAAGCTGCCTACGCGACCCGGCGTGAGCTTGGCCACCTGACCCGTTCCCCTTCCTGGTCCCGGCACCGGAACGGATGAACCACCAAGTCACTAGCCCGCATATCTCACCACCTTCCTGCTGCGGGCTAAGTCCACCAAGAATCCACCAAGGGTTTTATGAAGTGGTTCCTTGGTCATTGGAAACCGGGTCTCTGGGGACATGTTGCTTGTCTGGGTGAAATTCCGGTCGGTTTGTGATGGATCAGAAAAAACTTGGTGTTCTTGGTGTCTTGGTGGTGAATGTATGCGTGGCGGCTTTGACGCCGCGTTGACAGTTAGACCGATCCATTCGCGAACCGAAACTGGTTCTTCCGCGTTTGATGGGGTGGAAGTTGCCCCTCGGGACGCTTCCGACGTGCCGATGGGTTCCCGCCGATGAGCCGGTCCGGCTACAATCATCGGGGACGACGACTGGAGGAACGATGAACATCGCCTTTTTTGAGCCGCTGAACCGCGCCTGGGAGAGGATGAAGCACATCCTGTTCCGGCCCTTCGATCTCGTCAAGTGGCTGGTTCTGGGCTTTTCGGCGTGGCTCGCGGGTCTTGCCGACGGCGCCGCCGGCGGTGGTTGGAAGTGGATGGCTGACGACAACGACTTTCCCGGGAGATGCAACCTCGACGGTGCCGGTGAGATCTTTCGGAATACCCGTGAAGCGCTGATCATTCTGCCGATCATCGTTGCCGTCCTCATGGCCGTCGCGGCCATCCTGCTCCTCGTCCTGTGGGTGTCGTCGCGGGCGAAGTTCATTTACCTCGACAACGTGATCCACAACCGGGCCCAGATGGTCGAGCCGTGGCACCGCCTCCGCGATCTCGGTAACTCCCTCTTCCTGTGGCGGGTCGGTTTCATCGTGGCGTGCGGTTTGATCGTGCTCCTGCTGCTCCTCCTTTTCTTTGCGCCGGCGGCCACCTTGTCGTTCTCGGATGCCCTCGCCGGTCTGTCATACGCCGCGATGGGCTTTGGCGTCCTGATTCTCATCGTTTTTGGCATCCTCGCCGCGTACGTAGGGCTGTTCCTCGAGGGCTTCGTGATTCCGATCATGTACAAGTTCGACCTCAAGGCGACCGAGGCGTGGCGCTACTTCCTGCCCTGGCTCAAGACACGACCCCTGCCGTTCTTCCTCTACGGGCTCTTCGTGCTCGTGCTGGGCTTCTGTGTTGTCGTGCTCTTCATGCTGGCGTGTTTACTCACCTGCTGCATCGTCGCCTTTCCCTACGTGGGGACGGTGATCCTGCTCCCGATTCTGGTCACCTACCGGCTCTTCAGCGTCGAGTTCCTGGCTCAGTTCGATCCGGGTTTCGATCTCTTCATTCCGGCCGAGATCGAGATCGAGGTCCGCGCCTGAGCAGCAGATCACAGATCACGAGGGCGATGAGGATGGCGATCATGATCGATCGCAGTGTGGATTTGGTCATGACCGTGATCACATGCGCAGCGACCTTGCTGACGAAGACCGAGGCATCGTCCTCTGCACTCTCGATCTCGGCCCGTCTCGCCGGCGGCATTGGATAGGACGAATGAGCCAGGGTCGAGCCGAAGACCCGCTCGAGAATCAGGTTCTCGCGAAAGGCTGTCGTCATGAGCTCGCGATAGGATGGGGAGCCCGGACGGAGCTTGCGAGCCTGTGCGGCGCTGCGGTCGCGGGCGAAGAGGTGGACCCGGGCCTCGTAGGCGAACGGGTCGATGGCCGGCGAGGTGCGGTGGAGAAAATCACCGTAGCTGCTTCGTGAGGTGTCGAGGACGGCCGCGACCTCGGCGGCGCGCGAGCCGTCCTCGCGCGCGAGATCGTCGCGCGAGAGACGGGACCGGAAAGACGTCAGTTCGTCAAGCCGGTGGAGATAGCCGTACTCGCACATGGGGTCGTCACCTGATCCGAGCTCTTCGAGGGCGGGGACGAGCTCTGTAAGGCGGTTGACGCATTGCGGAGTGGCGGCGAGGCACAGGGTGAGCAGTATGACCACGGCGCCGACAAGACGGCACAGCCGCCGCAGTGACCTGCGGCTGATCGGCAACGAAGGCGCCGGCGTGAGGCGTGAGATGGCGATCTGGACGAGGATCGAGGCGCCGCCGTTGAGGACAATGTCGCGACAATCCCAGTAGCGGCCCGGCACGAACCACTGAATGATCTCATCGAAGATGCCGACGAGGATTCCGATCAGCGCGCCGGCGATGAAGACCGAGCCATCGTGGATATGGGTGCTGAGGGCTCGAAAGAGCAGCACGCCGAGAACCCCGTACTCGAGGAAGTGGACCGTCTCCTCGGGTTGTCCCATCAGACGCCAGGTCCAGATCACCAGAACGGCGGTGATCGCGATCAGCCACGCAGCATCGGCGACCGGGAGCCGCGGTCGCCGACGCCACAGAAGGACCAGCCCGGCGGCGCACACCGCAACCACAACGAGGATGACGCCGATACCGATGAGTTCGGCGGGCCATCGCGCCACGAAGTACTCTCTGAGGCTGCGCACGAACGGGATCGTTGTGTAGATCACCACGATCCAGGCAGCGACCGCGAGCCAACGGAGGATTGGATGCGAGGTCATCGATGACATCGTACCCGAGATGGACTGGCGACCGCGTCTCAATCCCTCCCCTGCTATGATGAGTCGCGAATCGCTGGCCCGGTGAGAACACCGGGCTTGGAGGCATCCATGACCGAGAAAAATGAAAAGGGATCGGGGCTCGGCATCATCGGCTACGACAGCTACGAGTTCGTGGTCGCAGACGCCGAACGCAGCCGCAAGTTTTACACCGAGATGATGGACGTGCCCGAGGTGGCGCGGTTAGATGAGCGTACGGCGGCGGAGCGGGGCGAGGACGCGTTGCTCTTTACCGCCGGCAAGGCGCGCTGCATTTGCGTTACACCCCGCGATCGCGGATCGTCGGCGGACCGCTGGCTCAAAAGGCATCCCGACGGGGTCCGGGTGGTGGGCTTCCGGGTGCGCGATCTCCAGGTAACCCGGAGGGTGTTGGAAGAACGTGGCGCCGCGTTCTGCACGGATGTGGAAGATGGGGTGGATGATCAGGGGAGGCCTCACCGCCACTTCGATATCGCCACGCCGCTGGGCGACGTGCGCTTCCGCTTCGTCGAAAGAGCGGCTGATGCCCTGCCGCCCGGCTTCTCACCCCTCGAGGAAGGCCCACAGAAGAACTCGAACGGCTTCCAGGTCATCGATCACATCACCTCGAACTTCCTCACAGTCGAACCCCACGTCACCTGGCTACGCGATGTCATGGGCTTTTCAGAATACTGGCGGGTTCACTTTCACACCGCCGATGTCAACCCGGGATCTTCTGGCTCGGGCCTCGCCTCGATCGTCATGTGGGACTCCGAATCCGGGATCAAGTTCGCCAACAACGAGCCGGTGACTCCCAATTACGAGGCGAGCCAGATCTATGCCTTCATCGAGGCCAACAACGGACCCGGGGTGCAACACGTCGCCTTTCACGTACCTGTCATCTCGCCGGCGGTCGGCAATTTGCGGCGCAGTGGGATCGAGTTTCTCGACACCCCGGCGACCTACTACGACATGCTGCCGGAACGACTGGCCCGGCAGAAAGTAACGAACTTCGACGAAAAGGTCGAAGAGATGAAGCGCCTCGGCATCCTGGTCGATGGTGACGACGATCGCTACCTGCTGCAGATCTTCATGGTCGAGGGTGGGCTGATGTACGACGACGAGGCGGCGGGGCCGTTCTTTTACGAGGTCATCCAGCGCAAGGGCGCGCGTGGCTTTGGCGAGGGGAATTTCCGCGCCCTCTTCGAATCCATAGAGCGCGACCAGATCGAGCGGGCGGCCGCCGAAGGGCAGCTCAAGGCGGGAGCTGGCTCCTGAGGAATAGTTTTGAGTTATGAGTTTTTAGTTTTGAGTTACCCTCACCCGCCGACGGTTGTTGTGTGGGCGATGGCGATGAACTCAAAACTCAAAACTCAAAACTCAAAACTCGGATCTGTCAGCATTCTGGGAGGGACGACAAGATGATCCACCGTTTGACGCGAGGTGAGATTCCTGACAAGCCGCATTCCGTCTTTGAAGTTGACGGGAAGCTGATGTTCGAGCATTGCTTCACCCGCATGGGTTTCGAGTCGATCTATACGATCATGTGGCATCGTGAGCCGCCGCACTGGGTCGAGTCCGAGGAGGATCTCGGTCGCCACCCGGGATGGGCGGAGCCGGAAACGGCCGGGCCGTTACGCCGCTCCCACTATCTGAGTGATCGGCAGGGCGTGGGCGGGAGCCCGTTTCTCGCGCGGCGGCTGCTGTTTTCAAACTCGGACATCGGTGTTTGGCTGGGCCGCGCTACCGAGAGCGAGCCGACCCTGGTCGCCAATGCCGACGGCGATGAACTGGTTTTTGTACACGAGGGTTCGGGGCGCGTCGAGACCGCGCTTGGAGTGGTGCCGTTTGCGGCACAGGACTACGTCTACATGCCCCAGGGTCTGCCGCACCGATGGATGCTTGACGGCCCGGCGCTGCTGTTGACCGTGGAAGGGCGTTCGCCGGTCCGGGTTCCGAAGCAGTACCGGGTGCCCGAGGGCCAGCTCTCGATGTACGCCCCCTACACCCATCACGACTTCGTCGAACCACAGTGGCCGGAAGAAGGCCCAGAGACTCTCGACGCGCCGCGCCGGTTGATCGTCCAGAATGGCGGCATGCTGACCGCCTTCGGGCTCTCGCACGACCCGTTTGACGTGGTCGGGTGGGACGGCCAGGTCTGGCCCTTCGCCTTCCCGATCCGCGCATTCCAGCCCAAGACCGGGGCGCTCCACCTGCCACCCACCATCCACACCACCTTTGCCGGCGACGGCTACGTGGTGTGTTCCTTCGTGCCGCGGGTGGTGGATTTCGCCGACGGCGCCATCCCCTGCCCCTATCCACACTCGTCGCCGGATTGCGACGAGATCCTGTTCTACGTTGAAGGCAACTTCACCTCGCGAAAAGGCGTCGGGTCCGGGTCGCTGACCCTCCACCCACGAGGGCTGCCG
>Ga0164313_10006622_pt1 | contig 10207 bp, 1 predicted proteins | sample GuaBasSedimGuay4_FD_113735 | JGI IMG/M metagenome (GOLD analysis project Ga0164313, IMG submission 113735) | Subseafloor sediment microbial communities from Guaymas Basin, Gulf of California, Mexico - Guay4, Core 4569-4, 0-3 cm | ecosystem: Environmental > Aquatic > Marine > Hydrothermal vents >...
ACGCTACGACCGGGCCCGGTGAGGAGGTTTTCATCCCAGTTGACTTCATTGCAGACGGCTCGGTCGTGGCTCTTCAATTTGATCTTACATATGATGCCACCGTGTTTAGCCCATCCATGGTGACGCCTGGTACGGCCCTTGTCGGTCATAGCTTTGATTGGCAGCAAATTCAGCCCGGACATCTGCGTTTTGTCATTACCTCTGGTGTACAAACACCATTGGTTGATGGAAACCTTCTCGACCTGGGTCTCCAGGCGGTTGATGCTGCACCCGGGGGGAATTACCCGCTGGTGATCAGTGATGTTGTTTTGTCCAATGGTGCCGCTCAGCGGGTTGCTGCAACGGGTATTGTTGACGGTAGCATACTCATCAAGTTACCACCGGTGCCAGCTATTCCGATTCCTGCCCTGGGTCTGGTGGCGATAGTGTTACTTATCCTGTTGATCGCAGGTTTTATCCTTGTTTTTCACCACCGTGGTTTAGGTGGCATCAGTTTGTCGCTCTTTCTTGGTATGACCTTGTTCAGTTCCACCATTGCGCGTGCTGTGGCGTTGCCCGGTGACGCCAACAATGATGGTGTTGTGGATGCAAATGATATACCGGTAGTTGTGGCACAGATACTGGACAGGGCTGATGCGCCCGGTGATCCGGACTGCAATGAAGACGGGACAGTTGATGTTCTGGATACCATATGTGTACCAAACGTAGCGGCGCCACCACCACAGAACAATAGTGCACCGGACATGGTACCACCCGGTAACCGGTTGCTGCAGGCCGATTCTCCCTTTGAGACACCCATCTTTGCCACCGACCCGGATTTGGGTGATGTATTGACCTTCAGTCTGCCGGTTGCGCCAGCTGGCATGAGCATTCACCCGACAAGCGGTTTGCTTAGTTGGGCGCCGAATGCTGGTGATCTTGGACTTAATAATGTAACAGCCCTGGTGACCGACCTGGGCGGGCTGACAGATACTGAAGATTTCAGTGTTGAAGTGGTTCAACCACGTGTCGAAGCCCTTGCCAATGCAGCGCCGGTACTGGTGGTGCCTGGCGACCAAAGCCTGGTATTTGATACTCCATTAGGTGTAACGGCCAGTGCAACTGATGCAGATGTTGGTGATGTGCTCACATTTGAATTTATCAATGCACCTCCCGGCATGTCAATTGACCCCGTAAGCGGGGCGATCAACTGGACACCGACAGAACCACAGATTGGTATGCATGATGTGGCAGTCAGGGTTATTGATAGCAAGGGTGCGGTGGACGTGGGCAGTTTTATTGTTACCGTGCACAACATCAATCGCCCGCCGGTGGCCGTGGATGAAATCTACAGTGTAAATCGTGGTGAGATATTATCGGTCGCAGCTGCAGGGGTGCTGGCCAATGATAGTGATCCTGACAGTGATGCCATGACGTCAGTATTGGTCACTCCGCCAGCTAACGGCAGTCTTACGCTCAATGCCGATGGATCGTTTGATTATCAGCCGGTTTCACCAACGGATAACCTTGTACCTGTCCCGGTATCGGGAGACATGCTGCAACTGGCTGAGCCGGTTTCTTTTGAAGTTAGCAGTACCTGGCTGGATACCATATGGACCCATACCGATGAACGACATGCATTTCGGGTTATAGATGGTGATCTGGATACATCATGGTTCACGGCCCCCGGAGATGCTGTCAACCTGGGTGGCAGCCCGTTTTTTGAGGCCCGGTTTGGCGTCGATGTAACCGTTACTGAAATTCAAATGTTCGGCAACCGTGAGCTGCCTGTTGGCTTCGATTTCTTCTCCGGGATTTTCCAGTTATTTGATAAAGATGGTGTTGAGGTATTTAACAGCGGCGACCTCAACCTGCCCGCACCCGATCGCGATATCGTTGTGCCCGTACCATCGGTTGAGATGGTCAGGCGCGTCCGTTTTACCCCGACTGCGGATGAATCAGACCAGCCCGGATTTGCTGAATTAAAAGTGATGGGGTCGGCTGTTGTGCGTCTGTTCAAGCACAAGAGCAATGTTGAATTGACACGGTTTGCCCGTTTCAATACTGCCGCCAGCAGCACAAAACCACATGTTTCCCTGTATCTTCCTGAAAATGCCATAGACCAACGGTTCCTGACCAACTGGCTCAGCGAGGATGGCGATCCGGCGCCCAGCTTTGAGGTCACATTTCCTGATCAGGGTGTTACCGTTCGTGAGGTCCACCTGTTTGGTGCAAGAAACTCGGTCAACAATCCAGACACCCATCGGCATTTTCTAACCGGTGAATTCCATTTGCTGGACGACTCAGGAACAGAACTGTGGACCAGCGGGATCGTGACCCTGACAGATATTCACACGGGCTTTGTTCTGCCTGTACCGGCTGTGGCCAATGTGCATACCATTCGTTTTGAGGGTGTGACCTGGAACCATGCCACAAAGGGGCCGGGAATAAGCGAATTCAAGGTGTTTGGTGATGGTTTGGTCTGGCCATTCTATCCGGGAGAAGAGTGGGCCTGGGAAGAGACCTCTATGAATGTGGATCTCAACAAACCTGCCCGGCATGTCGTTAATACCCCGCTGGTAGTAGATCTGGACGGAGATGGTTTTCCGGAAATTATATTCAGTGCAGCTGTGCCCCATGAGGGTGCCTCGAGGTTCAAGGCACATATTGTGGTTCTGGATGGCCGCACCGGTGTTGAAAAAATGGTGCAAACGGACCTTGCGATGAGTGTGGAAGGTTATGTTTCCCTGGCGATCGGCGATATAGATGACGATGGTCTGCCTGAAATCGTGGCATATGCTTACAAGGACGCCAGGCCCTATCACCTGATTGCCTTTGAGCATGATTTGACCTTCAAATGGCGCAGTGATGAGATCGGGAATGTCTCATGGGCCGGCATTACCATTGCCAATCTGGATGGTGCGGGACTGCCTGAAATTCTGGTTGGTCACCAGGTGCTTGATGCCAGCGGCACATTGCTCTGGTCAGGTGTCCCAATAGGCGACAACCAAAACCGAAACATTCCGATTGCGGCAGATATAGACCTTGATGGAATGATGGAGGTTATTGTTCGTAACCGTGTTTATGCGGCAGATGGTACCTTGCTTTGGTCAATGCCATCAACAAGCTCCAGTATTTGGTCAGCTACCGGCAATTTTGATAATGATGCCTATCCTGAAATCGTCTTTACTACATTCGCTGGTGAGACATTTCTTTACGAGCATGACGGCACATTGAAATGGAAAGTGGATCATAAAGCTCGCAGTGGTCCACCGACCGTTGCCGATTTTGATGGTGATGGCAAACCTGAGATTGGCCAGCCTGGTCAACTTACCTACTCAGTAATTGATACCGATGGCCGGCTGATATGGGATCAGCCCATAGACGAAAGCAGTGGCACCGTGGGTTCAGCGGTATTTGATTTTGATGGTGATGGCAGCTCAGAAGTCGTGCTCCATGATCATACCTATATGCGGGTTTTCAGGGGAACCGATGGTGAGGAATTGCTGAAAATATTTCTAACCGGTCCAACGGCGGTAGAGTATGCAGTTGTTGCCGATGTCGATGCCGATGGTCATGCAGAACTGGTCGTGCCTTCCGGGGGGATTGCAAGTTATGAAGAAACACATGGTATCCGCGTATACGGTGGACTGGATAACGACTGGGTCCGCACCCGTAAAATCTGGAACCAGCACGCCTACCACGTCACCAATGTTAATTCAGATAGCACTATCCCGGTAGTTGAGCAACACAACTGGTTGTCACCCGGGCTAAATAATTACCGGCAAAATGCCTTTGCGATCGATGATCCGGACCGGCTTGATTCCTTCACCTATGTTGCCCATGCAGCAGGACAGGATTCGAATATTGCCAGGGTGTCGATTGATGTACTGACACCCAATACGGCCCCCGTGTTTACCTCTACACCCGATACCACGGCCACGGCGGATTATGAATACCTGCATGGCGTGCAGGCCATGGACGCCGAATTTGATCCAATCGCATTTGAGTTAATAGACGGGCCGCCCGGTATGACCATTGACGGGCCGACAGGTTTGCTGCGCTGGTCACCCGGCACAGCTGAGCTTGGCGAACATCCGGTAACGGTGAAAGTCACCGACGATAAAGGATTCTCTTCACTGCAGATGTTTACGCTCACCGTGCACGATGTGGTCATCGTGCCGGATGTGGTCGGAGAAATCCGGGCGCAAGCTGAAACCATACTCGATATGGATGGTTTTCTGACGGGCAGGGTATCGAGTTTTAACCACCGAAGCATCCCGGCAGGGTCAGTTAGCTGGCAGACACCTGTTGGTGGTTCTGCTGCGGAATATGGTAGCGATGTTGATCTGCTGATTTCACTCGGACCTGCGCCGGATGATGTTGATGATGACAGTGATGGATTCACTGAGAATGAAGGTGATTGCAATGATGATGATGATACTATTTTTCCAGGTGCCACCGATATCCCGGCCAATGGTATAGATGAAGACTGCGATGGCGTGGATGAATCACGTCCACCTGTGGAAATCCTGGTATTGCCCGCCACCGACACCATCCTGACCGATGAAGTGCTGAGCCTGAGTGCTATCGGTATTTTTGACGACGGCACCAGCCAGAATATGACCGCTATTGCCGGTTGGTCAGACGGGCCTGAATACAGTTCGCCAGCAGCGGGCATATTTGTAATAACAGCGTCCAAAGGGGCAGTCTCGGGTGCGGCCAGCATTACGGTTGTAGATCGTGTGCCTGGCGATGTGATACTTCCGGTTGCGGAGATTACGGCACCTGCTGCCAATAGCACGGTGACGGAACCTGTGGATATTATCGGCACCGCCACGGATGCTAATTTCCTCAAGTACACGATTGGTATTGCCCCCGCGGGCGAGCCGGACTTTACCAAAATTGCCAATAGCACAACCCAGGTTACTGATGATGTGCTGGGACAATTTGATCCGACCATGTTGATCAATGACCTTTATACCATTCGTTTGACGGTGTTTGATAAGGGTGGCAACCAGGTAGTTGTCGAAACGACCGTACAGGTGGATGAAAATCTGAAAGTTGGTAATTTCAGTCTGGGTTTTACAGATCTGCAAATTCCGATGTCAGGTATCCCGATCACAGTCACACGGACTTATGACAGTCGCGATAAGGGTAAGGGTGATTTTGGTGTCGGCTGGCGACTTAATGTTAATACGCTGCGATTGCGAACCAACCGGGTGCTTGGTTCGGGCTGGGAAGTTATCCGTTCCGGCCTGGTCTATGCATTGTTGCCCAATGATGCGCACAAGGTCAGCCTGACACTTCCTGATGGACGGGTGGAAGAGTTTGATCTGGTCATCAGTCCGGCTATATCACCCCTGGTGCCATTTCCGCCGTTGGCCAACCGGGCAAGTTACCAGCCCCGGTCAGGCACCCTTGGTGTATTGGAAAGTCTTGATAACAACAACCTGACTATCCTTGACGGTCAACCCGGTGTGGTCGATCTGCTGGATGACCTGACGAATAACACCTACAACCCGCAGCGATTCAAATACACGGCCGCCAATGACACCGAGATCGTCATACACAAGAGTAGCGGCGTTGAGAGTATCAGGGATCCGAACGGCAACACGCTGAGCTTTGGTGTGGGCGGGATAGTACACTCCGGTGGCAAATCTGTTCTGTTCCAGCGCGATGGTGAAGGGCGGATTACACAACTCACTGATCCCAATGGAAATGTCCAGATCTATACCTACGATGCCAATGGTGATCTGACCCGTCACATCGATACTGAGAATAATTCGACCAAATTTTCCTATAACCATAATCACGGCCTATTGCGTATCCTGGATCCGCTGGATCGACCGTTGACACGGAATGAATATGATTCTGATGGGCGTTTGATCAACACGACCAGCCCTGATGGCCGCCTTATTACCTTTACACATAACATTGGCTCCCGCCAGGAGATCATTACCGATTTTGACGGCAACATAACCGTGCTGGAATACGATGGCAGGGGTAATGTTGTATCGGCCACTGATCCACTCGGAAATGTAATTACCAATACCTATGATTTGGATGGAAATCAGCTGACCACTACCAATGCCCTGGGTGAGACCACTACTCAGACCTTTGATGCGCGCCGCAATAAACTCACCCGGACCAATCCGCTGGGTGAGACCACCACGCTGACATATGACAGTGGCGACCGCGTCACCAGTAACACCGATCCGCTGGGGCGTACCACGGGTTTTATCTACGATAGCCGTGGCAACCTGCTGACGCGTACCAATGCCGATGGCGTAGTTGAGCATACCAATAGTGTTGATGCCCGAGGTAACCTGTTTGCACAATCGGATGCACTGGGAAATGTCATACAGCTCGAATACGATGCGACCGGCAACCAGACGATGCGCACGGATGCCCGTGGTAACTCTGAGACATTCAGCTACGATGCCAATGGCAAGTTGCTGACAGAAACCGACTCGCGAGGGACAACAATGACCACGGTGGTTGATAGCCGTGGATTGTTCACCAGCAAGACGGATTCGTTTGGCAATACCTCAGAATTCCGCTACACGGTCGCAGGCATTCTTGACACGGTCATTGATCCAGCGGGCAATAGCGTCGGTCAAACTATTGATGCTGTAGGTAAGCTGATCGACTTTACCGATGCACTTGGAAATCGTACTGATTATGCATATGATCTAAGGGGTAACCTGACCGGTGTTACTGATCCGTTAACCCATCAGAAGACCATGCAGTACGATGTGCTGGACAGGCGTATTAAAACCATCCTCCCCGATGGTAGCGCCAGCAGAGTTGTGTATGACAGTCTGGGTCGCATTACAGAACGGATTGATGCGCGCGGAAATAGCACAAAATTCTTCTATGATGGTGCCAATCGCAACATCAGGGTTACGGATGCAACGATGGGGGATACGTTGTTTGGTTATGATGCTGCAGGCAATCGTACGAGTTTAACCGATGCCAATGGCAATATTTTTACCTTTATGTATGACACCCTTGATCGTCTGACCAGGACCGTTTTTCCAGATGGCAGCTTTGAATCGACCGGCTATGATGCCGCCGGGCAAATTATCAGTGAAACTGATGCACTGGGTAATATTACACAATATGGCTATGACAACAATGGCAATCTGACCAGCATTATTGACCCCCTCGGCAGTCAGACTACTTACATCTATGCTGCTGACAATAGCTTGCTGGAGCAGACGGATGCGCTCGGCAATACCACCAGCTTTGCTTATGACGACAATGGCAGGCGGGTGAGCAGGACTTACCCGGATGGTACTCTCGAAACCCTCCAGTATGATTCGGCCGGCAATGTATCGATGACCGCCGATCCGAACGGGGATGCAACCGTCCAGGTCTTTGACGCCAATGGCCGGCTTTTGTCCAAGACCTTTGCCGATGCCAGCCAGGAGACATATTCTTATACGGCAACCGGCACACTTGCTACGGCAGTCAATAGCCAGGGTATCGTTACTTATAGTTATGATGTTAGTGATCGATTGGTGTACCTGGAAAATCCTGACGGCAGCGCAATATCTTATACCTACGATGCTGCGGGCAACCGGGCAACCGTAACTACCCGGCTCTCCGCCGTAGCTGTGCCACGAACCAGCAGTTATGATTACGATGCCATGAACCGTCTGGCGATGGTCATTGATGCTGATGCCAATACCACGACTTATTCTTACGATGCGATTGGTAACCTTGCCAGCAAAAGCCACCCAAATGGCGTCACTACGGACTTCAGTTACGACACTTTAAACCGCCTTGTGCTTATGATTCACAGCCGGGGCGCACTGGAACTGGAGCGCTTTCAGTACCAGGTCAATGCGGTCGGAGACCGTACCCGCGTGGTTCAATCAGATGGATCTGTGGTCGAATACAGCTATGACAATTTGCGTCGCCTTATTGGTGAGGTACACAAGGATATTTTTGCAGTAACAGAATTTGAACTTGCTTACAGCTATGATGCCGTTGGTAACCGTACCAGCACTTTGGACATGGACGGCAGCCTGATCACTTACCAGTATGACAATGCCGACAAGTTGCTTTCTGCCGGATCTGAAACCTATACCTATGATGCCAATGGCAACCGGCAGTCTCGTACAGATGGCGTCAATACGACCACCTATGGTTTTGACCTTGAGAATAGCCTTGCAGCGGTTAGTGCGCCGGGCGGTAGTACTACTACATATGGCTATGATGCGCAGGGGAATCGCGTTCAGCGTATTGCCGCCAACACAGTGAATTACCTGGTTGACCCGATCAATCCTACGGGCGTATCGCAGGTGCTGAGTGACTATGACGCAAACCCGGCACAGTTGGCTGAGTACACCTATGGTCACCAGTTATTAAGTCAGAATCGCGGCGGTCTTGTTCGTTATGTGCACCATGACGGTTCGCGGAATATACGCCTACTGACGGATGGTGCCGGTGGTGTAACTGACAGCTATGATTATCAGGCGTTTGGTCCATTACTGAACCGGGTGGGCGCCAGTAGCAATCCCTATCAGTTTGCCGGCGAAAGAGTGGATTCATCGACGGCGCTTGTCTACTTGCGGGCGCGCTATTATGACCCGGAAACGGGTCAATTTATCAGCCGCGATCCTTTTGAGGGACTGTTAAGAGATGCTGCTTCGTTGCACCGTTATTTATATGCAAATGTAAATCCGATCAGTTTTAGTGATCCGACGGGTGAAAGTCCACTTGCAAATGTTTTGGTTACAATCGGTATTTCTGCAGGTCTTTCTCTGATTGTTGATGGCATCAAGGGTGATGTAAAATTTTCAGATGCGTTAAAAAATGCAGGCATAGCTGCAGGTTTTGCGCTACTGGGGGGGGCGCTGGGTGGAAAAATTGCCGCATTTTTTGGGCCGAAAATAGCCTCTGTAATCGCCTCGACCGTTGCACGCAAAGGTTTGTATTTCCTGTCAATGATAACGTCAAAGGCACTTGGATCAACGCTTATATCTGCCGGGGAAGGCGCAACAACGGATGCCATTGGAAGTACAGAGGGAGAACTGAGTCGTGAGAACCTTGTGAAAGTGTTCGTCATAAATCTTGCATTTGAGGCGGTTACTTTGGGGTTTGCCCCAGTAACACTTGATGCAAGCAAAGTCTCAAAGGCAAGTGCTTTGTCTGCGGGGCTTGGTCGTAGCAATAAAGGAGAGAAGGCCTTCGCCAAGTTTGTGGCAAGTGGTGAAACGGATTTGGTCAAGTTTATTCGTGCAGGTAGAGGTGGCACCGGTAAAGCTTTGCTGGCTGAGATTGAAGCCGGTGCTGAAATCACGCTCAGAAATGCTTTCAAAAGCAATGCGGTGTTTGGATCAGATGATGCTTTTAACGCATTTTTGGATGGCGCGAAAGGTGTAGTGGAAAAAGGTGCTACTTATTAGTGGGCTCCATGGGCACACTCCCAAGCGTGCTACACTGACTAAGCGCGTTAGCATCGCAGAACTCTGGGGAGAGCACCATGGACAGGTTGGTTACATTTATGAGCAAATTATTTGGCACTGGTTTTATTGTGCTGGCCTTGACGCTGACCTCGGTTTCAAATATTGAGGCCCAGTCCTGCTCGGCTCAATGCGGACCTTCCGGCATGGGGGGTAAACTCTGTAACGGTTACCTTCTCAATCCATGCCCAGTTCCGGGCTTACCGACAACCGTGATCGTATATACACTTCCGCAGGTGGCGGCTAGTGCATTGTGTACGGCAGGAACACCTTCGGACCTCAAATTTACAGTAAGTCATGCGCCTGGATACGGCCCGAACAATGGTACCCAGGCAAGTTGTTCAGTTTTGTTTCGCTGGTACTGCAGCAGCACCGCAACAACCCCGGCTATGACGACGAATTCGATGGGTTGCAGTGTCGAAGTTACTGATGGCTTGCCAGTTGAGTTGATGGAGTTTTCACTCAAATAGAGCTACTGAACCGGTGTTCCCCGTGTGTACAGTGAAGATTTGAATCACGGGCAGCGGTATGGAAGTGTCGAGGTGTTGAATCCTTTTCGGGACATTGCCGATTAGGGGACTCTGAAAGTTGGCTGTTTCAGGTTTTGCTGCCATCAACCGGGCACAAATACCCTCGGCACAACTCCTAATTTATTTATACGGCGAGCAAATTTTTTGTCGTCAAAGGATGCAACACTCTCGCAGGCACGATAACTGGCGTGGTGCAGAACATCGGCGAAGTCGAGACCTCCT
>Ga0164313_10006623_pt1 | contig 10207 bp, 11 predicted proteins | sample GuaBasSedimGuay4_FD_113735 | JGI IMG/M metagenome (GOLD analysis project Ga0164313, IMG submission 113735) | Subseafloor sediment microbial communities from Guaymas Basin, Gulf of California, Mexico - Guay4, Core 4569-4, 0-3 cm | ecosystem: Environmental > Aquatic > Marine > Hydrothermal vents...
CATCTATTCCTGATGCTGGTCCGTCTAGTTAATACAATGGGTATCTAATCATACTTTATCCGGTTGACTGTAATTTTGACTGCTGCGTTAAGAGAGACTGGATCCAGTCTAACTATACCTGCAATTGTTGTATCTATTTCCACAGTTGGAACCCCAAAACCTTCAACCCATACCTGAGCTACTCTTACCGTATCTGATGTTGCACAAGCAAAGTCAGTTTGATTAGCTGTTGCAATGAAGTTGTACGTTGTCGCAAAGTATGGTGCTGGTGGAGGCTGAGTCCAGTTAACTGCATCACCAACACATGTTGCTGCTGAAACGTGGTTCGTAATTGCTACGTATAGCCAACCATCTGCAGGTACTGTTGCTGTATCACCAATAGAGTATAAGACACCTGTGATTTTATGACCTCTACCACCTACTTCCATTGGAGTAGTATTTACCCAAGGAGCTGTTGGAGGTGTAACACCAATTGGAACCCCGCCTGCAGGAGCAATGAATAAGTCATAATCTGGAGCCGGTCCAACTACAATAGAACCTTCTGGATATGTAACCAAGGGATCGTAAGTAATATCTGTGATCGCTGATGTATTCATGTGTTTCCATGAAATTGGATCACCTGATGGTAATGTTGGAGAAGCAAGTACATTTACAATACACTGATAAATCTCTTGAGTTGCTGTTTCCGTAACAATGTCACCTACAAGATAGTCAACTGCTGTTGAAAATGCAACACCACCAACTTCACCCTTGATTCTTGGGAATGGTTCCCATAGCCAAATGTCATCAAGTGGATCTGCATCTGGTGCTGAATCTGGATCACCGAACCAAACATACTTGTCATTATTCATAAATACTACACCAGTTAAAGGTCCAGTTGTCATTGTATAACCAAGAACTGGATCTACACCTGTAACATACCAAACTGCACCTGGGTCAGTCAATGCTACTACTGAAGGATACTCTGTTGCAAGAGCTGGAGTAAATGTACCTACATTATATCTTGAAGCCGTAACCTCTTCCCAGTCTACACCAGTAACGGGGTTTACACCTGTTGAACCAAGTGCGTTGAAACATACATAGACTTTATTGTCAGTGGTTCCATTTACAATGTCACCCATCTTATATGTAGTTGCAACATTCCATACGATACCACCACGCTCACTTACTTGCTCCCAAGATGCAGGAACAAATGGTCCTGCTATAGGAGTGTTAACGATACATTCGTAAACAGTACCAAGGTTGGTAACAATGTCACCAATCAGATATGGACTCGCAACATTAAAAGCTCTACCACCAACTTCTGTTGCACCGATAGGTCTCCATGCACCAGGTGTTAAGACGGGAGATAAACCTGTGTTTGGTAAGATAGCTGTATATGCGATTGCATTCTCAGCGACCATGTCTCCAACCAAATATGGAGTTGCAACATCCCATAGAACACCACCTCTCTCAGGTATAGCTGCGGCTCCACCAATAGGAACCCATGATGCTGGATCAGAAGAAGGTAAAACATTCAGCGTTCCAACCATACACATATATGCTGTTGGAACCCCTGCTACATTCTCAGTTACCATATCACCAAATAAATATCCTGTAGTAGGATCCCATTCAAGTCCACCTTTTTCAACATAGACTGCTGAATAGAAACCTGCCAAGTCAATTGGTGTAACTGGGGAACCGTCACTTAGGAATAAATCTAAGGTTCTTGTTGCAAGGTTTACTATTCCTGAAGCAACAAAAGTATCTGTAGCTCCTCCTGGTGGAATAGCAATAACCACTGCACCACCAAGGGTTCTGTTTAATGTCAATGTATTTCCTATGGGGTCAATAATACCATTTACTACAAAGTCATCTGTACCTGCTCCTGCTACTGGAATCACAATTCCTGCAACTCCTCCAATAGCCATATCGAGTTCAAGGTTTCCGGCTATAACTCGACCACCGACTACATGTTCGTCAACAGCGGCTGCTGCTGCACTTAAATCTATTACATCATTATTCATGATTTTTCCTTTACGCTGTATTTTGTTTAAATGTTGCTAGATACAACACATCTTGATGTTGTCTGTTGAGAAAGTAAACCGTAGTTCTTGCTCTTACGAAAGAACGTGGATTCATTTTTCCCCAAATACCATCAGGGTCTCCATGAAGTGAGAATTCTACAACCTCATTTTCATTATTGTTTACATTTTGAAATAACCATTCAGCATCTAAAACAACTTCACATACGATACCCTGTCTAAGGCGTATTGCGTTGTCCGTCATTGTTGCTGACTTCTCATCTGTAATTACTGGGGGATTTGACCACCTCTCTGTTTGTGGAGGCATCCATGCCGGGTCATACTGAGGAGGATTCGGTACTGCGTTAACTGGTGCTGCCATCTTGTTCCATCCTTTTTTCTACCATATTTTGTATATGACTCATAATCTGTTCGATCGTGTAGCCACCTATTTTTTGAGAGTCTGTAACCGTAATATTTGCAGTTTCTCCTTCACTAATACCGAAAGGTTGACCTTTCGTCCATGAATCCAGAGTATTGCTGTTACGAAAGTATATCATTACAGGAGACTCATCCAAGCTTAAGAACGATGTTCCGATTGCTCTGTTGCCGAATCTTGCCATCTCTCGCTTGTTTCCGAAGAGGTCGATTCTAAAGTTCTGACCATTTCTGCCTGATTGACCAACATCTCCTGTGTCACCTTTTTCCACAGCAGTTCCAGGAACTCCTCGTTGGCCTCTTCGTCCATCGTCTCCCTTTTCACCCTCTTTACCTTCTTTTCCTTGTGGAACGAATAAGTTGAGCGTGTTTTCCTTTGACTCATATTTGGAATACCCCTTTCTGTCAGGTTCTATAATAAATGTTTTTACTTGAAAGTCTTGTAGCTGTTTGTGGGCAAATGAAGCTATTCTCGCATGAGTTGCAGTGTCTTTATTTAGCTCAGCCATGGATGCGTGAAGACTTCTCATCTCAACCAGATTAGAAGACATTTCTGCACTCATCTTTTTTAACTTGGCCATGTCAAGACGAATATCTTCAGCAAGCTGATTTGTAGCATCGATCTTGTCTTTGTTTTCAAGAACAAGCTCTATATCATCTTTCATTTTAACAAGTGTAGTTAAAGTAGGTTCCATGCCTGAGACTTTACATATCGAGTGACCAAGAGCATTAACCGCTTTGATGTCATCGAGAGATCCTGCAACAGCAGAAATCACGTCACGATTATCAGATGCATATTGGACTTGATTTTGGATTGATACAAGCTTGTTAATGGAATCAAGACCATCTCGTACTTGTTGGATAGAGTTGTATTTGGTTAAGACCTCTGTTGCAACAGCAACAAAAGTCTTGAGTTCTTTTTGGGTAAACTTGGAAGCTTTTTCAATAGCATCAAGTTTATTATCTGTAAATTTCTTCTGGGCATTTATAAGAACGTCCATGTTATTTCTTAGGTTGGTTACATCATCTGCAAATCCCATTCTAGACTCCTATGTGTGAGCTGGTGGAGATAAGATTGCGTTGTGAGCGTCTATTGCTGCTTTCAGTTGATCTGGTGTTACATATGCATTTACTGCGGTTCCTGCTGCAGACTCTGCTGCTGTAGCTGCTCTTGCAATACCTGCAGTTGCTGTTGTAGCTGTTTGAGTTTGTTCAACAAAAGCTGTAGAGTCTTTACCATCAAGCTTATCAGAGTCTGATGCCTTGCCAGAAATTGTAAGATATTTTAAATCTGCTTGACCTATTGGTAGTGCATCTGTAATATTGATAGCATTTGCTACCTGGAATATTTCTGCTGAATTTCCATTGAGCTTTGCAAAATTTGCAATAGTATAACCAAGTGTAATTGCTGCTGTAAGTAGTACAGGATCTGCCACAAGAAACTGTATAGCGTTATCTCCGTTTAGTTTAGCAAATGTCGTTTCTAATTCTGATTTTGGCATAGCCTCAGAAGGTAGAGCTGGAGAAGCAACACTAAAAGTTTCAAGAGTGCTACCGTTTATTTGAGCATACTGTGTACCAATATTGGTCCAATTACCTTCAAGATTTTGAATTCTTGACTCGTGTTCAAGTCCACCTACACCATCGATGTCTAGTGCATTTTGAGAAATTCTAGTATCAAGTGCAGCAATAGCTATATCTTGAAGTGGGGTTTGGGATGCTGCGTAGTCTACTTGAAGACCTGTCGCTGCTCCTACATAATTTGTACCTGGAGTACATGGTGTTACTGGCATTTTTTATCCTTTTAAATTACTGGGGGAGTTGGTTGACCCAACACTAAATATGGAGACAAATCTGTATCGTAATAGACTTCGCATCCTGTACCGGTTTCGTTTTTACACAGGTAGGATGGACAACTATTGGAGGACGGAATCATACCCATGCATGCAAAAAGTGGATCATGTTCTGGCATAGGAAGTAAGCCATAAAAAATCATAAGGTCAACAGTCTGTTTGACTTCTGCATACAACTCTGGACTGAGATTTTTCTCAACGATAGTCCCGTCTATGAATCCGTTAACCAGGAGAACAAACTCTGGGTTGCATTCTACAATATACGGATCGAGATTTATAGTCTCCTGTATCCGATGTAAATATTTTGGACAACGTCCCCAATATTTATCTACGAACTTCTTGTCTTTATTTTGGTCGATCCCAAAAGAAGGTGTTCTCATTATCTGAATCCTCTCTCATCTAGTTTTGTATTTGTCAGCATAGAGTAATTTACCATACCCTTTCTGTACACCTCATCACACGACTGGACGTAAAGCTGAAGGTGTGAGCTAATCTCAGTCTTATTGTCACCATTCATCGACTTGTACGCTCTGTACGCTGCATAATGCAATACCGGTTCAAGATATTGAGGAGGAACAATGAAGTCTATAGTATCAACATTGCCTGGAGTTAAATATGGAGGAGTTACAGAGTGCATCACACTGTAAACTCTTCCTTCTTCTGGGTTTGGGATATGCATAATATATGGCTGTGGAGTAAAAACAGATTCATCACAATTAATATCATTTAAAGGAACTTCCTCAAAAGCATCTTGACCTAAAGCTGGATTTTTATTTAAGTTTCGCCAGTATACCTGTAAAACTCTCTGTGAATTATCTTGAAGTTGATACCTGGTTTGACCAGGAACAATAGTGATAACTTGCTCTTCTTGTAGGATATTGAACTTGCCGTAAACTTCGATAAGGGAGAGGTTAAGTATAGAGATCACTCTATTTTCATCCTCGCCGATATTGATTTGCTCAAGTTCAGTGTTCATCAAAATTTCAATTATTTCTCTAATTCTCATAAGCACTCTTTTATATTTTTTGTAAATATGATACCATAAAAAAACAAAATTATATAAAAGGCTTCAAATGGCAGAAGGTATAAATAGCAGTTTTACTAATGAACCAGTATCAAACGTGATCGACGGTAACGTGGTGATGGAACAAATACGACAAGAAAGAAGTCAGTATCCAAGTGGATTTGGAAGAATTGAAAATAGGCAAACAGGAGAAGTTGCAGAAGCCAATGGTGGAGGTGTTGTTGAAAACAATAAGCCATCACGAGAAGATATCAAGTTTCAAAACCTTGAGAAGATCAAAGGATTAGTCCAACAACAAGCTGACTATATTAGAGAAAATGATCTTGGATTCACCAAGCCTAAATATAACCATAAAAGATATATGGCCATGGATGACGATATGGTTGGTGAGGAAATAAACAGACAGCAAACTCATCTGGATGAACTCATTGAAAATAATGAATATGTTCCAAATGATCAGGATCTTGCTGAGGCTGAAGTCGAAATGGAAGATGAAGATGCTGAATATGAAGAATTTGCATCAAGATTTCCGTCTTTACGGAAAGGAGAAAAGTTTCCAAGTCCTGAGGATCTTGACAAGATGACAGATAGCGAGTTCACTCGCTGGTTTGGAGCAGAAGACTATTAGACTATGTATGACGCAGTTTCAAAGTAAGAATTATTAGTCTCATACTCTTCCTGCTCAACCATAGGTGTAAAAGGGTCAACCTCTTTTGCGTCTTTAAAGTTATCTACCTTTGCAGGTTTCCATGGACTCATCTCGCTCAACATAGAAATCGTATCTACGACATCATCATGTCTCGATTTAAACCCATCTCCAGTAATACGCTCAAGCTCATTTAGTGTTTCATCCATATACTTTGTACCTTTTAAGTGTTCCGAGAACCACATTTTTCCCTGTTTGAACATCGGCAATATAGTTTGAAATCTGGTCATCTTATCTGCAGTAGGACGAATCCCCGGAGTTGATCCTTTCCCAGCCAAGGCAAAAAACACATTGCGTGTCACTTGCTCTTTTTTGATCCAGGCTATAAATCCACCTTGCTGTCCCGAGGTTTCAACTCCAACACTACGAGGGTTATATCTTACGGCATAATCAAAGAGGTCATCAATGTTTTTATCCATGAGCTGTTGCTTGGCTTGACCATCGATAAGCATCCAATCACCGTTATTGTTGTAGGCCCACACTGAGATGACAGAGTAATCCGAGTGTTCTTTTTCCGAAGTAGCGAAGTCAGTCGTGATATAAAAGTTATATCTATCTTCCTGATGTTCGGCCAAGGAACCGTCGAACCAATTGATGTCATGATTCCGCACAAGACGTTCTTCATCTGAAGTAATCATGAGCATGAGCTCTTGGTTGAAAGAAGCAAGTCTACCAGCCCGCTTAGCTTTGTCATATTGTTTGCGAACATATGTAAAAGTATGACGATCTTCCCATGCACCTTTGAAAGTAGCAGGAGTTGTAGAGTCATTAAAACTTTCGCAAACAGGATAGACATTCACATGCCATGCTCCAGACTCTGTAGCTTTATATAGCGGATCATTCTGGTTAAATGGAGTACCGTTCCAGATAATTTTATATTTAGATGGATTCATCGCATAGTCAACAGCATTATACACAGTGTCTTCGATGGCAGCGATCACTGTAGGAGATCTTGCATCATCATCGGACACCAAGTCATCGAGAAGGGCAAAGTCAACTCTTTTACCAAGCTCTTTTGTTCCCCTTACTCCTGTTTTAGCTCCATAACCTTTTACGATTAGCTTTTTACCAGAAATATTAGTGAACTCATATCTAGTATCTGTAAATCTTGTATTAGGAATATATTTTTGAAGGAACTCAGAGTTTTCCCAACGATACTCCAAGTTTTTACGCATGTTTTTTACACCATTCTCAATGGAGTCAGAGACATATATTGCTATGCTAATCTCACCAAAACCAGGTATCTCACCATAGACAGCTATGTATAAAAATAAATACTCGCCCATGAGCGTGGTCTTACCTGAACCACGATAAAGCATGTTGATAATGTTCTCTCTTTTACCAGCTATCTGGTCCAACATACGCATATGTAAAACTGGAGTTTTATGTTCTTCACCCTCTACACCATTAACCAGTTTGATGAAGTTAATCATCTCAAGAGCAAACAGTGATGGAACATAATGAGGGTCATTACCATACTGTACTTCTTCAAGCCAAGAATCTACCGTCTTTTTGATGGGTACTTCGTCAAAAGATAAAAGATGTGCAGATGCTATTTCAGACATTTAAAAATTCCTTGTAAACTGTGCAGCCTTGATAAGTTCATCTGAAATATCACTACGAAGGTTAAGTGTCTTTTTGTTTTTTCTGGACATGGCATTCTCCAAGTATTTTATTGAGATATTATATCAGATTTTTTTTGAGGATAAAAACTTAGACTAGAAGGGAAAACATCTGGAAGGAAGTAATTCTAGCCTAAGCACATAGGAGCGTTGGTTTAAGAAGAGAAATGACCCCAACGAACCAAACAACATTGGAGTCACCGAAAGTATATCGGCTATAACTTAAACAAATTCGCTACATCTTGGTTCTGATAAACGATCTTACCTTCTGTTGGATGCAAAGCATATGAAATACTCTTATGAAGCCAATCCATGAGTCCATCTATATCTCCTATATCATTCTCCATGCCTTCTACCCTAAAGACATATGCAAGAATAGGCCTAATGCCACTCTGCTTTACTCCTCTAGGTACACCAAACTCTTCTCCAAACATAAATACCTTGGTCATCGGATGACCATCCTCAGTTGTTATCTTATCGTTGAATCTAAACATGACTCCGTACATCTATTCCTCCTCTACATCGATTATCACTTCTGTGATAATTTTACTTTCAGCTATCTCATGAGATGAGGCAGCACCACTTGCAATTGCTTTTTGTTGAGCGATCGATAACTCTTGCGTGATAGTTCTGAGATCTTTAATAGCATCAGATTCTTTAATGCTCACATCAATCTCCAGCTTTGATACCTCAGGAGGCCGTAACTGGGTCAAAATACTGTTTGCAGCAGTTGACCTGACCATTTCGCTGCGTGCGGTCTTCATGAGCGTAGCTTGCGTGTTAAGAGCTTCCTGGTACATATCCTGATTTAAGACATGAGTTGGGATCATAGATTGCTCCATAATCTTGTTAACCAGAGAGTTTTTGTTGTACGAAACAACATGTGGAGATATTTTGTAGTCCCAGATGAATTTAGGATCAAAGCCTAAAGCCTCATACTTAGCCATTAAGCGTTTAAAACGATCTGGGAAGGTCATCTTATAGCTGTCACGGTTTGTGTACCCCATAAGCTTAAATGAGGCGTACCTGACAGCATTAAGATAATCTTCAATCTTGTACTTGCCATCTTCTAGGATATTTGAGTAGGAAACGAAGTTGTTTCGGAAGTTATCAACCAGATCAGAGTCAATTCCTGTGAGTGCTGCGTTGAATACATCTACGAACTCTTCTTCGATCTTGAGCTTGATACCTTTGGGGAGAGCACCTTCAAGTTCTTCTCTTGTAACCAGTAAAGGGGAATCTGTCAGAGTTTGGTTTTCTGCCATTTGAGTTAGCCTTGTTTTGAATTACTATTATATTACCCTAATACTACAATAGATGTCAAGAGGTTCATGTTATGAAACTACAACACCCCACCCCTCTCAGCCGTGCAACGTAGGCTGGGCGTTAAGCCCAAGCCGGAGCAGCACGCACGGTCGAGGTATGAAGAATAATATATATCTTTTCTTTGAGCCGTGCGTGCTGCTCCGACCTTGACAGACATCGTCGCAAGCTCCTCGACTGTCCGGTCTACGTTGCACGGCTCAAAAGTGGGGAGCTGGAGGAACAGTTCCCTATATATACTATATACCCCGAAAGTTTTTCGTCCAAAAACGCCCGCAAAGCACGCTCTCACCGCAAAGTAGGCCTAAAAAATGGGTACCTTAAAAGTGTCGAAAACAGGCTAAAAAGCACTAAAAGTGTGTAGTTTTTCGTGGTTTACTACGCTAAAAGGGTAAGGTATCTCTAAACACATTCACGGTACAATCTTAATATAAATAGCACAGAAGGAGTAAAATCTTGGCTAATAAGACAATTTTCAAGCGAGAGGCGGCAAAACACATGGCATCAATCCCACAGAGAGAAATAACATCAGGACTGAAGGAATTATCCTCAGGAGCCTACAGACTATTAACATACCTGTACTCAAGAGGTGACAACTGGATTTTCAGCGAAAAGAACACTGCAACAGCTTTGGCTACAAGTCCTAGGCAGGTTGCTAAGTACAGACGAGAACTTATTGAGCTTGGTTACCTGCACATAGAACGTGCAGAGACTGTAGACTTGTTCTTTGTGGGTAAAGGTGCGGTATCTAACCACCTTAACAACAAAGCTCCAGAAGAAGACTCCGAGGACAAAGAACCTCTCATAACAAGACGACCTAAGCGAAATACAATTGACCTAACCGATATACAAGACAAAACATCATGTATCTTTGGTTTAAACGAACAGGCAGACCTCTCCGACTATTAGAGGCTCGTGCCACGAAACTAATATAAGGAAAGTAAAATGAAATACAAAGTACAAGACGGAAGAAATTATATCTCACACCATGCGATAGAAAGATTTGCAGAAAGAGCACTCAAGAACACAAAAGACATATCTATACAAGAAGAAAAGGACAGAATAGGCTCTTTCATGGAACGCATCCTGGATGAACATTATCCTGGTCACATGAAAGTTAACGTAGAATGCAGGTTTAAGTTTCCAGACTATCGTATAGAGCTGGTTAAAACATGTTCTGGTAGAATAGCTACCGTTACAAACATCAAAGAGAAGCCTGGACATGATCCAGACTATAA
>Ga0164313_10006624_pt1 | contig 10205 bp, 7 predicted proteins | sample GuaBasSedimGuay4_FD_113735 | JGI IMG/M metagenome (GOLD analysis project Ga0164313, IMG submission 113735) | Subseafloor sediment microbial communities from Guaymas Basin, Gulf of California, Mexico - Guay4, Core 4569-4, 0-3 cm | ecosystem: Environmental > Aquatic > Marine > Hydrothermal vents >...
GGCCCTTTTGGACGCCGTTTCGGAAATCTACGCCTCCATGTTCGGCCCGGACCCCATCGAGTACCGGGCGGAAAGAGGTGTTCTGGAATTCGATGAGCAGATGGGCATCCTGATCCAGGAAGTGGTGGGGACCCGGAACGGGAAGTATTTCTTCCCGGCCTTCGCGGGGGTGGCCTTCTCGAAAAACGAATTCCGCTGGTCGCCGAGGATAACCCGTGACGATGGTTTGGTGAGGCTTGTTCCGGGCCTGGGAACCCGGGCGGTCGATCGCACGGGTGATGATTATCCGGTGCTCATCGTGCCGGGGCAGCCCGAGCTGCGGGTCAATGTCGCGGTCGATGAAATCGTCAGGTATTCACCGAGCAAGATGGATGTGATCAACCTGGAAACCAATACCTTCGAGACGGTCGAGGTCGACCGGATGCTGAAGGAACTCGAGGGCAGGTACAAAGGTCTGCCCCTGGTGTTTTCGGTGTTGAAGGACGGTAGGCTGGTCAAACCGGTCAGCATATTGCTGGATCCCGAGAAGGAGCGGATCTTTCCCACCTTCGACGAAGTCCGTTCCGACCGGAAGTTCCTGCCCCAGCTGAAGGGCTTGCTCAAGGTCCTGGAAAACACCTTGCAAACCCCCGTCGACGTGGAATTCGCGCATGACGGTGACCACCTCTACCTGCTGCAGTGCCGGCCGCAAAGCCAGGCGGAGCTGGCCCCGCCGGCGCCCATCCCTCAGGATGTTCCCACCGAAGACATCATCTTTACGGCCGACAAATTCGTCAGCAACGGGCGGGTGGAGGACATCACCCATCTGGTCTACGTGGATCCGGAACGCTACGGCAAATTGACCACCAAGGTCGAGATGAAGGCGGTCGGCCAGGCGGTCGGCAAACTGAACAAGATCCTGCCGCGTAAAAAATTCATCCTGATGGGCCCCGGACGCTGGGGCAGCCGTGGAGACATCAAGCTGGGCGTGAGTGTGACCTACGCGGATATCAACAACACCTCCATGCTGATCGAGATCGCGCGCAAGAAGGGCAGCTACGTTCCCGATGTTTCCTTTGGAACCCACTTTTTCCAGGATCTGGTGGAGGCCGGCATCGGCTACCTGCCCTTGTATCCCGATGACGAGGGCATCCGGTTCGGGGATCGTTTTCTGCTCGGGGCCGACAACATCCTGGGTGAACTTCTGCCGAAGTTTTCCGAACTCTCGGACGTGATCAGGGTCATCGATACTGCCAAGGTTACGGACGGCAGGATCGTGAAGATCCTTCTGAACGCGGACCTGGACAAAGCCATGGCTTGCCTGGCCGAGCCCGGGCTCAAGCTGGAAAGGGCGCCCCAGCCCGGGAAAGAGGATAATCTCCAGCCGATCCAATACTGGCTGTGGCGAAAACAGATGGTCGAAAGAATCGCCCGGGACGTGGACAAGGTGCAGTTCGGGGTGGTGTCCATGTACCTGATCGGAAGTGTGAAAAACGCCATTGCCGGGCCGGCCAGCGACATCGATCTGATGGTGCATTTCCGTGGAGGGCAGGAGCAGAAATCCCAGTTATTGCACTGGCTGGACGGGTGGAGCCGCTGTCTGTCGGAGGTCAACTACCTGAAGACCGGGTATCGGACCGAAGGGTTGCTCGATGTCCACATCATTACCGACAAGGACATTGAAAACAGGTCGAGTTACGCGGTGAAGATCGGTGCTGTCACCGACGCGGCCTACGAACTGCCCATGGGTGCGGACTAGAGGATTTCCCGGCTGGCCGCTTCGGGGTCGTGGGGGTCGAAACGCACCAGCGCCAGCCCGGGTTTTTCGGTGGCCGCGGATAATGATACTGTCCTGCCGAACCGGTCCCGCCATTCGCCGGTCAGGGTGCGGCTTTCGTGGACATGGCCATGAATGGTCAGCAGGGGCTGTTTTTTCGCGATGAATTTCTGGATGGCGATGCTGCCGATATGCACATCCAAAGGAACGTGGTCGACTTTTTTGCCGTCCAGGGCCGCCCGGTCCAGGTTGCAGCCGTAGGGCGGGCAATGAAATAGGCAGATGGCGCTGGTCAGGTCATCATCCGCGGTCAATGCGACCAGTTCTTCGGCAATGGTGGTAAACCTGATTTCCCGGCCCTCGGGCCCGGCGGTGCGGCGGCCTTCTTCGGGGGAAACACACCCCGGATCCACAAACCGGGAAACGTCGTAACGCTCCCAGTCCTTCAACTGGAACGGGGAGGGCGGAATACAGGAATACCCGTACACCATGAAAGATTCATACGCGACTTTTTGGCCGTGAACGTAGTGGAGCAGACCTTCGGTTTCACCCGTGAGCAGGGTTTCTTCGTGGAAGCGGGGGTCATCGTTTCCCAGGATCACGAAAATTTGGGGATAGTCTGCGCCCAGATCGTTTTTGAGCCGGCGCAACTCCGGCAGGAAGAAATCCTGGAGGAAGTCATGCTGGTCGCCGGCGGTTTGCCAGGCCGTGTCCATTCCGTGGGGCAGCAGGTCGCCGCCGAAAAACACTCCCCTGGGGATTTCCTGGCGCACCAGATCGAACAGGGTTTGGTAGCGCCCGGTTCGACCATGGAGATCCGATACGAAAAATGATGGCAGCATCAGGTTTGCCTGTGGTGGTTCGGGTGACCGGTTCTCGAGATCAGATCACTTCCTCGATAATCGCCAGCATGGTTGTTTCCACCTTGGCGGCGGTTTGCATCAAGGTTTGACTGTCGCCAAAAACACCCAACAGCTGGGTCGGCAAAAGCGTCCCCACCTTGGTCTCACCGTCTTCTTCCCAAACGGAGACCCTGCAGGGCAGCGCCATGTTGACCCTGATGTCCTCCTCCAGAACCGCGGCCGCGTGATGGGGATTGCAGATCTCGAACACCCGGCACTCCGGCATGAATTCCACGCCTTTGTCGTTCATGGTTTTCTTGAGGTCGTGCATGTGCAGCAGACCGAACTGGTGGGCCGGCACGACGGTTTCGAGGGCCTGGGTCACTTCGTCCACGGATTTGGAAGTGGTTTTTATATGAATCATGACTGTATTATCCTTTCAGGATCTTTGCGGAAATCCGGAATATGTTCGTTCCGGGAACTATAGTGTAGAATCTCCCCAACAACCAACCCCAACCCCGGGAGTTTTCATGCGCCGCCTGATTTTTTGCTTCGTTTTGTTGTCTCTTCTTGTCGCCCTGCCGGCCTTTGCTGTTCTTCCTGATCACGACGAACCGGTAAGAACCGTGTTTTTGATCCGCCATGGAGAATACGAGCACGATTCCGAATGTGACGAGGATATCGGTTGTGGATTGGTGACCCTGGGTCGCCAGCAGGCCCGTATCCTGGCCGATCGCCTGAAGGCCATGCCGCTGGAGTTCACTTCGATCCAGGCCAGCGCCATGACCCGCGCGCGGCAGACGGGTGAGATCATCGCTTCGTCGTTTCCGGAACTTGATTTGACCCTGGAACGGGACATCCGCGAGTGTACCCCGGCCACCTGGCGCAGGGACATCATGCTTGACCTGGAGTCGGGAGAGGCCGCCGAGTGTGAAGAAAACCTGGAGGCGGCCTGGGCGAGGATTTTTGTTCCGGCGAAGGTGGTGAATGAATACGACATCGTCATTTGCCACGGTAATGTGATCCGTTGGTTCGCGACCCGGGTGTTGCGGGTGGATCCGATGGCCTGGTTGCAGATGAGCATCGCCAACTGCAGTCTGACGGTGGTGCAGGTGCGCGCTGATGGTTCGACGAAGCTGGTCACGTTCGCGGACAGCGGGCACATTCCCTATTCGATGACGACCTATCCGGGGACCGAGGCGGCGCAGTAGAGGGGGTGGCTGCACAGTAGATGGGGAGGCTGCGCAGTAGTGGGGGCAGCGGCGCAGAAGGGGTGGCGGCGCAGTAAGGGGACAGGTGGCCGCGTGTTTTCCGGGGTGTTTTTGGTGGGATATTCCGTTGATTGCTGAAACTCATAACCAATTGAAAATAATACTAATTAGCCCAAAATAAATTTGCTATTTTCGCCATTTGTTCGTATATTGTTTGGACCTCCCCAAACCCCCGAATATGGAGGAAAACCATGTCCGCAATATCCTATTCGCCCAATCAACCCGCCGCCAAGGTCCACGCCTCCCTCCATCAATCCCTGGCCGTCATGGATGAGGCCCACCAGTGCGCCGTGTTGTGGTTCGGCGAAGTCATGCGCCGCAAACTGTTTCGCGATCTGCGTTACTCATCCATCAATCAGTACGCTATTCAGGAACTGGGTTTTTCCAAGTCGCGAACCGACGACTTTGTTCGGCTGGTGCGGCAGTTGGAAAATCTGCCCGCTGTGCGCGAGGCGGTTGCCAATGGTGAACTCGGGTATACCAAGGCGCGGGAGATTGTTTCGGTGGCCTTGCCCGAGACCCAGGACACATGGCTCAAGGTCGCCAAAGGAACGCGGAAGGATTTGGTTCGCGAGGTCAAGAGGGCCAAAAATGCGGCCAAAGTGGATCCTGATCAGGGCGAGTTGTTGCCATCATTACCGCCGGTGGTGGCCCCGCGCGAACTGCCCGTTCGATTCCAGGTGGACCTGACCCCGGAGCAGGAAGCGCGGCGGTCGGCACTGGTTGAACGGCTCCATAAATTGGGCGGCGTGCCCAATGACCGGGCGGAGTTGATACTGGAAGCGCTGGCGGCTCTGTTGGAAACAAAGGAGTTACAAGGTCAAAAGTGCCCCCGGGGGCACCTCGCCAGTGGGCCTCCGGTCCAGATTCACGTCCATGAAAATGCGGAAACCGGACAGATGACCGTGCAAACCGGCGCGGGGGAACGCGAGTTGAGCCGGGCCGCATCCGAACGGATTCGTTGCGACGCCGCAGTCTGCGAACCTGGCGGCCGCAACACCACGACCATCCCTCCACGAGTCCGTCGCGAAGTGCTGGCAAGGGACAAACACAGTTGCCAGGCCCCGGGTTGTGGGCGGACTCGATTCCTGGAAGTGCATCACATCAAGCCGCGCGGTCAGGGAGGCACCAACCATCCGGATAACCTGATGACGCTTTGCGCAGGCTGCCATCGGGTGTGGCATGAGCGGGGAATCCAGGGGGCCGCAGTGCGGGAGACATCTCCCCAGTACAACCACCGCAAATCGTCAGCCCATGAACCACCCGGCCGGTTGACACCCGTCCACCCGGCGACTATCCTGGTTTTGACCGTTGGGGGTGGCTGTCCCGCCAAAAAATGGGATGCAGCCTGAGATAAACCCTTGGAACCTGAACCGGATCATGCCGGCGTAGGGAAACGGGCTGCTTAAAGGCGCCTTCCATATCAACGGAGGCGCCGTTTTTTGTGGCTATCCATTTCTCCGCCTGGCCAACCTTTCGAGGTGCCAGCAATGAAACCCGCATTTTTTATCGTCCTGTTTCTGGCTTTTGCGTCGGTTGCGGTGGCCGAAACCGAACCTGCCGAAACCGATCCCACCAAAACCTACGAAGGCGGTGAAGTCGTCGTTACCGCCAGCCGGTACGATGACGAAACCCGCATGAACGTCACCAACATCACCCAGGAGGAACTTCAGCTCAGGGAACCTGACCTCGAATTGCCGATGCTTCTGCAGGGCATCCCCGGCGTGTTTGCCTACAGCGACGCGGGCAGCGGGTTGGGTTACACCTACCTGAAAATCCGCGGGTTCGACCAGCGGCGGGTCGGCGTTCTGTTCAACGGGATTCCCTTCAACGACCCCGAGGATCATCAGGTCTGGTGGGTGGATATGCCCGACCTGGCGTCCAGCGTGCAGGACATCCAGGTGCAGCGCGGCATCACAAATTCCATCGGCGGCATGACGGCCATCGGGGGTACGGTGAACATCGTTTCGGCAAACCTGTCCGATAAGCCCGGGGGAATGTTTTCCCTGAACGCGGGCAGCTATGGTTTTTCGCGGCAGATGATCAGCTACCAGACCGGAAAACTGGGTAAGGGGTTCAAATCGATGATCCGTTTGTCCCGTCAGGAGAGTGACGGGTATCGCGACCGTTCGGGCCACGAGGGTTGGGGTGTTTTTTGGAGCGGGCAGTACGAGACGGCCAATACCATGACCCGGATCAACATCTATACGGGCAAGGAGCTGACCCATCATGCCTGGGACGCGGTTCCCGCCTCGATTCTCGCGACAAACCGCAAGGCGAACATGGAAACGTATCACAACGCCGTGGACGACTTCCGCCAACCCCACTACGAACTGCACAACACGGTCTTTTTCAGTGACAACGTATCTCTGACCAACAGGCTCTATTACATAAACGGCGAGGGATTCTACGAGAACTACAAGGAAGACCGGCGGGCCGGGGACTATGCCCTGGACAATTTGGCAGGGGTGGCTCCGGACGACGAACTCGACCTGATTCGCCAAAAATGGGTGCGTAAGGATCACGCCGGTTGGGTGCCCGGCCTGGAATGGAATCAGGATCGCGGCCGGCTGCTGGTGGGAGGCGATTTCTATACCTTCCATTCGAGCCACTGGGGTGATGTTCTCTGGGCCGAAGGTTTCACACCGGACGAGTTTACCGAGCAGTTCAAGTACCACGAATACACCGGCGACAAGGACGCCTATTCCCTGTACGCCAACCAGCGCTATCGCCTTGTGGGAGGCCTGACCGCCACGGTGGATATCCACTTCCAGCACAAGGAATACAGTTTCATGCAGAAGGAAGTCGGCAATTTCGTCGGCGACCAGCGCAATGCCTACTCGGTGGACTATGATTTCTTCAATCCCAAAGGCGCGCTTCACTGGCAGGTGCCCGGGCGCGTGGTCGGCGGTTCGATGGCGGCCTACGGATCGGTGGGGCGCAACCATCGGGAGCCAACCGACGGGGAACTGTTCGACACCTTTTCAAGTGGCAGCGACCTGGGGGTCCAGCCCCTGTTCGAAACCAGTCGTAACGTCCTGAAAGCCGATGGGTCCGTGGATTACGTCGAGTGGTTCGAACCTTACGTCAAGGAAGAGAGGGTCGATGATTACGAGGTCGGTTTTTCCTGGCAGAACCCGCACATCAGCTTCACGCTGGGTGGGTACTGGATGAATTTCCAGAACGAGATCGTGGCGCTGGGCGGGGTCAGCGAAGACGGCAGTTCCATCCGCGGCAACGCGGGCCGGACAGAGCACAAGGGACTGGAGCTGGGCCTGCGTGTCCGGTTGACCGACCACCATGACCTGGCGGTGGCCGCCTCGAAAAGCTGGGACGAGTTCAAGGAGTTCATCTACCACGATTATGACGGCAAGACTTACGACTATTCCGGCAACCCCATTTCCCTTTTTCCCAGCCATCTGCTGATGGTTTCCTGGGATGCCGCCTGGTCGAAAGCCATATCCAGCAGGATCCGTTTCCGGGACACAGGAAGGCAGCATCTGGACAATACAGGCGATCGGGAACGCACCATCGATCCCTGGGCCACGGTCGATCTTTCCCTCTGGTTCAACCTGGGGCGGATGGGTATGCCTTCGCTGGATGGGGCGCGGGCTTTTCTCCATGTGAGAAATCTTGGTGACATGGAATACGAAACATGGGGATACTGGTACGGTGAGAACTACTACACACCCGCCGCGGGGCGGAATTTTGCAGTCGGGGTGGATTACAACTTCTGATGAGTCACTACGATCCTGAAACCGGCGGGGCCGCGTGTCCCATATTTCGCAAGAAGGGCAAGCGGGCGGTCGTGTTGTGCAACGGTCCCCAGCCGCCCATGCCGTTGCTGGAATACTGGCTGAACGGGGCAGACATGTTTGTCTGTGCCGATGCCGCCGGTCATCCCTACGATCATCTGCCCCAGGCTCCCGACGTGGTTATCGGGGATTTTGATTCCCTGGCCGGACGCATTCTCTCGGGCCGGGACGGGCCCAAGTTTCTGCAGGTCTCCGACCAGTACACCACCGACAGTGAAAAGGCCTTGCTCTACCTGGAGAACGAGGGATTCGAGGAAGTCATCCTCATGGGTTCCACTGGCTGGCGGCTGGATCATACCCTGTTCAACGTGATGTTGCTGGAACGTTTCGCCGGCCGGCTGCGCATCCTGATCGCCGGCCATCACGCCGACACGGTTCGGCTGGACGAAGGTTCAAAAGTTTCCTGGGACCTGTCGCCGGGCGTTTTGTTTTCGGTGATCCCCATGTGCGGTCAGGTCACCGGTGTAACTTTCGAAGGTGCCATGTATCCGCTTTTGGGAGAAACCCTGGAGCCCGGCGGTCCCGCGATGATCAGCAACCGCGTGACCATGTCGCCGCTTTTGATTTCCGTGGGCACCGGTTCCCTGCTGGTGGCCGTCTACCGGGAACTCGGACCCGATTTCATCGAAGACATTTTCGAGGACGAATGACGTGAACTCCCTGGCCGGAGTCGTCTACGCGGCGTTTCTCCTGTTTGTGGTGCTGCGCCTGTTTCGCAAGCCTTCATCCGGGGCGGCGGACTACATCGTCGCCGGCCGCCGCCTGACCCTGCCCGCCTTTACGGCTTCCCTGGTGACGACCTGGTACGGCGGCATCCTGGGGGTGGGTGAATACACCTGGACCTACGGGATCAGCAACTGGCTCGTGTTCGGGTTGCCCTATTATCTGTATGCCGGGGTGTTTGCCTTATTCCTTGCCGCCCGCGCCCGCCGCTCCCGTGTCTTGACCCTGCCCGATTTGCTGGAAGAACGTTTTGGTCGGCCAACCGCCCTGGCTGGCGCCGGTGTCCTGTTTGTGATGACCGCCCCGGCCGCCTACGTGCTGATGCTCGGCGTGCTGGTGAATTTCGCCACCGGTCTTCCCGTGTGGGTGGGTGTGGTGCTGGGTACGTTGCTCTCCATCAGCTACGTCTTTCGTGGCGGACTGCGCGCGGTGGTGGCCACCGATATGGTGCAGTTTTTCCTGATGTTCCTCGCTTTTCTGGTGCTGGTGCCGGTGTGTGTGTCGCGGTTCGGCGGGTGGTCGTTCCTGCAGGCCGGATTGCCGGAGGGGCACCTGAAGTGGGATGGGGGCCTGGGTTTTCAGGCCATTGCCGTATGGTACTTTATTGCCTTGTCCACGTTGGTCGAGCCGGCCTTCTATCAGCGATGTTATGCGGCCCGCACGGAAAAAACCGCCAAGTGGGGGATTGTCGCGGCCATTGGCTTCTGGATCGTTTTCGATTTTTTGACCACCACGGCCGGTTTGTATGCGCGGGTGCTGTTGCCGGATCTGGCGGACCCGATTCAGGCTTTTCCGGCTCTGGCTGCAATGGTTCTCCCAAGTTTTTGGCAGGGTATGTTCACCGTTGGTTTGCTGGCCACCATCATGTCGACGGTCGACAGTTACGCCTTTATCGGGTCGATCACTTTGGGGCGCGATTTGAGCGGGCGTTGGCGGGGTGTGGGGGAGGAAGAATCCCTGCCCCTGATCCGTTGGAGTTTGTTGGCCACCGCGGTGGTGGCGGTGGGCCTGGCGTTGTGGTCGGGATCGGTGATCGAACTCTGGAAGACGCTGGGTTCGGTGGGGACGCCCATGTTGCTCTTGCCGCTGGTTCTGGCGCATACCCGTCGGCAGGTTGCGGGGGGACGGGTGCTGGCATCGATGCTTTTGTCAGGTGGGGTGGCGGTTGTGTGGCTGGTTTTGGGCGGTGGAGGTCCCTGGCTTGGGGTGGAGGCGATTTTCCCGGGGCTGGCGGTTTCGGTGGGGGTTTTGGGCTGGGATGCTGTCAGGAGGTAGACCCACTCAGGAAAAAACGGCCGGCGATAAACGCCGGCCGTCGAGTCCCGCACTCTTCATGAAGACTACTTCAGCATCTTCCACAGATAAGCATAGGTCAGCCCCCACATGTAGGCCCTCTGGTTCAGGTTGGCCGCCGCTGAGTGGCCTCCTTCGGTGTTCTCGTAGTAGTAGACCGGCTTGCCCATGTCGGTCATCTTCTTCACCATTTTCCGGGCGTGGCCGGGATGCACCCGGTCGTCGCGGGTGGACGTGGTGAAGAACACCTTGGGGTAGTCGACGTCCTTATCCAGGTTCTGGTAGGGCGACCAGGTCTTGATGTATTCCCAGTCGTCGGTGTCGGGGTTGCCGTATTCCGCCATCCAGCTCGCGCCGGCCAGAAGCTTGTTGTAGCGCTTCATGTCCAGCAGGGGCACCTGGCAGACAACGGCCTCGAACAGTTCCGGGCGCTGTACGAAGGTGCCGCCGACGAGTAATCCGCCCTGCGACCCGCCGACGATGCCCAGGTGCTCGGGCGAGGTGA
>Ga0164313_10006625_pt1 | contig 10205 bp, 8 predicted proteins | sample GuaBasSedimGuay4_FD_113735 | JGI IMG/M metagenome (GOLD analysis project Ga0164313, IMG submission 113735) | Subseafloor sediment microbial communities from Guaymas Basin, Gulf of California, Mexico - Guay4, Core 4569-4, 0-3 cm | ecosystem: Environmental > Aquatic > Marine > Hydrothermal vents >...
GGCGCTTTCACCAGGAACATGGTATTGAAATTCCTGAGGAAGTATGGAATGAGATCAAAAACCTGTAATCAACCTGAATAGTTCCAGTAGCGAAGCAACTCAATACCACCTTCGGCCATTTCCAAACCGGGGATTCACAATGTTGTTATAGATCGATCCAAAGGTGTAGGTGATCCCCAACTCGCCTTCCAGGTGATAGCTGGTTTCCAGTTCCTGTAACTGAAGCAGGATATCAGCTTCCGAAGCCTCGCCCTTTACAAGAGAAAGCTGGTCATTGATGCGGGCAACGGACCCTCCCACACTCACCGAGAGTCCTTTTAAGATTCGCACACTGATATATCCGTTCAGCTCCACCCTGTTCTTCGTAAAATCATGAAAGAAATTCGATCCTTCAAGTGCCACATTGATAGATCCCCATTTCTCCTGCACCTGGTAAGCCACCTGCAACTCCTGCAACCACAGAACCTCTTCTATTTCATTATAAATTGTGGTGTCGTTATATCTTCTGATGGAAGGTCCGATTCCATAAAGAAAACGCAACTGACGATGCGTCGATTTCGAATAGGGAAATATATTATATTCCAAAGAGGGGAGAATATCCAACGATAGATCCGTATTTGTATAGGACGATGAAAGAAGGTCGGTCCTGAGGCCAGCCGACCAGTGCTCCCCCAGGCTCTTCACAGCAAGGATATCCAGGCCCTGATAAGACTTATCGTTTGTATATAATGTATCATCAAAGGTATACTTAGTTCGGGTATACCGGTGGTCAAAATCAAACTCCAGTTTCCAGTCATGGGTGATCTTTACTGCAGACACCGAACTTCGAAGAGAAAGTTCCTGATAGGATTCTTCACCTTCAAACTCAGGCTCTGCTTCCAGTTCAAAGACCCAATTGTTCCATCGATCTACCACCACCTGTTTCTCCACAGCCTCGGAGGATCCTATAAGCACTTCATTGTAGAGGGATGTTTTGGCCACGTAGGGCATCAATCCCATTTTTATCATTTGGGTGCGCCATATTCTTCTGATATCCCTGGGATCATCGGGCCGGCTCGAGTAAACCAGCGTATCATTTTTGCCCTCATACTCCTTCTGTCCCACAAAGGCAAAAGTATATTTCCGCCCGCCGCTTCCGGTATTTTCACTGGTTTCAAGAATATAGACCTGGGCTTCCTTTACATCTCTTACATAGTTAACATAAGGAATCTCATCACGGATATAGTTCATATCGCAATGGGCACAATCGATAAATATTTTTATGGCATTCTGTCTCTGAACGGTCGAGTCTGCACTCTCCTGGGCTGCTATCTGGGAGGACAATATAAGTCCCGCAAGAGCAAGCCAGAGAGGAAATTTAGGAATAGGACGCATTAATTTCGGGTTAGATTGCACAATCTTACGGAACTTTTGACTGCTGTCCCGACAAATGGTTTAATTGCCCCCCAGGCACAATGCCTGATTCAGTGCTATGATTGCTTTTTTATAATCGTCTCTTCCCACCACAAATTGCATGTTCACCTGCATAAGCGATTGTGAAACTGCATCCACATTGATCCCGGCTTCAAACAGGGCAGTTGCAGCCATTGAGAGAGAACCGGGATAGGTGATATTGGTTCCCATGGCACAGACAAGTGCGGCTTTTTTAAAAGTGACTTTGTGGTAAAGACCCCGTAGCTCTGTGACCATTCCGTCCACAAGGTCACGATCCCAGATTACCATGGTAATGCTATTGGCATTGGTTGCCTTCAGTATGTATGAGATTTGGTAGCGTTGCATCACCTTCATCAGGTTCATGTCGTATCCCACCTGTCCCACCATAAAAGGGTCATGAACTTCCATGGCTGTTACCTGATCGGTTCCTGAAATAATCTCCACTCTGGAAACTTCTCCAATGTAATCTTTGGAAATCAGCGTACCCGGATGATCAGGTTCAAATGTGTTCTTTATACGAATGTTGATCCCGGCCACCTCCAGCGGCTTAGAGGCTTTAGGATGTATAGCTTCCATGCCGATATCAGCAAGCTGATCAGCCACATTGAAATTTGTGGCCCCCACCGGCATTGAATTCTTAACACCCACCACATTTGGGTCGGCACTGGAAAGATGATATTCTTTATGGATGACTGCTTCAGCTGCCTTAACCTCAACGGCTATTTTGCTGAATGTCACCTCCGAATAGCCCCTGTCAAATTCTCTCATGATTCCCTCGGTTCCCTTTGTATATCCTGTAGCAACAGGCACAGTGGAAGAGAAGTCAACTTCCTTGAATGACTTTTTTATACGTTCGTCAATGGTCAGGTACTCGGCATCATGGAATCCGCACAGATCAACAAAACTGGCTTCTATGCCATTGTTTTTTATAATATTGACAGAGTTAAATGCGGAATGCGCTTCACCAATGGAGGCAAGGATCTCCCTTGCTGCCAGCAAAATATTCTGTTTATTTACATAGCCAGAGGCCAATACTTCCTCCAGGCTCACCAGGTAGTTCTTGCACTGCTCCACCCGATCTGTAATAAATGCATCTGCCACATTCAGATCAAGTCCTATCCCTTCCAGCTGATGGTTGATCTCTATCAGCCTTGAGAGCAGATCTGTAAGTGCAGATTGATAATCGCTGTTCTTTACAAACATGTCATATACACCCGGCACTTTGCTTTTTTTGTGTTCCAGCAACCAGTTGGTCACATTGTTGTAGGCCGATACAACGAAAATCCGGTTATAGGGGTCTCCCTCTTTAGATTGCCGGATGACAATGTTACGAAGTACATCCTCAAATTTTGACATGGATGTCCCTCCTATCTTATGAACTGAAAGCATATTATCTGGTTTTAATAACGATTTGTCAAAAATAGCACATTATATATGAAGACGTAACAATCAAACGTTATCTTATCAGGAAAGTTCTAACTTTATATCTGGCACATCATTCCTATGCACTATCCAAAAGATGATTTCATAAACAGAACCGGGATTCTCGGGGCCATATGCATTTTGCTGTTTGTTGCAGTCTCATGCATGAAGGATAGGCCTGAAGAGCTACCCCAACACCTGGTATGGAATCCGGAGCTGGCTTTTCCTTTGGGAAAGGACACTTTTGGATTGAATGCGGAAAGTGGATTCGACACCAGCTTGTTTGAGCTGGATACCATAACCGGACTGCCTGATTGGTTTGAGGAAGACACCATCTATTTGGAGGGTACCATGGATTTCGGGGTCTCTTCCCTACTCAACAACCTGGAAAATATCAACAGAATACTTCTAAGAGTCAACATCTACAACCAATTTCCTCATGAAGTATATAGCCAGGCCTATTTTGTGGATGATGCCATGAACTACATCGATTCCATATTTCATGAGGGGCCAGAAACTACCGGACCGGGCCAGGTGAATAAGGACGGATCTGTAACTTCAGCCCATTCCAGGAAAGACGCTGTATTTGACAGGGAGAGGGTCTTTGCACTGGGGAGCGCCACCTCCGTCTATTTCAGGGCAGGTTTCTTTATTTCCGATGTGGATTCAACCCTGATTCCATACTATCGAGATTTTGAATATATCGTTGATATGGGAGCAATGGTGGACCTAATCACCGAATTTTGAGGCGGAGTTACAGTCACCGGATCCCGGCACTGTTGACAGGAACGCTATTACTCCTGGCTATCTCCTCATTTGGCCAACAGAGCAATACCCTCTACCTGTTACACCAGGTCCCCCAGTCCAACCTTTTAAATCCAGCGGTCCAATTACAATGTAAATGGTTTGTGGGGATTCCCATGCTCTCTTCACTGCATACGAACATAAGCAATACGGCTTTCACCTACAACGACCTGGCAGGTGGCGAATACTGGAACCTGGAAGGGGTTCTGGGTCAGATGCACCATATGGACCTGGCAGCAAATGAGGATATCATACATCCGGTCTCTGTTGGATACAAGTTCAAATCCTATTACTTTACCTTTCATATTGCCGACAGAGCCTCTATGTATCAGACAGTTCCCAAAACCGCAGCCACACTGGTCATCAAAGGGAACAGCCCCTATGTGGGAGAAACTGCACGGCTCAATGGTTTGCGGACCACCGGGTCTTACCTGCGCGAATATGCCCTGGGGGCATCAAAAGTGGTAGATCAATACTGGACCCTCGGAATCAGAGCCAAACTGCTCTTTGGGAAAGCCAATATTTCCACCGGACAATCGGATTTACAGTTTTCTACCGATGGAAATAATTTCGGACTGCTGCTGAATGGCAACTATACCCTCAACAGCTCACTTCCCATTACCTATGTTCTGGATGAGGAAGGCAACATCACGGACGTAACACTGAACGAGTTTAATTATACAGAGCTGATGCTAAACAGGAGAAATCCTGGACTCTCTGTGGATCTTGGAGCCATCTACAGGTGGGATGATAAAGTGACCCTGTCGGCCAGCCTGCTGGACCTGGGCCTGGTTCGGTGGACCACCGACCTTAACAACGTAAACGCCACAGGGAATTTTCAATACGATGAACTGTATACGGACGGCAATGCGGTCTCCTGGGATTTTCTGAATGAATTTGTGGATTCCATTATAAACTCATTCGACATTACAGTCACTCAGGAGCCCTATATTACTGTGCTCCCCACCCAACTCTTTCTTGGAGGAAGCTACCAGATCAGGGAGAGGCTATCTTTGGGTGTGGTTAACCGGAACCTGTTTTTAAGGAGTAAAATACACTCATCACTCACACTCACCGCCACCTCGGAGTTAACTGAAGGAGTTCTGGCTACCCTCAGCTGGTCCTACCTGAATAACAGCATCAAAAACATTGGAGCAGGATTTGCCTTTTATGGTAAGGGATTACAGTGGCATGTGGTATCCGATAACATTCTTGGCTTCTTCTATCCGTTTGACACCCGAACAATTAACCTGCGCATAGGTGCCAGTGTGATGTTTGGTTGTCCCCGCGACAAAAAGTCTAAGCTTTTAAGCGAGTCATACGGTAAGATGCCAAAGGGTGGTAACTGTTCATGGACCGATCGTCCGGGAAAAAGGAAGAGACAGATGCGGCGGGCTGCAAAGAGGCAAAACTAGCGACAGGTAGTTCTTATTTTAGTTTTAATAAAGTTTGGGCCAGAAGCACTGTTAAAGTAGTTATCCAAATAACCAATCATCTCCTTTTTGTGTTTATCATTCAGGTATGGGAATTCCGACACCAGTTCTAAAATCTCATCCCTGTGGCTATCGATATGGTCAATGGCTGCCTGAAATTCATGGTCTTCACGGCAGGGACCCAGGTAATACCTCTGCCTGACTGAGGTGATTCCCAGGTTATCACCCGGTATGGCATATTCAGCATTAACAATTCCCGTGAAGTCAAAATCGTAGGGGACCGGAGTGTATCCTTCGGCGCCAAATCCAGGTAATCCCAGAATTTTCATATTGTGCCTTCCCGCTATGGAGTAATCCGGGTTCCCAATCATATATTGAAACATAGCGGCTACATCCAACTCCTGGGTCCGCATATAGCGCATGGATATTTCATCCTTTTTCACAACAATGGCCTCATTTCTCTCAGCCACCATCTCCTCAGGCTCAATTAAAAACCCCCAGCTTTCTGTCAATTTGTTTTTCCTGCCAGTATCAATGTATTTCATATGAACAAGTCGTACCCTGAAACTTACGGGAGACAGGAGGTTATAGATTTTATAGGCCAGGTACTCTTTTAATACATAATCGGAATAGTCCTTCCCTCCCCTGCACTGAGTAACCACCTTGAACTTCTTGACCTCCTGTAAATTCTCATTCAAAACGTCTGCTTTCCTTATATTCAGCCAAAAAGGAGCATAACTACAATAGCTATTCCTGAACTGACCCCGGGGCTTGATCCTGAGGGTATGCTCTATCTGAAGGGTATCGTTAAATTGATAGAGAAAATGAACATCTACATACTCATCTTCTCTTTTATTCCGCTGAAAGGCTTTCATATCATAAGTGAGCGTGATATCCATAGGAGCAGGTACTTCAAACATGTCGATCGCCGTTGAAAAGGTATCGCTTGAAATCACGTCTGCAGGCTCCTGGGAATAAACCACACACACCGAAATGAGCCAAAAAATAAAAACCTGAAGGATTGTTTTCATAAATCTTTGATTAAGGACACTATTTCAAATATATACAATTTTTAACTTCTCCAAAACCGATCTCTTCCAGACAGGTCTGATTCGCCTTTAATTCCTGTTAAATTGTCACATTTACCAGGGGTTTTGTTATCAGATTGTTACAGAAGTTTCTTACATTTGCGGCTTATTATAAATTTGAACAAAAGTGGCAGGAAAAACATTATTTGACAAGATCTGGGATGCCCATGTGGTTGATAAGATCAAGGGAGGTCCGTCGGTCCTCTATATTGACAAACATTTAATTCATGAAGTAACCAGCCCCCAGGCATTTGCAGGAATAGACAGCCGGGGAATCAGCGTTTTTCGACCCGAACAAACAGTGGCCACCCCCGACCACAATGTACCTACAGTGGATCAGCATTTACCCATAAAAGATGAACTCTCCAGGTTCCAGGTGAATAAATTAACCGAAAACTGTGAGAAGCATGGGGTTACCCTGTATGGACTAAACCATCCTTACCAGGGCATTGTCCATGTGATTGGCCCCGAACTTGGAATTACACAGCCAGGTATGACCATGGTGTGCGGTGACAGCCATACCTCCACACACGGCGCATTTGGGAGTGTGGCATTTGGGATCGGTACCAGTGAGGTGGAGATGGTCCTGGCCACCCAGTGCATCCTTCAGCCCAAGCCCAAAAAGATGCGTATATCGGTGGAAGGAGAATTATCTGAAGGAGTCACCGCCAAAGATGTGATCCTCTATATTATAGCCAAAATAACAGCTAGCGGAGGCACCGGATATTTCATCGAATATGCAGGATCGGCCATCAGGGACCTCTCCATGGAGGGTAGGATGACCATATGCAACATGAGTATTGAAAGTGGTGCCCGGGGCGGACTCATTGCACCCGATCAAACCACGTTTGACTATGTAAAAGGCAGGGAATTTGCCCCAAAGGGCGAAGAATTCAACCAGGCAGTGGAAAAATGGAGAAAATTAAAGAGTGACGACGATGCGGTTTTTGACAAGGAGCTTGTTTTCGAAGCCGCCGATATTGAACCCATGATCACCTATGGAACCAACCCCGGAATGGGTGCAAAAATAAAAGATCACATCCCGACGGTGGAGGAGGTTGATCCAGCCACCCGGGAATCATACAAAAAATCACTTGCCTATATGGGTTTCGAGCCCGGCTCTCCCATTGAAGGCCGTGAGGTAGATTACGTATTTGTGGGTAGTTGCACCAATGGCAGGATTGAAGACCTCAGGGAGGTGGTCAAATTTGTAAAGGGACGCCGCAAAGCCGATCAGGTTACTGCGTGGATTGTACCCGGATCCAAGCAGGTAGAAAAACAGGCCAATGAGGAAGGTATTACCGCAGCCCTTGAGGCTTCAGGTTTTAAGTTGCGACAACCTGGTTGTTCTGCCTGTCTGGCCATGAATGACGATAAAATTCCCGAAGGTAAACTGGCTGTTGCCACGTCGAACAGGAACTTTGAAGGCAGACAGGGGCCGGGTTCCCGAACCATGCTGGCCAGTCCACTGGCTGCTGCGGCCGCGGCTCTAACAGGTCGTGTTACCGATCCTCGAAACATTAATTAGAAAAATTGAATCCATGTCAATCGAAAAATTTCAAAATATAGAATCCGCGGCAGTACCCATTCCCATCGAAAATGTGGATACGGACCAGATTATTCCGGCCCGGTTCCTTAAAGCAACCACCAGGGAAGGTTTTGGGGAAAACCTGTTCAGGGACTGGAGGTACGATAAAAGCGGCAATCCCAAGGCAGACTTCCCTCTAAATAACCCCAAATTTTCTGGTGCAATCCTGGTAGGTGGAAAGAACTTTGGAAGTGGATCCAGCAGAGAGCATGCCGCCTGGGCCATTCATGATTATGGATTTAAGGTAGTTATATCCAACTTCTTTGCAGATATTTTTAAAAATAACGCCCTCAATAACGGACTTCTCCCGGTACAGGTATCGGACAATTTCCTGGTCTCCATATTCAAGGCCATCGAAGCCGATGCTGGAACCCTGATCAAAGTAGATCTTGAAAAACAGGAGATCAGGCTGCTTGCCACTGGTGAATCGGAATTCTTCCAGATCACTCCCTATAAAAAAGAGTGCCTCCTCAACGGATACGATGACATAGAATACCTGCTGAACATCAAAGAAAAGATTGCTCAGTTTGAAAAGTCAAGAACTTAATTAAGCTGATTATGAAGATCACCATCATGGATACCACACTCCGGGACGGGGAACAGACCTCCGGAGTGACATTTACCGCCACAGAGAAACTCTATATTGCAAAATTGCTTCTTGAAGAGTTAAATGTGGATCGCATTGAAGTAGCCTCTGCCAGGGTTTCTGAAGGTGAGTTTATGGGAGCCAAACTTATTTTTAACTGGGCCAGGGAGCATGGTCACCTGGAAAAAGTGGAGGTTCTTGGATTTATTGATGGGGACATCTCATTGAAGTGGATTCAGAAGGCAGGAGGAAAGGTCAATAACCTCCTGATGAAGGGCTCCTTAAAACATTGTCAGACTCAGCTTCAGAAAACACCGGCCGAACATATTGCCGATGTGAAGCAGGTACTGGCCCTTGCCAGGAAAATGGATATCAGTATGAACATCTATTTTGAGGACTGGTCCAATGGCATGCGCAATTCACCCGAATATATGTATGAGGTGCTTGATGCCCTCAAAGATGAAAGCATCAACCGGTTTATGCTTCCCGATACCCTGGGAATCCTGAACCAGCAGGAGGCTTACGATTTCTGTCTGGATATGATGACCAGGTATCCTGAATTAAATTTCGATTTTCATGCCCATAACGACTATGACCTGGCAACAGCCAATACCTATTCGGCCATAAGGGCAGGAATCACAGGAGTACACACCACTTTGAACGGACTCGGCGAGAGGGCAGGTAATGTTCCACTATCCAGTGTAATCGGGGTGGTAAAAGATCATTTTAAGTATGAGATGTCCATAAATGAAGACCGGCTCTACAGTGCCAGTAAATTGGTCGAATCATTTTCAGGCATCAGGATCCCGGCAAACAAGCCACTTATAGGTGAGAATGTTTTTACCCAGACCAGCGGGATCCATGCCGACGGGGACCAGAAAGATGACCTCTACTTCAACGACCTGCTTCCTGAACGATTCGGAAGGAAAAGAACCTATGCGCTGGGTAAAATGTCTGGCAAAGCCAGCATTCTGAAGAACCTGGAAGAACTTGGTATTGAGCTTAGTCAGGAAGAGGCGAAACTGGTCACAGAAAAAGTCATTGAACTGGGCGATAAGAAGGAGATCATTACCAAGGAGGACCTGCCATACATCATTTCAGATGTACTTCGAAGCAAGCGTGTGGAAGAACGGATCAGAATCAAAAACTTTCAGCTTTCAGTAGCACGTGGCCTTAGGTCCGTTGCCTCCTTAGCCATTGAAATCAATTGCCAGCTCTATGAGGATACGGCTTCAGGCGATGGACAGTATGATGCATTTATGAAGGCCCTCTGGAAAATATATGACCGGCTTGAAAGAAATCATCCTGTACTTACAGATTATGTGGTTACCATCCCACCAGGAGGAAAAACTGATGCACTGGTGGAGTGTATGATCACCTGGAATTATGAAGGCAATATTATTAAAACCCGGGCATTGGATTCGGACCAGACCGTGGCTGCCATCAAATGCACAACCAGGATGTTGAATGTGATCGAAACTTATAGCTAACATTCAGTTAGCTATAAGTTTCGAGGTGACAATGTTTAGCTACGCTAAACTGTAGTAAGTTAATGGGTTAGTGAGTTAATAGGTTAGTTAAATAAAAAGGAAATGGATTATAAAATTGCAGTATTGGCCGGCGACGGTATCGGACCTGAAATCGTAGACCAGGCCATCAAGGTGCTAAAAGCCATCGGGAAAAAGCACAACCACAATTTTCAGTTTACCGAAGCTCTTGTGGGTGCCACAGCCATTGACAAGGTGGGAGATCCCTTTCCAGAAGAGACTTTCCAGCTTTGTATGGATTCGGATGCGGTACTTTTTGGGGCCATTGGCGACCCAAAATACGACAACGATCCAAAGGCTAAA
>Ga0164313_10006626_pt1 | contig 10204 bp, 7 predicted proteins | sample GuaBasSedimGuay4_FD_113735 | JGI IMG/M metagenome (GOLD analysis project Ga0164313, IMG submission 113735) | Subseafloor sediment microbial communities from Guaymas Basin, Gulf of California, Mexico - Guay4, Core 4569-4, 0-3 cm | ecosystem: Environmental > Aquatic > Marine > Hydrothermal vents >...
CCAGCGGCAAGTCCCGCGAATAACCCGAAGCACCGAAAACCTGCAATGCATCATTGGTCACCTGGATGGCAGACTCAGCTGCGAATATCTTGGCCCGTGCAGCCTCTGCGATATCCGGGAAGCCATCACCGGCATTGCCTGCCGCTTTGTAAATCAGGCCGCGTGCAGCCTCCAGCTTGATGCTCATATCAACGAGCATCCATTGCAGGCCCTGAAATTCACAAATCGGGCGACCGAATTGCTCACGTTCCTGGGAATATGCCAATGCCAGTTCATAGGCACCCTGAGCGACGCCGAGTGCGACTGTTCCTGCGCCAACGCGCTGCGAATTGTAGGCCGCCATTAATCCGGCAAAACCACGCTTCAGACCCTTGGGTGGCTGAATCAACCTGTCAGCACCGAGCACCAGGTTCTCCATGAGGATTTCGGTCTCTGGAATACTGCGCAGTCCCATGGTGGGTTCGCGGCGGCCGACGATGAGTCCTTCCTCGCCTAATATTGCAATAAACCCGCCAATTCCGAGTTCTTCACCCTGCTCATCGAATACACGGGCAAAGATCAGGTGGAATTTCGACACGCCACCGCCGGTAATCCAGTGTTTGCCACCGTTTAATACGTAGCTGTCGCCCTTCTTATCGGCCCGTGTTGTCATCTGGGTTGCTGCACTGCCGGCACCGGGTTCGGTGATGCAGATGGCGGCTTTATCTCCAGCGGTAACATAGGAAGCTGCAAGTTTTTTCTGCTCATCATTTCCATATTTCATCACGGTGGAAATAGCACCCATATTGCCCTCGACCACGATTCTGCCGGTAACAGCGCAAACCTTGGACATTTCCTCAACCACCAACACCGTATCCAGGTAAGAGAACCCGAGACCGCCGTATTGTTCGGGTATGGTCATTCCCATGAAGCCCGCATCCGTCAGTGATTTGACATTGTCCCAGGGGTATTCCTGGTCGATATCATGCTGTTTCGCACGTGGTCCGATGACTGTTTGTGCCAGGTGGCGGGCGTTTTCCTGAATTTCCTGCTGCTGAGTTGTGAGTGTAAACATAAGCTTAGATTATTCCTTTGGCGTCAAGTTGTTGAATTTGTGTTTGGTCGAGATTGAGGATTTCTTCAAGCACACTGTCACGTTGCTCACCCAGGGAAGGTGGGTGGCTTCTATAACTTACAGGTGTTTCAGAAAACTTAACCGGGTTGCCGATCAAGTCGACCTGGTGATTGGCTGTATCCGGGTGGGGCATGCTAATACGCATATTACGATGTTCTGCCTGGGGATCAGTGAATGCCTGCTCTATCGTATTGACCGGTCCGCAGGGTATGCCGAGTTCCGTCAGTCCGTCCAGCCAGGTCTGCAGGGGTTTGCCTGCCATTAAATCACTTATTTTTCGGGTCAGTAGTTCACGGTGGGCAACGCGTTGATCATTCACGGAAAAGCGCGGGTCAGTAGCTATTTGCGGTCTGCCTGCAAACTCACAAAATTGCGCAAATTGCGCATCATTGCCTATTGCCAGCGCGATATGCTGATCTTCACAACGGTAAACATCGTAAGGCACAATATTCGGGTGGCCGTTGCCAAAACGCTCCGCCGGCTCACCTGAAGTAATGTAGTTCATGCCGGTGTTGGCCAGCCAGGCGAGCTGGGTATCAAACAGGGCACAATCAATATACTGACCTTTGCCGCTTTGGTGGCGGTAAAGGAGCGCCGCCTGGATTGCATTACAGGCATACATGCCACACATCAGGTCAGCAATGCCAACCCCGGTTTTAAAGGGTGAGCCATCCTCCGGGCCGGTGACACTCATGATGCCGCCCATTGCCTGGATCATGAAATCATAACCTGCACGCCGGGCATACGGGCCATCCTGGCCAAACCCGGTGATGGAGCAATATACCAGTCGCGGAAACTCCTCTTTCAAACAATCATAGGAAAGATTAAATTTCTTCATGTCACCGACTTTGTAATTTTCGATCAGGACATCGGTGTTTTTTAGCAACTCCCGGATCAATGCTTGCCCTTCTGCCTGTCCGATATCTATTGTGACAGAGCGCTTATTCCGGTTGACACTTAAGTAGTATGCACTTTCCGCTAGCGGCTCACCTTGTGCATCCGGCAAATATGGCGGACCCCATTTACGCGTGTCATCTCCATGCCCCGGTCTTTCAACCTTAATGATATCCGCACCGAAATCCCCCAGTAACTGGGTGCAGCTGGGGCCGGCTAATATGCGTGATAAATCTAGTACACGCAGACCGGACAGAGCGGATGGTTGGGCTGTTTCAGGCGGCATAAGAATAAGAAAAAAGTAGCTAAACTGGAAGTTGCTTAAATTTAATTAAAGTATAAGGGAATAATCTATGGTCTAGGATAGAAAATACTGAACTAACACTTAAGTATATGTTGTGGAACAAGATCAGATGTCTCCCAAAGGCTTGTTCGCACTGTTGGCAAGTTCCTCTAACAACACCTCAGTCAGGTGCTTTTTGGGGTTGTCCTCCCTCTCAATGACGCCGAGAACCCGTTCAGGGGCTCTTCTTGTGAACGATAGTCTCTTAACGGGAAGAACGTCCGGGTACCAGATAACCCGATGTGGAATCACAGACACTCCAAGCCCGTGGTAGACCATGGTTCTGACTGCCTCAAGAGAGTTCAACTCCATAATATCCTTAACAAAAATACCCTGTTCAGTCAGGTAGGTTTCAATCATCATGCCAACCCAGGCGGACCTGTCAAAGCGGATGAACGGGTGGGTTTGTAACAAGGTCTCAGGCAATTCATCCGGAGAACTCATTGGAGCGATGACAATCAGTGGTTCCTTGTCAAAAGCAGACCAGATCAGGCCGGGATGATCGACCGGTGGCTGACTGATCACTGCAGCATCAATTGAGCCTCTTTCCACCTGTGTCACCAGAGCGGTGGACAGTCCGCTTGAAACGGTTACATGAAGTTGCGGCAAAGACCGTCGTAAACTGACAAGAGCGGCGGGTAGAACCCCCGTCAGCATGGTTGGGACAGACCCTACCATAAGGTGCCCGGCCAGTTTTTTCGTCAATGCCGAGGTATCCATGATTTGCTGGTAGGAACGGGTAATTTCACGTGCTTTTGGAATCAGCGCCAGGCCAGCGGCATTGAGTACGGGCGGACGTCGGGTACGGTCGAACAAGGGCATGCCCAGGGCTTCCTCCAGCGACTTCATCTGCATGCTCACAGCCGCCTGGGTAATAAAGACCGAATCTGCGGCTTCAACGAATGACCCTTTGTCGGCGATCGCTACAAGTGTCTTCAGATGGCGGATGGACATTAGATACAGACCTCTGTTATTTGTCCTACGAAAATGTTCATTTGCCTAAGGCGTATAATCTTATTATAAGAAAAATTCATGTAACATACAAAAATAGAAGCTTATGGTAAGCAGCTATTATATGTTGCTGTCTGCCTTCGCTCTCTATAGTTTCGTTTCAGCAATCATATTTTTAGCGATCACTATTTGCTGTATCTGGCTGGTGCCTTCGTAGAGCCGGAACAGGCGAACGTCACGATAGAATCGCTCCACACAATACTCACTGATATACCCCGAGCCACCGTGTATCTGTACCGCACGGTCTGCAACACGCCCCACCATCTCGGTACAAAACAGTTTGCAGCAGGCCGCTTCGGTGATAATTGACTCACCACGCTGATGACGCCGTGCGGCATCTTCCACCATGCTTTTCCCCGCGTAGCACTCGGTACGGCTGTCGGCGAGCATGGCCTGTATCAGCTGAAAGTTGCAGATCTCGGTACCAAATTGCTTGCGCTCCGTGGCATAGCTCAAGCTTTCATCGATCAGACGCTGGGCCGCGCCCACTGCCACCGCTGCGATATGTAAACGGCCGCGGTTCAATACTTTCATCGCGGTCTTGAAGCCGCGCCCTTCTATACCACCGATCAGTGCATCGGCCGGGACACGAACATTGTCCAGGATGACATCACAGGTGTGAGAGCCTTTTTGGCCCATTTTTTTATCAGGTTTTCCCAGTGTTATGCCGGGCAGGTTAGCGTCCACCAAAAAGGCTGAAACTCCCCTGGCACCCTCATCCTGGGTGCCGGTGCGTGCCATCAGCGTGAATACACCGGCACGTGAGGCATTGGTGATAAAACGCTTGGTGCCGCTGATCATATAATCATCACCATCGCGAACCGCCTGGGTGCGCACTGAAGCGGCATCGGAACCAACATCGGGCTCGGTCAGCGCAAAGGATCCAATCAGCTCACCGCTGGCCATTTTCGGCAGGTAATCAGCTTTCTGTTTTTCGGTACCGTCAATGACAATTCCCTGGGAACCAATTCCGACATTGGTACCAAACACGGACCGGAAGGCCGGTGATGTGTAACCAATTTCCTGGGCAACCAGCACCTCTTCGCTCATCGTCAGACCCAGGCCGCCGAACTCCTCCGGGATCGACAAGCCGAACAGGCCCAGTTCCCGCATTTCCTGGATCAATGCTTCCGGGATACTGTCCTCTTCATCCACCTGTGCTTCCATCGGTACCAGTCGTTCGCGTACAAAACGGCGAACACCATCAATCAATTGTTCCAGTGTTTCCTGATCCAGGGACATCTTCCTTACCTCTCTAGTTTTTTGCTACCTGTGTTTACTCAGGTACCTATTAATAGTGACAAATTATTCGCTGTGTGTACCAGGCGTGGACCAATATCCTCCACCAGGGTTTCATTGCTGACACCGTAAACCGGTGCTGCGCAGTTCATGGCCATCACTGTCTGACCATCGGTGGATATCAGTGGCACGGCCACACCACGTGTATCATTGCGCCACTCCCGGTCCACCAGGCAAAATCCACGTGCTCGAATCTCAGCCAGGCTTTGCTTAATACGTGGCAACAAGGCTGACCATTCATCGCCATAAACCGGTGCGAGTTGTTGGTAGAACTCTGTGCGCTGCTGCTCATCTATGGCAGACAGCCAGGCCCTGCCAACAGCAGATCGGACAATTTCGATTCTGGCGCCGATATCCAGACGTAGCTTGTTTAGTGATGAACCGGTGCACTCATCGATATATACCATGCTCGGTCCGTCCTGAACCGCCAGCCCAAGGGTATAATTACCCATACTGGCTATTTCTGCCATATAGTCATGACAGATGTGTCGCATCCGTTGGCTGACCAGTAGCGGGTATCCCAGTGATAGTACCCGTGCGCTGATTTCGAACTTGCCATCGCGACGCTGGCGCAAATAACCTGTTTTTACCAGGGTGTAGGTCATGCGGCTGACGGTGGCCTTGGGGTAGCCTGTCAGCGCTACCAGTTCTTTATTGCCCAAGGGCCCGATTTGAGCCTGAAATACCCGCAACAGGTCCAGACCTTTGGCCAGGGTTGCAACAAATTTACGGTCACTCTTGTCCGCATCAACTGCCGGTTCCAAATGCAAGGCAAAGGGCATATTCTTGCTGGCAGAGGTTTTTTTGTTTTGCATAATGCGGAAAATATTGACAGCGAACCCCTTTTTTTGCAACACTTAATTCCGAAATGCCTAGTATTGGGCGCTAACAGTTCCGCATAGTGGAACTAGCTGACTTTAACTATCAGCACTTGAAGAGGACTTATCCGATGAATGATGCCTATATCTACGACGGAGGCCGTAGTGCCTTTGGACGCCACGGGGGATGCCTTTCCTCCACCCGCCCCGATAACCTGCTGGCGCATGTAATCAGGACAGTGGTGCAACGCAGTCAGTTTGACCTCAAGGAATATGAGGACGTCATTGTCGGTAATACCAACCAAGCAGGTGAAGACTGCCGTAACGTAGCACGCTTCGCCGGGCTGCTGGCGGGAATGCCAATTGAGACTGCAGGCTACACGCTTAATCGCTTATGTGGTTCAGGGCTCGCCGCTGCGATGGATGCCGCGCGCTGCATAAAAGCCGGTGAAGGTGAACTGTTTGTAGCGGGTGGTGTGGAGTCAATGAGCCGGGCGCCACTGGTGGTTTCCAAGGCTGATAAGCCATTCGATCGCAGTCAGCAACTGGTTGATACGACCATGGGTGCACGCTTTACAAACCCTGAAGTTGTGACGCAGTTTGGTAACGACTCCATGCCTGAGACAGCGGATAATGTTGCCGCCGAGCTTGGTATCAGTCGTGAACAATGCGATATTTTTGCCGCAGCATCCCAGGCCAAGTATGAAGCAGCCCGCGCTGATGGATTCTTTGAAGATGAGATTATTCCCATCGACGTTGCCCAGGGACGTCGTAAACCCATGCTGACTATTGATAGTGACGAGCATCCCCGTCCGACAAGTAACGCGGCGGCATTGCAGAATTTACGCCCCTTATTTGAAGGTGGAACGGTCACCGCAGGCAATGCCTCGGGTATTAATGATGGTGCCTTCGCACTTGTGATCGGGAGCAAAGCAGTGGGCGAACGGTTTTCGGTGAAACCCCGTGGGCGAATTCTGGCAGGAGCCGTCGCCGGTGTTGAACCAAGGGTAATGGGGCTGGGTCCGGTACCGGCTACCCGCAAAGCTCTGGCACGTGCAGGGCTCACGCTTGATGATATGGACGTGATGGAATTTAATGAAGCATTTGCCGCACAGGCTCTGGGCTGTCTCAAGCAACTGGGAATTGATCATGATGATCCGCGCGTCAACCCCAACGGTGGCGCCATAGCAGTCGGTCACCCGCTGGGTGCCAGCGGTGGGCGTATTCTTTTAACCGCCCTTCGCCAACTTGAAAGAACCAATGGCCGATATGCATTGGTCACCATGTGTATCGGTGTCGGTCAGGGCATTGCGGTCGTTATTGAAAGAGTTTAAGCCGCGAAAGTAAAGATCAGGAATCACAAACAGGAAACAGCAACATGTCCATCGTCAGTTATCAAATCATCGACAATGTCGGCGTTATAAGTCTCAACAGCCCGCCGGTCAATGCACTCTCCCAGGCACTGCGTCAGGGTGTTCAGAAGGCTATCGAGTCAGCACAAAGTGATAGCAGCAAGGTGCTGGTGCTTATCTGCGAAGGTCGAACCTTTATCGCCGGTGCCGATATCTCCGAATTCGGCAAGCCACCGCTGTCGCCTTCTTTGCGTGAAATGCTGGTGACAATTGAAGACTCCGGCAAGCCCGTGATTGCGGCAATTCATGGCACAGCACTGGGGGGTGGGTTTGAAACCGCCCTGGCTTGCCATTACCGGTGCGCGTTGAGCACCGCCAGAGTAGGTCTGCCGGAAGTCAAGCTGGGTCTGTTACCAGGTGCCGGTGGAACCCAGCGTACCCCGCGGCTGGCAGGTGTCGAGGCGGCTCTGGATCTGATGACCAGCGGCAACCCGGTTAGCGCATCAAAAGCCGAAAAGCTGGGGCTGGTCGACAAGGTCGTAGACGGTGATTTACTCGAGGCTGCCTTGATCTATGCCGGTGAATTGATCGCTGAGTCTGCGCCGTTGCGCCGGATCAGGGACATCGAAATAGATGCCGCCGTGCTGGCGCCGGAGTTATTTGATAACTACAGGAAAAAACTGGCCAGGCGGGCCCGCGGTCAAATCGCAGGCTTCGAAATTGTCAGTTGTGTTGAGGATGCAGTTAACCTGTCTATGGAGGAGGGGCTGAAAAATGAGCGCGAGCGGTTTGTGAAGTGTATGCAATCGTCTCAGTCCAGCGCCATGCGCCACCTGTTCTTTGCAGAGCGCCAGGCAGCCAGGGTAGAGGGAATTGACAAGGACACCCCGATCAGGCCAATTCGTTCGGCAGCAATTATTGGCGGCGGCACCATGGGTGGTGGTATCGCAATGTGTTTTGCCAATGCCGGCATCCCGGTCAAGCTTCTGGAAATTAGCGATGAAGCTCTGCAGCGCGGGCTGGGCATGATCGCAAAGAATTATGGCATTTCGGTCAGTAAGGGAAAGCTCAGCGAGCAACAAAAACAACATTGTCTTTCACTGATCGAGGGTGTTACCGACTATCAGGATCTTGCCGATGTTGACCTGGTCATCGAAGCCGTTTTTGAAGATATCGAGATTAAGAAGCAGGTTTTTGGCAAGCTGGATAGCGTCTGCAAACCCGGTGCGATACTGGCCACCAACACCTCCTACCAGGACGTCAATGTCATTGCAGAGGCTACCCGGCGCCCCGGCGATGTAATCGGTCTGCACTTTTTCAGCCCGGCCAATGTCATGAAACTGCTGGAGGTGGTTCGGGGTGAGAAAACCACCAATGAGGTGATTGCCACCACTATGAAACTGGCCAAAACCATCAAAAAAATACCGGTGCTATCGCGGGTTTGCTACGGCTTTATTGGCAACCGGATGCTGCGGCACTATGCCCGTGAGGCCCAGTTGTGCCTGATTGAAGGCTCAAGTCCGGAACAGATCGACACAGTCATGCAGGGCTGGGGTATGGCGATGGGTCCGCTGGCCGTTGGTGACCTGGCAGGCCTGGATATCTCTTACAATGCCCGCAAGGCACTCAGCACAGCACAAAAAGGTGACCCCAAGACCTATTGCATACCGGATGCGCTGGTGGAGATGGGGAGGCTGGGGCAAAAAAGTGCTTGTGGCTACTATGACTATGATGCACAAACCCGTGCTCGCAGCAGCAATACAGCCGTGATGGAACTGGTGAAAGCCAAGGCTGCCGAGCAGGGCATAGAGCGCCGTGAAATCGCGGGCGAAGAAATTCTCAACCGGCTTATTTTTGCGTTGATTAATGAGGGTGCGAAAATACTTGAGGAAGGTATCGCCCAGCGTTCCGGTGATATTGATGTCGTTTATGCATTTGGTTACGGTTTCCCGATCGCCCGCGGTGGCCCGATGCACTATGCCGACACGGTGGGGTTAAAGAAAGTTTACGATACCATATGCCAATACTATGAATTGACAGGTGAACCTTACTGGCAACCTGCCGGTTTGCTCGAAAAGCTTGCCCATGAGGGCAAATCATTTAAAGACTGGGTTCAGTAATAAGGGCCACCCTGATGCTATCAACCGTATTGAATAGAGAAAATACATGACAATCAAAAACGTACAGTTACAATCCCTGGTAAAGGAAAATAATACGCTGGAAATTTTTCTGGCTGAGTCTGATCTGCCTGGCCCCGGTACGGATGAGGTCATTGTCAGGGTTGAGGCGACACCGCTGAACCCTTCGGATCTGGGCCTGCTTTTTGGACCTGCAGATATGAGTACAGCCACCATGGGTGGCAGCGCTGAACGACCTGTTATCACTGCCAGCATCCCGGAATACCTGATGCCATTGACAAAAGCACGTCTGGGTAAGCCCATGACTGTGGGTAATGAAGGTGCCGGTGTTGTAGTGGCAGCAGGTTCTTCTGATGCCGCCCAGGCGCTGATGGGCAAGGTTGTCGGTATGGCTGATGGGGCTATGTACACCCGGTACCGCTGCGTAAAAGCACAAAAGTGTATAGTGATGCTGGAAGGCACGACGCCTGCAGAAGCTGCATCATGTTTTGTTAATCCACTAACTGCGTTGGGCATGACTGAAACCATGCGCGCTGAGGGGCACACGGCATTGGTGCATACGGCTGCAGCCTCAAATCTGGGGCAAATGCTTAACCGTCTTTGTAATGAAGAGGGCATTGGTCTCGTCAATATCGTACGCAAACCGGAGCAGGAAGCCCTGCTAAGAGACCTCGGCGCCACCTGGGTGTGCAATTCCTCTGCCGATACGTTTCGTCAGGATCTGATCGAAGCGCTGGTTGAAACCGGCGCAACAATGGCATTTGATGCCATAGGTGGTGGTGACCTGGTAAACGAGATTCTCTACTGTATGGAAGTTGCGGCAAATCAGAATAGCGGCGCCTATAGCCATTATGGGTCGTTTGACCCCAAACAGGTATACATTTATGGTCGTCTGGACAAAGGCCCGACCACTCTTAAACGTAATTTTGGCTTTTCCTGGGGAGTGGGTGGCTGGTTGTTATTTCAATTTATAGACAAGGTTGGCCCGCAGAAAGTGAGCGAATTGTGCGCACGGATTGCCAGCGGTATGAAAACCACCTTCGCCAGTCATTACACAAAGGAAGTTTCGTTGGCAGAGGCTCTGTCACTAGAGGCGATTGCTGCTTACGCCAGCATGAGTACCGGTGAAAAATTTCTTATCAAGCCTCATTCAAGGACAGAATAATGTTGACTCTCCACGGTTTCCCTTACTCCAACTATCACAATATGGTCAAACATGCCCTGATGCAAAAAGG
>Ga0164313_10006627_pt1 | contig 10203 bp, 9 predicted proteins | sample GuaBasSedimGuay4_FD_113735 | JGI IMG/M metagenome (GOLD analysis project Ga0164313, IMG submission 113735) | Subseafloor sediment microbial communities from Guaymas Basin, Gulf of California, Mexico - Guay4, Core 4569-4, 0-3 cm | ecosystem: Environmental > Aquatic > Marine > Hydrothermal vents >...
GTGGATTGGATGCCATTTGCCGGTTTACGACAATCTGGTTTGGGTACAGGTGGAATTCCCTACACGTTGGAAGATATGCAGATTGAAAAAATGATAGTGATTACTTCAAAGGCTATTCGTTAATTTTTTGATATCAATATCAGGCTCTTTGTTTGTAGCGTGGGTTGTGCGCTATAAGACTTGTGATTGTCTTTAGAAAGCGTTCCCTAACTAAGACTATTTGAATGGGAGAGATGGTATCAGGTGCTTTCCAGCCGATAAATCCCTTTTAATTGAAAATTTATCTTGATCGTTTGCCAGATGTTCTCTATATTTTCTTCTTATGATTTTCTCATTTTGAGATGCGTGGAGAAGAATTATGCTTACTGACCGCCAACAAGACACTTATAACTTCATTCGCCAATATATTAAACAACATGGCCGCTCCCCCTTATTGTCAGATGTTGCTCAAGGTATTGGATTGTCCTCACAAGGTTCCGTTCATAATTACATTCAGGCTTTAGTGAATGAAGGGCTGGTAGAGCGCACTGTAGGCAGGTCACGTGGTCTTCGTCTAGTGGAAGACACTGCTGATGAAACCATTGCTGTGACTTTGCCGGTAATGGGTAGAATTGCTGCAGGTCGTTTAGTTGAGGCGATTCCTGATGAGGATGAAATAGATTTGGGTGGAATGTTCGCAGGAGCGGGTCGTTTCGTATTGAAAGTAAATGGTGATTCGATGATCGATAAAGCCATTATGTCTGGTGACTGGGTCGTTATTCAATCACAACAAACAGCGGAGCATGGCGATATTGTTGTTGCATTAGTTGACGGCTTTGATGCCACTTTAAAAACATTACTGCTTAATGATGACAGGACGGTCACTTTAATGCCGGCTAATATCAATTATGATCCTGTAACCTTGCCTGCACAGCGGGTGAGTATTCAGGGTGTAGTAGTCGGTCAGTTACGTACTTATCCTTAAGATTGTCTTGAAATGAATAAGGCTGATCAGGCATGGCCGCGGGTCATTATCCTGATCGATATGAATTGTTTCTTTGCAGCTGTAGAGCAGCTTGACCACCCTGAGTGGCGACAACGTCCGGTTGCAGTGACTAACGGTAGTTTGGGTACCACCATTATTACCTCCTCTTATGAAGCCAGAGCCTATGGTGTTAAAACGGGTATGCGACTCAGGCAAGCACGACAGCTTTGCCCAGGTCTGATACAAGCTCCTTCTCGACCCGAACGTTATGCCGGAATATCAACTAGGATCATGGCTTCTTTGCAATGTGTGACACCAGATATAGAGGTTTATTCTGTTGATGAGGCTTTTCTGGATGTAACACATTGCCAGAGTCTATTGGGATCACCGCTGACGATTGGTCGCCTAGTCAAACAAACAGTGACTCAGGTTTCAGATCTAAGCTGTTCAGTTGGTATTAGTGGTGATAAAACAACTGCTAAATATGCGGCCAAACTTCATAAACCAGATGGACTTACGTTGATTAATCCATGGGATACCGAGCAAACGCTGGCACTACAATTGGTAACTGAGTTGAGTGGTATTAATAAAGGTATTGCTGGTTTCTTAAAAAAATATGGGGTGGTTTATTGTGGTGAGATGAAAAAATTACCAATTAGTGTTTTAGCGAAGCGTTACGGTAATCCAGGTCGGCGTATTTGGTTAATGGCACAAGGCAAAGATCCTGAAAAAGTACAGACTAATGTTAAACCGCCAAAGACGATGGGCCATGGTAAAACTATGCCGCCAGAGACCAAGGATAAGCAGCTTATATTAACTTATTTTCAGCATATGAGTGAAAAGGTTGCGATGCGATTACGCAGGCATAATTTTAAGTCGAATTATTTTTTTATAGGCCTTAAAACTAGACAAGGTTGGTTAACAACCAAGGCAAAAACACAGCAAGCAACGGATGATGGCAAAAATATTTTTAGTTTGTGTCAGCAGTTCATGAATGATGGTTGGCAAGGACAAGGTGTGTGGCAAGTACAAGTTACGGCGCTACATCTTCAGACGGGGCAGCAAGCTGATTTATTTGATGCCCAAGACTCATTACCGCAACGGGACAATCTTAATCATGCAATAGATGATATAAATCAAAAGTTTGGTGAATTCACTATAGCACCTTCACGATTGCTCGGACGTTCTGCTATGCCTAATGTTATTGCGCCGTCATGGAAACCTAATGGCCATAGAAAAACTATTTAAATATTGAATTTCTTCACACAATGCAGTTTTATACTGATGGGCAAAAGACAGTACACCATAACTGACATATAATAATTCGCTATGCTGAATATTAATAATATGAAAGTCACCCTTCTATTGCTCATGTTGGCAATGCTGGCGGGCTGTAATAGCACTCCCACTACTGTGGATAACACACCAACAGAAGCCGGTCCTAAACAAGCCACTTCAGATGGCAAGGCACTACAAGCCTATAGTCAGTCTGGAGAGGTAGAATATAATACGATGGTAGAAACATCCGTACCCGTTAGTGAGCTAGGAAATATTACGCCGATACCTATTACCGATCTATGGCAGCGTATTCGTGATGGCTATGGTATCCCGCAATCAAAGCCATTACATACAGCTACACAACAGCAGCTCAATTGGTTTATCAAACACCCTGATTATATTGACAGAGTTGTAGAGCGGGCCAGACCTTATCTGCACTATATCGTCGATCAATTAGAACAACGTAATATGCCAATGGAGATTGCATTGCTACCGATCGTAGAAAGTGGCTATCAACCTTTTGCATATTCACATGGTAGAGCGGCTGGTATATGGCAGTTTATTCCCGGAACAGGAAAGGTATATGGCTTAAAACAAAACTGGTGGTATGACGGTCGTCGGGATGTCATTGCATCGACTGGTGCCGCATTAGATTATCTGGAAAAATTATATGGTGACTTTGGAGACTGGCAGCTAGCATTGGCAGCCTATAATAGTGGTGAAGGAACTGTTGGCCGCGCTATTAAGCGTAATAGAAAAGCAGGCAAGGCAACAGATTTTTGGTCACTTGATTTGCCTAGAGAAACATCAGCGTATGTGCCCAAACTAATGGCAGTAGCAGATCTGGTCAAGCAACCAGAAAACTACAATATAACGTTGAGTCCGATTGATAATTCACCATTTTTAACAGTGGTAGATGTCGGCTCACAAATTGATTTAGCTTTAGCTGCACAACTTGCCGAAATTAGTACCGATGAAATGTATCAGTTGAATCCAGGTTTCAATCGATGGGCTACTACACCAGATGGGCCACATCGATTGGTTGTTCCGTTAGAAAAGGCTGACATTTTTCAACAAGGGTTGGCTGCTTTACCAGTAGATGATCGTGTGCAATGGACGCGGCATAAAATAAAATCAGGTGAATCGTTAGGTGTAATTGCCAAGCACTACAAAACAACTGTAGCAGTGATAAAAGAGGCTAATGGACTAGGTAGTAACAATATCCGTGAGGGTAGACACCTATTAATCCCGATTGCTTCAGGTGAGGCAAGTGATTATCCATTGAGCGCCAGCCAGCGGTTAGCAACACGCCAGAACACGCCGCGCCGTGGAAACAAGAAAATACATACGGTTAAAGCTGGAGATACCTGGTGGGATATTGCAAATGCCAACAATGTCGATGTTAAAAAACTGGCAAGTTGGAATAGTCAGGCCCCAGGTGATGTGTTGAAGCCAGGTCAAAAATTGGTGATATGGACTAAAGGTTCATCTTCTAGTTCATCTAAAAATGTCAGGACTATCAACTATAGAATACGAAGTGGAGACTCACTATGGAAGATTTCTCAGAAGTTTAATGTGAGTGTGGCACAGGTTCGAGAATGGAACGGACTTAGTGAACGTACCTTGTTGCAACCAGGACAAAGACTGACTTTATATGTTGATGTTACCAAGCAACATGGCAGCATCTAAATTTGCTGCACATAGCACTGTTTGAACCTGAGATCCCCCCCAATACTGGCAACATAATTCGTCTGTGTGCTAATGCCAATGCCCAACTGCATTTGATTGAACCCCTTGCTTTCTCTTTAGATGATAAGCGTCTCCGTCGAGCTGGTTTGGACTACCATGAATTTGCTGATATTCAAATTCATACTGATTTTATTGCATTCAAAAACTGGCTAGGAGAAAGGCGCTTATTTGCCTGCACGACAAAAACTAAGCAACATCATAGCCAAGCTCACTACCGAGATGAAGATGTCTTATTGCTTGGCCCTGAATCACGTGGATTACCGGCCGATATTCTCGATAATATTAATACCAATCAGAAAATCCGTATTCCAATGCAAGCTAATAGTCGTAGCTTAAATCTGTCTAATGCTGCTGCAATCATCCTGTATGAAGCTTGGCGACAAATTGGTTATCCCAACGCGACTTAGCTTCTGTGTCTATCAGCAATGCATTGTTGCTGCGTAAGTTATTATTGACTATATGGAAGGAGGTCACATATTTAACTTCTTATTTATGGTTAAATTATGATCCATAATAGGCTGATTGTATTAGCAATTCTCAATAAAAAAGTTCAATTAATGACGATATGAGTTTTCCAACTCCTGAAAATATGCCTGATCTTAACCTCAGCACCCCAGAGAGAGAGGGCGCTAATAGTAGTGTTGATCAGAATGAAGCGCTTTTGGGCGGTTGGATTAAACGCTTGCCTAAAGATGATCTTGAGAAGTACACGGAGCTTTATCTGGATGCGCTAAAAGGCTTTAATCAAACAAGTAGCAATGAACAGCAGCAATCGATCATGTTAGACCTTTACCGCGCCCCACTTAATGATCTATTGTTTTCGTTAACTCCATTCAAATTATCCCAGATATACCCCGATTTAAATGATCGTAATAATATTATTGATGCGTTAACTGAATTAATGGCTGAATTAGCATTAGGCTATAAAAAACTCGTCATTGAATCCGGGAAAAAAATTGCAAATTTGACGCGTAATCCCATTGCAATATTTGCAATTAACCGTGCTTGTGAACAGCTAGGTTACATGGCGTTGCATGCATACAAGTTTAATCGTGAAGTACCAAATAAGGTATTTAATGAACTGCACCAGCTTTATCAGTTAGCATTGTTGGCTGAGGTTGAAAAAAAAATACCCTTTATAAATCAACGCCAACGATTACAAGCAAAATCTTCCTTTAAGGAGCGTTATTGCCAAATATTATTAATCAGTATTAGTAATCCTTACGGTCTCAAGAGTGGCGAGGTCTTGCATGCTTATCACATCATGCAGCAATTTTCCGTTGCAGCTCAAATAGCGCCTTTACCTATGGGTGCAGAAGTTGTTGCTGGCCAGTTTTATATTAACTGTCTTGCGGATAAAACCCCTTTGCCATCTGAACTTCCGATGCTTGAAAATCAAACCCAACCACCGACACTGGTTTTGGATACTAAACCCGCCATTGGCATTGTTGATTCATTATTGAAGCAGGCTAGCGTTTCAATAGAGTCGGCAGAAGCGATTGATAGAAATGTATTAAAACAATTGATCCCGTATTTTAATACCTCATATGAACGAAAGCAGAAGCGGATGCCAGTGACGGGTAACGCTCAAGTTTGTCTTACCACAGGTTTGGAAGCTATCCATAAAACATTGATGGATACTCGTTCTCTGCCTGATGATGAGCATGTAGCCCAAGATTTATCTTGGGATATTCTCAATAAAAATAAGACAGGATATCTGCTGTGTCGTCAGGATATTGTGGGCAATCAAGAGCTGAATGTGGGAGACTTTGTAGCAATCAGTGAGGTGAATGCTACAGAAAAAACACTGACTAAACTTGCCTGTATTCGTTGGATAAAAACGGATTTTAATAACAAAACGAAGCTTGGCTTAGACATAATTGAAGGTGAGCCGATGGCAGTGAGATACAGTCTAGACAGTATGAGTAAAATACGGCCAGCTATTTTATTGCCAGAAACCAGTCAGGCTGCTTCGCTGATCACTATGGCAGGTGTTTTTAAGCGAGATAAAACAATACACATAATACCAAAGAAAAAACGTTTTCAGCTTAATATAATGCTTAACAGACTTCTCAATAAAAATGCCAGTTTTGAGCGATTTACGTTTAGGGATATTATGTAACTTTCCAACATAATTGCTCGGACACGATGGTGCACAATGAGTGTCAATGCCTATAAAGAGAATTGTGTTGAGAGGATTTTAGATATATGTGGTGGCTATGGGTGGATTCGAACCACCGACCCCATCATTATGAGTGATGTGCTCTAACCAGCTGAGCTACATAGCCATGTGAAGCACAGCATTTTACGGTGCTGTGTACTAAATATCAAGAAATTCATTATTCCTCAACGATATTATTCAATTTGTTACTTTGGAGTTACTTAAAAGTAGCAGTTTTTTTGCAGAATTAGGCTTTATACATTAAAGCGGAAATGCATAACATCACCGTCCTGAATAATATAGTCTTTGCCTTCAAGACGCCATTTTCCGGCATCTTTAGCGCCCTGTTCCCCTGCGTACTGTACAAAGTCGTTATAACCTACAACTTCTGCGCGGATAAAGCCTTTTTGGAAGTCGGTATGGATGACACCTGCACCTTGGGGAGCGGTAGCACCAACACGCACAGTCCATGCACGTACCTCTTTCACGCCAGCGGTGAAATAGGTATGTAAACCCAGCAATAAATAACCACTATGGATTACTCGGTCTAAGCCTGGTTCATCCTGACCTAATTCAGCTAGAAATTCTGCTTTTTCATCGTCATCAAGTTCGGCAATTTCTGATTCAATTGCTGCACAGATACTGACTACGACAGCACCTTCTTGTTCAGCCAATGCTTGCACCGCATCTAAGGCTGGATTATTTTCAAAACCATCTTCTGCTACGTTGGCAATATACATAGTAGGTTTGATCGTAAGTAGATGTAATTCAGATAATAAGGCCAACTGATCTTCATCTAAACCCATTGCACGAACAGGCTTACCTTCGTCTAGCTGTGCCTGCATTTGTATTAGCAGTTCTAACCTAGCTTTTGCAGTTTTATCACCACCTTTAGCATCACGGGTTGTTTTGGTAATCGCTTTTTCAACACTTTCCAGATCAGCTAAAGCTAATTCAGTATTAATGACTTCGATATCGTCAATTGGAGATATTTTCCCTGCAACGTGGACAACATTGTCATCTTCAAAACAGCGTACAACATGGGCAATGGCATCTGTTTCTCGAATATTAGCTAGAAACTTATTGCCGAGGCCTTCGCCTTTGGATGCACCGGCAACCAAGCCTGCAATATCAACAAATTCCATTGTAGTCGGTAAGACACGTTCAGGTTTCACAATCTCAGCTAGAGCATCCATTCTAGGATCAGGCACAGGAACAATACCCACATTTGGCTCTATAGTACAAAACGGGTAATTTTGAGCTTCAATTCCGGCTTGTGTCAGTGCATTAAACAAGGTTGATTTACCTACATTTGGTAGGCCAACAATGCCACATTTAAATCCCATGATATTTCCTCTTGGAGCCTCTGATTATGTCAGAGATGTAAAATTCTTTGTTCTAAAACTACCAGCTACTATTGTGAATGTAACCAATTCATTGCTTTTTCTAAATCACCTGATAAAACATCAGGCAAGACTCTTAATGAGTTATCGATTGCTGATCGAATTAGTTGTCGATCAGACTGAGAAGGCTTGCTGAGCACATAGTCAGACACCTGTCGACTATCACCCGGATGATCAATACCTATGCGACAACGTAAAAAATCCTTGCCACCTGTTCGAGCAATAATGTCACGGAGACCATTATGACCACCATGACCGCCACCACTTTTTAATCGAGTAGCGCCTACAGGCAGATCTAATTCGTCATGAATAACCAGGATATTTGTTAAAGGGATTTTGTAGAAATTAGCTAAGGCCGCAACTGATTGACCACTTCGGTTCATAAACACCAGTGGTTTGAGCAGAAATAGCTTATGTCCAGAATAGTGGCTCTGGGCCAATTGACCATGATATTTGTTGTCAACAGAAAATGTTGCATTCAAATCATTAGCCAATTGGTCCAGCCACCAAAACCCGACATTATGTCGGGTATGTTCATATTGAGGTCCTGGGTTGCCCAATCCGGCGATTAACCAGTTAGCCATACTATAGAGGCCTCAATATTGACTGAATTAGTCTTCAGTCTCTTCTTCAGCATCGCCCTCAGTTCCAGCTTCAGCTTCAACCTCGTCTTCTTCAACTTCAACAACAACACGTGGAGTGTGGATGTTAACAACTGCTTGGTCATAAGAAGAACGTTCACCTTCTTCAAGATGTTCTTCTTGACCATGCGATAACGCAGTCAAAGTAACACCTTTAGGCAACACAAGTTCAGTCAAGTGAATACTATGGTCTAGTTCCAAGGTAGAGATATCTATTTCAATATACTCAGGTAGGTCTTTTGGTAAACAAGAAATTTCAACATCAGTCATCAAGTGAGAAACAGCACCACCTTCTTTTACACCAGGTGCAACATCTTCACCAATAAAGTGAAGCTGTACTGTCATTGTCATTGTTTGTTTAGCATCTATACGTAAGAAATCTGCATGCATGATTCTGACGTCACTAGCTGGGTGACGTTGTAGATCTTTTAATACAACCTTATTTTTCTTACCATCAACTACCAGAGTCAAAATATGAGCATAGAATGCATCTTCTGACAGGTGACGAATAAATTTGTTGTGATCTAATGTCAATGAAACAGGTGTATCTGTACCACCATACATAATAGCTGGAACTTTGCCCGCATGACGTAGGCGGCGGCTCGCACCTTTCCCCTGGTCAGTACGTAGTTCAGCTTGAACTTCGAATAAATTTTCCATCATGTTCTCCAAAAAAAATATGAACAAAACACGGTTTTGCCCATTAAAAATGCCGTCTATCGGCGGCGCATTGTCTCCCTCGCGACCAAGAGAGACACAAAGAAATACCTACTTATCTGATATTCCTAGCAATCAGCTAAAACATCGTTCCAGCTTGATTAATCCATATACAAGGAGCTAACAGACTCCTCGTTACTAATTCTATACATCGCCTCAGCCAACATTTCAGCAATGCTAAGTGGGCGTATTTTTTTACATGCTAGTGCATGTTCTTGCAAGGGAATGGTGTTGGTCACTACCAATTCATCCAAAACAGAGTTTTCAATATTTTTGATAGCTGCTCCAGATAATACTGGATGTGTACAATAGGCAACTACACGTGCTGCACCTTTCTCTTTTAATGCCGCAGCCGCAGCACATAATGTACCTGCTGTATCAACCATATCGTCGATTAACACACAAACTCGACCCTCGACATCACCAATGATATTCATTACTTTGGCAACATTTGGCTTTGGACGGCGCTTATCAACAATCGCCAGTTCGACATCTAACAGTTTAGCTAAAGCTCGTGCTCGAACTACACCGCCAATATCGGGTGACACTACTATCAAATCTGGATATTTATGTTTCCAAATATCACCCAATAAAACCGGTGATGCATAAACATTATCAACAGGACAATCAAAAAATCCTTGAATTTGATCAGCATGCAAATCTACAGTTAACACCCTATCTGCACCAACACCGGTAAGCATGTTGGCGACAACTTTAGCCGTAATCGCAACACGTGCAGAGCGTGGGCGACGATCCTGACGTGAATATCCAAAATAAGGAATCACTAAGGTAATTCGTTTTGCAGATGCTCGACGAAGCGCATCTGTCATTACCATCAATTCCATCAGATTGTCATTGGCAGGCATGCAGGTCGGTTGCACAATGAACACGTCTTTTCCGCGGACATTGTCTAATATTTCAACCATGATTTCGCCATCGCTGAATGCTTCAACAGTAGCTTTACCAAGTGGAACATTAAGGAATTTGACAATATTTTGTGCCAATTCACGGTTAGCATTACCCGTAAACACCATCATACTGGTGTCTGCGGTACGCTGTTGTAACTGAAGAAGACTATTTTTAGTCACGATAAAAGCGCCGATATCTCTATCTAAAAAAACAAAAAGAGTGGCTGGGGTACCAGGATTCGAACCTGGGAATGCAAGGATCAAAACCTTGTGCCTTACCGCTTGGCGATACCCCAACAGATAAACTCATTTTAACATCTTGCAGTCATGTCATGGCTTCTTTTTTTGAAGAAACTAATGCAGTTAGTGGTGACTGGTTACA
>Ga0164313_10006628_pt1 | contig 10203 bp, 13 predicted proteins | sample GuaBasSedimGuay4_FD_113735 | JGI IMG/M metagenome (GOLD analysis project Ga0164313, IMG submission 113735) | Subseafloor sediment microbial communities from Guaymas Basin, Gulf of California, Mexico - Guay4, Core 4569-4, 0-3 cm | ecosystem: Environmental > Aquatic > Marine > Hydrothermal vents...
CAATTGAAGCAATCGCCCACGGTGATAAAAACTCGTCCAGGGTTGTTGGGCGATCGATCGATCAAATCAAGCTGCCGGCGGGTACTACCATAGGCGCGATTGTACGGGACAAGAAAGAAGGCAAGAAAGAGGGCAAGAAACCGGAAAAGAAAGTGATCATCGCGCACCACGATACGGTGATTGAATCCGAGGATCATGTCATTCTGTTCTTGACCGATAAAAAGAAAATAACCGACGTCGAAAAACTGTTTCAGGTCGGTTTAACCTATTTTTAACACCGTTTAAAAAACACCCAGGAAAAATCAGGCTATAACACAATGCAATTGTTGGTCATTCAGCGCATTCTCGGCTTACTGTTGATGATTTTCAGCAGCACTTTGCTGCCGCCTGTATTTATCGGACTCTACTACGGTGACGGGGCAACTGCGCCATTTATCGAGGCCTTCGGTTTAACCATAGCCTTTGGCTTGCTGCTCTGGTTACCGGTTCGCAATCAAAAGAAGGAACTGCGCCTGCGAGACGGTTTTCTGGTCGTGGTTTTGTTCTGGACCGTGCTCGGTATATTCGGCGGCCTGCCAATTTATTTATCGGGTATTTACGGCATTTCGGTCACCGATGCGGTTTTTGAATCTATGTCGGGGCTGACCACTACGGGTGCGACGGTTATCAGTGGAATCGACACCATGCCCCATGCGCTATTGTTTTATCGGCAGGAACTGCAATGGCTGGGAGGTATGGGAATCATCGTACTGGCGGTGGCAGTACTGCCTATGCTGGGCATCGGCGGCATGCAATTATTTCGTGCCGAAACGCCCGGACCGGTGAAGGACAATAAACTCACCCCGCGTATCACTGAAACCGCAAAGGCCCTGTGGTATATCTATCTGGGATTAACCATTAGTTGCGGCCTGGCATACTGGTTGGCCGGCATGTCTCTGTTTGATGCGGTCGCACACGCTTTTTCGACTATTGCGATCGGGGGATTTTCAACTCACGATGCAAGCATCGGTTATTTTGACAATACCGCGATTGAACTGATTGCGGTGGTATTCATGTTGTTGTCCGGCGCTAATTTCGCGATTCATTTCGCCGCCATAACTCATAGAACACTGAAACCATACAAACGCGATGCCGAATTCAGAACCTATATCTGGGTATTGTTAATCGTCAGCATTATCACCATCGGTTATCTGCAATTCACCAAGACTTTTTCGTCAACCACCGAGTCGATTGTCGAGGGCCTGTTTCAGGTGGTTTCGATTGGCACGACGACCGGCTTTACCACGGCCGAGTACTATAGTTGGCCCGGGTTTTTACCGGTGTTGCTACTGTACGTGAGTTTTATCGGCGGTTGCTCCGGGTCGACTGGCGGTGGAATCAAGGTAATCCGGATACTGTTGTTGGTGAAGCAGGGCGTGCGAGAGTTGAAACGCCTGGTCCACCCGAATGCGCAGATCGTCGTCAAAATTGGCAAGAAACCCTTGCCCGAAAAGGTAATCGAGGCAGTATGGGGTTTTTTCGCGGCATATTTTGCAATCTCGGCACTCATGATTCTGTTGCTAATGGCATCGGGTCTTGATCAGGATACCTCCTTTTCAGCGGTCGCTGCCTGTCTCAACAATCTGGGTCCAGGTCTCGGCGATGTGAGCCAGAACTATGCTTCGATTAATGATTTTGCGAAGTGGGTACTGGTGCTTGCGATGTTACTCGGCAGGCTCGAGATATTCACCTTGCTGGTTCTGTTTACGCCCACATTCTGGCGAAAATAACTATGCGATCAACACCAAATCAGGAATTGGAAAAACTATACAAGAAAATTCGGTCGCAGGCTGGCCGCGCTATTGCCGACTTCAATATGATCGAGCAGGGTGACGTCGTAATGGTTTGCCTGTCGGGAGGCGCCGACAGCTATACCATGCTCGACATGTTGCTTGGCCTGCAGCGGGCGGCTCCGATTGATTTTAAACTGGTAGCTGTCAACCTGGATCAAAAACAACCTGGGTTTCCCGAGCAGATATTGCCAGACTACCTGGAATCGATTGGCATCGAATACCATATCGTCGAGGAAGACACTTATAGCATCGTCAAACAGCTAATTCCCGAGGGTAAAACTACCTGCTCGTTATGCTCGCGTTTGCGCCGGGGTGTGCTGTACAAAACTGCCCAGAACATTGGCGCCAGCAAAATCGCCCTCGGTCACCACGCCGATGATATGGTCGAAACAGCTTTTTTGAATATGTTCTATAACGGACGACTCAAATCGATGCCCGCCAAGCTAGTCAGCGATGATAAGAGGAATATTGTAATTCGTCCCTTGGCCTATGTTCGAGAAACCGCGATCAAGGCATATGCAGAACAAAAGTCTTTCCCTATCATTCCCTGCAATCTTTGCGGGTCGCAGGATAACTTACAACGCCAGGCTGTAAAAACCATGTTAGCTGAGTGGGACAGGAGTAACCCCGGCCGGGTACAGAATATCTTCAACGCCCTTTGCCGTGTGACACCCTCACATTTACTCGATCGCGAACTGTTCGACTTCAGTAACCTTTCCATCGCCGATGCTGACAATTTAGATGAGCTGGACGAGGCCTTTGACCACGATTTAACGCCGGAATTGCTGTTTGAGTCAAAGATTCAGACGGGTTAACGACAGCGCATGAAAAAGCCCTGATCGTTCCGTGACCAGGGCTGGGAGTTTCTCCTTCGGAGAATTTACCATCTCATCCTTGAGTGTGCTTCCTTGCCAGATCATCCTTAAGCCAGCTTCCCTGCACAATACCGCCTTTCCTTTCGTGTTACGGCCTGTCCTTAGGTCGTGTTAGTATATTGTCATGCCGGAAGCTCGAATTATATCGAAGCAAGGCCGAGTTATAGTCAGTCCTGGTAGTATATTAACGTAGGTAAATTCCTACATCGGCGCTGCAACAAGCTAATATTGAATGATAAGGAATGAGAAACTAAAAATAGATATGTTGTTCCCAGCCATACAGCCCGACAAAACCTGGCACTTCCCGGTATCGGATACTCACACTCTGTATATCGAAGAGAGTGGGAATCCCGAGGGGGTGCCGGTGATTTTTTTACACGGAGGTCCGGGAGGGAACTGCGAGCCCGGGCATCGTCGATTTTTTAATCCCGAAGAGTATCGCATTATTTTATTCGATCAACGCGGTTGCGGTAAATCAAGGCCACATGCTTCCCTGGAGGAAAATACTACCTGGGACCTGGTTGAAGACCTGGAAAAAATCCGTAACTATCTGGAAATAGAAAGCTGGGTCATATTTGGCGGCTCCTGGGGTTCGACACTGGCTTTGATTTATGCGCAAGCCTATCCTGAGCGGGTACAGGGGCTTATCCTGCGCGGCATATTTCTTTCTCGGGACGAGGATATTCAGTGGCTTTACCAGGGTGGCGCGGCAAGAATTTTCCCCGAAGCCTGGCAGCATTATCTGGAACCCATCCCGCAAGATGAACGCGAGAATATGATCGCCGCCTATTACCGGCGACTCACCAGTGAAAATGAAATTGTTCGTATGGGGGCGGCCAAGGCCTGGTCAATCTGGGAAGGCATGACAGCGACGCTAATGCCGGACAAAAACGTGGTGGACCATTTCAGTGATCCGCACATTGCACTGAGCATAGCGCGTATCGAGTGCCACTACTTTATTAACAACAGTTTCCTCAGCCCTGGACAGGTACTCGACAATGCCCATAAATTGGCAGATATACCTGGTTATATCGTTCATGGCCGTTACGACGTAATTTGTCCGATCGATCAAGCGGTCTTGCTTAACCAGCACTGGTCCAATTGCAAGCTTAAAGTTATCGATAATGCGGGGCATGCGGTCACCGAAAAAGGAATTAGCGATGCCCTCGTAATTAGCTGTAATCAAATGCTAGACGTCCTTTCTTGATTGCCCTGTTGCAGCGTGTAAGCGAGGCGCGAGTGGATGTGTCCGGAGAATGCATTGCCGGCATCAAGCGGGGAATTCTGGCACTGATCGGTGTTCAGGCCAGCGACGATGAGAGTACCGCCAGCCATTTTGTTTCGCGCATTTTGAATTACCGGATTTTCGCCGACCAGGAGGATAAAATGAATCTTTCCCTGACCGATATCAATGGTGGTTTATTGCTGGTGCCTCAATTCACCCTCGCGGCAAATACGCGCAAAGGCCGGCGACCCAGTTTTACCTCGGCGGCGCCGCCGGCGCTGGGAGAATCCGTATTTCAGGCCATGCTGAAAATTGCGCGGGAATCCCATGGAATCGTCGAGAGCGGTTGTTTTGGCGCCAACATGCAGGTGCAATTGACCAATGACGGTCCCGTTACTTTCATCCTCGATTGACCGGAGGCTAGAACTTGAAAACTTGTCTGATGGTCCTGTTGCTCGCGTTAATGCTGGAAAACAGCGTGATTGCCGCTGCCGACCTGGAACGTGAAAGACGTATGGCTGAAGAAATCAGCGACGTTATTCTGGATGGTGAAGTTGAAATGTTAAGGGCCGGTGATCACGAGTTTCTGAGTATTTATACAGAAGCCGAATCGGCAACGCGGGCCCTGTTAATCATTCACGGCCGCGGATTCCACCCCGATTGGGCCGACACGGTGCAACCCCTGCGCGTGGAACTGGTCGAATATGGCTGGAATACCCTGTCTATACAGATGCCGGTGCTGGGTAAGGAGGCCAAATACTATGATTATCTGCCGATTTTTGACGAGGCCATCCCGCGCATCGAGGCAGGGCTAGAATTTTTGCGCGCCCAGGGAAATACCAACATTGTCATCGTCGCCCATAGTTGTGGAGTTCATATGTCGATGCACTATCTGAAGCAGCAGGGCGACGACCAATTGTCGGCTTATGTCGGTATTGGTATGGGCGCTACCGATTATCGCCAGCCGATGCTTGAGGCTTTCCCGCTGAAGGCGATTTCTGTACCGGTACTCGATATCTATGGCGCTGAGGACTACCCGGCGGTACGACGCATGGCGCCCGCACGCTGGCAGCATATTCAGGCGGCGGGTAATTCGTTATCTGCTCAGAAAGTCGTCGACGATGCGGATCACTATTTCACCGATCAGGGTGATTTGCTCGTGGAAGCGGTAGGCGAGTGGCTAGGCAGTCTTAATATTGAGTAGATAATGAATGACTAATTAGTCGTATTTCATATTAATGTCGATTATTATCAGCGTCCATTTCAGATAAAAACAGAATCGTTTTCCTATGTCAGATCGCACTGCCACCGTTAACAGAGATACCCTGGAAACACAGATCAAAGTTTCCATTAACCTCGATGGTACTGGTCAATCCAGTTTTGAAACTGGAATTCCTTTTCTCGAGCATATGCTCGACCAGGTGGCCCGTCATGGCCTCGTTGATCTCGAAATTAGCGCCAGTGGTGACCGCCATATCGATGACCATCACACCGTCGAAGATATTGGAATTACGCTGGGACAGGCCTTTAACCAGGCTCTCGGAGATAAGAAGGGCCTGATGCGTTATGGGCACGCCTATGTACCCCTGGACGAAGCATTATCCCGTGTCGTCATCGATTTTTCCGGCCGACCCGGGATCGAATATCGAGTCGAGTATCCGCGTGCACGCATTGGTGAGTTTGATGTTGACCTGTTCCACGAGTTTTTCCAGGGCTTCGCCAATCATGCTCCTGCGACTTTGCATATTGATAACCTGGAGGGCAAAAATGCCCACCACATTGCCGAAACCGTGTTCAAGTCCTTTGGACGAGCGCTGCGCGTAGCGGTTTCCCGGGACGAGCGAATGAGCGGCATGATTCCATCGACGAAGGGGTCGCTTTAGGCCATGCAAAGCATTGCGGTAATTGATTATGGAATGGGTAACCTCCGATCGGTAGTCAACGCACTGGAACATGTGGCGAAGAAGAAACACAAGATAGAACTAACGTCGGATCCAGATCGGGTGATGTCGGCCGATCGAGTGGTTTTTCCCGGCCAGGGAGCCGCCGGTGATTGCATGCGGGCGATAGATGAATACGAATTGCGTGAAACCATTATAGATGCCGCGAGCAGTCGACCTTTTCTCGGAATTTGCATGGGTATGCAGGTATTGTTCGAACATAGCGAAGAAAATCAGGGCACCGATTGCCTGGGCCTGCTCGCGGGCCAGGTTCGATATTTTGGAGATACGCATCATGATACCGATGGTGCAAAACTAAAAGTGCCCCACATGGGCTGGAATCAACTGTACCAGTCCGGCCGGCATCCACTGTGGAATGGTATCGATGACGGTGAAAGATTTTATTTTGTACACAGTTACTATCTAGAGACGACAGACCCGAACCTGGTAGCGGGCGAATGCGATTACGGCTATTTATTTACCAGTGCGATCGCCAAAGACAACGTATTTGCGCTGCAATGTCACCCAGAAAAAAGTGCCGATGCCGGTCTCCAGTTGCTGACTAATTTTATCGCATGGGACGGTCAGGCGTGATACTGATTCCGGCAATAGATTTAAAAGAGGGACAGTGTGTGCGATTGCGCCAGGGGCGTATGGACGAAACCACTGTTTTTTCCGATGATCCGGTAGCGATGGCCGGCAAGTGGGTGGCACAGGGCTGCCAACGCCTGCACCTGGTCGATCTGGACGGCGCATTCGAGGGAAGCCCGGTGAATGCCGATGTGATCGAAGAAATTACCGCCGCTTTCCCAGGCCTGATAATCCAGGTCGGTGGTGGAATTCGCACGGTAGACACTGTCGAGGCCTATCTAGCGGCCGGGGTCAATTACGTGATTATAGGCACCCAGGCGGTTAAGGAGCCCGAGTTTGTCACCGAATTATGCGCCGAGTTCCCCGGTAATGTAATCGTTGGAATCGATGCAAAAAATGGAATGGTTGCGGTGCAGGGCTGGGCCGAGGATTCGGATCATTCGGCCGAGCATGTGGCGCTTCGCTTCGAAGACCAGGGCGTATCGGCGATCGTCTATACCGATATCAATCGCGACGGCATGATGCAGGGTGTGAACCTGGAAGCGACCAGGCAGCTGGCCGAATCGGTGAGTATCCCGGTTATCGCCTCGGGGGGTGTTACCGATATGCAGGACATTAAGGATTTGAACAGTGTAAAAGACGCGGGTATTGAAGCCGCGATCATTGGGCGCGCGCTGTATGAGCGAACCATCGATCTGAAAGAAGCGCAACGATACATCGACGAACACTAGCCTCTACTAAAGAATACTACTCCATGCCATTGGCCAAACGAATAATTCCCTGTCTGGATGTAGACAACGGTCGCGTTGTCAAGGGGGTGAAATTTGTCGAAATTCGTGATGCCGGTGATCCGGTCGAAAACGCGCGAAGGTACAACCTGGAAGGCGCGGATGAGTTAACTTTTCTCGATATCACTGCGAGTTCGGATAACCGAGAAACCATGGCGCATGTGGTCGAAGCGGTTGCCAAAGAAGTATTTATCCCATTGACGGTCGGTGGTGGCATTCGGCAGGTGGCCGATATTCGACGTATGCTTAATGTGGGTGCGGACAAGGTCAGCATTAATACCGCAGCCATATCTAACCCTGAATTTGTGCGGCAGGCGGCAGACAAGTTTGGGTCACAATGTATTGTCGTCGCCATCGATGCGAAGCAGGTCAGCAAGGAGAGCGAAGGTGGAACCGATCGCTGGGAAATCTTTACCCACGGTGGGCGCGAACCGACCGGTATTGACGCTATCGAGTGGGCGCAAAAAATGGACCAGTACGGTGCCGGCGAAATACTGCTCACCAGTATGGATAGAGACGGCACCAAAATTGGATTCGATAATAATCTGACCCGGCGGGTCTCCGAGGCTGTACGAGTGCCGGTGATTGCCTCGGGTGGTGTGGGTAACCTGGAGCATCTGGCAGATGGTATTTTGCAGGGCAAGGCGGATGCGGTGCTCGCCGCGAGTATTTTTCATTTTGGTGAGTTTCGTATTTCCGAGGCTAAGGCTTATATGAAAACCCGCGGTATAGAGGTACGAGAGTAATGAGTGACTGGCTCGATTCGCTGCAATGGAACACTGATGGCCTGGTCCCGGCCATTGCCCAGGATGCCGAAACTGGAGATGTTCTGATGATGGCCTGGATGAATCGAGAGGCGCTTACGCTGACAAGAGAGACCGGGCAGGCGGTTTACTGGTCGCGTTCACGCCAGAAACTCTGGTTTAAGGGTGAGCAATCCGGCCATACCCAGGAAGTAGCGGAGATTCGAATCGATTGCGACGCCGATGTCCTGTTGTTACGGATTCGCCAAAAAGGCGGTATTTCCTGTCATACCGGCAGAAGACGTTGTTTCTTCCGTGTACTGGATAATGATGAATGGCGGATTGATGAAGAAATAATCAAAAATCCTGAAGAGATTTATGAATGAGTGATGATATAATCGAACGTCTGGTAAAAGTACTGGAATCGAGGAAGGGCGCAGATCCCGCGACATCTTATGTCGCGAGCCTGTACGATAAGGGACTCGATTCAATACTAAAGAAAATTGGCGAGGAATCCGCCGAGACGATTATTGCCGCAAAAACAGGCGACAAAGAACAAATTGTTTATGAAACCGCCGATCTGTGGTTTCATTGCCTGGTATTGCTGGCGCAGCAAAATATAGATGCGCGGCGGGTACTGGAGGAGCTGGAACGGCGTTTCGGTTTGTCCGGTATAGATGAAAAAGCAGCGCGACGAAATTAAACGAGGTGAAAAATGGGTTTTGGTGGAATAAGTATCTGGTCATTATTACTGGTCCTGGTGATCGTGGTATTGTTGTTTGGTACGAAAAAGTTACGCAACGTCGGTGGTGATTTAGGCGGGGCAATCAAGAATTTCAAGAAGTCGGTGAAAGAAGAGGAAGCCGACAATGCCGCAAAGAAGAGCGAAGAAGATGCTTCGATCATCGAAGGCACGGCTAGCGAAGTTAAAGATAACGATAAAGTATCCTGAAGCTGTCTCACAATCTCTATTGGCAAAGACGTCCAGGTCAGGGCGTGTTTGTAAATAATTCCGTAATACTTTCGTAGGGAGCCTCTGATCAATTCATGAATGAACGTGTTGTGTTCAAAATAACCAATTTCTGCGTTGTGAAACTTAGCAATAGCTCTGCTATTACTTGCGTTCCACGCCTTGAACTTGATGATTTTGAATCACAACCCGATTCACTCAGAATTAATCAGAGACTCCATAATTTGAGTTACTAAATGTTTGATATGGGCTTTACCGAAGTGATGCTGATAAGCATCGTTGCGTTGGTCGTTATCGGGCCCGAGCGGCTTCCGGGAGTGGCGCGCACAGCCGGAAAGTACTTTTCCAGACTTCGTAACTTCATGACGAATGTGCGTGCCGATGTCGAAAGCGAATTGAAAGCCGATGAGCTTCGAGAAATGCTGAAAAAACAACAGGAGGAGTTAAGCTCCCTCAAGGATGTGGTTAGCGATGTCGGCAAGGACTTAAATTTATCTGAAGATATCGGTGTTGCAGATATTAAGAAATCAATCGAAGAGGCAATGCCTGATCTCGATACTAGTGTGGACCCAGAGCCGATAGCGGAAACCAGGCCGGCCCCCAAAGCATCTGTCAAAGCGAGTTCGAAAAAGAAGTCCGCCGCGAAGAAGAAGGCCTCTCCGAAAGCAAAGCTCACGCCAAAAGCAAAAGCAACTCCAAAGAAAACAAAAGCATCCCCAAAGGTTTCTGCAAAGGCAAAGGCTTCACCAAAGGCAAAGGCAGCTTCGAAGAAAGTCAAGGCAGTCCCGAAGACTAAGACAGCCACAAAAACCAGGGCTAAACCGAAGACTGTCGCGAAATCGAAATCTAAAACTGGGTCCAGTTGGGCCAGTTCAATCGTTCCACCCAATTCGTCGACCGATACTAACCAGAGCTAATGTCCTGCTATGAGTGAAGACGAGACAGTCGACGATCCGAAGAGCGGTAGCCTGATGTCGCACCTGTTCGAATTACGCGACAGGGTGTTGCGCATGGTAATATCGATACTGGTGATTTTTGTTTGCCTGTTTTACTGGGCCAATGATATTTATACCTATCTTGCAGTGCCGCTAACGAGCCACCTACCCGAAGGCTCAAGTATGATTGCGATAGATGTCGCCTCACCTTTCCTGACGCCTTTCAAACTGGTACTGATGTTGTCAGTTTTTCTCTCGATGCCGGTCATTCTCTATCAATTCTGGGCATTCGTTGCGCCTGGCC
>Ga0164313_10006629_pt1 | contig 10201 bp, 14 predicted proteins | sample GuaBasSedimGuay4_FD_113735 | JGI IMG/M metagenome (GOLD analysis project Ga0164313, IMG submission 113735) | Subseafloor sediment microbial communities from Guaymas Basin, Gulf of California, Mexico - Guay4, Core 4569-4, 0-3 cm | ecosystem: Environmental > Aquatic > Marine > Hydrothermal vents...
ATAAAATATTAAATTTCAAATAGGTTTTTTTTTGGAATAGCGTTGAAACCAGTTAACTTAACTTTTGCTTCTATATCTTCTATTTTAACTAATTTGGATGTATGTACAATAAATTGTCTTGGATATATATCTGCATTAACAATAACATCTTTTATTCCATTTAGAGATAATATTTTATCTCTAATTCTTTCTAAATCACTTTGATATTTCGCATTCGTTCCAAAAATCTTTCCGTGATTTCCGGGGATTACATTTTCTGATAATAAACTCATAATTTTTTTATTTTTTAAGGATATAGTTCAAATGTTTATTTTTTTATTCATCTAACTCTTTTGGTAGTCTTATTTCAATTTACAGAAGAATGAACCTATAAAAATTTGTTCTCTAGAAAATTTAATTCATTTTAAAAACAATATCTTCTAACTGATTGGAGCAAATGTGAATTTGTTTGCTGATCTCTCTCATTTGTGATAAAATTTCTTTGTGTTCCAAAACTTTTCCCATGTTTTCTTCTTTAAAAAGTCGTATTAAAAGTTCGGCATATTCTTTTATTAGCAGGTCATCTAAATTAATAACTTGATGAACAAATTCCAAAATCTTATCAAATTGTTTATTGTCTAATAATCTAAACCCTGCCGATAATGCCTGCATTTCTTCTTGGAGTAACTCAAAAATCCTATAATAATTTTTTAGCTTATAAATTTTATATATATTAATTTCTACTACCAAATGTTTAGTACTTAGAACAATCCAATGCAAATGGACATAAGCTCTACTGATAGCTTCTTTATCTACCGGAGTAATAAATGTACTATTTAATTCTATTAAGTTTGATTTTCGTATTATTTTTTCTTCATCAAATAAATCAAATATTTTCTTGGAATCCTTAGAAGGATTCGTCAAATAAAAATCTGCTAACTCATCAACAATTTTGGTAGTCATTAAACTCTGCTGTCTTAATGATTCAAAGAAATCAATCTCTTTTGGTAAAATCCAACTTTTTATTTTTTTAAGCATAATTGAATTATTTTAACAGATGAAAAATTAAAATGTAAAATACTACTCCCAAAACAAATGAAGTTGGAATATTATACAACCATCCTTTGAATATTGTTTTTACTACCTCCCAACGCACATGTTTTGGTCGCTCTCCAGCACCAACTCCCATCAACGATGTAGTAACAACTTGTGTGGTAGAGGTTGGAGCTCCAATTATAGAAGAACTTAATATCACTGACGCTGCACTAATTTGATTCACAATAGAATGAATAAGTTTTACTTTATAAATTCCAAAACCAACTGTTTTAATAATGTTCCATCCGCCGAACATGGTTCCTAATGTAATGGATGATGCACACAAAATAATTACCCATGTCGGCACGGTAAATTCATCATAAGTATGATTCGCTAAAAGTAACATTCCAATCAATCCCATTCCTTTTTGGCTATCATTAGTTCCATGACTAAAAGCCAACCAACTTATCGTGAAATATTGTGAAATAATAAATATTTTTTTGAATTTGGCAGAAAATCGTTTTAATAATTTTAAACAGAGTTTCATTATAAGAAATCCTACAAGAAACCCTGCTAATGGAGATATAATTATCCCTACTATTATTCTCATAAATCCTACAATTTCTCCATGAATCAATTCAGAAAATCCCCAATTTACATAATTGGTTCCCAAGGCAAATAGGGCTGCTCCAACTAATCCACTTGTTAAAGAGTTAGATGAAGAACTTGGCAAGCCCAATTTCCAAGTAATCAAATTATAAGTAATTGCGGCCAGAATAGCAGATAATACTATGCTTTGGGCAATATTTTGCGCTACATCTTCAATTTTCACAAACTTTCCAATGGTATTGGCAACTGCTAAGCCGCCTAATAAGGGTCCTAGAAAAGTAAAAAAACTTACGATAATAATTGCTGTTCCCGGTGTCATAGTTCGCGATGCAATTGCAGTTGCAATCATATCTGCAGCATCATGAAAACCGTTGGTAAAATCGTAAATCACTACCAGTGCTACCCCAATAATTATAACTAAATTAATATTCAAATTTTAACAATTTTATTATATTTCTTATCGGAACTTTACGAATAATTAGGGTTTTTGATTTTAAATAATAGGCTAACTCCTCCTAATTCTTCTATTCTCTAAGAAATTTTATTATTTGGAGATCCTATAAACATAAAGTTAATTAGAATATTCCATTTTTCTGATAATTTTTTAATCAATTCAATTGAAAATACTCTGTATTCAACTACAAACTCGATATCTATTTCAGGATACTCTCCATTAATAAAATCAATTTCTAGCATCAATTAGTCTGGAATTCAATTACTTTCGTTGGTAATTATTACAATTTTTATCTTTTTGGTGTATTTATTTTTTGAAACATTCAACATTCCCAAGTTAAGTATTGCGATGTTTTTGCCTTTAGTAAAAAACACAAATTCTTAGTCGTTTAGTTAATCTGTTGCTTTTTTGAATTTTTCCATCTAATCCAGTTACAAATTCCCGAATAGGGCTAAATATTCCATCAATAATCAATAACCTTTAATGATAATTTTAATGATACTGTTCTATTTAGCAAAACTCTGATAAACAGGATTGATGGAATAAAATAATATGAAAAACAGTTGAGCTACTGAGAAATTTATGACTTTTATAAAAGGTAAACATTTTTTAAAATAAGCGAAGATCTTCTCCCACCTTCAAGTGAGGAACGGGTTACAAATGCAAAAAAATCATTTAGAAATGGCAATAGAATGGAATGGCGAACATGCCGGTTTATATGAGACCCGTAGACATTATACCAATTATTTTAAAAGGATTCCGCATTTTAAGGAGTATCGCTTACGGATGGTCACTTCCGACAGCAAAGAAGAAGTTTTTCAAGTTTTTGAAGAAGTTTTGGAAAGGTTTTCCTGAAGACAATCTTTAATTATTTTGATTGTAACCAACGCATTAAGAACTTGTTATAAACTTCATAATAAGGTTTTTCAACCGAATTATTATAAAAGATCATTTCTTTTGTAAGCAGTGATTCCAGTGCCCGGCTCACTACAGATGGAGAGCCCAAATCATTCTCAGCAATAAATTTTTTTGCATTAGGCTGAAAAAGTCGTTCATTGATTGCGACACCTTTTAACAATTTCCATTGGGTATGGGTCAGAAGATTCCGGTACTGATAGAAAGTGTTTTCGTTGATCTCCAAAATTTCAGATGCAGATTTATATGCAACATCTAGGGTAATATGCAGTATGTTTTTGGCGTATAAGGTATTACTGAAATATTGTGTATAAAAGGTATGAAGAAAAGTCCAATCACATATAAATTCTAACGCTTCTTCGTCAATAGTGCGTTTATTTTTTTTAAACATTTTTCTTATAAAATTTTTATACTCTTTTTTATCAATATAATCGAGATAAAGAGGTGTACAACTTGCATAAAAAGGACGTTTTGCACTATTGAAAATATCGTGCATCATTTTTTGGTTACTTCCGCAAAAAATAAAAATTGTATTTTTTAATTGTTGCATTTGAGACCTTAGCAGTGCTTCTGTATTTTTCTCTGGATATTCCAGAATCTGTTGAAACTCGTCAATAGCAAATACAACCTTTACATTTTGATCATCTAAAAAATGAAATAAACTTGCAATGGTCTTTTCTTTCTGCTGTTGGCTTATATTGGTTATGGTCAAACTCGGTTGTCCGGTAAGTTCATCAAACTGAATAACAGGACGAAGAGATTGAATCGCTTTCATTATTTTTTTACCGATACTGTCATTCCTTGGAAAAGCGTTATATATTGCTGTTGCCAACTGATTAACAAAGGAGGCTTTATCAGTAGTCCCTAGAATATCAACATAAATACAGATGATATTCTTATCTTTCTTTAATGATGCAAAAACGTGTTTTATGAGGCCCGTTTTACCCAGCCTTCTAAAGGCAAACAGACTCACGTTGGCTTGATTTTTTATATACCGGGTCAACAGTTTCGTTTCTTTTTCTCTATCACAAAAATAAGTCGCGTTTTTATATCCTGATATTATGAATGGATTGAATTTATTCATATTTCAAATATAATAATAAAAAAATTAATTACACATTTTGCGTTACACATTTTGCGTTACACATTTTGCGTAATTATATTTATTGGTTTAAATTAACGGCCCCTTGGTACATTTCTTATATGAGTTGCATTCTACGAATAAATAAAAACCTTTTCTTCTGTACCAGCAACTTTATAAATTGCTTCTATCACTTTCATATCTCTAAGTCCTTCCTCGCCTGAAATATGATAGGGAAGGTTTTTATTCTCTAATATCATTTTCCCAATCCCATCCAACTGTGCAGTTTGTTGATTGATCGTTGGATAATTAAATTCCCCAATACTTGACCTTCCTTCAAAAGGCCCGTAGCTTACCGCCGGACTAAGCTCAAAAAATCCTTTGTTGGCAGAAGCAAATAATCTGTCAATATTGGAAATATAAGAACTTGCAGAAGTGCATACGGCACCGCTTGGAAAGTTCAACTGCCAGGTTATGGATTCTTCTACTTCTGAAAATAATTCAGTGTTGGTGACCGGTCCGAACTGAGCTGTAACTGAAATAGGTTCCTCACCTAAAATATATCGGCCAGCCTGCACACAATAAACTCCAAGATTCATTAGAGGGCCTCCACCTGCCATCACTTTCTTTAAATGCCAGTCGGATGGACTTATATCAGCTAAACTATAACCAAGTGATACCTCAATTAAATGTACCTGTCCAAAAACTTTTTCTTGTCCAAGCCTTTTAATTTCCATATGATGAGGCTCGTAATGCAGACGATAACCAACGGCCAGCTGCACTTTAGCTTTTTTACATGCATCAATCATTTCCTGACATTCCTTTTCTGTTAATGCCATTGGTTTCTCAACGATTACATGTTTCCCTGCTTCTGCCGCTCTGATTGTATACTCTTTATGCATTGAGTTTGGTAATACTACATAAACCAGATCAATATCTTTGTTATTCTCTATAGCATCAAAATTCTGATAGTTATAAATATTCTCGTCAGGTATCTTATACTCAGTTTTCCACTTTTCTGCTTTTGCAGGAGTTCCTGTTATTATCCCGGCAAGTCTGCAGTATTTGGAACTTTCAAATCCTTCTGCGAGTATATTAGCATAACGACCTAAACCACATAGTGCAATGTTTAACTTTTTTCCATTAAAAGTATTCTTGTTTCTCCCCAATTTTGTAACGAACGATGAAAGTATCGGAGTCATTGCTATAGCACTCACTCCAATTCCTATATTGCCAATAAAACGACGTCTGGAATTTTTCTTCATAATATATTGATTTAGTATATTGTTTTGATTATTAGTAAGGTTTATCCTGTAAAGGTTACATAAGTGTGAATAATAATTATAAAAATCGACAGTCACATTAATTCACTTTTTAAATCAACCAATACTATACTAATCCTGTCAATCTGAATGATAAAAAAGAAATTTATTCGTAAATTTGTAAAATATACAGATAATTGTTTTATGAAAACCACAGCAAATCAAATTTCTCTAATCTCTCAAAATAATAAAATATACAGCCACTTAGGTGCAAGGAAGTTATTCTATCAAAAAACAAGAAAAATTCTTTCTATCATAAGTTTTATTGCATTGATGACAGTGACTTTTGCTGTATCCGGTCAGGACCTCCAACCGGAAGATGGAAAAGGCCTGGTTGTTTTTTATAGAACTAAAAAAATGGGTGGCGCTGCCATTAAGTTTAGTGTAAAAGATTCTGAAAGAAGTTATGGACAGCTTAAGAATGGAACCATTATTAAAATCCAAGTCGAGCCGGGAGAACATCTGTTTTGGTCTCAGGTGATCTCCTCTGATGCAATTACACTCAATATTGAAGAGGGTAAAGTTTATTATGTTAGAGGAACTGTAAAAATGGGTGCCATAGCAGGCAGACCGAAATTCAATCAGGTTGATGAGAAAAAGGCACTCAAAGATATGAAAGGAATTAAATAAAATTGATTCCATTCTCCACTTTTCCAACCTCCAAAATCATGACTCTACAAAACTTTTGGGCATCCTAAACCTGAGTTCGATATTCAGCCGACATTTTTAAGGCAACGGTATCATCAAATTTGGTAGTGCTTCTAACTTTTACAATTCCTTCATTTTGAGAAATACTCAAATGCAATTGTAAAACCGCATTAATTTCCGGGTTGATCAAAGCCATAAACTTAACATTGGCACATTTTTGCATAAACAATTTAGAGTGGACAATTTCTTCGGTAATTTCCTTAATAATTTGCAGCATACATACCCCGGGCATCACCGGATTATCCGGAAAGTGTCCTTTAAAAATAGGATGTGAGCTATTTATCCTAACCTGAAAGTCAAATAAGCCGTCATCTTCGCTTCCTTCCATAGATGAAATTTCGTAAAAATTTTCTAATACCATATTATTTGTCGAATTTATAAGATAATCCTAGCTGGAAGGTCTGATTCAAATGAATCCCATTTGTAGGTCCATCATACCACCATTCATACATATCAACAAACCCTTGTTTGTATCGCGCTTCGATGATTAGATTTGGAATAATGTTAAATCCAAAACCTCCAACAATCCCTGTATCAACATATCTTAACAGGTCCTCAGGATTGTCATAGTAGTAATCGTCATCCTCCTCATACCTGTCATACCAACCTTGGTATATTTTTATATCAAAAAATGGACCGATCAAAAAATGGAACCTATCTGTAATATAGAATTTATTAATAATAGTCAACCCATGTATAAACATTTTGGTTTGATCATCATAATCATCAATTTGATAAAACAAATTCACATTTTGAGAGGTGAAATTTATTTCCGGCTGCAGGGTATAATTCTCTGTAAACATAATAGTCGGATATGCTCCGAAATAAAAACTATTCACATATCGGCCATCAGTATTGGAAATATTGGCTGTATTCCATCCGGCTCTTATACCAAATCTCACTTTTACCTGGGCCTGTACAGCAATAAAAACAGTAATCGCCAGTACTGTTAATAAAGTCTTTTTCATAATTTCACCCCTTACATACTTTGAATTAATTGCTTCTTTCTCTTGACTCATAAAATTAATCATTTTAATATTCATCAATCCGTTTTACCAATATAATTTAGATCCATCATAGCGTTAAATTTCTTATGGATCAATTTAATAGACGAAGAAATACCCTTTTCTGTTACAAGAAATGTAATAATAAGTTTTTCCTTATTTTTAGAAGCACTAATAATTTTATTCAATTCGCCGGTTTGTTTTGAAAACACATAATAATTTTGGTATTTCTCTGTGTTTGACTGAAAGATATCTTCAAGCTCACTCGAGAATTGATGTTCAACTTTATTATTTTGAGAAATAAGTGTTTGGAAATCCTGCTCTAGCATATTTAGAATAAACTTTTTATTCAATTTGTCGAGAACATAATTTACTTTGAAGTCATCATTTATAAATTCAAGGTCAAATAATTTATTTCCGAATTCCGTGGTAAAAACCACTCGGTGATGATTGTTTTCTATTTTTTTTATAATTAAAATACCCCCAAAATGATGTTTTAATATTTGAAGCCTGGCCTTATAAACATAATCCTTTTCCATGTCTGAAAAATAGTCGTTAGCAACATATTCCTTATTGGGTGCACGTTCCAATAAACCCTTGGTTGTAGTCATACTACAAGAAGATATAATGATAACAATTAAGATATTATTGAGTAAATACCGCATCTGGAACAGATTGATTTGTTCGTTGGTTCAGGAATTTGAGCAAGGTAAAATCATTAGAAGTTTCTATCATCTTTACCTGAATAACATTTAAGTTCTCTTTATCAAATGTTAATACAAACTCACTTATCAATTTTTTTAATGCCTTATCAAGACTCTTGAAATGTACGATATAGGTTTCTGGATTTTCAAAATATGAAATATCAAATTTCTCTTCATCGAATAGATCCCCTCGTACACTTTTTACAATGAGATCGTTTAGCGATTTAAAGGTCTTATTCGCATCCATATTCACCTTGCTTTTTACACCGTCATCGTTTATATAGAGCTTGCCATCTTTAAAAATAGCACTATAAATAAAAGGTACTTTGTATTCCCACTTAATAGATGAAGGCGATTTATAGGTCAGCTTTCCCGTAGATTTGATATCATTAGATAAAAAATCCAAATGTTTGAATTGTTCAAAATCACTAATAATTGAAGTTGTTCCCCCGGATTTTTCAATAACTCTCTTTCTCAAATCATTAGAAGCTGAAACAGACATATCTACTTCCTGAGCAACCGTAAAAAACGAGACCAACAGGATAGTTAAAGTAAACAGTCTATATTTATCAGACATAAGCGCGAAGATTAAACAACCTTTCTAAGGTAACCGATTTTAAATTGTTATTCTGTAATAACTGTAATAATTTCTCTAATATTTCCATACTCAATTGGCTGGAATCGTGTAATAAAATTATATCTCCTTTTTGAATTTTACTGCTTATCTTTCTGAATACCTTGTCGGGATCTTTAGCAATTGTATCAAAGGATCTTATACGCCATCCAAAAGTTTTTAAATTTAATTTTTTAACCGCTTTGGAAATATTTGGATTAGTAACTCCAAAAGGTGGACGGAAAAATTGTAATTTCAAATTCGTGATTCTTTTAAAAACCTCTTGACCCTGCTGAATATCACTAAGCACCTCTTTTAAAGATAGAAATCCATAACTATTAATATGACTGTATGAATGATTACCAATAACATGACCTTCAGATAACATATTTTTTACAAGTTCAGGATACTTTTCCGCGTTCTTCCCAATACAAAAAAAGGTTGCTTTCGCATCGTATTTCTTTAACAATTCTATGGCTTGTGGTGTAAATTCGGGATGAGGTCCGTCATCAAAAGTGATGGCAATTACATCTCTACCTACTTTAGAATTATTATGAAGCGCATTCATAAAATAATTCCATCTTATGTGGAAAGAACCAACTGAAGTTAAGATCAGCCATAACATGATGATCCTGAAAAGCCACCAAAATGAAATATCCAGACTTATTCTCAATAATAGAAATACTATTAAAAATAAAATCGTAATAATATTAACATATTTAAAGTTTAGCATTGGCCTAACAAGGTAAAACTGTGATACTCTCCCCTATACTGATTATATAGTAAAATGTTTTTTATTGCAGAATTCACACGGTCATTTAATTTCAGAATTTCAGGAATTTTTTGCTCCTTTATAATTTGACAAGCCGTCCAAAAGCCAAAAGCCGTAGCAGTATTATACTCGCCTGAAAGGTGTTTGTAATAAAGTTGTGAGGTATTTTTAAAAATCGTATCCTGAAGATTGGAGTAATAGTGATCGTAATCCACATCTCCATTTATACCAAGTATGACAACATCTATATCATTCAATTTAAGGTTATTACGATCCAAAAACCTGATTAATTTATTCGTTACATCAGCTTTATCAAGCCTGTTATAGGTCTTAACATCTTTTAGAACCGCATATGTATTTTTATTTTTTTGTGTATCCAACACGAAAAATTGTGCCCCTTCCCCGAAAACAGCACCCTTGGATTTAGAATTCAAAATACCTTCACTCAGGGTCTCTTCATTTTTTACATGTGCAATTAACTTATAAAGGTCCACTGTATAATCACTAATTTCATCCACACCACCAACCAATATATTACGAACACTATCCTCTAACAGCATCAAACTATCAAATAATGACGACTCAAAGGAAGTCGCACTGTGTACATAGGTAACATTATATGATTTACAAGCCAGTCCCAAGGCTATTTGACCGCCAACGGTATTGTGTGTGGATTGTATAAACGAAGTAGGCGTTAAAAATTGTTCATTATTATCCACCATCTTTTTCAAGAAATTTTTTGAATCGATCAAACAGCCCATACCTGTACCTGTTATAATTGCTTCGGGATTTTCTACTCCCGCCTCTCCCAAAGCTACAGCAGATGCCACCACACCCATCCTAACCCCGGTTGCCATTCTTCGGATCAAATTTGGTTTTATATATTCCTTATAATTTGGTTTATGAGCGAGTATTACATTGCTTTTCTCTTCAGTAAATCCGTCAAAGAAATTTGCATTATCCGAAGAATTTTGTACGGATACGTTTCCTATTCCATTAATATAA
>Ga0164313_10006631_pt1 | contig 10198 bp, 13 predicted proteins | sample GuaBasSedimGuay4_FD_113735 | JGI IMG/M metagenome (GOLD analysis project Ga0164313, IMG submission 113735) | Subseafloor sediment microbial communities from Guaymas Basin, Gulf of California, Mexico - Guay4, Core 4569-4, 0-3 cm | ecosystem: Environmental > Aquatic > Marine > Hydrothermal vents...
GAAAGCTACACCAGACCATTGAGGTGGAAGCCACTCCCCAGGTACTGGGTATGGTTGCAAAAGTTAACCACCTGGTTGTAGTGGAGGAAGTGAAATAAGCGCCTTCGGCTGCCTTCGGCTGCCTTCGGCAAGTTGAAAGTGGCAAGTAGAAAGTAGCAAGTAGAAAGTAGAAAGTGGAAAGTAGAAAGTTAAAAAAATAATATACGATGGATTTAAGTAATTTAAAACCGGCAAAGGGCTCTACCAAGAGCAAAAAGAGGATTGGGCGCGGAGAAGGCTCCGGCTACGGGGGAACTTCTACACGCGGTCATAAGGGACAGAAATCCCGTTCCGGTTACTCCCGGAAAACCGGATTTGAAGGTGGACAGATGCCATTGCAGCGCAGGGTTCCTAAATTTGGTTTTACAAACATCAACCGCAAGGAGTATAAAGGAATCAATGTCAGTACCCTTCAGGAGCTTGCCGAATCAAGGAAAGTGTCAGAGATTGATGTGGATCTCCTGATTGAGGCTGGATTGGCCAGAAAGAACTCCCTTGTAAAGATCCTTGGAAACGGTGAACTGAAGACCAAACTGAATGTTAAAGCTCATGCATTTTCCAAATCAGCAGTTAAAGCCATTGAAGCGCTGGAAGGTACTGCAGAGATAATCTGATTGAATCAGCTATATCAGCTATTATGAAAAAGTTTATAGAAACAATAAAGAATATCTGGAAGATTGAGGACCTGAGAAGCCGGATCATCTATACACTCGGAATTATTTTGATCTACCGCCTGGGTACACATATTGTACTTCCGGGAATCAATCCTGTGATCATTTCCGAAATGGCCAGCAGGAACCAGGGTGGAGCAGGCATTCTTGATCTTTTGAATCTCTTTACCGGAGGAGCATTTGCCAGGGCCTCCATTTTCGGACTTGGGATCATGCCTTACATCTCTGCATCCATCGTGGTTCAGTTGTTAGGTATTGCTGTTCCTTATTTCCAGAAGTTGCAGCGTGAAGGTGAGAGCGGAAGAAGGAAGATTAACCAGATCACAAGGTATCTTACACTTGCCATTTTGATCCCACAGGGATTAAGTTATATTACCAGTTTACGTTATCAGCTTCCTCAGGAGGCTTTCTCACCCAACTTCTCAAGGATGTCAGCTATGATTATCCTGACAGCAGGTACCATGTTTATCATGTGGCTGGGTGAAAAGATTACCGATAAAGGAATTGGAAACGGAATCTCCCTGATCATTATGATCGGGATCATTTCCCGTCTGCCCCAGGCACTGGGTATGGAGTTTATGGAGAAGTTGGGTAACCAGGGAGGCGGACTTGTCTCATTCCTTGTGGAGATTTTGATCATGTTTGTGGTATTTATGGGAACGATCCTGCTGGTACAGGGGACCAGGAGAATACCGGTGCAGTATGCCAAGCGTATTGTGGGTAACAAGCAATATGGCGGTGTTCGCCAATACATTCCCCTGAAGGTGAATGCGGCAGGTGTAATGCCTATCATCTTTGCCCAGGCATTTATGTTTATTCCCATTACCGTAGCAGGATTTGCCAAAGCAGATGCAGCATCTGGTTTTGCAGCTGTATTCAGTAATCCGGTAGGATTCTGGTACAACTTTACCAATGCCATGCTGATCGTCCTGTTTACCTACTTTTACACAGCCATTACCGTGAATCCCACGCAAATGGCCGAGGATATGAAAAAGAACGGTGGATTTATCCCTGGTGTTAAGCCAGGTCGTAAAACCGCCGAATTTCTGGATGCTGTAATGTCCAGGATTACTCTACCAGGATCCTTCTTCCTGGCTTTCGTGGCAATTATGCCTGCCTTCGCAATGATGGCCGGTGTAAACCAGAGTTTTGCTCAGTTCTTCGGTGGAACCTCCCTCCTGATTATGGTGGGTGTAATCCTCGATACCCTGCAGCAGGTTGAAAGTCACCTGTTGATGCGTCACTACGACGGATTAACCAAGTCGGGCAGGATTAAGGGCCGGACAGGCAGCGCAGCTGCTTTATAGTACGAACAGAATGTTCTTTGATGATTTTAATTAAGACTGCGGACGAAATTGAGTTGTTGCGAAAGAGCAATCAGCTTGTTTCGAAGACGCTGGCCGAGCTGGCAAAATATATTCAGCCCGGTGTGTCGACCGAAAGGCTGGACCAGATCGCAGAAGCCTTTATCCGTGATCACGGGGCTAAGCCCGGTTTCCTCGGATACCAGGGTTATCCCAAAACACTCTGCACCTCGGTTAATTCGGAGGTTGTGCATGGGATTCCTTCTGAAAAGGTAGTTTTGAAAGAGGGAGAGATTGTGTCGGTGGATTGTGGCGTGATCATGAATGGCTTTTATGGCGATACCGCCTTTAGTTTCGAAGTAGGAGAGGTAAGTGAGAGGGTCCGTAGTTTATTAACCACAACGCGTGAGTGTTTGATTAGAGGAGTTGAACAGGCAGTAGAGGGGAAACGGGTCGGAGATATTGGACATGCGGTTCAAACTCTGGCAGAAAGCAAGGGTTACAGTGTAGTGAGAGAGATGGTCGGACACGGATTGGGACACCATTTGCATGAAGCACCTGAGGTACCCAACTACGGAAGAAGGGGAATAGGACCGAAACTGAGGAAGGGAATGGTTATTTGCATAGAACCCATGATAAACATGGGACGAAGGCAAATCCAGCAGGAACCCGATGGATGGACCATTCGCGCAGCAGACAATCTGCCTTCTGCCCATTTTGAACTGGCAGTGGCAATAGATAAAGGGAAGGCAGACGTACTGTCTACCTTCGAATATATTGATGAAGTATTACATAAACAGAGCAACTAAATGGCAAAACAGACTTCAATTGAGCAGGACGGTGTAATCACCGAAGCATTGTCGAATGCGATGTTTAGGGTGGAGCTGGAAAATGGACACGTTATTACGGCCCATATCTCTGGAAAAATGAGAATGCACTATATCAAGTTGCTACCGGGCGACAGGGTGAAGGTAGAGATGTCACCCTATGACCTGACGAAGGGGAGGATATCATTCCGTTACAAGTAGGGAAAGTTCGCTACGTGAACAGTTAGTAGGTTAATGGGTTAATAAAGTAGAAAGTGCAAAGTAGAAAGTATAAAGTATATAGATATGAAGATTAGAGCATCTGTAAAAAAGCGTAGCGCTGACTGCAAAATAGTCAGAAGAAAAGGACGCTTGTATGTAATTAATAAGAAGAATCCCAAGTTCAAACAACGTCAGGGATAAAGATTTTATAAAAAAATAATTAGAGCATTATGGCTAGAATAGTTGGTGTTGACCTGCCCAAAAACAAAAGAGGTGAAATAGCCCTGACCTACATTTATGGCATTGGTCGCAGCCGTGCACAATCCATTCTTGATTCTGCAGGTGTTGATCGCAATATCAAGGTTAAGGACTGGAATGATGACCAGATTGCTGCCATCAGGAGAGTAATCAATGAAACGGAAGAGTATAAGGTTGAGGGTGAACTCAGGTCATCTGTACAGCTGAATATTAAACGTCTGATGGACATCGGTTCCTACCGTGGTATCCGTCACCGTATTGGTCTTCCCACACGCGGACAGGGTACAAAGAACAATGCCCGTACCCGTAAGGGAAGGAAGAAGACAGTAGCAAATAAAAAGAAAGCAACCAAATAAGAGTTAAGAGGTTATGGCTAAGAAGACAGGATCGTCAAAAAAACGAACAGTTAAGGTTGAACCTATAGGACAGGCACACATTCATGCCTCCTTTAATAACATCATCATCTCGCTGACCAATAATGCGGGACAGGTGATCTCCTGGGCCTCATCCGGAAAAATGGGATTCAGAGGTTCAAAAAAGAATACACCCTACGCAGCACAAATGGCTGCACAGAATTGCGCCAAAGTGGCGTATGACCTGGGTCTCAGAAAAGTGAAAGTATATGTAAAGGGCCCCGGTTCCGGAAGGGAATCAGCCATTCGTAACATTCATGCTTCAGGTATCGAAGTTACCGAGATCGTAGATGTAACCCCGCTGCCGCATAACGGCTGCCGTCCCGCCAAAAGGAGGAGGGTATAATTCAGCCTTAAGGATTAGAACCAAGCTGAAGAGGAATATTAATTTTTAAACTAAATAGATAAATGGCAAGATACAGAGGTCCAAGAACCAAAATTGCTCGTAAATTCTCAGATCCTATTTTCGGAACGGACAAGTCTTTTGAGAAGAAGAACTACCCTCCGGGAATGCATGGAAACAATAAAAGGAGACGCAAAGCTTCGGAATATGGTATTCAGTTGAAAGAGAAGCAGAAGGCCAAGTATACTTATGGTGTATTGGAGAAGCAGTTCAGGAATATGTTCGACAAAGCTTCCAGAAGTAAGGGTGTAACCGGTGAGGTACTCCTTCAGCTTTTGGAATCCAGGCTCGACAATGTAGTTTACAGGCTGGGATTGTCACCCACCCGTGCAGGTGCCCGTCAGTTGGTGACACACAGGCACATCACCGTGAATGAAGAAAATGTAAACATTCCTTCTTATACCCTTAAACCTGGCGACGCTGTTGGCGTAAGAGAGCGTTCAAAATCACTTGAAGTGATCACTGATTCAATCTCCACTGCCAGGTACGGATCTTCATCATGGCTCGAATTTGATGAGGCTTCTATGACCGGTAAATTTCTAAATCGCCCTGAGCGGGAAGATATTCCGGAGAACATAAAAGAGCAGCTCATCGTTGAACTTTATTCAAAATAATATAATCACATTTGTATTATGGCCATTTTAGCTTTTCAAAAACCAGATAAGGTCATCATGCTCGAAGCCGATGACAGGTATGGAAAATTTGAGTTTCGCCCTCTCGAACCCGGTTATGGTATTACCGTTGGAAACGCCCTCAGGCGGATCCTGCTCTCTTCCCTGGAAGGGTATGCCATTTCCAATATTAAGATCGATAGTGTGGAGCACGAGTTCTCAACCGTTACCGGAGTAATCGAGGACCTTACAGACATAATATTGAATCTGAAGCAGATACGCTTCAAGAAACAGATCGATGATGTAAACGACGAGAAAGTTGTTGTCACCATTACCGGTCAGGATGAATTCAAAGCAGGAGATCTGCAACGTTTTCTCAGTGGATTCAAAGTACTTAATCCCGAATTGGTTATCTGTCACATGGAGCCAGATGTGAAACTTCAGATGGAGGTTTCTATCAGCAAAGGACGCGGGTATGTACCTGCTGATGAGAATAAACCAGCTGAGGCTGAATTTGGGGTCATCGCTGTTGACGCCATCTACACTCCTATTAAGAACGTAAGGTTCAAAGTCGAGAACTATCGTGTGGAGCAGAAGACCGACTACGAGAAACTGGTGGTGGAGATTGAAACAGACGGATCCATTCATCCCAAGGAGGCTTTAAAAGAAGCAGCCAAGATTCTGATCTATCACTTTATGCTCTTCTCCGACGAGAAGATCACCCTCGATACCGACGAAAAATTCGCCAACGAGGAGTTTGATGAGGAAGTTCTGCATATGCGTCAGCTTCTGAAAGCCAAACTGGTAGACCTGGATCTCTCCGTAAGGGCCCTTAACTGCCTGAAAGCAGCCGAGATAGAGACCCTGGGCGACCTGGTGAAGTTCAATAAGAACGACCTTCTGAAATTCAGGAACTTTGGTAAAAAGTCGCTCACCGAGCTTGAAGAACTTCTTGTCAATATGAACCTGACTTTTGGGATGGATACAAGTAAATACAAACTGGACAAGGAATAATTGTAATGAGACATAAGAAGAGTTTTAATCACTTAGGGAGAAAGCCTGCACATAGAAAGGCCATGCTTTCCAATATGGGATGTTCGTTGATCAAGCACAAGCGGATTGAGACAACCACAGCCAAGGCCAAGGCCCTCAAAAGGTATATCGAACCATTGATTACCCGGTCCAAGGACGATTCAACCCATGCCCGCAGGGTGGTATTTAGTTACCTGCAGGACAAGGAGACTGTATCTGTGCTTTTCCGCGATGTGGCAGCCAAGGTTGGAGATCGTCCGGGAGGTTACACCCGCATCATCAAACTTGGACACAGGTTGGGTGACAATGCCGATATGTGCATCATCGAGCTGGTTGACTTCAATGAGACCATGCTGGCCGAAAAGGCAGCCACCAAGAAATCCACTTCACGTCGCCGTCGCGGCTCCAAGAGGAAGACCGAGGCAGTAGCGGAAGAACAACAGGCCGTTGTTAAAGAAGAGACACCCGTTGCCGCAACCGAAGAACTTGAGGCATCAGAAGAACTTGAGGCATCAGTTGAAGAGGACAAACCGAAGGAGGTGAGCGAAGCGAAGAACGAGGAGGTATCGGAGGAGCCAGCAGCCAAAGAACAACCTGTTGCTGCAGTTGATGCACCTGCCGAACAAGTTGAGGCATCTGCTGAAGAAGTTGAGGCACCTGCCGAAGAAAAGCAACCGGAGGATCTGAGCGAAGCGAAGAACGATGATAAAGCTGAAGAGGAAAGCGACAAAAAAGATTAACTATATATAAACGTGACATCTTCTTAAAAACATCGGGGATAAAGTGATTTTAAAGCTTTGTCCCTTTTTTTATATGATTTCTTCGGGATTTATTATTCGCAAAGTGGTTATTTGATTTATCAAAAAACCGAGCCTGCGAGCTCGGCATAGTCAATCCCAGTTTGCTCATAACATATCCCTCCGAAAAATAAAAAATTTACAAACCAATAAAATTTAAGTATCATGGGACAAATCGTAGATATTCATGCACGTGAGATTCTTGACTCACGAGGTAACCCCACTGTTGAAGTGGAAGTAACCCTTGCCAGTGGTTTTGTAGGACGCGCCGGTGTTCCTTCAGGAGCCTCCACTGGAGAGAATGAAGCACTGGAATTGAGGGACGGAGATAAGGACCGTTACGGGGGAAAAGGTGTACAAAAAGCAGTCGATAATGTAAATAACGTAATGGCTGAGAAACTGGTAGGAATGGATGCCCTTGACCAGGTAGCCATCGACCAGAAGATGATCGAGCTTGACGGTACAAAAACCAAAAGCAAACTGGGTGCAAATGCCATGCTGGGTATTTCTCTTGCAGTAGCCAAAGCAGCAGCCATGTACCACGATATGCCTTTGTATCGTTACATCGGTGGTGCCAATGCCAAACATCTGCCTGTTCCAATGATGAATATTATCAATGGTGGTTCCCACTCCGATGCTCCCATCGCATTCCAGGAGTTTATGATTCGCCCCATTGGAGCAAGTAGCTTTAAAGAGGGACTGAGAATGGGTGCTGAGGTATTTCACGCTCTTAAGAAAGTTCTGAAAGACAGGGGATTGAGTACAGCAGTTGGAGATGAAGGTGGATTTGCTCCTAAACTCGATGGAACCGAAGATGCACTGGATAGCATTCTGAAGGCAGTTGAGAATGCAGGATACAAACCCGGAAAAGACATTACCATTGCACTGGACTGTGCTGCATCAGAATTTTTCAAAAATGGAATCTACGACTATTCCAAGTTTGAAGGCGAAGGCGGAGCCAAACGCAATTCTCAACAGCAGGTTGAATACCTGACTGAGCTAATTGAGAAATATCCCATCGATTCTATCGAAGATGGTATGGATGAAGCAGATTGGGACGGATGGGTAGCTCAGAATCAGAAACTCGCTGATAAATGCCAGCTCGTTGGTGATGATGTGTTTGTAACCAATGTGGAGTATCTGGCAAAGGGGATCGAACTGGGATGCGCCAACTCCATCCTGATTAAGGTGAACCAGATCGGTACACTTACCGAAACCCTGAATTGTATTGAAATGGCACACAGGGCCGGTTACACTACAGTAACTTCACACCGTTCCGGTGAGACCGAAGATGCAACCATCGCCGACATTGCAGTGGCTACCAATTCAGGTCAGATCAAAACCGGTTCATTGAGCCGTTCCGACAGGGTCGCCAAGTACAACCAGCTGCTTCGTATTGAAGAGGAACTGGGGAGTACAGCGATATATGGATATTAATTGACAGAGGAGAAAGAAAAAGTGAAGGGGCTGTCTCAAATGAGGTGGCCCTTTTACATTAGTTGTTTTAGGGCAGTTTTCGTGCTGTAAAGGTATGTAATTATTGAAATATTTGAATATATATGCTATATTGTATACCCCTATTTTTAATTCATTATCTAATGTAAAACCTAAATTATATGTCAGTATTAAAAGAGAGGCTCCACCAGAAGATCGAAGAGCAGAGACCCAGAACAAAAAAACTTGTTAAAGATTATTGTGACGTTGTTGTCGACCAGGTGACTGTTGGACAGGCAATTGGCGGTATGCGGGGACTAAAAAGTCTTGTCACCGATATATCTTACCTGGATCCTCATGAAGGAATCAGGTACAGGGGATATACACTGCCCGAAGTTTTTGAGAAGCTCCCCAAACCCTCTGGTGCAGAGATGCCCTATGTGGAAGGACTTTATTTTCTGCTTCTAACTGGAGATATACCTACAGAGAATGAAGTGACCGACCTGGTAGATGAATTCCGCAAACGCAGGATTCTGCCCCGTTATGTATATGAAGTAATCGATGCATTTCCTTCATTTTCGCCTCCCATGGCCATCTTTTCGGCGGCCATACTGACCATGCAGCGTGAGTCATTCTTTGCCAAGAAGTATCAGGGAGGAATCAGCAAAGCAGATTACTGGGATCCAACCTTTGAAGATTCATTGAATTTGCTGGCTAAATTGCCCGAAGTAGCAGCATACATCCATGCTAAATTGTACAGGGACGGAAACAGGATTCAATCCAATCCTAACCTGGACATGGGAGCCAACTTTGCACATATGATGGGTATTTCCAAACCTTATGATGATGTATCCAGGCTCAATTTCATTATTCATGCCGATCACGAAAGCGGAAACGTGAGTGCACATACAGGTCACCTGGTGGCCAGTTCACTCTCCGATATCTACCTCTCTATTTCAGCAATGATCAATGGACTGGCAGGCCCCCTGCATGGATTGGCCAACCAGGAAGTACTCAGGTGGTTACAGGCTCTGGTGGAGAAGATGGACGGACAGATACCTACCGAAGAAGAGATGAAGCAGTTTGTTTGGGATACACTCAACGCGGGACATGTAATTCCGGGATTTGGTCATGCCGTTCTGCGTAAAACCGACCCGCGTTATACCCTTCAAAGAGAGTTTTGTCAGACCCATATGAAGGATGATCTTCTGTTCAAGTACACAGATATGCTTTACAAAGTGGTTCCACCCATCCTGGTAGAGCAGGGCAAGGCGAAGAACCCATGGCCCAATGTGGATGCCCAGTCGGGTATCATTCACTGGCACTATGGCATTACCGAATATGAGTTCTATACAGTACTCTTTGGTATTGGCCGTTCCATTGGAATTACAGCAAATCTCATCTGGGACAGGGCCCTTGGATATCCATTGGAGAGACCCAAATCAATTACCACCGATATGCTGGAGAAGATTGTCATGAAAGCCCGTGAAGCTCAGGATGGCGATAAATCAAAGGGCTGTAAGGACTTGTAATTCACTTCACCCCATAGGCAAATTAGTACATTGATCTGAAGAAGGTTGTCGCAATCCAGCGGCAACCTTCTTTCCATTTCACTCCTCCACAGTTCAAGAGCCTGTTTCCCGATTCCGTCACCTGTCTATGTCCATTCACAAGTTGCCCATGAGTGAACAGTTGCTGTTTTCGTCATTGGGACACACTGGCCGGTTTCTTAGAAGATTTTGTCTGGGAATTTGTTTGGGATTTTGTCTGGGATTTCATCCGGGATTTCGTCCACCAGCTTCTGCTCCTCAGTAAGCCCAATTCTATCCTGGGTAATAAGGGTAATAAGGGTAATAAGGGTATAAGGGTAATAAGGGTATAAGGGTAATAAGGGCATTAAAAGCTATTAAACACTTCTCGAAATACCAGATCGTCCGTGGCATTAATAAACCTTATTACAGATTCCATCACGTAAGCTGCTTCAGCTTCCAGGATCCCAGTGATGCAGGTGCTTTTCAATGTGTGTTGTGCCTGGCCGGATAGCTGTAAGATGTCAGGCTCAGGACTGGGCTCAGGACCAGGCTTATGACCAGGCTTATGACCAGGCTTATGACCAGGCTTTTGACCGGGCTTATGACCAGGCTTTTGACCGGGATACATATCGATCTTCATGGCAGTGAGATCTCCGACTTTTTTCGCGATCAAAAA
>Ga0164313_10006632_pt1 | contig 10198 bp, 7 predicted proteins | sample GuaBasSedimGuay4_FD_113735 | JGI IMG/M metagenome (GOLD analysis project Ga0164313, IMG submission 113735) | Subseafloor sediment microbial communities from Guaymas Basin, Gulf of California, Mexico - Guay4, Core 4569-4, 0-3 cm | ecosystem: Environmental > Aquatic > Marine > Hydrothermal vents >...
CTGCTCACCGCGACCTTTTTCGCCGATTTGTAATCGCTCACCGATCGGTCGTCGTAGATCATCTGGCGCAGGGCCAGAGAGCCGCGCACCGAGCCGTCCGTGGAGACCCCGGCGTTGGTGAACGCCATTTCGGCGTCGGTGGTCAACCCACTCATATCGAGCCCGAGCTGCGGCAGGAGCCTGCTCTTGGCGATACCGACGTTCTCCTGCACGCTCGCGGTCACCGCGTCCTGAACCGACAGGATCGTGTTTTGTTCAGCCGCCAATTGCAGCGCTTCGGCGAGGGTCAGGCTTTGGACCTGTTGTTCGAGAGACTCCTCGTGGAGGATCGATGCGAAAATGCGGGTCTGCGGAGAAACGGGTATTTCCAGCTCGGCCGCAGTGCGCGCATTGATCATCAATCGGGAGTCCGTGCGAACTAGCACGGGCAGCGCTGCGGTCGTTTCTCCTCTGATCAGTTGACTGATGTTGAGCGCTACCCTGCGAACGACCTGTTGACGAGTATCGGGAATCAGACCGGCAAAGGCACCGGCCTCCACATCGGGGTGCCCGATCGCGCTGAAGGTGGCGACGCCTTTTTCGGTCAGCCCATCGATCAGCCGTTTGCGGGCCGATGGACTCAGACGCGGCAAGGCGGTGAGGTAGGCGGCCTCGGCGCCGGCGGGCAGACCGGCGAGCACCGAGTCCACCTCCGGTGACACCGAGACAATTTCGAGCTGCAGCCCGGCCGACTCCGGCGCGTCAGCCAGCGGTGGCTCAGTCATCCTGAGGAGCAACACCTCCTCCGCTCCCACCAGAACGTGCAATGTCTCGAAGTCCACCAATGAACGAAAGACCTCCACCTCGCGCGCGGCGCGGTGGGACTGCACCATGAACACCAGGTTGTCGTGCGGTGATCGGTCCTCGCCTGCATACGGTAGTGGGTAGAGATCGGCGCGTTGGAGAAAGGCGCTCACCACCGGCTTTGTCAGCTCCATGCCGGCGGCCGCAACCGTGCCCAACGAACCGGTGACAAGCACCAGATCTACCTCGGGATCCTTCAGCGCTTTCGCAAGCGCACCATAGATGAGCTGCGGGTCCCAACCAGCGTCGAAAGCCGGGGCAACCTTGAAGCGGGTAGCCGTTCCCCTCGGCAGGTGCAGGGCCAGCTCCGCCTCGATCATCGGCACGATGTCCTGACCGGCAGGAGGCCCATCCCGCACAACGGCGATGATGACCTCGGATTTTTCCACCGCCTGTCCAACAGCGGGAATTAGCAGGCAAACGATCAAAGCCAACATCGATATCACAGTGTTTTTCCGCCGCAATCGGGGCGAGTGCGGGAATTCCTCATTCCTCATTCCTAATTCCTCATTCCTAATTCATTCTCTTTCTCTTCAGGGTCTGGCGGCCGAAGCAAGTTCGGCGAAAGGTGGTCGAATGGCATCGTGTCACCTACGTCCCCCCCCACCGCGTCGCCCGCCCCCTCGAGAGCCGCCCCGAGGTGCACTCTGGGTTCGCTGTGACCCACGGTTTCGCGACTGCGAACTACGATTGACCGATGATCCACCGCTGCTCCTGGGCGGACTCGAGGAACGCGAGCTCGCGCTCGGCGCCGAGCTTTGGCTTCTTCCACTCTGGGCAGCCGCCGCACCCGACGTTCGGCCTCCGGTGTTTGCGAGATTGCCGCCCGAAAGGGTCCCTTTCTCCCCACCCGATGGCCGCTGGCGGTCGCCGCTGCCGGCTCCGCCGCGCTGGCCGGCGGCCGAATCGGCCCGAGACTGGGCCTGCTGGCCGACATCTGCCTTCGACCACTGGCCGCCGTCGCGTTGTTGCCAATTGCCGTCAGCGCCCTGGCGAAAGACGTTGCCCTGCTTGTCGGTGTAGACGTTGTTTGGCCGGTTAGTGGTGGCGCCCGGGCTGCGCGCCTTCTGGGTCCGCCCGGTTGCTGCGACCTTCCCGGAGTTGCTGCCCCGTTGGTACATATTGCGTCCGGCAGAGTTCCGTCCCGCCCGATAGCCGTTTCGGTAGCCGGCGCGGTTCCCGCTTCGATAGCCCCGGTGCCAGCCGCGGTTGTAGCCTCGCCGATAACCGCGATAACCGCGTGGACCCCACCAACCGCGGTGCCCCCAACGGCCAAAGCCGATACCAAAAGTGAAACGCCCTGTGGTCATGCCGAAACCGAAGCTCCAGCCGTACCACGGGTTCCAACGCACATTGAATCCCCAGGTCCGGTAACGCGGGTAGTAGTAGCGGCCGGACCACGGGCGGTAGTACCAGCCGGTGCCGTAGACCACGCACCCGTTGTAGAGATAGCTGCCCGTGTAGCCCGGGTAGTAGCCCACATACACGACCTCGGGTGTCGAGTCGTAGACGTAGACGTAGGTCACGTTGTAATTCGGGTTCGACGGCGGGATAGTGTAGATCTCGTCGGGCACCTCGGTCGCCACCCGCCACGGGCCTTTCGGATTGTCAGCCACATACCAGATTCCATCCTCGGCGCAGTAGTACTCCGAGCCCGCCTGGATCACCTGCGACTCGGTGTTGACCGCGTAGAAGAGACTCGTCTCCTCGATCGGCTCGAACTTGGGCTCGCCGTCGTATGTGACCTCGATCGTAGCGCTGCGTTTGATGGCGGCAGTCTGCGGCACGTAGGAGTCGAGCGACGTCTCCTCGGCCAGCTCGCTGCCGGCAACCCAGGTCAAGAGGTAGCCGTAGTCGGAGTCGGGATCGATCTTGGAGAAGCTCTCGGGTAAAGCGTCCGATGCTACGAATTCCCACGGTCCCTCGGTGGACTTGGAAGCAAACCAGCGCCCCGAGAGCAGCACGAAGATTTGTTGGGTCGTGTTTTCGCGCAGGACATCGCTCTCGGTGTTCTTGATGATCAGGAGCGAGCCGTCTCCGAGCGGCAGGAATTGCGGTTGACCGTCGGTGACGATCAGCTCGGTGGGTTCGGTGGCGACAATGATGGCGGGCGGTTCATCGGGGGACTCGGCCTCGTCCTCGGGGTCGAGCTCCTCATCCTTGGGCTCGAGCTGTTGGATCTTCTTCGGCACCTTGGTTGTTGAATTCCACAGACCTTTGACGGCGCGGGCCTCGTACCAGGAATCCGCACCGGCGTAGAGGTAGTAGCGGTCTTTTTTGTCGGGATCCTGCGCGATCAGGAACGGCGTATTGATAACCGTCTGCACGCCGGTTTTCTCGAGCTCGCGCAGCTGTGGCTCGCCGTCGATGGAGATCAGTACCGTCGGCTCGTCGGTGAAGAGGATGATCGGCGGGCTGTCGTCGAAGCCCGTGGCCGCCAAGCTCTGCCGTTCGGCAATCTCGAGCGATGCCATCAGCTCATCGAGCGACAGTTCGATCTCCCATGTTGGGATCTCAGCCGTGAGCAGCACGGCCAACGCCTCATGTTGCTCGTCGGTTGCATCCTGGAACCGTACCCGTGGAACCCCAACCTCAACCAATTGGACCGTCCGGGAGTCGTAGTCGGTCGCTATCCGGGCCTCGAGCCAGGCCGCGCCGAAGATCGGCTCTTCCTGTCCCGTCGGTTTGACTGACACCGCCGCCCGCCCGGTAAGTCGATCGCCCTCGAGGCTGTCGACCTGCGGCTGGTAGAGCACTACAAGACCTTTGGCGGTTTCGATCTCGCGTGGCCACTCCACTTCCGCCGCGGCGACTGCAGCTGTGCCGAGGGTCATCATGAATGTCAGAAAAAACAATCGTTTCACGGGGCACCTCCGTTCGATTCACCGGCCGAAACCGGTGAAGAGAGACCTTTGGATTCGAGCAGGAGAATGATGAAGTCGGATGCGCGGGTGAGCCTCACGCCCTCCGCAGCGAGGGTGGTCAACACCTTCAGACCGCTCGCATCGGCGGTTCGCAGCTCCTCGAGATCGAGGGCGACCGGCGCCGGCGCGTCTCGGGCGACCCTGAGAAGCTCGCGAGCCTCGTCGTCACCCTCGATCCAGCCGTGGACGCTGACCATGGTCTCGCCCTCTCTGTCACGTTCGATATTAATGCGTACTGTCACTTCGACAGCCTGTAGAGCACGATCCCTGCCATGTCATTGGAAACACGTTCAAGGGACCAAAGGCCTTTGATTCGAATGGTTTGTTGAAAAGACAGGAGCCAAATCCGTTTTCGACAACGGGTGCAAAGGGCATCATTTCACACCCTAGGGTGTCAAATAATACCCCTTTGGTGCTATCATCGCGGAAATGACCACAGCAACCACCTCTGACCAAATGCTCGGGTTCGAACGGCTCGTCGGCGATCTTTCAGCGAGGTTTGCAGGGCTGATCGCCGAAGAGATCGACGATGCGCTGCTGGAATCGCTCGCCGCACTCGGCGAGTTCTTCGCGGCCGACCGGATGCAGCTCTCGGAGATCAGCAGGGATTCCAAGGTGCGGGTCACCCACTCGTGGTCGCGACCGGGAATCGATCCCGTGGCGGTAGGAACCATGTGGGCCGCGATGATCCCGGGTGCTCTGAAGGCGGTGTGTGCCGGTGAGATCTTCAGCTTTTCCAACATTGAAGAGCTGACAGATGAACGATTCTCCGTCGATCGACAGACCTTTCTCGAGCTCGGAACCCAGGCTCACCTGTCGGTTCCTGTTGAGGTCGGTGGCGAGATCCTTGGCGTTCTTACATTCGGCGTTCTGTCCGGACCGCATGAATGGCCGGAAGCGCAGGTCAACCGCTTGAGACTCATGGCCCAGGTCTTTGGCAATGCCTTGACCCGGCGGGATACCGAACGGCAGCTCCAGGCCACCCTGGCCGAGGTGCAGAACCTCAAGCAGCGCCTGCTCGCCGAATCACGCTACCTGGAGAAGGAAATCGCCGAGACGGGCAGGTTCGAGGAGATCATCGGCGAAAACCAGGCCATGAGAGCGATCCTGCATCAGGTGGACCAGGTGGCGCCGACCGATGCCACCATCCTGATCCTCGGCGAGACCGGCACAGGCAAGGAGTTGATCGCGAGAACGTTGCACCGCAGCAGCACCCGCTCCCACCGACCACTTGTTAAGGTTAACTGCGCAACTCTGCCGTCGACCCTGATCGAAAGCGAGCTCTTCGGCCACGAGCGGGGTGCGTTCACCGGCGCCGTCAAACGCAAGATCGGGCGTTTCGAGGTGGCCGACGGCGGCACCATTTTCCTCGACGAGATCGGCGACCTGCCGCTCGATCTGCAGGTAAAGCTGCTCCGGGTGCTGCAGGACGGCGAGTTCGAGCGCTTGGGTTCGAACGAGACCCAAACCGTCGACGTCCGGGTCGTTGCGGCTACCAACCGAAATCTCCTTGCCTCCATTGAGGACGGCAGCTTCCGCGCCGACCTCTATTACCGGTTACGGGTGGTTCCTATCGAGCTGCCACCGTTGCGCGAGCGCCGCGAGGACATCCCCCTGCTCGCCTGGCATTTCGTCCGCCTCCACCAGGCCACCATGAACAAGACGATCCGTCGCATTCCCAACAAGGTCAGTGAGGCGATGCGCAACTACGAGTGGCCGGGAAATGTCCGGGAGCTGGCCAATGTCATCGAGCGGGCGGTCATCCTCACAAAGGGAGACACCTTGGTGGTCGACGAGGCATTCGTCCGCGAACGGGCGGCCCTCGCCCCCAAAAGCGGTGGCGATGACCTGCAATCCGTCGAGCGCGCCCATATCGTCGACACCCTCGGGAAGTGCGGCTGGAAGGTCAAGGGCCGCGGCAACGCCGCCGAGCGCCTCGGCCTCAACCCGAGCACGTTGCGGGCGCGGATGAAGAAGTTGGGGATCCAGAGGCCATAAGGCTATGGGCTGAGCCTCCAACAAAACTCGTGGACGCCTTCTCTGTCATTCTGAGAAGGACCGAAATCGCCAGCTCGCTTTCGGTATCGCTATCGAATTGCCGGATCGGCACGGGGTGCATCGATAGCGATTGCGATTCCGATAGCGATAGCGATCACGGGCCCGCCACCCGTTGTCACGTCCCGACCTATTCTTTGTCGGCCCAGAGGAGCCCTGGAATGCTCAGAACCTCAGGCGCGCTCAAAACACCGCCTCGTAGCGCAGCCAGACCACGGTCGAGGTGACCGTCGAGTTGGGCTGGTTTCTCCTCTCGCGGACCAACAGCATCAAAATGCCGTCGTTGTTCCGTCTTCTGAGACGCACCCCGATGGCTGCGCGGAGCTTCTCTACACCCGAGTACTCCGCGTTCCAGGTGTACATGGCGCCGCCGATGACAAGGCCGTGCCAAACGGGGGTAAACGGTTTCGTCAGATAGAGTGCGTACCGCACCGTGTTGGAGTCGAGCAGGACGTCATTGAAGCTTGCGTTGAGATCCCGCTGGTACATCAGCTGCTGGGTCAGCCTGAGCCCGAACTTGCCTGATTTCGGATTGGGTTTGACGAGCGTCGTTCGATAGAAAAGGCCAGCAAACAGCCGACTCTCGTTTCGGTCGGGCCGGATCGTGAAGCGGTAACCGAAATTCGACTCGAGCTTCGCGTTGGCTTTGTAGTAACCGCTGACCTCGAAGAAGTGGCTCTTGAGTGTTTTCAGATCGTCGGTTAGCCGGACCTGGTACTCGCCCGAGTAGTCGAACCGGGAGTCGGGTCGAACATCGCGGAGCAGCACGCCCGACCACAGACCCCACCCGGCCGATTGGGCTCCACAGAAAGACGAGATCCCAAGCAGCACGACAGCGAAAAGCAGCCCTTTCCCCAGGGTCGTGTTGTCAGGATTCACCATCGTGAATCTTCATGTTGCGAGATACGTGCCAGTCAATCCAATAATAAATTTCTGGATCTAACTCACTCTCGATATGTTGTTTGTGCGAGCCAGCCGCCAGAAACGGCAAACAGGGGTACCTGGTGGGGTGCAAGATCTCGCACCAGGTTCGGTCGCTCTATCCCCCGCGGATTGGCGGTAGGATGGGCTAGTTCTCGTCCAGAAACGGCGCTTTTTGGCAATTTCGTCGTCAGACTGCGGATTCCCTTGTGCGGCGTACTCGAGTACGCCTCCGCCGAAATCCTTGTCTTCCTAGAACTTGCACAAAAATCGCTCGTTTCTGCATCGAGAACCGCGCTGTCCCCTCCGGAGTTTCCGGATGGGAACGGGCTAGGTGCCTGGCCCACGTCGAGACCTGCTCATTTTCAACAGCACGAACCGCGAGAATACACCTTCTCACCAGCAACGTAGGTGGCACTCACTGTACGATCGTCGCCGAGCGTCATCATGACAAACAGAGCCTCATCCAGATCACTGGCATATTTCATGCGGTATTCCATGATTGGGGTCGCATTTTTGTCGAGCACCGTGATATCGGCCTCTTTGCCAACCTCAATGCTGCCGATCTTGTCATCTAGATACAGCGCGTTGGCCGCGCCCAGCGTTGCCAGATAATAAGCGTGCGTGGCGCTGAGTGCATAGCCCCTCAGCTGCGCGACTTTATAGGCTTCGTTCATGGTCACGAGCTGCGAGAAGTCTGTGCCGGCACCAAGATCTGTTGCCAATCCGACGCGGACCGGGCGTCTGAGATCAAATGCCTCTTCAACACTGAAACAGCCGCTGCCCAGGAACAGATTAGAGGTCGGACAGTGAGAAATTGCTGTGCCGGTCTCATGCAGCACCTGGAACTCTTCCTCCGTCAGGTGAACACCATGGCCGAAAATAGCGCGCTCGCCGAGCTGGCCGTAATGGCGAAAAACGTCAACACAGCCCTTGCGATCAGGGTAAAGCTCCTTCACCCACTCAACCTCACGCAAGTTCTCTGCAACGTGAGATTGGAGATAGGTACCCGGATGTTCCGCCCATACCGCACCAGTCATTTCCATCTGCTCTGGCGTACTGGTCGGAGCAAAGCGCGGTGTCACACAATAGAGCTGGCGTCCGTTATTGTGCCAGCGGGCGATCAGTTCCTTGGTTTCGTCATAACCCTGTTGTGCCGTGTCCAGAAGATCTTCCGGCGCATTTCGGTCCATCATCACCTTACCGGCAATGTTGCGCATATTAATCAAGGATGACTCTTCAAAGAAAGCATCAACAGAAACAGGGTGAACCGTACAAAAAGTCGCGACCGTTGTTGTTCCAGCGCGCAAGCACTCCTGAAGGAAGACTTTGGCCACCTCAGAAGCGTGTTCTTTGTTTGAAAAATTTCGCTCGGCCACGAACGTGTATTTGTTCAGCCAGTCAATGAGCTGCTTGCCATACGCCCCGATGATCTCCGTTTGCGGATAATGCACATGGCAGTCAATAAAGCCCGGAATGACATAGGAGTCCGTATAGCGTTCAACCGGAACCTCCAGCCCCAAAGTCGGCTCAATTTCAGAAGCCGGGCCACACGCGGTGATCACGCCATTGTCAATTACGACAATTCCGTCTTCTTCGAACACCAGACACTCTTCAGCGGGTTTTTCAAATGGATTGTCGATGCAGGTTACAACGGCTCCTCTAATTGCATGAGTCATGAAAAACTCCTTGAGAATCGTCAGACAGCGAGCAGTTGAGCAACGTTGTCGGTGGTATCATCTGGCACCTTTCAGATTACTGCCTTACCAACCTTGTGTAATAGCTCTTCGACTCAAAACCGAAAGTATGTCGTATCGGATTGATATCAATGCCGCCTCTTCGAGTATAAAAACAGGCAACCCTCAGCTTTTCCGGGTTGCCACTCTCAAAAATCTCCATAAAGATCATTTCAGCGGCACTTTCGTGGAAACAGGCCCTATTACGAAACGAGACGATATAGCTAAGAAAAGTCTCCCTTTCTATCTGTGGTCCCTCGTAGCTCATCACCACAGTGGCCCAGTCAGGTTGTTTAGTCACTGGACATAAAGTACATAGAAGATTCGAATAAAGAGTTTCAACCACATTTTCTGACCCAAAGGCAATATTGTCAGTCGAAGCCGGATGAACGTCGTCAACACATATTCCATCTGGCGATGAGAGCTGGGTGCTCCAAGCACCAGGCGGAATGAGCTCTACGTTGCATGATCCGCCGACAATCTCGCTGAGAGAAGCAGAAATCAGGTTCTCAACCTCGCTCAGAGATTTGACCCTGGTGTTGTTAAGGCTTCCGAGAAATAGCTTGAGGCTTTTTGATTCAACGATATTTTCAGTCGAGCAAGGGTACTGAATTCGTGCCATCGCCACCTGGGGAACTCCACTATCATCCAGCCAAGAAACTTCATAGCAGTTCCAAAGGTCAAAGCCGTCAAAGGGAAGATCTTCAGTAATGCCTCTCTCGATTCGAGCATCCCTTCGAGGAATAGCGAAGAGCACGGAAGGATCGAACTCCTGCGGAGCATCTACATTCTTTCCTAGTGGGGAGCGATGAATGCTCATATCGGGTCTGGTCCTTTCCCTCGAAAAATAGAAGCGCTTCCTTTCGTTCGAATCCTGGCCAGTTCCCATCCAGAAATTCTGGTGGGAACTGCGCAGTTCTCGATGCAGAAACGAGCGATTTTCGTGCAAGTTCTAGGAAGACAACGATTTCCGCGGAGACGTACCCGAGTACGCCGCACAAGGGAATCCGCAGTCTGACGACGAAATTGCCAAAAAGCGCCGTTTCTGGACGAGAACAGGCTAACACGATGCTTTGGGGCCCCTGGTTACCCGCAGGGTGACGCTTTATCTTGCAACATGAAAAAGCCCACGCCAGGAAGGCGTGGGCTGAGGGTTTCCAGGCCGGTCAGGCTACCAGCGATAGCCAATCGAGATCGGCATGAACTTCGCGGTCGCCTGGGTGTCGACCCAGTGATACTTGGCCTCGAGGTAGATCACCGAGTCGTTGTCGAGCTCGAAGGTGATCGCGGCGCCGAGGTTGAAGCCAAGTTCTGTGCACGACACAGAGTCGGTGATTATGTCGCCCGGCGTGCAACCCCACCAGCAGCACCAGTATTACGGGTCGCAGATTGGGCCACAGACATAGCCAGGCTCCTTGAGCCGGCCCTTGACGTAAACGCCGCTGGGCACGGCACCTCGCCGCCCTCGCCACGAAAGCTTGTGAGAAATCCGGGCTAGAACGGGAGCTCCGTCTTGAGATGGACCCGCGCGAGCGCTGCCTTGCCGACGCGGCGGATGGCGAGAACGAAGGCAGCCGTCCGCATGTCGATATCGTTTTCGGTCGCCACGTCGCGCACCGACCGATAGGCCTTGCTCATGATCTTGTCAAGCTCCTGGTTGACCCGTGATTCGTCCCATTTGAATTGTTGGATGTTCTGTGCCCATTCGAAGTAGCTGAC
>Ga0164313_10006633_pt1 | contig 10195 bp, 10 predicted proteins | sample GuaBasSedimGuay4_FD_113735 | JGI IMG/M metagenome (GOLD analysis project Ga0164313, IMG submission 113735) | Subseafloor sediment microbial communities from Guaymas Basin, Gulf of California, Mexico - Guay4, Core 4569-4, 0-3 cm | ecosystem: Environmental > Aquatic > Marine > Hydrothermal vents...
CCTGCCCGTACCTTCTACGTCCCGGATTCTTCCTCCCGTACCGGTCTCTGCACCCGGGAAAGGTGCTACCCCGGTTGGAAAATTATGTGTTTCAGCCGTAAAAATAAAATGATAAGTAGAATCATCCTTTTTATACATAGACATCCTGCCTGGTGAATCCGGAATCAAAGTAGATATATCATAACCCTTTATGGCGCTAGAATTATCTTTAAAGGCTATTAAACTATTTTCTTTATTTTTTTCAAGAGTTGAAAAAATAATCTCTAGCAAAGTTTCCTTCATTTCTATCTCATCAATTACAATTTTCCCCTTAAAAAACCAATGCCTTGAATGCTCGGAGTTAGCTTGACCCAATTGAAAACATTCTACATTGGTTGGATTTTTTTTAATTGTATTTACGAATAGATTATAATAAAACTTTACATCCCACTCATCCATTCCCAGCCCCATGTCAGTATTAATATTTTTTAAAGCGTCAACTCCATCTTTAATTAATCGTACCTCAAATACTTTTTCCGGCTTAATTCCAGTCTCAAAACTTTCCAAGGGCTTGGGATAAAGACATTCTGTCATCCTATCATGATTTTTTATTATAAATTCTTCCCTTTTTATTCCGTCTGGGAGCTTGTATCTTCTGGATTTTTCTATTCTAATAACTTTTTTAAGTCCACTTGCGTGACATATTCCAACTGCGTTAGTCGAAAAGGCTGTTGCTACATTTAAACGAGGACCAACCTCAATTACTTCAGTCCCCTCTAATTCTGATTCTTTTTGAATCACATCGATTATAAAACCATCGGCTAATATTTCTTCTAATATCTTTTCCTCTTGAGTAGATAGCGACCCTAAGGTCTCAATATTAAAACAATATTCGAGTTCTTCGTTTTCTTTACAATAAAAATGGTACATAGAAATTATATCTGTTTAATGATTATATTAATATTTTACCTAACATAAAGATATGTTGCAAGAAAAAATAACCTTGACATATCTTTACTATTATGATAAATTTTCAAATGCTCTTTAAAACATTAAAAAATACGCAAGATTAATCAAATAAATAAGTAAAATTACTTGGAGGTGTAAATGGGAGCTTTTAATTTGAGTCGAAAAATTAATTTTTTTAATAAATTTCCTTGGTTATGGGGCTGTCTTCATTACATAGAAGGATATGAAATTATTTCAAAAAAAGTAATAACAGCAGAACATCTTACAATTCTTAAAGTGCCAAAAACGCCAACAAAACTATGGTTTAATCTTGAAGGAATCGTGTATTCTGGCACAGGCAACTGTGCTTTCTACGCACCTTTATGCGTAAAAGATTGCCACGCTGAAAAAAATGTACTCGACTTATTCAATCTTGATATTTCTAAAATATTTAATCTTAAAAAAGTGAACCATAGCTCTACACATTTTCGTAGGCTAAAACCCTACATGGTTACGGCGATGTGTATTGCAACATCCTTGTGGAAAAAAAAGGAAACAGACCCATACGAGTGGAATGAAGCAGAAATACTATTGCCCCCTTATAGGTTTGGGCAAAAAAGAAATTTCTCTAAAATCTGTTTTTCTGTAGGTGTAAAATAACACATTAATACACTTCATTCAAATTCCAAAAGCGTTTCTGCTCAATGAGCACATGGAAACGCTTTTTTTATATAAATAAATTTTATCTCACAAATTCTTTAGCACAAAAGCTAGTCTATCCTCTTTCGAATTCATTTTTGGAACTTTTATTATTGGTGAATTTAATTTTTTGTAACTTTTTTCAAGAAGTTCATGTAGTCTAGACTGTTCTTCTGCACTTTCTGTTCGGGCATAATCTTTTTCATAGGGTAAGAGTTCAAACAAAAAAACTTTTTTATACTTACAATTTTTTATCGCCTCATTCAAGTAGTTATCGCCGCTAAGCCCACACAGTTCATAGTAAGCATCACTGTCTGGTATGGCTCTATCAAAAAAAATCACTTCATCTTTTGGCATATTTTTTTCAATATCTATTTTTAAATCAAGTATTCCCTTTTGAAATTCTAATTCATTCTTTCTAATTTCTTCAATTGTTCTGCCTTTTTCTATTTCTTGGTCAATATAAATTCTAGCAGCTTCATACACTACTCGATAACCCTTTTTTTCCAATAATTCAATTACCGATGTTTTTCCGGAGTAAGGCGCTCCGGTTATAACATACCAATTATTATTTTCCATATATTTAATTCAATATTATTGATTATTCATCCTGAGCTTCAATCATGAGCTGGCGCCTTTGGTAAAGAGAAGGATTTTTTTGCGCTAAAATTTCTGATGCAAGCAAAACCGCGTTTGACTCGGGCCAAACCGTAGCTAAAGGAACTTTTGACGGCATCCTTACACTACTCCACAAGTCTTCCGGAAAACTATCTATAGTCGCGGTAACCGCAATCACCGGCCATGATGTTCGCGCTGCGATAATAGGACCAAGCCCATTGCTTCTTCCGACTTTTGCTATAATAACTCCTCCGTCTGGATATTTACCCAATATCTCCTCTAATCTTTTTAAACACTTTTTAGTTGACTTATGCCCTGACATAGTTACTTCTTCAATCGTTACGCCTGGCGCATCTTTTAAAATTCCCAAATTAGGAAACGAATCGCTCTCTGACCCGCGCCACATAACTAAAGCTTGCCTTGGAATACGAAAATTCTTTGATAATGACGCTACAAATCCATACTTTTTTTCAACTTCATCTAGTTCTTCTCCTTGCCGAAAAGCTTCTTTACTTAACTCCTGCCAATTAGCATCCTTTAAACGCCAACTATCATTATCAATCACGTCGGCTACCAATAAATTTCCATTATCATCAATTCCAAACTCAATCTTCATGTCAATTATCCTATATCCTAAATTATTCCAGACACCCTCCAGAACTAAAAATACTTTTCTCATTATTTCCTCAATTTCCTTTGTCGTTTCTTTTGAATTTTTAAAGAGCACCTTGCCTACCTCAACTTCTCTATCAAGCCCTGAACCCTCTTCCCACGACGGCTTCTTTGAGTGGCATAATTTCCAATTATCTTCATATGGATTTTCTATAAAAGGATCTTCTTCTCCTTTTTGGGGATTGAGTCCATCTACAACTTTTTTGCCATCAATAATTAACGCGCCTTTTGTTGTTTTTAAAAAAAATTCAACTTCTAGATTATGAAATCTATGCGGATTCTTGTCTTCATTAATTAATTCCGGATGTCTTTTTAAAAAACTACCAACCGCGAATCTTCTGCAAACTACTTCAAGCTGAACCATAGTACAATTTGGTGAAACAAATTCAGTGGGTGAAATTTGCTTTACAAAGGCAACGGGAATTCCCGCTTTTTTCAACAAATCAAACACCTGGCATGTTACAGTTGTCGAGTGAATCGCTTTAGTTTTAAATTGTTTTGTAAATTTAGGATCATCAAATGCTGTAATGTCATTTTTATTTTCAATAATCACATTCTTTGAATCATTTTTTATTTCCCAAATAATTTTTGTTTTTCCCTCCACTTTTTTTTGAGCTTTTTGATAATCCATATAATCATTTTAAACTATTAATTGTTTTATTCGCGTATTCTATTATCGCTAAAGTCTTTTCTCTTGCGTCTCCTATATAATTTTCGGGGTGAGACAATAATTTTAATATTTCTTTCGGTATATTATTCAATGCTTTTTTTAATTCAACATCATTCATTGCCAAGTCTTTCAAGACGTCTATCATTGTTTTGTCGGTTGCTTGCGCTTTTGAGACAATTTGATGATTCACTAATTCATGAGCATCACCCTTGTAGCCTGCCATCTGTAGGGCAATGTACAAAGGCTCCGCTAAAATTACTTTTGAATTTTTTTGGAAATTTTCGAGACACTCTTTCTTGTTAACTGAAATTCTTTCCAAAAAAGTTGTACCGCTTTTATTTTTTCTAAGTAATGTGTTCAATTGATTCTGCAGATTGATTAAAATTATTGGATAATCTCGTGCCACTGAACTTCCGACCAAATCTCTTTGATGTTCGCTTATCATACAATCCAAAACTTTTATAAACTCATTCTTGGTCCTAATCCACATACCCTCCATATTCTCGAAATTTATTGGATTTCTTTTATGCGCCATAGTGGAAGAGCCTACTTGCCCCTTTTCAAATGACTCCGTGATTTCAGCTATCTCACTTCTCATCAAATGCCTTGAATCTCTTCCAAATTGGCCAAATGCAGCCGTGAGATTCACGCAAGAAAATAAAAAGAACCCCAAAGGTTCTGGCGGTAATATTTGCGTACTTATTTTAACGGGCTTAAGCCCAAGTTTTCTTAATACTTTTTCCTCAAAATTGGCCTGCTCTTGATGACTTGAAAATTGAAGTCCGAATTGTGCATTATGAGCCCCAACCGCTCCTGATATTTTACCTGTTAAATTATCATTGTAATAATGTATTCTTTCGTAATTATAAACAATCCTATTTAAAATAGTAGCAAGCCAAAATCCGACTGTTATTGGAAGAGCATGCTGTCCATGCGTTCTTCCAATTTGCACTTGATTAATATTGTCTTGCGCTAAATCGGAAAATAATTTAACTACTTTTTCTAGCGACGGTTTTATTACGCTAGAGTAAGCCTCACGGAATTGTAAAATTCGCGCGGTGTCAATAACGTCATAGCTAGTTAAGGGAATATGCACCCATCTGGCTAATCTTTTATCTAAAATCTCCTGCGCTCTTCTCACCCACGCCCTAATGTCATGATGTGTAATCTCTCTCTCGATCTTATCAATATCTGTGGTTTTTATATTCAATAATTCTTCCTTCGCTTTATCGTCCAGTAAAGCGATATCTTCTTTCGAAATTATCCCAATATCACCCAATGTCTCAAGCGTTGCTATTTCAACTAAGGCAACTTTTTTATATAAATTATCATACCCAAAAATCGGTTTCATCTCCTGAGGCTGATATCGCGGATTTCCGGGTAATATTTCATTAAATTTTCCCATATATTAAAAGATTATTAAGCTTTATTTTATTTTAACATAGTTTTTATAAATATTAAAAGCATTTTTATCTAAACACCAAGTGGTCTTTATAAAAAGAAAAGCCGACTTTTTCCAAAAAGCCGGCCCCACATAATCAAACAGCTAAGAGTAAGGTTATATCAGGGAAACTATCCTGATCATTGGTTGACCTTCTCTAAGCAACTTTTTTACTTTGTCTTGAGAAAAAAGCCTTGCTACGTCCCTCCAATCTCCGAATACAAAAAAATAATCTCCATTTTTGCGGATATGGCTCTGTTTAGGATCAAACAAACCAAACGGAACACCTGCGTTCCTGGCTAAACCACCGTCTTTGTCCGGGTCATCGCCAAAATAAATCATTCTCTGGCGGGTCTCTATGATAAGTTCTATGTGTCTGGCATATTCGGAAAACAATATGCCGTTGCTTATCCATAAAGACTGAACAATATCAAACAAATACGACGAAGGTTTCACTCTTTTTTGAAACTCCGCTGGATAGCTTCTTCCTCGCATATCATCGTCCGTAAGCATAATCCGCGGCGAATCTAATCCCCACACCCCAAAGGTCTTTTTAATAAATTCATCATGGCCGGATGAAATAATGGCGTTCTGAATATTAAAACCATCTCTCCTTAAACCTTCAATTGTGTGAATGAAATCTAAAAAACCGGTGCAAGCATGTGGCCAAACTGCTCCGTCAGGAAAGCTGGCGCCGATTTCGTCCATTAAATAAGACAATTTGATCAAAGCCAGCATCTCAGCGATAGTCTTTTGGAGGCGTTTTTCGTCTCCACTTACCCATTCAAGCGGAGCGCCTTTGCCTTTCGGGACCAGTCTTCTCAAAGTCTTGTTCTTTTGATCAAAACACTCCTCTGCAAGAATTATCATTTGACTATTCGCTGCTAACACCAATGAAACAATTTCTTCAGGAGCCCGATTCTGAAGACCGCCCGCTTTTTCATAAATTTCAAGACCGTCTAGACCAAAAATATCTTTAACCGCCAATCGATAGGCCTCGTGAACACCAATACCTTTAGGGTTAGGTAAGAAGGTATTAGCCACTGTCCCGTCGAAATCGAACACTACTAAATATCCATTCCACATGGCTACTTTTCCTCCCTATAAAGTTTTCACGACTTTTCGCACGGAACCGTCACTCTGTTTAACTGTTTCAAGGCTCAATCGTCCTTCTGCAAAAAGCTGAATGCATTCAGGGTATAGTTGGTATTCCAGCTGTAATCCTCTCTCTATTACCGCGTCAATATCATCTTCTTCGTTAATCGGAAACGCACGTTGGCCAATAATCGGACCCGTGTCCTCGCCGTAATCCACGAAATGAACGGTGCAACCGCCGACTTTACATCCATAACGATAGGTATCACCATAGCCGTCTGTACCGGAAAAAGCCGGTAGCAAGGCTGGGTGGATATTCATGATTCGTGGATTTTCCGAATCGCTATTAACTCGATCGATAAAATATGACGACAAATTACGCATAAAACCGGCTAAAACCAACAAATCAAAACTAAATTTCTCCATGGCCTTTAGTAATTCTCTTTCAGCCATAACTCTCTTTAACAGCCAAAAAAAGGCGGCATCAGTGTTGTCTATTTTTTTCGGAATAATACTCCTGGATTTATGAAAAACCTCTAGAAGATTCACGTCTTTTGGTGTTAAATCGAGCGAAAATTTTTCTCCTTGCTCGTTTAGCTTTGTAATAATTTTCTTATAGTCCACCACAAAATATTGCTTACCTTTTATGTCTGCATACTTTAGTCCCTTTGCGGATGGATTATCCGAACCTACGAATACTACTTTACCGTCTATCTGTCCGGCTTTACAGGCACGTACAATCGCTTGCATATTAGTACCGCCACCTGAAATCAATACACCAATTCTAGTATTTTTAATCATTTTCTCTTATCTCCTTTTCAGTAAGATTTTTCTAATTTTTTTTAAGTTTCTACAATCTACTAAAGATATTTAATTTTCAAGGTACAAAATCAAAAAACAAACCCTCCAGAAGCCTCCTCTAGGTTTGTTTATATATGCTAACTTTACTAAAATAAATAAAAAAAGTCAAAAAAGAATCTTATTCAACGCAAAATGATGCGATAAGACTTATATAGTATATTCCAATCGTAAGATGATACGATAGTAAATTAAATATATTATTCTACCAGTTAACAGCTACTTAGTTAGCGTGTAAAAACTAGTGCGAAGTTAAAAATTTAAGATTTTTGCAGATTTTTAATAAAATTTTTTGAAGTGATATAGTAATATCAGTAAAAACAATTTTATAAAAAATATGTGAAAATATTAATTTTTAAGCCGTTCTACGTTTTTACACGTTAACTACTTAAGTTTATATTTTATTATATTTTTTACAGCTTACTCAAATCCAAATAATCATCAACTCTTATTGCTTCAACGAAATCTGACATATGACTGATTAAAATCAACGTGCCTTCATATTCATTGATGGCCTTGATAATAATTGGTAAGTGGCGAAAGTTAATGTGGTTAGTCGGCTCATCCAAAACCAAGAGACCTGGCTGCATCAAAACCAACCTAGCGAATAAGAGTAAACCTTTCTGTCCTTCGGACAAATGCATGACTTTGTGCCCCATCAAATCTCCGGTAATTAAAAAACCAGCAGCCACAGCCCGCATTTCTTGGGTATCAATCCCGTCTGCCAATATACTTTCTAGCGAATCAAAAACGGTCTGTTCGTAATCAAGGGTGGCAAAGTCTTGGCTATAATACCCCACTGTAACACCATCCATAATCTTAGCTTCTTCATTTTTACCATTAACCAAGCTGCGAAGCAAGGTGCTCTTGCCTATCCCATTGGGTCCGGATATTAATAAGCGTGATCTTTTTTTAAGAACTATGTCAACATCTTTCTCTACGGGCTCGTGATTTTTTATCACTTTGAGTTTCTTGATAGTGACAATATCGCCGATTATATCTTTGGCGGGAATACTAAAATCTCTGATTGTTTTGTCTTCACGCCTGACATCAACCTTGTTTTCTTCCATCTCGGTAGTTTGATCACTCATCTTCTTGGCCAGTTTTCTCATCTTACCCCCTTTATGAGCAAAAAAGTTTACCTTTTCTTTCCTGTCCTTAATCATCTTATCTAATTGCGCATTTTTCTTCCGCTCTCTTTCAATCCGACTTTCTATCTCCTCAACTACTGAATAATAGTCACCCACATATGTTTCAACCTTCTTGGTAAATATATCTAAATACAAAACGCCTTCGGTAAAACAATTTAAAAAATCAGCATCATGTGAAATCACAATCACGGTCTTTTCGTACATCACCAAAAATTCTATCAAATGGTCAATCCCGGCTTGGTCTAAATTATTAGTCGGCTCATCCAAAAGTAAAATATCTGGTTTTTGAATCAAGGCCTTGGCTAGAAGAAGCCGAGCTTGTTGCCCCCCTGACAAATCACCTACCTTTCTATCAATCGGCTCTCCCAGATTTACAGCTTTCATTACCTTGGCTATTTCACTTTTCAAATTTCCCGGAACTATCTCAAAGGAAGAAGAAAAATAATCTTCAACTGTTTTTCTAAAATCTGCACGATCAACCACTTGTTGACCAGTCCCAATAGTCGCTCCGTTGGTAATAGAAATTTTGCCTTCCTTGGATTTATAATCTCTTTTAATAAGTCCGAATAAAGTGCTCTTTCCTGCTCCGTTTTGACCCATCAGCGTCAGCTTTGATCCAGTACGCACGCTAAAACTAGCTTCGTCAAGAATAGGCTTCTTGTGTAAATATTCAAATGTAACATCTTCAAAACGAAGAATGACTTGCTCGCTCATAATTATAAAAAGAACAACCCGCAAAACGAGTTGCCATAATCTTTATTACGTATCAATAATACAATTAAGGTCTATAATTGTCAATAAAATCTTAAGCACCAATAAAATTTAGTTATAAATATCTGTCTCTCTCGACAAAAATAATTACTATTATCAAAATATTATTTAATATTTTGGGCGCCAAGAATCAAAAAATATAAACCCCTATTCATTAATAATTCCCATTAATATAAAATGATAACGATTCATAAATATATAATATTTATTTATTTTATTATTTTTAATAATACCAAAAAAGTAGTAATTCAATCTCATATATTTTGATTGAAATTTCATATTCATTAATTCTACTGCCCTAAGCAACTTTTTGCTTTAAATATTTCCATTGCACCAGGACTTGACACGTCATCAACATATTCAACTTCCGCGTCAATTCCTAGCTCACTGGCAATTTTTTTAGTTGTTTCAAATAATTTTTTACAGGTCGGGCAGCCCGAACCTAAAACTTGAATCTTCATAAAATAAATTTTTAATTTTTTAATAAACTGATTAATTTTTTAAAGGTTTTTACCCCTTTCTTGTCTTGTTTGTATATTACTTTAGCTCCTTGCTTTTTCGATTCTAAAAACCCCGCTTCTTTCAGCTTGCCCAAATGATAAGAAACCAAATTTTGTGGCAAATCAAGTGACTCATAAATATCACAAACACAAAGTTCTTCGTGTTCACGTAATAAACACAAAATCCGCAGACGATTTTCATCGTTCAACACCTCAAGGTCTTTTTTTAGTTCCTTGATATTTTTTTGGACTTTTGAACCCTTTTGGCAGCATTTATTCATCATGTTTATTATTATACATTAAATAACTAATTATATCAATGACTATTGATATAATTTTTAAATTCGAACACACAACATCCCATACCAAAAATCACAGCTAAAGTTAGCTGTGATTTTTCTTGCACGGGTGTTGTCACGAAGTTCGAACCCATTTTAAGAATACAACTGATATAATTATACTGCCTGAACTGACAAAAAATGGAGTTATGATAACATGACAAGGTTACTCATTTATTATTTTTATTTATCAAGCCCTCTACCGGTTTTTGAACCTTTTCCTTCTGACCCTGTTCCGTTTCTATTGGACATATTTATCACTTTACCTTCTAGAGAAAACGAGCAAATTATAAATTATGTTTATATACTCATATCTATTTTGAGTATATAGCCATAATAATTTTCTGTCATATTTAAAAATTATTCCACAAAACCTGATTGGTTATCTCGTGGTGAAAAATTATTTCTGAATTTTTAACTATTTTCCCCAATTTTCTGGGGCTACGATCAGCGGA
>Ga0164313_10006636_pt1 | contig 10195 bp, 9 predicted proteins | sample GuaBasSedimGuay4_FD_113735 | JGI IMG/M metagenome (GOLD analysis project Ga0164313, IMG submission 113735) | Subseafloor sediment microbial communities from Guaymas Basin, Gulf of California, Mexico - Guay4, Core 4569-4, 0-3 cm | ecosystem: Environmental > Aquatic > Marine > Hydrothermal vents >...
GTTGAGTTGGGCCTGGACCGCCTTGACGATTTCCGGATTCCGGTGGCCGGCCGTGTAAACCCCGAACCCGCCCAGGCAGTCGATGAATTCATTGCCGTGTGTGTCTTTGAAGGTTTCCTGGGAGTCTTCCCACTCGACGAAGGTGGCATCCGTGGAAACCGATTTGCGGTATTCCAACCAGCCCGGGTTGACGTGTTGGTTAAAGTTGTCGATGGAGTCGGAAACGATGCGGTCTTTATCTTCATCTGCCAACTCATCTTTCAGGATGTAGTCCAGAATCCGTGATGATTCTTTCAGTACATCGTCTCTGTATGCAGTCATAGGGTCCTCCTTATATAGATCGTTTTACGATTTAGGTTTTAAGTAAACACCTCTTTATTCCTGATGAAGCCGTTTTTATGGCCAATTTATTTCGTGCTTTTAAAATTTCGTGTTTTCGTGATTCATCCTTTTATATCGCTGCATCCCGGTAAACCGATTGGCCTTCGAAAATCGTCATCAACACCTTTGTGTTGGCAATTTCGGTTGCCGGTATCTCGAACAGGTTGTTTTCCAAAACAACCATGTCGGCATTTTTTCCGACTTCTATGGAACCGGTCTCATGTTCCAGGAAATTCGCGTGGGCGCCGTTGATGGTAAAGCAGGCAATCATTTCCTCGAGGGTCATGCGTTCTTCCGGCCCCAGGATTTCATTTGGATCGGTTTCCCCGGGTTCACAGCGGGTGACACCCAGCATGATCCCCAAAAGCGGCGGGCTGGGCACCTGCACGGGATAGTCGCTGGCGCCGGCCAGCAGGATACCGGCATCTTTAAGGCTTTTCATGGGGTATTCTTTTTCAGCGCGCTCGAGGCCCAGGTACCTGGCTTCCAGGTTGTGAAAATAGTCCCCTTTGACAAACCAGAAGGGCTGGGGCACACCAATGACATTCAGCGCTGCCATGCGGGGAATATCCGTTCGGTCAAGGATGTGAAGGTGGGTGATCAGGTGCCGGGAATCCAAAGTGCCATGGGTGCTTCTGGCATGCTCCAGGGCATCCAGGGACATGCGGATGGCCGCATCGCCAATGGCATGAATATGAATCTGCAGCCGTTCCCTTGCTGCTTCAGCAAACAGGGACTTCAGGTTGTCAAGATCCCAGAGCGGCTCGCCGCAGGTGTCCGGCATGTGGGCATAGGGTTCCAGTAGAAAAGCGGTGGCGCCTTCCACTACACCATCCACGAATACCTTGATGCCGGTCATTTTGAACAATGGATTGTCTTGCTGTTCACAGACGGATTTAATGGCCTGTACCTGGTCCGCATCGAGGGTGGGGTCGGTCAGGACCGTTCCCCGGACGCGCACGGTAAGCTCGCTATCTCGTGCCATTTCCGCATAGGCCTGGATGTTGTTGCGGCCGGCCCCGAAGCCGATCAGCTGCCCATCTGCATCGGGCAGAATCAGCAGGGGGTCGTGCACCGTGGTGATGCCCACACTGGCGGCCTCCTGCATAAAATTACGGATGCTGCCCTTGATCTGATCCACGGTAAAGGGCGGCAAAACATTTTGAATAAGGTCTCGGGCGGTTTCCCGGAAGGTTCCGCTGGGTTCACCCGTAAGGGGATCCTTTTCGATTATACCGCCTGCAGGGGCGACCGTGTCTTTAGATATTCCGGCCATCTCAATAGCTTTTGAATTGACCCAATCGAAGTGACCGTCTTCGGACATCAAGCACACCGGCCGGTCCGAAACAACCGCGTCCAGATCCTTTTTGACAGGACCGGTGGGCGGAAACAGATCATTGTGCCACCCGCCGCCGTAGATCACTTCGTGTTCGGGATGATTTGTAGCAAACTCCCTGACGGCATCGAGATAATCCTCCAGAGACTCGAGATGAAACATTTCCAGGCTTGCGGTTTCGTTGGTGGTGCAGGATACATGCGCATGGCTGTCGATAAAGCCCGGCAGCACCATTTTCCCGCCAAGGTCGATAACGTTGGTTTGCGGTCCGATACATGCGGAAATATCGGCTGCATTGCCAACTGCTGTAAACCGACCGTTACTGACAGCAACAGCCTCTGACCACGGCTGTTGGTTGTCAACCGTGTAGACGCGGCCGTTTGTAAAGACTACATCTGCCTGACTTTTTTTCATTCTTACACCCTAAATAAGTTAGTTCAGGCAATTGCCTCGTTCTGTTGAAAGCTACCTCAATATCGTTTCCCCATTATAACGACCAATGGGTAGCCTGATGCTAAAATATTGTCAAGAAATTTATTGACAAATAAATCGAAAACAGTCATTAATATAAGCATATATTCATCTAATTAGAAATCAAACATGAAAATAAATCGAAATAAGTTAAAAATTGCCGGTAACAATGGCAAGCTTAAAGACAAACCGGATCCATTGGACTGCAAGATGATCAGCCTGTTGCAGAAAGACGGCCGCATGTCGAACACCGCCATGGCCCAGGCCCTGGATATTTCCGAATACACGGTGAGAACGCGTCTGAAAAAAATTCTGGACAGCGGTATCATCCGGGTCGTGGCCGTGGGCAATCCCATTGACCTGGGGTTCGAAATTGCGGGCAACCTCAAAATCCGCATCGAGCTTAAAAAAGCGGATAGCGTTTTGACCGAATTAAAGCAAATCGATGCGCTGATTTGGGTGGCCCTGACAACTGGTGGATCGGATATTGACGTTGAATTCGTGGCACGGTCGCTGAAAGAATTTCACGCGTTGATTTTTGATAAGATCTGCCGGATAGACGGCGTCATGTCCACGGAGACCTCGTTGATGGTGGACCTTGTCAAGGACACCTATGATTGGGGAACGGCCTGGGATTAATCCACACCCAAATCTGCATGCATCAAAACCCCATTATCGTTCCGGTAACCCCCCTAGTCGTTAAGGCATAACGACAAGGGGGCTAATCATATAGGACTGATTTATTCTATGATTCGTTCCAGGGTAATATCAAGCTTTTGGGCTTCATCGAAAAAGTACTTTCTTTCAGTTGCATTTAATACTTCAGGGGCAATGGCCCCTTTTTGCTGAATGACGTCATTGATCAGCATTTTGGTAAAAATAAACGCACACTGTCCGGTCAGGTAGGATTCATGGGTCAGACCTGATTTTTCAAACGCCTCGATCAATCCGGGCGCATTGACATAGCTGGTAATGCGAATGGGCTTGCCGTCCTTTGTTCCATCAACGACTACCTGGAAGGCGCCTTCCTCAGAAATCAGACCGCCATCAATGATGTCTTTGATTTCATCATGGTATTTGGGGGCCGGAGGGGTGTTCGCAATGGTCAGGTCAAAGGGGACATACGTCATCCCGTTGAACTCTTTTTCCTTATGTGACAGGTATCCCATGTTGTACAGTGCCTGTGAAAGCTCTACGTGAGGGCCGCCATACCGGAAGAGGATATTCTGGGCGCCCTTAAGGTAGGTATCGGCATTAATCCCTAGGGTAATGGGTTCTTCGTGGTTGTGGTCCACCATGCGAATTTCTTTGTCAATCCCCTTAAATTTGATCATGATGGGGTTATCAAAGGGTTCTGTATCCACAAACGTACCATTTTCAAACCGTGTCGGGTTTTCACCCATGTCATCGAAGGCAACTTCGGGAGACCACCAGAACGGGATAAATTTTTTAGACCAGATGCCTTCATACACATTCATTTCAATGCTGCTGCAGGTATCCATCATATCCGTGGTTTCCCGGACGACAACGTTTACGAGACCAGGGGCGCTTCCTGTGTTGGTCAATGCTAAGGCCCCTTTTTCTTCAAACCGTTTGCCTTGCTCGGAAAAAATGAATCGGGTTGCCTGCTCAGACGATTTGCCGTCGAGATAGGTCATACAAAGATCCTGGTAGCACGCGCCAATAGTGAGAGCTGCATCCATGACATTCATATTGAACTGGATGGGGAGTCCGTTCACAATAATGTCTGCATTGCCGGCCGCCTTGACGATATCGTTGACATCATTGGCATTCACCTGGACAGCCATTGCTTTTTCCAGTGTTTTTCCGAGTTCATCGGCTGCTTTGAGATCATAATCCGCACAGATGATTGCGGATACATTTTCTTCTTCGTTTAAGCGTTTGGCAATGGTGCTTCCCTGGGCGCCGACACCCATAATCATGACTTTTTTCATTTTGCTTCCTTTATCGTTTCTTTTTAGACTTGCTGCCCATCGTTTCTGTTTTAAGGTGGGCAGAATAGGGGACAAATTCCTTTTTTGGCGAATGCTAAATGACCGGATAACAATTGTCAATATTATTCTTGACAATTTCTGCGTATTCAATTAATTATGTCGAATATTTTTACGAAATCAGTAAATGTTTTGCGTTTTGAATAAAAATAATTCACTACAATAATCCTTTATGAATGCAGGGCTTATCATGGATTCAAAAATAATCGACCGGTATGACATTACGCCTGATAACAAGTTTATCATTGATGTAAACATCCCGGGGCCGGACGAATTGTTTGAAAAATATGATGAGAATGCCTCTTTTTATAAAAAAGACCTCAATGCCCGGTTCGAAGAGTATCTACTGGCATGTGTGGATGAAATCGGATTGAAAAACAAGTTTATCCTCAGGATCGGTCTTCCGGAAAATCAGGCAAAAGAGACGGATGAAGGGGACATTATTTACAGTTTCAAGGAATATTTTAAATATTGTATACTATTGTGCCAAAAAGAGATAAAGACCATCTCTTTTCGCATGCTGTTGCACCTGGGACTTGCAATATCAGCGCTTTTGTTGATGGCGGCATTTGGTGCTGCCGATACCATTACCGAGACAGGATTTTTTAGTTTGGTCATCTCAGGACTGCCCGCAGCCGTATGTGTACTTTTACTGACCGGTTTTTCACGCTTTTTATTCCGGCTGATATCCGAGCGATCCACAATGAGGAAGTACCGGGCCTTGAAAAACGCTCCGGTTGATTTCGTTTATAGAAGAGGGGAAGCATAAGTGGGTTTCAAACGATTCTTTTTAAGAAAGGTTGTGGCAGCCGTGCTGACCATTGCCGTAATTGTTTGTACGAATTTTTTCATCTTCAGGATGGCGCCGGGCGATCCCGTTAGAATGATGTTCCGGGACCCCAGGGTAAGTGCCGAAAGCCTGGAATTGATGAAGCAGAAATTCGGGCTGGACAAACCCCTGAGCGGTCAGTTTGTGGCCTATGTGAAAAATCTGGCCCATGGGGACCTGGGACTGTCATTTTCCCAGCAGAAGCCAGTACTGGAAGTTTTGGCTGAACGAATTCCCAACACGCTGCTCCTGGTGGTCACGGCCTTGATGATAGCGATTTTTTTAGGGGTGGTTTTAGGGGCCATCGCCGGTTGGGTGAGCGGCACCAGATTCGACACGTTCATTCTGACAGCCTCGGTGACCATGTATTCCATCCCCACCTTTGCACTGGGCATTGTCCTGCTCATGGTATTTGCCTATCTCATACCCATTTTTCCCCTGGGGGGTATTACCACGCCCGCTTCCGGATATGAGGGTTTGGAACTCATCCGGGATGTCGGCTGGCACATGTTCCTGCCGGCCTTTTCCATCGTTATCTGGTATATCGGGGAATATGTCATCTTGACCCGTAGCTCCATGATCGATGTCATGGGGCAGGAATATATTACCACAGCCCATGCCAAGGGTCTTAAAAAATTCAAAATATTGAAAAACCATGCGCTTCGTAATGCCCTGCTGCCGGTGATCACCATTACTGGGGTGAACCTGGCCTTTGCCGTTGCCGGGGTCATCGAGGCTGAAACGGTTTTTGCGTGGCCCGGTGTCGGACGTCTGGCTTATGATGCTGTGTCGCAACGGGATTACCCTCTGCTCCAGGGCGTGTTCATGTTGTTTGCATTTGCAATCGTTCTGGCCAATCTGGCAATTGATCTGATCTACGGCTACATCGATCCAAGGATAAAAGTAGGGGGATAGACAAAGATGTCTCAGGATCTGAGAAAAGCTAATAAATTTATAGAGTTCTTCCAACTCCTTTTCGGCCATCCCATGGGATTGGCCGGCCTGGTCATCATTACCATTTTTGTGGTCATGGCCGTGTTTGCACCATTCTTGGGTACGGTGGACCCGGCAGCATCCGGTGATGCAGAAAATCTGCTTATTCCGCCTTCCCTCCAGTTCTGGTTGGGGACCGACGATTTGGCCAGGGATATCTGGAGCCAAACCATTTTCGGATCCAGGATTTCATTGACGATTGGATTCGTGGCCGCCTTGATCACCGTCTTTTCCGGAACCCTTGTCGGGCTTATTGCCGGATATTATGGCAAGTTCGTGGATGAAGTGCTCATGCGTATCGTGGATTTTTTCATGATGCTGCCAGAACTACCCTTGATGATCGTCCTTGCAGCCGTCCTGGGGCCCAGCATGTGGAATATTATCCTGGTGGTCAGTCTGGTGAGCTGGCCTACGACGGCCCGTGTTGTCAGGTCCCAGGTGTTGTCTCTGAAGGAAAGACCCTTTGTAGAATCCTCCCGCTGTATCGGGGCGTCCAACATTCAACTGATGTTTTCCGAGATACTTCCCAACGTGGTGCCGCTCATGTTTGCCCAGGCTGTCATTATGATCACCGAAGCTATTTATGCCGAATCGGTCCTGAGTTTCCTGGGGCTGGGCGACCCCACCAGCATCAGCTGGGGCATGATGCTGCACTCCGTGTTCGAGTCCGGGGTGATTTCGGAAAGCTACTGGTGGGTGACCCCGCCCATTGTCAGTATTGTCGTGCTTATCGTGAGTTTCAGTCTCCTGGGGACGGCTGTCAGCGATATCCTGGAACCGGGATACAAGGAAAAGAAAGGCTTTTGATAAAATTTGATTCTCAGCCACAGAGACACGAAGAACAATAAGAGGCTCTTCATGCCCTTTGTTTACCCCGTGAAACCCGTGCTTGTTCCTGTTTCACCGGGGTGTCTTTGTGCTTTTTAAATTGCAAACAAGGTAGATAAAGAACAATGGCGTTGATAGAAGTCGAAAATTTAAAATTGTATTTCATGACCCGCCGGGGACCGGCTAAGGCGGTGGATAACATCGGGTTCTCCATTGAAAAAAGAGAAACCCTGGGCCTGATTGGCGAATCCGGTTGCGGCAAAACCACCACGGCCATGTCCCTGATGAAGTTTATCAAGCCGCCCGGGCAAATTGTCGACGGCAGTATCCGATTCATGGGAAAGGACATCGTCCCCATGACGGATGAACAAATAAGGCAATTGCGCGGTAAAGAAATTTCAATTGTCCGCCAGGAGGCTCAAAATGCCCTGAATCCTGTGTTAACCATCGGCAAACAGATCACCGAGATGATCCTCGAACATGAGTCCGTCACCCGGGAGACGGCCCTGGCGCGAGCAAAAAAGCAGCTTAATTTAGTGGGCATCAATGATCAGCGTATCAACAGCTACCCCCATGAATTTTCAGGTGGAATGAAACAACGGGTCATGGCAGCCATTGCCACGGCCTGCAACCCCAAGTTTTTAATTTTGGACGAACCCACCACCGGTCTGGATGTAGTTGTTCAACGCCAGATTTTAATGATGCTCAGGAATTTGAAAGAAGAGTTAAATCTCACGGCGGTTTTTATATCCCACGACCTGTCTGTGGTGGCGGAAACCTGTGACCGGGTGGCGGTTATGTATGCCGGAAAAATAATGGAAGCGTCTGACGCGGTCTCCCTGTATAAAACACCCCTTCACCCTTACAGCAAGGCCTTGATCGGGGCCTATCCGTCTTTGAAAGGGGAACGCAGGCAGCTGAAAAGCATCCCCGGGGTTCCCCCTAGTCTTATTGATCCGCCGCCGGGCTGCAGATTTGCGCCAAGGTGTGAACTGGCCCAGGATATTTGCATCCAGGAGGAGCCTGCCGTCAACACGATCGATGGGCGGCACGTCGCTTGTCATATGGTAAAATAGGATTAACGTATGAACCATAATACCGTACTTAAAATAGAAAATTTAAAACAATACTTTCCTCTGCGAACAGGGATGTTTGCTTCTTTGTTCAAGAAGGAACAATCGTATCTGCGGGCTGTGGATGACATCAGCTTCTCGGTGGCTGAGAGGGAAATTCTGGGCTTCGTCGGGGAGAGCGGATGCGGAAAGTCGACCCTGAGCAGAACGATACTAAAGCTCCTGGAACCCACGGGCGGAAAAATCCATTTCAAGGGAACCCGAGTGGACGCCATGAGCCGGAAGCAGTTCAAGCCCTTTCGCCGGAAAATGCAGATGATTTTCCAGGACCCCTTTGGGTCGCTGAATCCCCGTCGAACCGTCTCTGAAATCCTGCGGCAGACCATCAAGATTCACCATCTGGTCGAGGACAGGGACGCCGAGGACGCATTGATCAGAAAGACCCTGGAAGAGGTTGGCTTGAACCCGGTGGAGGAATACTGGAATAAATACCCGATGCTTCTCAGCGGCGGCCAGCTCCAGCGTGTAAGTATCGGACGGGTGCTGGTGCTGCAGCCGGAATTTGTCATTGCCGACGAGTCCGTTTCCATGCTGGATGTATCCGTCAGGATCGGCATCCTCGATCTGCTGTTTAAAATGCGCGACAAGTATGGTATCTCCTTTATATACATCACCCACGATTTGGTTACGGCGCGCTATATTTGTGACCGCATTGCCATCATGTACCTGGGGAAGATCCTGGAGATCGGGCCCACCGAGACGATAATCAACCATCCCTGCCATCCTTACACGCGGGCGTTGATCGCGGCAGTACCGGTGCCCGATCCGACTGCCGAGATACAGGAGTTGCCCATTCGGGGCTATATTCCCATAACCCCGGATGACACCATGGACAGTTGCAATTTTGCACCCCGTTGTCTTGAGCGCAAAAAGGAGTGCCGTTCCGGTAAACCGCAAATGGTGCAGGTGGGTGAAGGCCACTTTGCTGCATGCTTGTTGGTTGACGGCGATCAATGCCGAGATAACCGTGAATAAACAAACCAGTTGATTGAGGCTCTTCTTAATCAACCCAACCAAAGGAGGTAGTAAAAATGAAAAAAAGGATTGCTGTTGTATTGGTAATGATGATGAGTGTCGCCCTGCTGTTTGGATGTGCCACCTCGGGTAAGATGGATGCCGATTCCGTACGCACCGACATCGCTATGTGGGAAGAAGCCGGCTGGGAGGATATGACAGCCGCGGAACAAGCCCTGTGGGGAAAGCTTGGCTGGGACGCGGACAGCTGGGAAGGCGAAGCAAAACAACCTGCTTCGGAAGACAAATACTGGAACCAGTTGAACGCCGATGAACAGGCTGCGGCAACAGCCCTGGGTTACACCAAAGCAACCTGGGACGAAGAATAAGGCATAAGATTCAAGGATATATAACAGCTCATAGGTCGTAGCTCATAGCTGATAGCAAGCAATGGGCTATGAACTATGAGCTGACAGCTGCTTCTTTGCCCCTTGCTATAAAGCTGCTTCAGCTAAATTTATTATACACATTAGAAATATGTATCAACACGGAGGGTGTTGTCTAACCCAGGTTATTGGGAAGGGTGGCCTGTTCGCAAAGGCGACTGACTGTTTCTAATGAAGGGAACGGAAAATGAAAAAAATTTTATTGCTCGGAGCTGGTGCTCAGGGTAGCACGGTGGCCAAACGGATGAACGAGGAACCCAACGTGTCCGAGATCATCTGTGCGGACTATGACGAGGCCGCGGTAAAAGAGATGGAGCGCACCCTTAAAAAGGCTACGGCACTCAAACTGGATGCCACCAAGGTAGAGAATGTCGTCCAGGCCGCCCAAGGGGTTGATTTGATGGTCAATGCCCTGCCCATCGTCTTGACCCCCAATGCGCTGAAAGCTGCTCTGGAAGCCAAGGTAAACTACCAGGATTTTGCCGCAGCCGAGTTTGAAAACCTCGACTTTGACAAGGGTATTGAACTGCTGCTAACCGAGTGGAGTGATAAATTCGAGGCCAAGGGACTGTCCGCTCTCATGAGTACGGGGTCCGCGCCTGGGTTGGCCAACGTCATCACCCGTGAGACCACGGAACAGATGGACACCTGCGACACGATCCAGATTCATGTGTACGAAGGTATCTGGGCCAAGCGCTTTTTGCCCTTCTGGTGGTCACCCGAGGTGGCCTTGGGTGACATGAGCTGCCCGGCCTACTGCTATGAGAACGGTCAAATGAAAGAAACCGAACCGTTCAGCAATGCCATGTGGA
>Ga0164313_10006637_pt1 | contig 10194 bp, 11 predicted proteins | sample GuaBasSedimGuay4_FD_113735 | JGI IMG/M metagenome (GOLD analysis project Ga0164313, IMG submission 113735) | Subseafloor sediment microbial communities from Guaymas Basin, Gulf of California, Mexico - Guay4, Core 4569-4, 0-3 cm | ecosystem: Environmental > Aquatic > Marine > Hydrothermal vents...
CGGATGGTTTTGCCCTCGTTAAAGACCTCAGCCAGATGTGGGGCTTTGGAATAAATGACAGCTGCAGGCGTCAATGAAGTCGTGCCTTTTGGGTAGGTGTCAGCGCGAAAACTGTTTGAAGCTTTACGGCTCCAACCCGCAGCAACTGCGTCGCGTCTCAGGTCCTTTTTGGCCCCTTCAGCGCCGCGCCGCATTGCAAAGGTCATCGCCTTTTCAGCCTTTGCTAGTTCCTGTTTTTCGTATTCCGCAAGATTGCCAGTGAGGGCTAACTTGAGTTTCCAGCTCATTTCGAAAGCTTGGCTTTCACCTCTTCAACCGAAAGGCCCGAAGAGTATGCCAGGCGTCGTGCAAGTCCGGGATTATCCCTTGCTTCAGGCAGAGCGAAGATCGCATCAATGCGAGATTTTTTCTCTGGCTTTTCGGTGTCGGTTGCAATTGGTTTCGTGGATTTAACCATAACGCCCATCCTATTCTTTTTGAGTGTCAAACGTGCGAACCATCCGGAGGTCATCCAGATACTCCGGCTCCGCCCCCACACTGATTTTCAACAAACGACGTTCACCGGCAACAACAATAACGTTGTCATTCTTCCAGAGCGTTGCGTCAGGCGATCGAACTTCAATGATCATCGTTTCGCGTGAAATCGTGTGCGCAGCAAAGTCAGATCGCTCGGATCCCGACGAACGGATGACCCGAACTGGCGTTGCCGCACCGTCCGGATCAAAGACTGCATCCTCCCCCAACATCTCGAAGGACGCATCAACGGGGATGGACGCGGCAAACATCTAGGCTACTTCGCGTCTTTGTCGGTGGTGTTAGACTTGGCCTTCGCCACTATAGCGGCAGCTTCTGTTTCAGCCTTTTCAACGATGCCTTTTGCAGTAGCCTGCGCATCATCGACCAGCTTGGTAGCCGTGGCCTGAGCATCATCGATGCGTTTGCTTGCATCGGTCTCAGCGTCTTTCGCAGTTTGCACCGCAGCAGCCTTTGCGTCGTCAGTGATTTTCCCAGCATTCTGCTTTGCCGTCGCAATCAGAGCGTCAGCTTCACTAGATGTGTCTGACTCAGCAGGTGCCACGCCCTGATCATCAATACGACCGGCATCATGCTGTTCAATAATTTTGAACTCGGCTTTTGTCACCGGGCCCTTCCATCCATGCGGAAACGTGCGGCGGGGTTTGCCCTTAACTTCAACCGTGACTTCGCGATCGATGATGACATTTACAAGTGCTGGCTTAGCCATAATGGCCTCCTTTTGGGTTTCAAACAAAACTACGGTAAGCCCCGCGTTAACGGGGCTCACTCTAGATTTGTCTGTCAATGATTAAGTGCTGCTGTGGCCACGAACCAGAATGGCTGGACGCATACAGACTGGCAGAGTGTTCATCTGACCTTCCACATCAACATAGCGATTGGCCTTTGGATCCGGCATAACCTTTGAATAGAAAGGTTGGCCCGGTGTGTTAACCGTTTCCATGTAATCCGCCGGCGAATCGTAGTCCCGGAAGGTTTGTCGTGTACCCGTTGGAACAAAGCGCACATCACCATCGGTGATAAACTTCTTGTTGAGGAATGTGCCGTCTTCTTGTGGTACATCAGCCTCGCCAAGATACTGCTCCCAATTGATGCCCTGCCAAGGCACGCCAGCCCGAACATCGTCACGAAGCGGCTCTACCACCGAAGTGTAATATTTATGCGCATCTTTGAAATCAGCGATGTTCATCAGTTTGTCAAAGAAAGCCTGAGAACAAAGAGCGGTAACGCCAGTTTTCACATCACCCTTCATGTTGACATCGATATGGTTCAGGACTTCTCGCGCCTTAGCCATATGATCGGTCCCGCCAGTACCCAGATCAAAGTCGATGACCTTTTGTGTAACCCCGAATTCCGTAAAGAGATTCGTGATTACTGTGCCATCCGCATCCAGAACAATGCCGCTGATCGCGCCTGAGCGAAGATATTCACGGGTGATATCCATGTTGGAGCGAAGATCAACCAGACGATCATTTACTTCGTCAATCACCTGCACAAGTTCGGTCTCGGTGCCAAACGCACGGATCCCCGAAATATCCGCAGCGGTTATATTGCGTTCCTGAGCAAAGCGCCGTGTGCTGAAATCCCGAAGATTGCGTTTGCCGCGCGGCGAACCCGGAACGTCAGTACCGGGCGTACTGGATTGAACCAGAACCAGTCGACCGTTTTGGGATTCGATCTGGAATTGCCGTTGACGTAGCGATTTCGTTGTAAACAAACCAAGCTCGCCGATACGGCCCCACATGTTGGGGATGACGTTGATACCTTCGCTCAACTCGCGTGTGCGAAAGGCGTCGTTATTAAAAATGTCCATAGTCGCCATGACTATTTCCTTTCCTGATAAGAGAAGATTTAGAAAGCGCGAGTTGAGCGCTTAGATTTAGGCGTCAGCGATAATGCCGACAGCTTTCAAGGCAGCGACGGCTGTGTCGCGCTTGGTCGTGTCATTGATCGTTGCGTGGAAATTCAGGCCAGAACGCGCTACGCGTGAGTGGCGCGAAAGAACAACCGCATTTGGCACGTCCGCCGCAGCAGCATCTGCATCCGTGAGCAGAACCGCGACGGGATCTTCAGACCCATCAACCGCACCAGGCGCAGACAAAATGTATTTACCAGTTGCAGTGATTTTACCAAGTACAGCGCCGACCGTTAGATCTGCAGCGGTACCAATAGTTACTTCGTCCCGGCTGAAGAACTGATCCTCCTCGAAGAGGACGACATCGCCGATACGGTTACCTTCAGTTAAAGTAGCCATCTCGTGGCCTCCTTTTTCAAAGTGGGTGAATGGATGGCCCGATCGCGCCGGGCCGTCCGGTTATTTACTTTTGTTTGGGAAAGCGCTTTGCCATCCGCGCTTTCGAGCTTTCACCTTTGGCAGGTGTTCCGCCTCCGGGTTTAAGATCGGCATGTTCAGCGCCCATCAAGCCGGAAAGCGTTCCCTTGTGAGAGGCTTTCGGTGATGCTTTCAAAGCTGAAACCGCCGCTTTCACGCTCACGTTTGTAGAGAACGCGAAATGTTTGGCGAGCTTTTCACGACCAGCTGCAGCCGGTGAGTTGACGATCGCATTAATGCGCTTACGCTCAGACTTAGCCGAAGGTTCAACTTCTTCATCGTCGTCGTCATCCTCCGATTCATCATCTTCCATAGCGTCCGGCTCGTCGTCGTCCGATTCATCGTCTTCCATGGCGTCCGGCTCGTCATCGTCCTCCATTGCATCCAGCTCTTCTTCTTCATCAATATTTTCCTCATCCTCCGCAGCCAGTGCAGCACGAACTTTGGACATGAAATTGCCTTTTTTCTTGGCCATGACAGATATTCCTTTCTTTTTAGCGCCTGTAGCGCCTCTGGTTGTTGGCGCATTCGCACCGGTTGCGACTTCTTTGACAAACTTGATAAATGCAGCACGTGGGTCCGATACCGAATCCGCGAGACCTTCTTTCACAGCTTCCGCACCCGTAAAACACTGGGCTTCGGTTGCAATTGCGCCCGCTTTATTTAGGCGGTCACCCCGTCCTTTTGCGACGGTCTCCGCAAAGAGCTGACGAAGTTGTTCCATTTCGGTTTGCATGGATTCCCTTACCTCTTCGGGCAGGGCCTCATAGGGATTGGCGTCGCCCTTGTGTGCGCCCGCATGGATTAGCGTGACCGCCACACCCTCTTTTTTCATCGCCGCACTCACATCGACATGCATGCAAAGCACCCCGATCGAACCAACACCGCCGGTTCGGGGAACGATGATCTGGTCAGCTTGTGCGGCGATCGCGTAGGCCGCTGAATAGGCATGCTCGGATATAAATGCCCGGACAGGTTTGATCTTTGCAACTTCGCGAATGCGATCAGATAGATCAAAACACCCGGCAACTTCGCCGCCAAAGCAGTCGATTTCCAATGCAATACCTTCGACCGCCGGATCGGTAGCAGCCGCATCTATCTGAGCGCGGATCCCCTCGTAGGATGTTTGACCGGAAGAGCGACCAATCCACGCGCCCCGATGTATCAAAACACCGGAAATCGAAATAATGGCGACGCCCTCTACAACTCCATATCCGTCATTCCAACCGTTGCGAATTGACTCTCCAAGTTCGTCACCAAGTAACGATGCATATGCTGGAGGCGACCAAGCCGGATCATCAGCCTCATTGTCTTCCATGGCATTGGCGATAAGATCCGGATCTACAGATAGTAAACGTGGCCCAAGACCCCGCATGAACGCTGCAGCTTTGCGCGGCTCGACTAGCAGCGGACTATTAAAAGCCCTCTGTGAGATTTCAGGATAATTCAATTTATTGATCCTCTTCCTCGGTCGCTGCTTCTTCTTCGGCAGCTTCCTCTTCTTTTGGTTGCTCGGAAGCTGCCTTCAGCGTGACTGGTTGCCGAACATTGTTTTGTGTTTTCCACAATTCCATGCCGTCTTTTGACATTGCTGGCAGACCAAATTGCGTCCGGAAAGTTTCCTCATCCTCAATCTGAGGCGTGATTGCACCCGCACGAACGGCAACACCGTATTTGTCTGCATCTAATTCCATGGTCGGAACCGTTGAACTTGCTATTGGCTTGTCAGTGCCATCCTCTTTCTTTTTGGTGGCAGTTGTTCGCTCAATGTCTTCACCGCCCATGAGTTTGGCAAAGCTTTCTTGTGCTGGATGCAGAACACCTTCTGGCAACATTTCGATTTCGCGCTTGATCTGGGCGAAGTTTTCCGTGAGATCGCTACCGGTTAGTTCTGCTGCTTCGTCTTCGAGCGTCGAAAGCCCCAATGAAACACGCATTGCTGCTGCTTGCGCTTCTTTGACTGGGTCTACAAAACCTTTGCCCGGTCCGATCCATTTTGCCCGCGCATAAGATGCCCAATGCTCATGAAAATCAGGGGCATCATCGGGTAACGGGATCGTTCCGCGATCAACTTCTTCTTCCATCCAAGCCATAAAGAATGGCTGACAGAACCCTTGCGCGAATGAGTGGCGACGTGAAGTCCAGCCGCGCCAGATTTCGACCATCGCAGCACGTGCGCTCGAGTAGTTTGTCTTGGACCAATCAGCGGATAGCTGCTCGTATGATATTCCGAGACCCGAAGATATGTTGCGCAAAACTGCTCCCTCAAAGTCTGCGAATTGCGCTGCTGGTCGCGCCGCATCCACCGTCCCGATATCTTCACCGGGATAGAGGTGCGTTACCTTTGCGCCAGCAAGTGATATGTCGTCTTTACGCGAATAGTATTCGGCGCGATCAGCCGTGTATTTGCTCCAACCTTCATCGCCCTCGCCGAGCATTTCGGTGATCGCTTCGGGATCCATTGGCGCTCGAATGAACGCTGCCAACACAGCGTTGATAACCGCTGCCTGAAGTTCCACTTTTCCATAGTGGTCTTCCATACGCAGCTTTTCGATAATCGGGGCCAAGCGGGAAACACCTCGTGTCTGGCCGTCGCGATGTTTGTCATAGAAATGCAGAACCAGAGGTCGGCCCCATTTCTGCTCTCGTGATACGCGTTGCCATTTATAAAGAGTATCGGAGGCCCACGTCTGCCCGTCATGTCCCTGTTGGAAATGGTATCCGGTACCAACGCCGTCCGCGTCCAGTTCCACACCACCCCGTAATTCTTCACTATCTTGGTGACCCATCGGGTTGCTCAAAAGATCGGGATCAATAACCCGTAGACAGGTATGGGTTGGGCGGTTTTCGCGCCAATGCAAAACACCGAGCGCGTCACCCTCCAACATGTAATTGCGGTATCCAAGTCCAAATAACTGCGAGATACTTTGATCGCGCGTGAGATCCGCGAAACAACGTGGATCATCAGCATACTGACGCCAACGCGCTTCAACTATGGACTTAAACTCACCTGCCCATTCCTCTGACAATCCAAGCGCTTTCCAATCCGGCTTACTAAGTGGGCGAAAGTTCGATCCAATAACGGCGTCAACTTCCTTATTCACTGCCCCGGCCGCCCAGCCGTTGTTGCGCGTTAGATCCCGTGCACGAGATACTATCTTGTTGCGATCGGGCAATCCTTCAGCATCTGCAGGTCGATAGTAGGGATTCCAGCCAACCATAGTTTCCGACTGGGTATCACCAGCATGATACGGTGTGCCGGGACCAAAACCTGCAGCCGCGGCTGCAACCGGGTTTTTGTAACTGGTGACGCGAAGGCGTCCTTGAAATACCCTGCTCATTAGAAAGTCACCCGCATCGAGCGACGCTTGGTTTTCAAGCCAAGTTGCTCTTCAAGTTCACGTTTATAGATTCTCAAATCGTTAATATTCGATTGGGAATACGAGACTTCACGACCGTCATATTTAACCGTTGCAATGGCTTTACCGGTTTGCAAAGAGTGGAGTGCTGCCTCTACTTCGGTCAGCCGCGTTTGAAGAACTGCAGTATCAGTCACGGTAGCATCTCCGACAGTTTTTTGGGTTTCGGCTCAATTGCTGGTTTGGCGTTATCAGTTTCCGCCGCCAGCAACGTGCCATCGAATAGATCTTGCTGCGGATCCTCGGGAGGGATGCCGCGGACAGCTTCAAGCGCATCCCACTGATCATCCGTCATGGACGTCCAACCTTTGCGTCGTGCAGCTGCTTCTGAATAGTTCATAGTATCGAGACCCTCGTTGCGCCGGGTTGGCTCAACGAGATGCCATTCACTGGTAACGACGCCGGATCTCTGGCGTTTAAGAATTCTCACTTCCGACGATATCTGTCGGTAATACTCGTCACCGAGTCCTCTGGCGAACTGGCAAAACCCACGCTCCTCAGGGTCTTCCTTTTTCAACCAAGTATAAAAGTCGCCCTTCAGCTGAGAAACATTCAGCATGAAACCACGTTTTTGACTACGCTTGGCTTTTCCGTCTTTCCGTCGTTCAAACTTCATTGGCAGCAATGCCGGTCCGTTCTGATGCGACGCTCCTTTGACAACAATCACGCGAGACCAAGGATGCTTCTTTGCCCATGTCCAAACGTCGTCGGTATATGTACCACCATCGATCGCCAGCATGTCCAAATCTAAAGGAAGACCTAGCGAGGTTTTCCACTTTCGCTTCAGAATGGCATTGAGCGCAGCCATACCATCATCGCTTCCGATTACGTATGGAATAACTATATAGTCCACGGCCCAGCGACGACGGTTGCGACCGTAGGCGACGATGTGAACTTCCATCCGATCATCTTGGCAATCCACACCAGCAGTTAAAAGAACACCGCAGGACGGTACCACCGATTTTGGTAAAACGGTCGCGTCTTCGGCATTCTCTACCCGATCGCGCAGCCCCTCCCAGTCCGGACCACCACTTGCCTGTTCGTATTCAAGGCCCAGTACATCGTTATGAAACGTCTGCTCGGTTTCAGCTTCAACCTGCTTATGAACTTCTTCTTCACTCTGGCTGGATACTTCCAGCGAAGTCCAACCCATGGCCTGAGCGTATTCCACTGCGATAGATGCCCAGTCACGCTGTGGTGCATACGCGCGCCAAAGGAAGAATCCGGGATGATCCCCTTTTGGATTTTGTGGAACCCAATCCCCGTTATGCACCATCTTCTCTTTATCGCTGTGCAGGATAACGCATCCGCATGACTCACATGTGAAATGCGCAGCGTGTAACCGCTCCGGATCGATCGAAGTCTTGAAATTCTCCCAAGTTAATGGAGCCATATTCCCACAATGTGGGCATGGCACATACAGCAGCCGTTGATCACTCCGACTGTAAGCTCGGCTAATCCTGCAGGTACCCTTAATCAGGGAAGTGGAAACCCGCACTATTTTGGCATCTTCGAAGCCAGACGCGCGACTGACAGCCATAGCTTCCGGATCACCTTTATCGGTCATCTCGAACTTCGACAGATCGTCCATGATCACCAGTCGACGCGATGTTCCCGTCAAATCAGCTGGCGATCCAGCTGACGCTACTTTCAACGACCCGTTACGCGCCGCCGTTTCCTGATTAAACTTGGCGTCTTTGTGTACGCCCCGACCATCGCCGAAGATATCCTTCAACCCCTGCGCCTGTCGACGCATTGGCATCCATTTGTTGTCTACCCATTCGGTCGCCGCGGACATAGTCGGATGAACAACCAGCGCATCGAGCGCCGTATATTCAAACCAAGCCCCCAAGGTTGGCTGAATGAGCGAAACCGTTTTGCCCCACTGCGCCGAACCTTTGATCGTCACCTCGCGGCAAGGATGCTCGGGCGAGAGAACTTCATGGATCTCTTCTAGGAACGAAAACCGATCGATATTGAACGGGCCTGGCATTGGCGAGCGTTCATCAAATACGATGTTTTGTTCGCACCATCTTGTGATATCCGGTGGCGGTGGCGGATTCATTGCTTGCGCCAGCGCAATCCCAACCTTCTGTTCTGCAGGTGCCAGAAACCCCATCAGATATTCTCTTTATTTTCTACTTCAGACAACTCGGCCTCAACAGCCGTTTCGCGGATCAACTTCGCTCTAACTTTCCGGTGTGCCCTGAAATGATCGATCAGAACCTTGCGAACTTCTTTGAAATCCACACCGTGTAAATCGGCAATTCTCCGGGCCCCTTCGCGAAGGACCGTTTCAAACTCTGCCACTTCTTGCCCAATGAGCTTTGCAACATTGCGCGAAACTTCGGACGTAAGAACATATTGCCCTTCGGCCTCAGCGTTTCGCCGGCGAAGTGTCCGGGCTTCTTCTTCGGCTTTTAATGTTCGCGCCATCTCGTATCGGGATGGATCATTGTCCGGAAGCCGCGAAGATTCTTTGGGTGCAACTCCTGTTTTTTCTTTCAGTGCCTTGGCAACTTTTCGCGTCTTCGCGGCGTTGCCCATTCCTTGACCTGCATCGATTTTCTTACCCATAGCATCTGCACATTTCTGCAGATCATATCGACGACCACGACCGTCACCATCGTAACACCCGTCAAGCTTTCCGCTGCTAAACCATTGGCTGACTGCACCCTTCGAAACGTTGAATGCATCTGCCAATTGAGTAGCAGTTAGTAAACTCATTATACCCTCTTTTGTTTAGTTTAGTTTAGGCTTCCCAACTTGTTTAGGTAAACGAAACACATGCGCTAAGACGCCCCGTATACGTACAGACCCGCAGGAAGGACCCGCTGTTTTTCTCACAATTTTCAGTGACTGGTTGCAGCGGCAGGACTTGAACCTGCGACCTCGTGGTTATGAGCCACGCGAGCTACCAACTGCTCCACCCAGACATAGTGGTTGAACGCGAGATCAACTTACTCGGCTTCGCTGATGAAAAAGCCATGCGGGGGATAAACCTATACCGCAGCCGTCCGGCTCACCGCGCTCATGAGGTGTGATGCAAAGCACCTTGGACCCAGACAAACTGAATATCCAATCATCACACCTCAAAAGAGCAGATGTTAGTTAGAGTTAAGGACCGCATTACTGCGATCCTCTGTTGTTAATTTGGTTAAAGGTTTTAAGCCGTATGCCCTGCCTGCCAAAGATACTGGCGACCCTCAACACTGAACAAATTAGTGATAAACGCTGCCACACCATTCCCAGTCTGGGAACTTCGGTCAACGTATTCGGTGTCGGATGTGTCGGAATGGTGGTCTGCAATACTGTGATCCATCGGGAACACTTCATTGAACAGGTCGCCCACGAATGCGAACAGCACTGTGGGGATATTAACAATGAAGGCGGTGACCGCCTCTATACTGGCGAGTGCCGCGCCGATCATGGTGAATAGGAAGCTTGAATATCGAATCAATCGCATTGGACTTCTCCTTATCAGTTTCAGTAATTTTGATGATGGAATCAAAATACGCCCAGACGATCATCTCGTTGGGCGTATTTAGTGATTATGCATATAGAACTACATTCGGTTTAACTAAGCGTCAACCCCCCTCGTGAACCGCCTGATAGCGACCAGCAACGATTTCACCGTTTTTGTGTCGAACTTGCTCATATCCACTGTCGTTCATATCCTGCACTCCGAACGTTGCAGACTGGGTGCGTTGCTGGCGAACTGGTCCAGCCATGCGCTCCAAACATTCCCCTAATGCGGTACACAACTTCTCCTGGTTATTGCCACCCGCCCAACCATGCACATACAGCACATGCGAGATTGACTTTTCTTCCAGACAAACCATATCCACCAGCACCTGTGCTCTGATCACGATCCGCTCACCGCGCTTAGACGGACGTACCCGACGAATA
>Ga0164313_10006638_pt1 | contig 10193 bp, 9 predicted proteins | sample GuaBasSedimGuay4_FD_113735 | JGI IMG/M metagenome (GOLD analysis project Ga0164313, IMG submission 113735) | Subseafloor sediment microbial communities from Guaymas Basin, Gulf of California, Mexico - Guay4, Core 4569-4, 0-3 cm | ecosystem: Environmental > Aquatic > Marine > Hydrothermal vents >...
AGGGTTTGAAGATGGAAGCCAGGGAGAAATAAGCTATTGTTTTTCATGCGATATTATCGCATTTTAGGCATCAAAACAGGGCCGGGATTTTCATGCTAAAAGGGCTTAACTTAGTGCCATTCGTATCTGACCCCGATGCCTCTGTTTTCGCTTGATGGTAAACCGATTTTGGCTGAGAAAAATTAAGCTCAAATCTAAACTGACAGGCATCAATTAAAAACGGGTAACTGTCATATCAGATCTGAGCTACTGCAGCTTAGCAGTGACTAATATTTGATATTTCCAATTCTATGCGACTCTCTTCCGTTTTTTACCAAACCTAAATCCTATAATACCCAGAATACCAAGTCCGAGTAATACCACGGTTGAAGGTTCCGGAACTGTATTTCCTCCCCCGTTTTCTCCCCCCGGTGAGAAGGCAGTAATCAAGCGAGTCCAATCGCCAGGGCTACCAGCGCTCCAACTGATATCTGCACTATTACCGTTGAAGACAGTCGTATCCCCGCCTTCAAGCCCCCTTAAACCGAAATCGTTATAGTCAAGTCCTGGAAGTCCCAAGAAGTCGCTATCAAAAAGCTCTTGAGTTCCTGTTATGAAAGCGAATATTTGGGAGTCCAATTCGATTGTCCCATTCACCCTACGGTCACTTCCGTTTCCAGGATCCCATTGTAAATAGTGACTCGAAACCACAGTCCCCATCTTAATTATAAAGCCATTACCGTCGGCTTCGACAAAAGATGCTGTTTCGTCAAAAACGCGGTCCACATGAAGATCTTGAGTTAATGTAAAGTTTTGAATTTCGTCCCAGGCCAATAAGATTCCATCATTGGGGTTAGATGTAACGGGGTTTGGTGGAGTGGTCGTAATTTGACATGCATTGGCTCCAGTACAGGTTGGAAATCCAATAAGCGTTGCGTTTGCAGGTAACAGCCAGAAAGAACAAACCCAGCCACAAAAAAAATGCAATATTGCTTTTTTCATGAGTTTATCTCCAAATTTAACTAACGTTGCTTGCTTGGTGGTATTTAAACGCTGATTGTGAGGCAATAATTATGCCTATATCATAAATTATTGATTTTAAGGGATTTTATTTTTCTTCTTCAAGGAATTTGACCTCAAGTGTAAAAATAGCTGACAGGAGTTTGACCTCAAGTGTAAAAATAACTGACAGGAGTTTTGCTGAAGCATTGAAGCAAGGAGAGAAGAGCAAGCAGAGGGTCTAAATTCAATGCCTCTCTGCCTATCTATTAACCAGACGTCCGAGTCGAAAGTGCCAGGTGCGGCAGCTACGGCTATAACGCCCTGGCAGCACCGCCAAAAAGGAAACGGTTTGTCATATTGGTACAGCGCCCTATTTGAACGAAACCAGGCCCCGCAAGCCGTAAAATGAGCTTGCTTTGTGGGATAGAAGCCGAGCAGGCGGGTGTCCTTTATCCGCCTACTATGGGACTTACACCAACCCGACTATCCACACCCTCCACAGGGGCTACCGCAGTGGGACTTCAACAGCGGTTTCATGTGTTCGTTGGCGAGCCATCAAACTTTACCCCGGCCTACTCCTGCATCACATCTGACTGGCTGAGGATGTCGGCGTCTACCACGTCGTAGTTCTGGCTCATGCTGCACTCCTCCTCGAAACGGATGGTCAGCGTGCCAGTTACTGCTTGCTGGCACGCCCACTACCCATACTCAATCAAGGATTTCTGCGGCTTTTGGTCCGGTGGTTGTTTGGTCGTTATCGGCTACGGCTTAGATTCAGTTTAACAATCAGAACCCCAGAGCCTGTCGGGGGTGTGATCAGCCCGCTGCGGTACAGAATTTCCCTGACTCCCAGGGCGATCCTGCGACCGCCTGCAGCTACTGTCAACCAGTTAGCGTGATCGCGATGCGGTTGGTGGAGGTTAAGTTCTGAGCGTGCTCCCTGGGGCGAAATGTGGGCGTCGGGTTTTTCCAATCCACTTAACCAAATGCGGCAGGGGAAAGCCTCACATTCTCCTGCCGCCGTGGAAATGCCATGAAATTGAGATGCCTCCCAATATAAAACCAGCTCTGAAAATATTCCTGTATTGTTTGGTGACTGACTGAAAAAATAACGCTATCTGATGTTCCTGAGGGGGAAGCAGCAATGGGCAAAAGTAACCAGATCACGGTCGTCGGTGCCGGCTTTATGGGCGGCGTTATTGCCCCTGTTTATGCGCAGCATGGCTACGAAGTTGTGCTCCACGATGCGGACCCGGAGGTGCTCGCCAGTTTTGCCGCGCGCGCCAGGCCAATTGTTGCGAGCCTTATACCGGCCGGTCCGCAAGCTGACGCTGCGATCACTAAACTGATCGACTCCATACGTCTTGAACAGGACCTTGCTACCGCCGTGGCTGGGTCTTTCCTGGTGCATGAAGTGATTCCCGAGCAGTTGCCGCTGAAGCAGGCACTGTTCGAACAGCTGGACGGCCTTTGTCCCGCTGATGTGGTGCTGGGTACCAATACCTCGTCTTTCCGACTCACTGATATTTGCAGTGGTGTGCAACACCGTGAGCGGGTTGTTGGTATTCACTACATCACCCCTGCGCACATCGTTAAAGCGGTAGAAGTGATTGTTACCGACTTTACTCCGCCAGAGCTTGTCGAGTGGACCCGGCAGTTTTTAGCGTCGATCGACCACGTTGCCATTGTTTGTAAAGAGAGCCCCGGTTTTCTGGTCAACCGGCTGCAGGCAGCGATGGTGGCAGAAGCCCACCGCGTGGTGGATGAAGGCCTCGCCAGCCCGCAGGATATCGACAACATGATGCGTCTCAGCCTGGCACCGCGCTGGGCGCTTTGGGGGCTCCTCGCTACGGAAGATCTGGTGGTCAACAAACGCACCGTACACGCCAGCATGCGTTACATGAGTGACATGCCAAATTTCGCCCATTTCGGTGGTACGGCGCTGCTCGATAAAATGATCGATGCCGGGCAGGAAGGGGCAATATCTGGCCAGGGCTGGTACCGCTGGGATGACGGCTACGATGCCATCGTCACCGAGCGCGACCATCAGATGAGTCAGTTGCTGGAGTGGCTAGATCAACGCGACGCGATGGCCACGATTGGAATCAAAGAAGAGGGTGCGTCCTGATGGGGTTAGCTACCTGTTTTCACGGCGTTTGCAGCGGGTGGGTTCTAGTGGTTTGGTTATTGACGGTGGCCGATGCTACAGGAGACTCAATACCTCTGGCCCGGTGTTATCAGGGTCCGCTTTTGAAGGTCAGCTTTAAGGCGCGGCACCAAGTTTGAGCGGCAGCGTTTCGTCACGAACCCATTCAGACATTGAGCCGTCGTACACGGCGATCTCGCGCTGACCGCATAGCTCGAGCGCAAGGCTGACCATCGTCGCCGATACACCGCCGCCGCAATAGGGAATTACCTGGTCAGCATTGAGGGCGCCGCTGGCTGCTAGCAGTGGCTTTAACTGATCGGGTGGCAGAAATTCGCCGCTGTCTTGGTCGATCAGGCTGTTATAGAAAACGTTATGGGTGCCGGGCAGGTGACCGGGGCGGCCGTGTGTGTTGACCTCACCAGAATAGACCTGCGGTGACAGGGCGTTGATGCCCACCGGTTCACCGGATTCGATCATTGCCAGCATTGCTTCTTTATCAGCCCACATTGCTGGTTGTGGCGAGGCGCCGAGCACCCCTGGCGGATGCGCCGGCGTTACGTCATCTACCGGTCGGTTTTCCCGGTTCCATTTTTCCCAGCCGCCATCGAGCACGGCGACCTTGTCGAAACCGATGGAGCGCAACATCCACCAGACTCGGGTTGACCACATCGGCAGGCCGCTGTTGTAGAGCACCACGGTGCTGCTGTCATCAATGCCCTTGGTAGCCATGGTCGCTGCGAAGGTCTCTGCCGGGGGCATCATGTACGGAATTGCATTGTCGGGGTCGGAAAGCTCGGCCATGACATCAATGAAGCTGGCCGCTGGAATATGTGCGGCTTGCCATTCGGTGAGACCGCTTTCTGGTAGGTAGCCAAAGCCATCTGGGTTGGGTTTGAGGGTGATGGTGGTGTCAAAAATACGTAAGTCGTTATCGCCGAGGTGGTCGGCTAACCAGGCAGTGGTGACAAGCGGTCCGGTAAGTTGCATTTGATTTCTCCACAGGATGAGCGACTTTGGATAGGTTTATTCTACGGCGAAATTTCGTTTGGCTCCGTTCTGGAATTTGCGCGCGCTAACTGGGGTGTGGCCGGGCTAGTTTGGACGTGCCGGGGTGTTCTTAATTGATCGACTCTTAGCGGCAGATAGACGTCATCCCTGTCCGGAACTTGGCCTGGATCAATTGTTTGACCATTTGTGACCACGGGCCGGGCCGGTTGTGAGATGTTTAGCCTATTGCGCTGATCGCACGATCAGTCGTTTTCCGCAGATGAGGAGGAAACCATGGACCAGCACTACGAACCTGAATTGTTAACCCCGGCCGATCTTGACGACATGTTAATCGATCTGCCCGAGGAGGGCCGCTTTGAGGTCGGCAGACGAATGTTTGAAGACCCGGCTGTGTTTGACCTGGAAATGCGCCATATTTTTGAGTCCACCTGGATCTACGTTTGTCATGAGAGCCAGGTGCCCGATCCCCACGATTATTTCGCCGGTCGCATTGGGCTGAATAAGGTGCTGATTACCCGCAATGGTGAAGGCGAGCTTAAGGGTTTTTTGAATAGCTGTACCCACCGTGGTTTGCAGTTAACCACGGCTAAAAAGGGTAATAAGAAAAACTTTATGTGTCCCTTCCACGGTTGGGTTTTTAACAGTGACGGTGTTTGCGCGGTGGATAGTCACGCCGACGGAGCCTATAGCGACTCTTTTGACCAGCAGGGTCACAACCTGGTGTCGGTCGCCAAACTGGAGAGTTATCGGGGGTTTGTCTTCGCCAGCCTGAGCGCGGATGTGCCTACCCTGACGGAGTTTTTGGGTGGCGCGGCGATTGCGCTTGATATGTTTGCTGATCAGTCGGAAGAGGGGCTGGAGGTGCTCAAGGGCGAGATTCGCTACTCCTCTCGGGCGAACTGGAAAACCCAGCTGGAGAATATCGACGGTTACCATTTTTTCCCCACGCACATGAGCTATATCGGCCTGATCCAGAAGCGCATGGAAGAGGATAATCCGACCGTACAGACGATTGATGCAACGGCAATGGCCAGCATGCCCGGCGGGGCCTATGAGTTTGAGAACGGCCACTGCATGAACTGGACGTTTATGCCCAATGGCGATGAGCGGCCCCTGGGGTTTCAGCGTGAGCAGATTGAAAAGCAATTTGGCGCGGAGAAAAGTCGCTGGATGATTGACCATGTGCGTAATGCGATTATTTATCCCAGCGTGTTGTTTATGGATCAGTCGTCGAGCACGATTCGTCTGGTTCACCCGGTTAGCGCCACTGAATCATTGATAGAAATTTATTGCCTTGCGCCTAAAGGCGAGCCTGCCGAGGCGCGCGAACGGCGCATCCGTCAGTACGAGGATTTCCTTGGCCCGGCAGGGCTGGCCACCACCGATGACCAGAGTCTGTTCGAGGCCTGTCAACGGGGCGTGATGAGTAGCCAGATTCCGATGATGCATGGTTATGGCCGAGGGGTTGAGCGTATTAAGCCGGGCACGGACAGCGCCGGCAAAGCGGTGGGTATTGATGCGATGACCCACAGCGATATCAACGACGAGGCGATGATTCATGGCTCTTACCGGGTCTGGAAAGAGATGATGGCAAAAGGGCTTGCCAGCTAATTGGCTCAGTTGTTTAACCAGGTTGATTAACGGGTGATCGGGTAGTTACTCGATCACCCGTTAAGGCGTATTTAATCGGTTGGCCGTTCGAGTTTCTCTAGCCCCTGGGCGAATCACTTCCCGGCATATACCCGCTAATTTGTAGGTGTCTGTCGCTGGTTACGGTTACCTGCAGGCTATGTAGTTCTGCGGTATCGAGCTGTTGCTCAACTTCGGCCGGGGTGAATGCGGCAAGCAAGGAATGGTAAAAGTCGTTTCGCAGGAGTGATGGTTCACTGCCGGAATAAGTGTCGACCAGGATTTGGGCTTGCACGGTCGAATTGGGGCGACGCAGGTCGGTGATGTAGATAACTGCGCCGGGCGCCGCGGCCTGTTTTAGTGTTTGCCAGAGCAGCAAGGGGTCGTGCAGATGGTGGAGCAGGGAGTTGCTGACCACTGCCTGATATGTTGGCAGGGGCAGCGAATTTGCCGGTAACTGTAGATCAAACAGCGAGACCTGATTGCTGAGTCCAGCTGCTGCAATCGCGGTGTTGCCTTCGACAAGCATGGCTGGTGATCCGTCGATACCGTGAAACCGAGCATGTGGCCAGGCTTTGGCAAAGCGTATGAGCAGATCCGCCGGGCCGCAACCCAGGTCGAGCACAGTCCCCGTTAACGTCAACCCGGGAAAGGTCTCTCCAAGATGGTCGGCGATCCGCTGGTGTGGCAGGGCAAAATCGGCCTGAGCGTAGGCGACGGCCTGCGCCGGATCGAGCATCAGTTCTGGTTCAGGAATGCGCTGCATGGCGAGGGTGACGGGTCAGAAAGGTTTGACTATTGTGGCGACCACGATGGCGATCAGCATCAGCGTGGGCAGTTCGTTAAACACGCGGTAGAACTTGCTGCTGTGGTGGTTTTGGTCGTTACGAAATTGCTTCAGGAAAATCCAGCAGTAGTAGTGGTAGACAAACAGCAAAATCACCAAGGTCAGCTTCAGGTGCAACCAGCCCATGGATTTGTAGGTTACCCAAGCGTAGTCAAACAGCATGACCAGACCAAGTACCAGCGCCACGACCGCGGCTGGCGTCATGATGCCGAAAAACAGACGGCGTTCCATGATTTTGAAGCGGTCGATGCTGATGGGGTCGATGGTGGTGGCGTGGTAAACGAATAGCCGGGGTAGATAGAAAAGCCCAGCAAACCAGGCGATGACGGCGATCAGGTGGAAGGCTTTAATCCAGAGCATTACTTATTTCCAGGAGTGGTTTAGGCCAGATTACTCAATGTTCTGCACCTGCTCGCGCATCTGTTCAATGAGCACTTTGAGGTCAACAGTGAGGCCGGTCATGGCGCCATCAATGGACTTTGACGCGGTGGTATTGGCTTCGCGGTTGAGTTCCTGCATTAAAAAATCGAGCCGGCGGCCGATGGGTTCGTCGCGTTGCAGGGTGTCGCGAACTTCTCCCAGGTGAATGCGCAGGCGATCCAGCTCTTCTTCGACATCAGCTTTCTGGGCGGTGATTACCAGTTCCTGTTCGAGGCGTTCGGGGTCGACGGTGGTAGCCATGTCGGCAATTCGGCTGCGCAGTTTTTCGCCGCGCTTAGCGAGTATCTCCGGCACGCGCGCAGCTATCTGGTCAACGATGTCGTCGATAGTGGTGAGGCGTGTAGTGATGACCTCTCCAAGTTGCTCACCTTCGCGGTTACGGGTTTCACACAGCTGTTGCAGGGTTGTTTTTAGCGCGCTGGCTGCGGTCTTGATGAGTTGCTGGCTATCGGGCTGGATCGGCGGGTTGACGGCATCTGGCCAGGCGAGGACGTCGAGGCTGGTAGCGCCACGGTGGTTTGCGGGCATGCGCGGTTCAATCTGCGCCATTGCCACCAGCAGGCCGTCGATCAGATCATGGTTAAGTTGTAGTTCGTGAGTGTGGTCTAGTGGCGGCTGGTATTTTAAGGTGCAGTCGACCTTGCCCCGCTTTAATGATTGCTGCAGTAGTTTGCGCACGGTGGGTTCGAGCTGGCGCAGCGGTTCCGGCAGCCGCAGGTTGAGTTCGAGGTAGCGATGGTTGACGGAGCGAAGTTCCCAGATAAAGGTACCGGCATCGCCGCTGGTTTCGTCACGGGCAAAGGCGGTCATGCTGTGGGGCATAAATAACTCCAAAGGGGGTGGGCGTTGCGGGAATGGCGTGGGTAAAGCCCTATTGTCGCCACTGTGAGTGAAATCAGCTACTCCAATTATTAAAACAGCTGCTCTTTTGTTAGCCGATCGCCAATATAATATCCGCCCCCTGACCCCTGGTGGTCCAGATGAATTAGCCGATGCCCGCCGTTTTCTGGTGTCGGATTGACTTAAACAGATACTCAGCAAATAAAGGAATAACTATGCGACCGAGTGGCCGACCTCCTGAACAGATGCGCGAAGTGAAGATTACTCGCAACTACGTAAAACACGCCGAGGGCTCGGTGATGATTGAGTTTGGCGACACCCGCGTGCTTTGTAACGCCAGTGTTGAGGAGCGAGTGCCTGGTTTTAAACGCGGCAGCGGTGAGGGCTGGGTGACTGCCGAGTATTCCATGTTGCCAAGAGCGACTCACACCCGCGGCAATCGCGAGGCCGTGCGTGGTAAGCAGAGTGGTCGTACTCAGGAAATTCAACGGCTTATCGGCCGCTCGTTGCGCGCGGTGGTTGATTTGACTGCGTTGGGTGAGCGTTCGGTATTAATCGACTGTGATGTCATTCAGGCCGATGGTGGAACCCGGACCGCCGCCATAACCGGTGCTTACGTGGCGCTGCAAGATGCGGTGCAGTATCTACTGAAGAAAAAGAAACTCAAGGTGTCGCCGATTCACGGTGCGGTGGCGGCAATTTCTGCCGGTATTGTTGACGGCGTGCCGGTGCTCGACCTCGATTATATTGAGGACTCAAGTGCCGAGACAGACATGAACTTTGTCATCAATGATGCCGGGGCTTTCGTAGAAGTGCAGGGCACGGCAGAGGGCCATGCGTTTCGGCTTGAAGAGATGATGAGTATGGTTAACCTGGCCCAGTCTGGCGTAAGCCAGTTAATTGAGTTGCAGCGCCAGGCGCTGTCTGAAACGAGCTAGTTGTCGGGTTAGTGGCGCAAGTGCCGAACTTGAAAAAAATAGTGTTAGCGAGCCGTAATCCCGGCAAGTTGGCAGATTTTTCCATTCTGCTGGCGTCATTACAGATTGAGCTGGCGAGTGTGGCTGACTTTACTGACGAAGAGGTGGCGGAGACCGGCGGCACCTTTATCGAGAATGCATTGTTAAAGGCCCGGCACGCCAGCGGTGTGTCGGGTCTGCCGGCGCTGGCGGATGATTCGGGCCTGGTTGTGGATGCGCTGGGTGGCGCGCCAGGTATTTACTCCGCTCGCTATGCGGGTGATGGGGTTGATGACAGCGACAACAATCAAAAACTACTGGCCGAAATGGCGGGATTTGATGGTGACCGAAGAGCGGCCCATTTCCACTGTAGTTTGGTGCTGCTGATGTCTGCGGACGACCCGGCCCCACTTATTGGCGAAGGCCGCTGGGGAGGTATGATTGCCCATCAGGCAAGTGGCGTAGCCGGGTTTGGTTATGACCCCCTGTTTGTTCCCGTCGGCGAAACGCGAGCGGTGGCGGAGTTTTCTGCCGTCGAGAAAAATCGACGTAGCCACCGGGGGCTGGCCTGGCAGCGGTTGAGGCCATTATTGAACGGGTAAGTCAGGATGGGTCGCGACTGAGGCAAAAGTGCGGGCAGGCATTTAGTAAGGACTAATGCTGCAATATGATTTCGAGCACAAATTTGCTGCCGATATAGCCCACTACCAGCAGGCTAAAGGCGGCCAGGCAAAGCCGAACAGCGATGCGGCCGCGCCAACCGAGTAGGTAATGACCCGTTAGCAGGATGGCATAAAGCAACCAGGCGAGCAGTGAAAGCACCGTCTTGTGGATGACATGTTGTGCAAAGAGGTCTTCCATATGGAACCAGCCGGTGATCAGACTGGCGGTTAACCCGATGAAACCAATCAGCACGAATCTGAACAGCAGCGTTTCGAGTTGCTGTAATGGGGGCATGCCATTGAGAAAGCGGCCAGGATGTTTGCTGCGGAGTTGGTGGTCGATAAAGGCCATGAACAGCGCCTGCAGGCTGGCAACGGCGAGCAGGCTGTAAGCAATGATTGAAAGCAGGATATGGCTCAGTAATGGTCCGCTTAAGACAATTGGGTGAGCTGAGCCAAAGGGTAATGATGGAAGCAACACACAGAGCGCGGCAACCGGCATCACAATAATGCCGAAACCCTCCAGGTGCGTGTGCCAGGAACTCAACCAGAAAACCGTGACCGTAACCAGGGCGGTAAGCGATAACGTGTTGGCGAAGCGTAGGTCGGCGCCAGCAGGGGATTCAAGGTAACTGTAGATTATGGATGTGTGTAACAGGATCGTTGCAGCGGTTAGCCAT
>Ga0164313_10006640_pt1 | contig 10193 bp, 10 predicted proteins | sample GuaBasSedimGuay4_FD_113735 | JGI IMG/M metagenome (GOLD analysis project Ga0164313, IMG submission 113735) | Subseafloor sediment microbial communities from Guaymas Basin, Gulf of California, Mexico - Guay4, Core 4569-4, 0-3 cm | ecosystem: Environmental > Aquatic > Marine > Hydrothermal vents...
AAAAAAGCCATTTCCATCCTGCTCGTTCTTCTCCTGGTGGTGGGAGGAGGCGTCTGGTATTTCGTCTCTTTCCGCATGGATTCGATGATTGCAAGTAATATTGAAACCAGGGCTTCAGCATCGCTGGGGACGCAGGTAACGGTTGGCACAGTGAAGACCGATATAAAGGGTGGTTCGCTGACCATTTCCAATATCACGATTGCCAACCCACCCGGATTCAAGAACAAGAACGCCTTCAGCCTGAACGATATAGAGGCAGCGATCGATTACTCCAATTACGATATCAAGCGCGTGGTGATCGACAAGCCCGAAATCGTGATCGAGGAACTGGGTGGAGAAACCAATTTTTCCCGGATGCTGGCCGGGATCGAGAAACAGGACTCTGAACCCGAACCTGATCCGGCTGCCGACGGCAAGGAAGAACCCATAATCGTCATCCACCACTTCAGGATGAACGATTCCAGGGCTTCCTTTGAATCGGAGTCGCTGGATAAGTATTCAAATCTCGAGATCGATGCTATTGAACTGAGCAATCTCAAGGGAACTCCCTCCGAATTGTCCGAAATAATCTTCAAAAAAATCATCAATGAAATTACCAGGGAGGCTGCTATAGAGTTGCTCAAGGCAAAGGCCGCGGACAAGATTGACAGCATTTTTGGCAAAGACAAAGATTGAGAATATTCTTCGTAATTCTCTCGTTGAGTACTGCTGCGTCTCTTGTAAACGCCGCGCCACCCGCGCTTGACCAGGCCTGTGTGATGCGTCTGGCGGAAACGGCCGACGATGCTACAACCCTGGCTGAGATTCGTAAACAATGCACGGTAGTCGGTGATTCATCAGTCGAGCCTGAAGGACTGGTGATTCAGCAGGAAGATGAGTCGCAAGACACTGCTGCGGAAGCTGACATCAGCTTGGTAGAACAACGCCTCGCTGCAGAACGTGAAGCCGCAGCCCGTCCATTCAGCATCCTGGCGCACAAACCGAACTACTTCCTGGTGGCTGCCTACAATTGGGAGGGCTGGGAATCGGATATCAAGAATAATGATATTGAAAGCCAGTTCCAGCTCAGCCTGAAAGTGCCGCTTGCGGTTGGGCTTTTCGGCGACCGGATGGACCTTTACGGCGCCTACACCAATCGCTCGTTCTGGCAGATGTACAACTCGGAAAATTCCGAGCCCTTCCGGGAAACCAACCACGAACCCGAGTTGTGGGTGCAGTTTCGCAACGACTGGAAGATATGGAGCCTGACCAACTCGGTCAATACCTTCGGCTGGATTCACCAGTCTAACGGCCGGTCCGGAGATTTTTCCCGGAGTTGGAACCGTTTATATGCGAACTTCCTGTTTGAACGGGGCAACTGGGCATTCGTCGTCAAGCCCTGGGTCTGGGTATCAAGGGACAAGGCAACAAGTGACAGCCCGGACATAGATGAATACTTCGGCCATGGCGAGTTACGCCTGGTTTATGGCCGCAACGGCCACGTGCTCAGCGCAATGACGCGCAACCAACTGGAAAGCGGGTTCGACCGCGGCGCGGTCGAACTCAGCTGGAGCTTCCCGGTGTTTAATTACCCCTACCTGAAGGGCTATGTGCAGTACTTTTACGGCTATGGCGAAAGCCTGATCGACTACAACAACAAGGTAAACCGCCTGGGCATCGGCATTTCGATCACCGACTGGCTGGACTAAGCAAGCCGGTCGCCCAGCGTTATGGTCTGCCCCTCGCCTTTCTGCAAAATCGCATTTTGCGCAAAAGCCGGCGACCGTTCAGTGCCGGGCATGGGATTGATCTCCCCCAGGGTCCTGAAGGGCTGGTGGTCCGGGTTCTTGATGCCGGTAGCCTGGTCGATGGTTGGAATCACACAGCGTTCGCATGGGTGACAAAATCCCAGGCGGTAGTTTTCTGAACTCAGCTCGGCAATCTCGTGCTCGGCAAATGGCGCCAGTCCACGCACAACAATATTCGGGCGGAAGCGGTTCATTGGCACGGGGCTGTGGCCGCGTTTTTCCAGTTCCTGGTTCAGAACATCGAGCGAGGACTCGTTGGCCACCAGAAACGGTGCGGCATCGGCGAAGTGAGTGGAGGTCTTCTCCCCCAGGTTTTCGGGCTGGCCTTGCGGGCGAACGAAACCGGGCGCCATGCGGACCAGCCGTAGCCTGCTGCTGCTTTCCAGGGCCTGTGTAAGCCAGCAGGAAATATCCTCCCCCTGGTCCACGGTTTCACACTCATCACCCCATACTTTTGTATCAATGCGCTCGCCACCCGCTGCCATGAACGGGACGGTGACGTAGCCGCGGCCATCCATCGAAAGCACAATTCCATCCTCATCCAGGCTGGTATGGACCAAGGCCAGGCGGGACATGTCCCGCTGGGTGACGAAGCGGCTATTGGCCCGCACGACCATGAACCGGCGATCGTTCGCCAGTCCATGGGGTGTCAATTCGGCGCTTTCCAGTTCGATCCCCTGCATGGATTTGACCGGGTAGATGGTCAGGCCGCTAATTTCAGCTATTTGCATTATCTTCCTGTCCCTTCAGCGGTCATGAAGACACAATTTTCCAGATGCGGGTCGTTGTGAGGGTACTCCGCCAAATTGAAACCAAGATTTCTGTAACAGTTGTAGGCTGGTTTGTTCGCGGTCATTACGTAAAGCGAGAACTCTTCGGCGTCGAGTCGTTTAGAACCGTGTTTCATCAGTGCGGCTACAAACTTCTCACCCTGTCCCTGGCCACGAAAATCAGGGTTGATCACTAGTCGGGCCAGGTGGCAGCGCCCGAGTTTCGGATAGAACTGGCCAAAACCGAGCAGGCGCCCATCTTCTCCCAGCGCGATCCTGGAGCTTATCCGGTCCCAGTAGATGTCCTCGAAAAAAGTCTCCTCCCGCAAGGGATACCGCATATAGGGGCTGCCCCAGCGGATGACGCTTTCCTTGTCGGGAAACCATTTCATGATTTCATGGACGTGCTCGATTTGCGCGGCTGCTGTTTTCATGTACGATTTCATTATCCCAGATTGGCGCCGGAACGGTTCTCCAAAAAATGACCATGCGCAGTTTTCTGATCATACTGCTTTTAATCGTGCTCCCGTCGATGTTGCACGCGCAGACTGTGGCCAGAGAGCCGGAGCCAGCCCGCCAGGTTCACTGGGCAATGGGCGCGTTTTTCGGCACAGGCTGGTACCAGGTTGATGATAACCGGTCGGTGTTCATTTTTCGCATCCCCCCGCGCCAGACCATTCGCAAGTCCGGTTTTGACCAGGATGGAAAACGGGAACTGGGCATTGAAATCCATTACCCCCTGTCGTTTGGCCTGCACAACATGGATGATATTCCTGATTTCATCGACTTTGATAATTACGGCACGGTCACTTTCACGCCGGGGGTGCAGCTTGAAATACCTGTCAATAGAAAATGGTATCTCCGGCCTTATGCGCACATTGGCGCCGGATACGAAAGAGAGACAAATAAGTGGGCAGGAATCTGGTATGGCGGAATCAAAAGCCGTTATTTTCTGGGTGACAGCGGCCGGCTCAGGTGGTCGCTGCTCAATGCCGTTTACTACGCGGGTTACAAGCCGGAATTTGAAGAGCGGGGCCGTTATGGCTCTTTCATGACCGGGCTGGAATTCAACCAGCCATTGGGAAGCCTGGAAATCGGTGATGATCAGCTCTGGCTGAATTGGCACGTGACTTACAATTACCTGTTCGACAGGCTGAATTTTCACATCGAAGAGGACCTGGTTGAGTCGATCAGGGACCAGTGGGAGATTGGCCTGGCGCTGAGCAAAGGCAACAAACCGATGAAAATCTGGTTTATGAACTTTGAGCACATCGGCCTTTCCTTCAAATGGAGTTCCAACGGTCATTACAACGCCATTTCCCTCAACCTGCGATCACCTTTTACTTATTGATATGCGTACACTCCTGACACTTGCCGTTTGCTCAATGATGCTGGTGTTCGATGCGGCCGCAGAATGCCCGGAGGCTGTTGACGGATCAGCGGTCATTGAATCCGGCTTTATCCGGGTGGTGACGCTGAATGTCGCCCACGGGCGTAAAGACGGCAGGAACCAGATGTTGTTAAAGGAGGAGACCATCAGGAATAACCTGCTTGAACTGGCCCAGGTGCTGGACCGGGCCGAGGCCGATGTGATCGCCTTGCAGGAAGCTGACGCAGAGTCCAGTTGGAGCGGGAAATTCAACCACGTGGACTTCCTGGCCCAAAACTCTGACTATGGTTGTTCTCATCACGGCATCCACGCCAGCAACCGGATGTATGATTTCGGCACCGCGTTGCTTTCAGGACACCCGTTCCAGGGCAGTTTCGTGCACAGCTTCCAACCCACCAGGCCAACCACGACCAAGGGTTTTTCGGTTGCTGCACTCAACTGGAACCCCGGCGGCCTATTGCCAGAACCTAAACTCGTGAAATTCGTTTCGGTTCATCTCGATTTTTCCCGGCGCTCGGTGCGCCGCTCGCAGATCGATGAAATGGTTGCTGTGCTCGCCCGGATCGATGGGCCAATGGTGTTGATGGGTGATTTCAACACGGATTGGCAGACCGGGGATTCCTCCTTGAAATACCTGGCGGAACAAATGGATTTATCGGTTTTCGAGCCCCATGCGGACGGATTGTCTACCTACGGTGACAAGGGTGCGCGCCTGGACTGGATTCTCATCTCGGCAGAACTCGAGTTCAGTATGTACGCGGTGTTTCCTGACGTAGTGTCGGATCATTACGCTGTGGCTGCTGAAATTGTACTTAGACAGTGATATATCAATGAAATCTTTCACTCTGCTACAAAGAACTATCCTGCTTTCAGCGACATTGTTGCTGCTGGCTTCCTGTGCGACGACGTTGCAGAAAACCTGCCCCACAGGGACACAGAACCTGCCTGATTGTCCGCCACTGAGCGCCATCGACGATCCGGAGATCAATGAGTTATATGAATCCAGAACCTGGCTGCCAGCAAAGGAAATCAAGGAAGACCTGATCGAGCTGGGCAAACAGGCCGATATCCCCGTGCAGCATGCCCGAACCAAGTTCCTGGGCCCCACCGACTCTGCGGCAATCGATTCGCTTGCGGTCAAGCTGTGGATGGTCGAGAACGCTCAACATACGATCGATTTCACCTATTACATTTTCAAAACTGACCTGATTGGCTACGCAATGCTCGGCGCCATGTGCAACGCGGTTCAGCGTGGTGTGGATATACGTGTAACCATTGATTCGCTGGGCTCCATCAGCGGCGGCTCTCACTCCGCCTTGAGGGCGCTGGAAACCTGTGCCGACGATGCCGGCTTTATGCGTAATAGCGCCGGGCAATTGACGACCAGGAAGGCCAGGGTGCAGGTAGTGATCTTCAATGCTCTGTCCAAGCCCAGCAACCCCAACCGCCGCTCCCACGACAAGTTACTGGTCATGGACGGCAGTTTCGAAGGCCGATCGGCGGTGATCACCGGCGGGCGCAATATTTCCGAAGACTATTACGGTATCCAGGGCGACGGCACGCCGGATCCGGACCCGTTCCGTGACGCTGAAATCCTGATCCGCTCCGCAGATACCGCGGTAGAGGAGGACACCACGGTGGGTGAATTGAGCGAAACCTATTCATCTCTGCTGTTTCTGCTGCATCTGAACAAGCGGATCACTCCCGTACGCAGCGATAGCAATAACGCCGCGTACCGGAAGCTGCGCAACAGATCGCGAGACGCGCTGGAGAAACTTAAGGGTTACGATTACTTCCGGCCGCACCTGGAAGAGATGGACGAATACATGAATACCGGCTTCCATGATTCCCAGGTCCGGTTTGCGCATGAGCTGGGTAACCTGATCGACAAAAATGTGGTCACGAATGTGGAGCGAAACCAGGAACGTAACCCAAACTCGATCATGACCTTGCTAGCCCAGATCGCCAATGAATCACCGGATGCGAAGTCAGTCAGGATCGTTTCACCCTACTTGTTCCTCGCCGAGTACAAGAACAGTAATGGCGAAATCGTGGAGGACGAGGCAGAGAATTTCCGCCGGTGGCTGGAGGCGCACCCGGACGCGACGCTTGAGATCATCACCAATTCGGTATTGACCTCGGATAATTTTCCCGCACAGTCGGTGATTGACATGGAGACCGCGCCGCGCTTGTATCTTCCGCCCGAAATGAGGAAGCAGTGGCAGAATCTGAAGGGCAAGGATGAAATGACTTCAGAACTGGTTAACAGCGAAAAATGGCATGAACTGGTCAGCAATCCACAGTTGAAAGTCTATGAAACGGGCCGCCTCGACTCCGTCAAGCTGGGTCATGGCGAGCGTAATTATGGCAAGTTGCATGCCAAGTTTTTTATCGCGGAAGATATCGGTTTCATCGGAACCACTAATTTCGACTACCGCTCACGTCTCTACAACAACGAAATGGGGTTTTTCTTCCTCGACCCGGGCCTGGCGGCTGACGTGCATGCCAGTTTTGATGATTTGGTGTCGATTTCCTACCTGTGGGGCTCGCCCGAGTGGTTCCAGTTGCGCAAGGAAGTGATGGCGATAAAAGGAACCAAGGGCAAGACCACGAAACGCCAGCGTAACTGGTACAAATTTTTCAAAAATACCGGGATTATCTGGTTACTGTAGGAGCGGGCCATGCCCGCGATGTTTTATTCATTTGACAACCTTTAAAACATCGCGGGCATGGCCCGCTCCTACATTCTATATTAGGTCTTTGCCGATCCGGATGACTTCATCCACCATCAGGTCGAAGTCCTCGAAACGGCTTCGGTGGTTGGAAATCGCCACCCGCAGGCAATAATTGCCCTTCAGCGTGGTGTACGATGGCGCCGCCACCCCACCTTCCTGCAGTTTCACCAGCAGCTTCCTGTTCAGCGTGTTCAGTGCTTCGGTATCCAGCCCCCCGGGGTTGTAACGAAAACAGACGATGTCCAGTCCGATTGGGCCGGTTAGTTCCAGTTCCGGAGTGGCTTCGACCAGGGCACCCAGGTAATGCGCCTGTTCCACGTTGCGCGCGATCATGCGCCCAAAGCGCTCCAGTCCGTGTTCCTTGATCGACATCCAGACCTTGAGCGCCCGGAATTGGCGTGTCAGTTGCAAGCCATAATCACTCGGCCAGTAATGCCCCGAAGCCATCCCGCCGCCATCGTCCTCACGTTGCAGGTATTCCGGAACCAGGGCGAAAGAGTCGCGGTGGGCGGGCGCGTTGCGGATCACCACGCAGCCGGCTTCGAACGGAATATGCATCCACTTGTGCAGGTCCAGCGCGATCGAATCTGCGCGTTCCATTCCGGCAAGCTGATCACGCACATTGTCCGCCAGCACGGCCACCGCGCCGATGGCGCCGTCTACATGGAACCACAGGCCTTCCTGTTCGCAAAAATCGGCGATGGCGTTCATGTCGTCGATGGCGCCGGTATTGATCGTCCCGGCGGTGGCAATGACGCAGAAAGGAACCATGCCGGCCTCGCGATCTTTTGTGACCTGCCTTGCCAGCGCTTCCATATCGATGGAGTAGTCGTCCATGACTGGAACCTTGCGCAATCCGTCAGAACCCAGCCCCAGCGTTTCGACCGCTTTCTGGTTGCAGCTATGAATCTCAGTCGATGCGTAAACGGTGAATGGGCCGGGCGCTGCCAGCACGCCCTCACGCCGGACGTCGTAACCACAGTTGGTATTCCTGGCAACGGTGAGTGCGGTGAAATTTGCCATCGAGGCGCCGCTGGTCAAAATTCCGCTGGCGCTTTGGGGATACCCCATCATCTCGTTGATCCAGCCAATCACCTGCGCCTCGACGCGCGGCGCGACGTGATTGATTCCACCGACATTGGGGTTCAGTACGGCAGCAAGAAAATCAGCCATCGCTCCCATCACGGTGCCGCTGCCCATGTACCAGGCCCAGAAGCGCGGATGGTTGGTGTGCAGATTGTAGGGCAGGATATTCGCCTGAAACTCAGCGTAAACTTCAGCCGGGCTCGAAGGCTCCGCAGGCGCTGGCGCTTTCAATCGCTCCGCAACATCCGCCGGAACGGGTTTCCATACGGGGCGCTCTCCGGCCGATTGTATGTAATCCAGGGCATCGTCCACCATGCGATGGGCCAGGTCGCGCATTTCATCCCAGTTCTCTGGGTCCAGGGTTTCGTATTTGTTATTTTTCATAAGATTTGTGGCGTGGAGGATACACCAATCCCGTAGGAGCGGGCCATCCTGTGGGAGCGGGCCATGCCCGCGATCTCTTCCTTAACAGCCTTGAAAAGATCGCGGGCATGGCCCGCTCCTACAAGGGTTATCATATTCATTTTGAACAAAGGAACCTGCTGTGCATCTTGGTATTCCCGCATTACTGGGATTTTATCGCAATCATCGTGAAGATGAATCACTGGTTCTGGCAACGATTATCGCTACTGAAGGGTCCGCCTACCGCAAACCTGGAGCGATGATGTTGATCAGCCAGGATGGGGCATTTGAGGGGATGATCTCGGGTGGCTGCCTGGAAGGTGATCTTTTGCACCATGCAGCGAAGGTTTTCAGCACTGGGGAAACCGCATTCGTGACCTACGACATGCATGCAGGTGAGGATCTTGTCTGGAGTCTGGGCCTGGGTTGTGATGGCGTTATTCACCTGATGCTGCAACGCCTGGACCGGGCCGATGATTTTGGTTTCCTGAAGCAACTGGAAGCATCACACAAGGCTCGCCAGGCAGTGCTTGTGGCTTTGGTCACCCGGGCGGCTAAAGGCCTGCCCTGTGGTACTTTCGCATTGCTTGATCAATCTGATATATCACTAGGAGAGCCACATCTACAGCAAAATCTGCGGGCGGCGGCTGCGCCCTGGCCAACCTGGCGGTTCAGGCAGCGCAGCCCGGATTCTCCAGCGGCCGGGCTAACCGTAATCCAGGTGCATATGCCCGCCCGGACCCGGGTGTTAATTTGTGGAGCGGGTCCCGACGCGGTTCCGCTAGCCCGGGTGCTTTCAGAACTGGATTGGGAGGTGCAGATTGTTGACCATCGCCCGGCCTTTGCTAAAGCGGAACGGTTTCCTCAGGACTGCTCGGTGATCCAGTGCCGTCCGGAACGACTGGCTAAGACGGTAGACCTCAGCGAGGTGGATGCCGTGGTCATCATGAGTCACCACCTGGAAAATGACAGCACCTACCTGGGCCAGGTTGCAGCCGGTGACATTCCCTACGTTGGGGTGCTTGGACCGAGAGCGCGCCGGGATCGTTTGCGCAAAATGGCTGGCTGTGGTGATTTCCAGATTTATGGTCCGGTGGGTCTCGATATCGGCGCTGAACTGCCGTCGGCTATTGCGCTGTCCGTGGTAGCCGAAATTCATGCGGTGCTAAACGATCGGGATGGATTACCCCTGACGCGACGGGCTGATGACGAAGCAAGCTGAATCTGCGAGGTTTGCCGCTATTTTGTTGGCGGCCGGACCCTCATCCCGTCTTGGGCAAGCCAAGCAATTGGTCAGGCTTGATGGCGAGAGCCTGGTCAGGCGGGCTGCACGGCTGGTGCTGAGTACGGATCCGGTCAGCCTTACGGTTGTTACCGGTTTCGCCGATGACGCTGTAAGACACGAGCTAAGCGATCTGCCGGTAGGAATCATTCGAAACGACGATTGGGAGCAGGGGATGGGCGGTTCAATTGCCTGTGGGGTTCAAAATATTACTGAAGAAGTGGATGGTGTCCTGATCACGCTGTGTGACCAGTGGAGGCTTGAAGGGCGCGATCTTTTTAGTTTGCTTTCATGCCGGTTAGCTGATATATCACGCATTACGACGGCTTCATGGAGTAGGGATAAAGCGCGCATATATGGGGCTCCCACGCTATTTCCACGTTATTATATTCGTGAATTAAAAAACCTAAAAGGAAGTAAGGGAGCCAAAGCCTTAATCGGTCGGAATTTGGAAAACGTGCAGTTCGTTGAAATGGAAAACGCTGCTTATGACCTGGACCGGCCGGAAGATCTCGAGCAACTCCTCAAGTGACGCTGGCCGTGCCCCAATAGTTGAAACAGGCGGGCTTCCAGCCGGGAATGTACATCGTTTGCAGATCGCTGGATATGAACCCGGACTCCTCCAGCAGGCGGGAAATCGGACGATTGAGGTTGCAACCGCCCCCCAGTTTGTTCCACAGCGGGTTCATGCGCTGTTGCCACCGTCGAACATTTTCGTCGGGTGCTTCACCGTGTTCGCAA
>Ga0164313_10006641_pt1 | contig 10191 bp, 7 predicted proteins | sample GuaBasSedimGuay4_FD_113735 | JGI IMG/M metagenome (GOLD analysis project Ga0164313, IMG submission 113735) | Subseafloor sediment microbial communities from Guaymas Basin, Gulf of California, Mexico - Guay4, Core 4569-4, 0-3 cm | ecosystem: Environmental > Aquatic > Marine > Hydrothermal vents >...
CCTCTTCCTCGACCCTCTGTGGATCGGCGCCCGCCTCGGGGACGACCTCAGGGACACGGAGAGCCTCGGCATCGAGGCGGTCGAGATTCCACAGAAGGTCGTCGTCGATTTCTCGAGCCCGAACATCGCCAAGCAGATGCACGTCGGGCACCTGCGTTCGACCATCATCGGCGACGCACTCTGCCGGCTGCTGCGCGCCGTCGGCCACGACGTCATCGGCGACAACCACCTCGGCGACTGGGGCACGCAATTCGGCCTGCTCATCGTCGACATGCGCGAATGGGGCGACGAAACGGCCCTCGAGGCCGACGCCATCGTCGAGCTCGAGCGCGTCTATCGCCTCGCGTCGGCGAAGAACAAGGACGACGAGGCCTTCGCCGACGCCGCCCGGGCCGAGCTGAAGAAGCTCCAGGACGGCGACGCTGACAACCGCGCGCTCTGGGAGCGCTTCGTCAACGCGACGCGGGTCGCCCTCGACCGCGTCTACGACAAGCTCGACGTCTCCTTCGACGAATGGCTCGGCGAGAGCGCCTACGACGCGGCGCTTCCGGGGGTCATCGACCTCTTGCTCGAAAAGGGCATCGCCCGCGAGGACGACGGCGCCATCTGCGTCTTCTGGAACGACCGGAAAGAGAGCGTCGTCCCGAAGAGGCTCAAGAAGCAGCGCAACGCCGCCGGGGACCCGACGCCCTTCATCATCCGCAAGAAGGACGGGGCGTACCTCTACTCGACGACCGACGTCGCCACGGTGCTGCACCGGCGCGACCACTTCGAGTGCGACCGGGCGATCTACGTCGTCGACAGCCGCCAGGGCCCGCACTTCGACCAGCTCTTCACCATCATGGCTTTGCTCGGCGTCGAGATGCGCCTCGAGCACGTGGGCTTCGGCGTGGTCCTCGATACGACCGGCAAACCCATCAAGACCCGGGACGGCAAAACCATCACCCTCGAGTCCCTCCTCGACGAAGGCGTCGAGCGCGCCAAGGCCTTCCTCCTCGAAAACGAAGACCGCCTGCGCATCGAACCGGGCAAGCTCGACGAGGTGGCCGCAGCCGTCGGCATCGGCGCGATCAAGTACGCCGACCTTCATCAGAACCGCAATACCGACTACCAGTTCGACTGGGAGAAGATGATCTCCCTCAGCGGGAACTCGGGCCCCTACATCAACTACGCCTACGCCCGGGTGATGAACATCTTCGTGAAGGGCGGGGTCGCCCTCGAAGACGCGACCGGCGCCATCGCCCTCGTCGCCCCAGAGGAGCTCGTCCTCGGACGGCTCCTGCTTCGCTATGGCCAGGTCGTGCACGCCGCCGCCGAGACCTGCCTGCCCCACCTCATCTGCGACCACCTCTACGAGGTCGCCCGGGCCTTCAGCGCCTTCTACGAGGCCTGCCCAGTCCTGAAGAGCGACGGGGCGACCCGCGAGTCGCGCCTGGCCCTCGCCGCCCTCGCGGCCCGGCAATTGAAGGCCGGTCTCGGGCTCCTCGGCATCACCGCCGTCGATCGCATGTAGACCTCTGGCGCCGATCCGCGCTACCCACGGGCCATGCGTGGAAGGCTCGCGGTCACCCGAATCGACAGCTCCCTGCTTCGAGGCAACCGCCTCGGGGACCCGGCCCAGCGCGAGGTGCTCTGCTACCTTCCGCCGGGCTACGACGACTCGGACATTCGTTATCCGACGGTGATGGTGCTGCCGGGCTTCGGCTCGAACCACCGCTCCATCGTCGGCTACGACATCTGGAAGCCGAACCTGCTCCAGCGCTACGAGACGCTCCTCGCCGGCGGGGACGCGGCGCCGGCGATCCTGGTCATGCCCGACGCGATCACGCGCTGGGGCGGAAGCCAGTTCATCGACTCGACGGCGACGGGGCCCTACCAGACCTACCTCGCCGAGGAGATCGTCGCCCACGTCGACGAGGCCTACCGGACGATCCCGAAGCGAGAAGCTCGAGCCGTCGTCGGTCGCTCGTCGGGGGGGTTCGGAGCGCTCCGCCTCGGCATGGACCGGCCGGAGGTCTTTTCGGTCGTCGGCAGCCACGCCGGGGACGCGGCCTTCGAGGTCACCCTCCGGCCGATGCTCCTGAAGGCCGCGATCTCCCTCGACGCCGCCGGGGGCGCGCGGGCCTTCTGCGAACGGATCTCCCAAGGAGGCCCCAAGGGCCGCGACTTCGACGCGCTCTTCTTCATCGCCGCCGCGACCGCCTACGCCCCGGATCCCGACCCCGACGCCGAGGCCCCGTACGCTGTCTTGCCCTTCGACCCGCGGACCGGGGAGCTGCGGCCCGAGGTTTGGGATCGCTTCGTCGCTCAAGACCCGGTGGTTCGGGCAGAAGAGAGCCAAGATGCCCTCCGCCAGCTGGCCCTCGTCTACCTCGATGCGGGGAACGAGGACGAATACGGTGGGCAATTCGCAGCGCGTAAGCTCGACGAGGTGCTCCGGGCGGCCGGGGCCAACGTGCACTTCGAGGAGTTTCCCGGCGGACACCGGGGAACGAGCTACCGTTACGAAGACTCACTGCCACGCTTGATAGACGCCCTCGCTAGCGAGTAAGGGCTCATCTAACGGAGAGCCGGGCGGAATTCCTCGACGGAGCCAGGCCGGGTCGCCTACACTTTGGTTCCCGCGGATCGACGAAATGACGACCAAAACCAACAAGGCGAGCGGCGGCGCCGCCAAAGAAGCTGAACGACTCCTCGAAGAAGGAGACACGGCAGCGATCGCGGCGCACGCAGACAACCTCGTGAGCGGAGGCCGAACGGCGGCCACCCAATCGGCGCGGGTGATTAGCGAGCTCGTCGCCAAGAAGCCAGACACCATCGCCGCCTACGTGGATCGGTTCGTGACCGGGCTGCGCTCCGAGAACAAGCGGGTCGTCCAGGCCAGCGCCGAGGCGCTGCCCGCCGTGGCCCAGGTCGCCCCGGCCCGGGTCGCCAAGCACCTCGACCGCCTCAAAGAAGGCTTCGAAGAACTGAACGATGTCGCCCAGGACGGCATCGTCCGGACCTTCGCCAACCTCTGCGCGGCGTCCGTCGCCTACCAGAAGCGCCTCGAGCCCGTCCTGAAGCAGGCCCTGTCCTCGGCCGACGGCAAGATGCTCGTTGGGTGGACAAAAACAGTGCTTCCCGCCCTCAAGGGCGAGCCCCACGCCAACGCCAAAGAGGTGGTTGCGGGGCGCCTCGGCACCATCGACAAGGCCCACGCCCAGGAGATCGCCGAATTCCTCGGCATCAAGCTGCGTACGCGCGCTCGATAGCCGGCTCTCTGCTGAGAAAGCTCGGCAATTGGCACCCGCGGCGCTTCTGCGGTAATTCCGCTGGGTGATGAAAGCGCGCGCAATTCACTTCGGTCTGGTGCTCACGGCCCTGGGCATCTTGGGGGCCTGCGGGGGCACGACCACGGAAGTGGTTCCCGACGACGTCGAAACGACCGGCGACGAGGCCTGGCCTACTCATCTGGTCACGAGCACGGGAAGCGGACCCGCGCTCTACCTGAGCGAAGGCGCCGACTCGCCGGCCATCGGATACATCTCCGAAGGTGTCGGGGTGCGCATCGGCCGCCCCCCCGAAGGAGACCGGGTCTACGTCATGGTGGACGGGCCCATCAAAGTGCGAGGGTGGCTGCCCATCGCCCGCCTCGCGGCGCGTATCCAGCAGCGGGGACGAGTCCGGGGCACGCCGACGTCGGTCGCAGTGAACGATCTCGTCGGGGTACGCGGCGTCGCCGCCGACGGGCTCATGCGCATCGAGGTTCGTCCGTGGCTTGGCCAGGCCAACGCGCCGAGCCTCGGCCCCTTCCTCGGCGAGTACCCGATGGATCGCCTCGGCGCCAACGAGGTCACCGGCGCCGCCGCCGCGAGCTCCGAGCCTGGCGAAGCCCGGAGCCTGCCCCCGGGGCAAGAGGTCTCGGTCTACGAGCGGCCGGGCGCCGCGGTCGTCGCGACCCTGCCCGCCGTCGATCCCCCCCTCGTCGTCGAGCTCATCCAGACCCGGGGCGACTGGAGCGCCGTTCGCGTGGGTACCGGCCCGTTCCTCGTGGGCTACGTCGATGTGCCCCTCAGCCCCGCCGACGCCCTACCGACGCGCCCCGCGACTGAAGCCCCGGTCCCGGGGGCCGTGCCCGCGCGCCTCGCCGCCGAAGAAACGCGCCCCCTCTGGAAGGTGCCCGCCGGAACTCGGCTGCGCTTCGATGACAAGGTCATCGCGGTCTTCGAGGCCGAAGGCTGGGCCCGCGAGATGAACCGCTACGACACCGGCGAGATCGACGTCTTCGTGGCGGTCAACGACGACGTCGCCATCCGCGGCATGGTCCGGGCAGAAGATCTCGTGGAGATCGAAGGCCAGAGCGGGACCTCCCCGCCAGCGGCCGCGCCGGCTCCTGCTCCGGCGGCTGCACCGGCTCCCGCTCCGGCTCCTGCGCCGGCTCCCGCTCCGGGAGGCCTCGCGCCCGCCGGCTCGAGCCCGGGGGCGCCAGGCAGCGCCGCGCCGACCGAATAGGGCAGTGTTCGCGCTGCTCCTCAGGGACCGCTGAAGTCCATCGCCGTGCCGTAGATGCGCACCTCGTCGATGGCGCCATCGAGGGGGGCCAAGAGGCCGTTGCTCATCCCTGAACTGCGAAAGCCCGAATAGACGCCGAGGTACCAAGGCTCGGAGTTGCCGTCGACGCCGTCGGCTTGGCCCGCCGGACCGCACAATGCGTTCCCGGCCCCGCCGTTATCGATGACCACGAAGCCACTCTCCATCAACCGACCGCTATGGTTGAGGAAGAGCCTGAGGCCCCCGGCCCCCCCCCAGCTGAGGCCGACATGAAACGGCCTGCCCGCCGCGACCGTGGCCTCTGAGCAAAGCCACTTCGAATCGGCCGGACCGGCCGCCCCCATGACCTGGAGACGGGCGACAACGTGGCCGTCCGTGCTGGTCATGATGGTGAGGTGACCGGGCTGCGTGGTTCCCAACGCATCCCGGGAGACCAAGCCGAAGCTCCCGACGCGATTGACCCGAGCGAAGAATTCGACCGCTCCTTCCCGCAGTGAGACATCATCGAAGTTGGGAATCACCGCATGGTTGACGTCGGGGTCGGTGCCGTCGAAGCAGAGAGCGGTGTCACAACGTCCGCTTTCGCAATGGCGCCCCTCCGCGACCGTCCCATGGTGACCTCCGACGGAGTCGAGGACCTCGGTCGGGCCATCGGCGTCGAACGTGTAGTGGGCGATCAGGGCGCCGCCGGCGGCCCCGGCGGGGCAACTCATCGAAGCATCGAGGCCCGCGTCCCCCGGCACGGCGCCGTCCTCGGGCGTGACCGCGTCCGGGGCCCCACCGTCCGACGGGGCGGTATCCCGCGGGCCGATGTCGAACGCTCGGGCGTCGACCACGCCCGTGTCTCGGGGGGCTGCGTCGTACTGGTCAGGCCTCGGGGACGTATCGAGGAGCAGCCCGCAACCCGAGAGGAGGAGCGCACCAAGCACCAAGACGCCATTGCCACACATCACCAAGGACAGAGTAAGGGACCGCCTCGCGGGCCTCAAGACGAAGTCAGCTCAGGAGCTGGGTCACGGCGCGTATGAGGGGGCGGAAGCCGGGGCCGTAGAGCAGGCCGGCCATCACCAAGCCCGCGAGGGCGCCACCGAGGTGTGCCTCGTGGGCGACGTTGTCGCCTCGCCCGGTCATCAATGACGAGGCGGCGAGGTAGAGCGCGGCGAAGACCGGAGCCGGAATGCCGATGGGGAGAAAGAAGAGGAAGAACTCCGCCTGCGGTGCGATGACGACCACGGCGAAGACCACGCCGGCAATGGCTCCGCTGGCGCCGAGGGCCGAGTGATTGCGGTTATTGTAGTGGCGCCCGAAGACCGCGAGGGTGCCGACGAGGCCACTAACCGCATAGAGAGCGACGAACGGCCCGAAGCCCAGCGCCTCCTCGACCCGGGGTCCGAAGAGGTAGAGGACCAGCATGTTGAGCAGGAGGTGCCCGAAGTCTCCGTGGGAGAAGTGCGAGAGCAGAGCGCCGACGAGGTTCTTGCCGCGGGCGACGTCGTAGGCCCGGAAGACGAACCACCGGCGGTTGTTCTTCCGTGGAAGAGCCCAGAACCCCACCAGTGAAACGAGCGTCGATAGAGCGATGATCGCGTAGGTCGCGGACAGGTCGAGGAGGTCATCGAGAGTCATCGGGAGTCGTCTTTAGCAAGATCGCGGCTACGGCGCGATAGCGAGAGGCGGGCTCAGGGGCGAAGGTCGGTTGCGATGACCGGCGTCGCGAGGAACGGCGGTTGCCCGTCACCGAGGCGGCCGTCGGGGGCGAAGCCCCAGCACCACGTTTCTTCGTCGCCAAGGTCCCTCCCAGAGCCGGTGATGGCGCACGCCTGCTTCTTGGCTGCGCCGAGGGAGACCACCCCGGTGAGTCCCGTGACCTCCCCGGGGCTGGCCGTGCCGGTCGCCACGTCGCGCCCGAGTTCGCCGTAGGTCCCCCGGCCCCAGCAGGTCACGCCGCCCCCGACGATTGCGCAGCTGAAATGCTCGCCGAGGGCGAGGGCGGTTGCCCCGGTCACGGTCGACATGATGGGGTCCCAACTCCTCTCCCCGGTGAAGCCAGCATCGCCCAGCTTGCGCCGGGAGTTGTCTCCCCAGCACCAAACCCGTCCGCCCATGAGGACAGCGCAGGTGTGGTCGAAACCGGCGTCCACTGCCACCACGCTGTCGATCGGAGTTCGGGTGGGGCTGAGCCGATCGTCGAAGTCACCTAGGCCGAGCTGCCCCCGGGCGTTCGCCCCCCAGCAGAAGATCTGTTGGTCAACCCTGGTGGCGCATGCGTGATCGGAACCCACGCTGATCGCCGCGAAGCTGTCCGAGCTATCGAGCTCCGTCGGCGTGGTTCTTCGTCCGACCATCATACCGATACCGAGTTGCCCGAGCGCGTTATCCCCCCAGCACCACACCTCCCCGACTCCGCTGCTTCCGCGAATACCGCAGGTGCTGTCGCCCCCCGCATCGACTGCGATCCAGTCCGATTCGGAGCCCACTTTTTGTGGAGTGGAGCGGTTGACCAAATCGCCAACCCCCAGCTCTCCGTCGGCATTGCTGCCCCAGCACCAGAGAGCACCTTCGGTGTCGATGGCGCAGGAGTGGTCGGTCCCGGCAGCGACGTGGGCAACAGCGGGGGGCGCAGCGGGGTTCTGCGGGGTGGCGTAGGCGATGTCCGATCCGATGCCGATTTGGCCCGAGTGGTGGTTGCCCCAGCACTCGATTGGGCCCCCGCCCGAGCACGCGTGCAGATCACCGACGGAAATCGTCTTCCCCGTGGCTCCCACGACCTGCACCGGGGTCGTCCGCACGACCGTCGCACCATCGCCCAGTTGGCCGTAGCCGCGGTAACCCCAGCAGTAGAGGGCGCCGGCGGCCGTTCTGGCGCACGCGTGTCCGCCGTGGGTCGCGCCACCCGTGCGAATCTCGTCCACTGGAGGAAGGTCCAAGACCTGCATCGGATTGCCCCGCGACGCCGTCGTGCGGTCCCCGAGCTCCCCCGCCCGATTGCGCCCCCAGCACCACACGGCCCCAGCGTCGTTGAGAGCACAACTGTGGCGCGGGCCCGCAGCGATCTGACGAACGACGCCCTCGAGGTCAGCGACCTGCCTGAACGTCGTCGCGTCCTCGGTGGTCCCATCCCCCACCTGACCGAACTCATTGTGGCCCCAACAGACGACCGTTTCATCCGCGCGCCGTGCGCAAGAGTGGTCTCCGCCGAGGGCGAGTTCTTCGGCGTTCATGAGGCCCATCACATAGACCGGAGCATCGCTATCGACGTTCCCGCCGTTGCCGAGCTCGCCGTCGTCATTTCTTCCCCAGCACATGACTCGTCCATCGGTCAGGCGCGCGCAGGTATGACTGTATCCGGCGGCCACCTCGACGGCGTCGCCGATGCCAACGACGTGCCGCGGCTCGAGGACCTCGAAATCCCTCGTCGAATTCGTGCCCACCTGCCCCAGCCTGTTGTGCCCCCAGCAGTGGACGTTGCCATCGCCGGTGACCGCGCAGGTGTGGTCCTTCCCCGCGGCGAGTGACACCACGCCGGTCAAGCCCGGGATCTCCACGGGCGACAGCTCTCGGGACACCATCGTGCCAATGCCCAGCTGTCCGTTCCAGTTGCGTCCCCAGCAGCTGACCTTCCCGTCCATGCGCAGCGCGCAGGAGTGGGTTCCGCCCGCGACGACGTAAGCTGCGTTCGTTATCCCCGCATCGACGGGCACTTCAGGGAACTCGTCGGTTGCGATGCCGAGCTGCCCATCGAGGTTGTTGCCCCAGCAGATGACGGCGCCCGATGGCCGAACCCCGCAGCTGTGAAAGCCGCCAATGGCTAACTGGTCGAAGCCGGGGCAACCGGCCCCATCGCCATCCGCGCAGGGGTCGCCTCCATCCGGCAACCCGCTGTCACCGGCGTCAGCGGCGCTGTCCCGCCTCCCGCCGCCATCGTCGGCCTCTGTGACGATGCCGTCCCAGTCGAGGGAGCACCCCGCGAAGACAACGAGCGTCGTGGCGAAGAGAACGACACGCATCAGAAGCGCCCCCGGAACTGCACCCGGGACGGGCCGACCTCGAGGGCCACCGCCGCGGACGTAGGCTCGCCCGACGGGCCCTCGACGAAGAAGAGCACTACTGCCGTTCCGAGGGCCGCGAGGGACAGCCCAAAGAACACGTTCCCGAGGGTCTGGCTGAAAGGTCCGCCCGAGTCGTCGAGCTCCTGACGCGTACATCCGGTTGCGGCGCAGCGGTCCTCCCACTCGGAATACGTATTGTTCGCATCCACCCACAAGAAAGCGGTCGCAGCGCCGAGGGCGATGGCCGTACCGCCGGCGATCCACGTCCACAGGCGCCCGCCCTCATCCGCGTCTTCCGGGGTATTCGGCTGCGCGGCAGCCACTATTGGGGACGGTTCATTCGTCGGGTCGGGGTCGTCGCTAACCTCGACCCCGCCGCGCAATATCCGGATGCGCCCCTCGATGTGCTCCCGGTCCTCGGCGTCGGGTCGCGCCTGGAGGTAACGCTCGTAGGCATCGAGGGCAAGCTCGTCCTCACGCAGTCGGTCGGCGACGGTGCCGACGTTGAAGAGGATGTCCGGGCTCTCGGTGAGCTCGTAGGAGCGCTGAAAATGGCGGAGGGCCGCCTCGAAGCGCCCCTCCTCGTAGGCCGCCGTGCCGAGCTCGAAGACGGCCCTCGCTTCGTCGAGGGCGCCATCGTCCGGGACGTCGTCCTGGGCCTGGGCCGAGGCCACGGCGACGAACATGGCCAGGGTCGCGGTGACCAGGACGGCGAAGTGTCGCTGCCGACTCTTCGAAACGATGCTCTGTTTCGACACGCGGGGCATCGTACCTCATCCCCTTCTTCTTGGGACCAGGTGCCGGATGGGATCGCAACGGATTCGCGCTCCCGGTCTCAATCTCCAAGAGACTCCGTGGCGGGCTCCGGTGACCACTACGCAATCGCTCGTCTCGCGGCTCAGGGACCACCAAAGTTCATCGGCGCGTTGTGAATCCGCACCTCGTCGATGGTGCCATGGAGGGGGGCCCGGAGATCATACGGCGTATCTGGCCTCCGAAACCCCGCATAGACACCGAAGTACCACGGCTCGGAGTTGCCCTCGATTCCACCGGGCGCTCCCGCTGCGACGCAGGTGATGGACGTCGGGCCCCCTTGGTCGATGGTCAAACCACCTCCGACATACAACTCGTCGCTTCCGTTCAGGAAGAGCCGGACCCCGCCGGGCCCTCCCCAACTGACGCCGACGTGAAACGGCCTGCCCACCTCGACCGTGGCGCGCGAGCAGAGCCAACGCGCAGGGGGGGCAGCTCCCTCCAAGACCTGGAGTCGGAAGACGACGTGACCGTCCGTGGTGGTCATGACGGTTAGGTGGCCTGGTTCCATCGCGCCAAACGCATCCCGGGAAACGAGACCAAAGCTGCCGAGGCTGTCGAGCTGGGCGAAAAACTCGACCGCCCCCTTTTCCAATAGAAAATCGGGCGAATGCGGAACCATCGCGTGGTTTACGCCGGGCTCGGTGCCATCGAAACAGAGAGCGGTGTCACACGCTCCCACGTCGCAGTGACGCCCTGCCGCCACGGAACCATGGTGGCCTCCGACGGCGTCGCGGACCTCGGCTGGGCCATCCGTGTCGAATGTGTAGTGGGCGATCACGGAGCCGCCCGCAGC
>Ga0164313_10006642_pt1 | contig 10189 bp, 5 predicted proteins | sample GuaBasSedimGuay4_FD_113735 | JGI IMG/M metagenome (GOLD analysis project Ga0164313, IMG submission 113735) | Subseafloor sediment microbial communities from Guaymas Basin, Gulf of California, Mexico - Guay4, Core 4569-4, 0-3 cm | ecosystem: Environmental > Aquatic > Marine > Hydrothermal vents >...
CAGGACATTGTAACAAAACCAGTTATATGACCATCAAATGCTACAGATTTCAATAAATGAAGATTTCCTTGCTCAAATTTAGTCTGTTTAATTCCAAATTTTTCAAGCCCAGCACCGAGCACCTTTCTTAAGTTTGCTTTGTTTCTCACCATTTCTATTGTTCTAGATCTCATACTGAGGAGCTCTTGCTCTTGCAATCTTACCCTGTACAAGATTCCACTCCATGATGATAATGCAAATTTCAATTCCTTATTACTAAATATACCTAGTTTACCAGAATTAATTATTTCATCTAAAACACCTTGATTTGGGTCAAATTGGGTTTCAGTGGATAATGAATTAGTAAGTAATCTTCCAAACTCTTCGTCAGTTATTTCAGGATTCTCAGGTCCCGTATTATTAAGTATTCTTAATGCGTAATCAAAATTCAATTTATTACGGCTCATTATGCTTTTCAATTCACCCTTGTTAAAGCTGAATTCTTCCTTAAGGGCCCGTAAATATTGTTGTTCAATATTTGCTATTCTTTGATTTTCATTCCAATTGTCTATCTGAAGTGCAATTAAAATTCCAAAAACAACAAGCACAACTTCACCTATAGCGTATATTAGATATATGCTGACTTTGTTTTCGCCTAGCAGATTTCGTCTGATTCTTCTTAAGAAATTTATCATAGGATCCTCTGTTGATTAAAGTGAAGGCCAATAGTGTAAGAACATCTTTCGTGATAAATTGTTTTATCTAAACCTTTTAAAAGCGACAAGGTGATACACATACCGAAAAATGCCAACAAAAATCAATTGAAATGGGACTTGCAGTAGGCACTATTCAGATATTAATTTCTACCAACACAATTGAGTTGAATGGGGTGGCACGCTACTTCCCGGTGGGAATCGTTTTCATTAATTTCTTCACAGCTCTATTTATTACAGTCTTTGCTCACAGGGAAATACTAAAATCTAATCGGTGAATAACACTACACAACTTTCGGCAACAACGGTACACAGTTTTTTCACCTTTGGGTATTAATCCAGGAGTGAAAAAATCAACTTTGCCGGGAACATAAATTCCCGGATAATGAATAAGATTTTAAACAAGTCGATTATGTACCATCAGATCCATTAACTGTTCAGTTCTTAGATCTGTCAATTAATAATCCTAATCCAGTATCTGAATTACTAAGTATTGAATGTGATACGGAGTTCTTCATTAGGATTTATAATATGCTCGGAAAGAAATTGGTTGAAGTACAGAATCAAAATCAACTAGATTTAAGTTCCTTTGATTCTGGCATTTATGTGATTCAAATAGAAGTAGATGGTTCTATTACTCATGGGAAATTACAGAAAAACTAGTAGAAGCAAGAAAAGACATATTCGATTTCAAATCCATACACACTCCCGTCAACAGGAAATGGAAAGCCCCAGAAGACACATGGACTAGCAACGACTTTTGCGGTTTGGTAGTGGAGTATTCATTAGATGATTCAAATAATTAACATGAAGAATATAAGGGTGCATACGCAATGAAAAACAATATATTGTAGTGCTGAATCCAAGATGTTGGATGGGATTCTATACAGCTATTCTATTTACATAAAGACCTTAACTGATCAAGGATGAAAAAAACAAACATTTATCGAAGGGATTTCATGAAGTATACGGGACTCGGGGTTGCCGGTCTGGCCTTCCCGGGAATAACTGCTGCAAGCAAAGACAGGGACGATAATTCTTCCGCTTTGGGAACTTTCGATAGGATCTATGAAAAGGTATGCAATACCCGTTTTATTGATACCCACGAACACCTTTTACATGAATCGGCAAGGCTGAATGCAGGGGATATGATCGGGGACAAGGTCAAAGAACCATGGACTTATTATGCAAACGACTGGAGTTACCTGTTCAGCCACTATTTAGGGGATGATCTTGGAGCTGCCGGGCTTGACCATGTTTCCTGGAGAAAATTATACAATTCGGCTGAAACTGGGATCATGGAAAAATGGGACCTAATGGAACCGTTCTGGCCTTATATTAAATACAGTGGTTATGGATTGAGTATAAGGATCGCCCTGAAAGAGCTATATGGTATTGATGAAGTGAACCGGGAAACAATTCCAGCACTTCAACAGGGATATAAGGAGCTTATCCGGCCCGGCTTTTACAGGAAGGTAATCAACGAAATCTCAGGAATTGAATCCTGCCAGGTGAACCATTGGCCATACCATGAATCGGAGATCCCGGACCTGCTCCATTCCGACCTGGATGTGGGAGGTATGATTCTTGGAGGTTTGATTATTGGATTAGATCAATCCTATAGCAGGAAAGCAGGTATTACGGTTAAAACCCTGGAGGACTGGCATGGAGTGATCGATTACTATTTCGACTGGTACGGCAGCCGGTCGGTAGCTATAAAGATAGCCACTGCCTATAGACGGAACATAGATTTTATTCGAACTGAAGCAGGTGCAGTGAAGGATTATTTCAGAGAGATAATAGCAGGGAAAACTTTAGATCCCAACAAGGAAAAAATGCTCCAGGACCACCTGTTCTGGTACTGCGTTGATAAGGCCACCGAGAGGAACCTTCCGGTAAAACTACATACCGGATATTATGCGGGCCACGATGGCCTGAATTTGAGCCGTATTTCCGGGAACCCCGGAGCCGCATGTGAACTCTGCAGACAATCTGCAGATACAAAATTCGTGTTTTTTCACATAGGTTATCCCTATTATGAGGAGATGATTGCTGTTGCCAAGAATTACACTAATGCAACTGTTGATATGTGCTGGTCATGGATAATCAATCCTGTAGCTTCAAAGGACTTTCTGAAAAAGTTTATCCTGACCGCCCCTTTAAACAAGGTTACAGTCTTTGGAGGAGACTACTTTGCGGTAGAGATGATTCCTGGCCACGCCAGGATCGCCAGGACAGGAATTGCCCAGGCACTTTCCGAATTGGTAGAGGAGTCCTGGATAGGAATGGATGATGCCCTCTGGATGACAGATATCCTGATGCATGAGAACGCCTCTAAGCTCTACCGGTTGAATAAACGTAATAAGGAGCTTGGATCAATCGACTGGAAAGCCCTGAATACAACTAATTAGACCAGTAAAAATCACATTCACTACCAGGGCAATCTGTTGCAGACATTCCAATTAAACACCTTCATCTACAGCTCTGTCAACAGAAATTTATTCAATAATTAATTTCTGCAGTGGGAAAAATCCCTTACCAATCAATTTGATAAAATAGATTCCCTTTTCAAGTGTAAGATTGAAGGTTTTCATACCGGTAAAGGGCTCGCTATTTGAATATACAACTCGTCCGGATAGATCAATCAGAATTATCCCATCCACTTTTGTAGTATAACAACGTACATTCAGATGGTCCGTTGCTGGATTGGGATAGATATTAAACTTATTAAGTCCAATCTCAGAAATAGCTGTCGGGGTTAAAGGGTGAAACTGATATTGAGGCACAACCTGTTGCAGATTTGATGAAGAACTCCATTCCAGTTTTACGGCCGCTTCCCCTGTTTTTTCAGCAAAATCAAGTTGGATCGGCACCTTCTGCCCGGCTGTCAGGTCGATCGTTCCGGTAAAAGTTTCACCCAACCCGGAGCCAGCCCACTGATCAATTACAAGTTGGTTATCAACCCAAAGACTTCCTATATCGTTTAAGGTTAGATAAAAAGTGTAGGTTTCGGAAAAAAGAGCCTGAATTTCTCCCTCCCAGCGAGCACTCCAAAAATCCTTGTTTATATTACAACCTGGCGATACATCTGACCAGACTTCATCAATAACCGGATCAATTTCAGAGCATATTGAATCTATAAACCATTCCCTGCCCGGGGCAGCACCTGTCCATAATGTTTTGGTCAATCCAATGCCATCGCCAGGATAAGCGACGTCTTTGGCATTAATTTCAATTTTATCAAGTTTAAGTCCTCCGGCTGCTTTGTGTATATAAAACTTTATCATTTGCTTACCGTCAATTAGCTGAAGATCGAACTCTTTAGTGGACCATGATTGCTGATCTCCTGTTTTTGGAAGAGTGATATTACCGGCTCTATCACTGTCATTTATAAACAACAGGGCTTCATTAACGCTGTCGATGGCTACATAATGAATGGTTGCTGTATATGTGCCTATGGCTTTTACGTCAACCGAGTATTCAAGCCATTCGCCTGTGTGAATCCATCCTACATTATAACCGCCTCCAGATTTCTCCTCAATGTCAACAAATTCCTCTGTCCGATAGACACCGCCGGTATTTCCAAGGGTGGCATCTGAATATGCGACACCCAAGCCACCATTATCAAAATCTTCAAATTCAACGGTTCCGGGAATCGTCATCTCTTTATAACTTGATTGAGAAGAAGTTTGGATTATTGAAGTGCTGAAGTTGTAATCAAAGCGACGGTCAGGTGCCGATTCTCCATCTGTAAAAAAGCAGGTAATCTCTTTTAATTGTTGAGCATTATCCGACCAGTGAAAGTAAAATTCCGGTGTTCCTTCTTCCAATAAGAGATCGCTTCTTGGAATGTTGAGCTCCAAAGCATCTCCATTTACCGAATAGGAAATTATTTTTTCATTAACCCAGTTTTCACCATCCCACTGTTTGAGTGTGGTTTGAGTCGTTGATGTTACACCGTTGTTAACAACGAAATCATATCCTTCCCAACCGGTCTCTTTTTGCCGGTCAACATCAATAAACAGCAACATCCAATTAGGATCGGTTGATGGAGTAAGGGATTGAGCCGTTTGGGCATAGAAACTGATGTATTGTTCATCATAAGTTACTTTGCTGGTAAGGATATCGTTTCTGCCAGATTCATTGATATAATGCAATCCGCCATACCCATTATGGTTTCGATGGAATGTATCCCCCTCCGCATCGCGAAACTCATGAACAACCGTTTCCCAATCACCAAATTGGCCATCAATTTCTATCGTTTCAAATTCGGAAAGCACTGGTGCCGGCCTGATCCCCTTATATTTTCGAATATTTTGAGTCATCTGCATCAAATAATTGTCGGTATATCCATCTTTCATGGGTTGCACGCACCTGTTGAACTCACCATTGTACTGATCAACAAAGAAATATGGGCTATTTCGGCGCATAAATGGAGTGGTGGCACCGTTCGTTGGAGGGTATTTCCCGGCAGTCCATTCATTCCAATCGTTGATATAAAGAAAATCAGGATCAGACGCTAAAGCTTCGTCCCACCGGTCTTGAAAATAGATCCCATAAGCTTCTGGATTCTTAACGGTTTTTCCAAGCCAAGGCACATAGGCAATATCTGCTTTATCATATTCATTAAGTGGTGGTTCACCGGTTTCGCGCCGCCATGATTTACCCACAAGACTAGATGGATGCTGTGCCGGGGTAACAGCCGCCTGTTCTTTACTGCCATTATGGGTAGAAACTAAATCATCGGGATTCATACTCCTAACCCTGCTGTCACCAAGATCGTAGCCGAAGCTCCAATTGTCTTCGGTCCCAACAAACCGACTTCCGGCCCATTCATAGTATCCCCACCACATCGTTCTCCTGGTAAAGAAGTCTTTCACTTCCTGCGTATAATCTTGATAAAACTCTTCGGTATAATCAGGGTCCCCATAATGAGGATGGTCCACATCAGTGCTGGCTGCCGGATCGTAATGGGGATTCGGATTCATGACAACCTGGTTGATTGCATCATCACTCGCATTCCCATTATATAGCAAAAGGGGTTTACCGTCCCAGTAAAACCAAAGATCTTCGAATTGGGGAGTTTTATAAAACCAGTCATAAAGGTCCTGAACCACAGATATAACGGGTCCATTGAATGCCCAGAAACAAAATTGAGGCACTTTGTTTCCTTCCGCTTTTATTTTCATCATGGTGTTGAATAGCACTTCCCATTCGTCCCAGTACCTAACCGCATTTGTCACATCTAATACAATTACATCTACTCCGGCGAGAGTAAGCATCGACATATCTTTCCTGATAATATATTCATCCTGACTAAGAAAATATCCCGTTTCAGGTTCTCCCCAATGGTAAGAGCCTTCTGTCCAAAGTGGATGATTTGCATCAAACCGGGCACCCGGATCAGCCTTCAGAATTTTTGATACATCGGCAGCATAAGGACTTCTATAATTGGAAAAACGATCCTCGGAATGCCAGGTTATATAAAAGATACTGACTACCCGGTTTTTATCCTCTTTTATGGGTCCAACTTCATCAAATGTGGGCATTTTTCGCCCAAGTGCATCTGTTGCTACCCAGGTATCGGAGTAGAGATCTCTGTAAGGTTTGACAACGGTGGATGTATCATATTGAACGGTGTCGTTGTAATGAAGAGATGCGCTATAGAGTCTTAGCGCAGCATCTCTCTGGGCAACGGCAACTTTTCCCGGAACTTCTACCTCCATTCCTGCAAAGGTTCCCATAACCTGTATACTGGAATCATACACTGTACCTGAAGTGAATATGCCGTTCTCTTCACTTTCAATATCAATTCTGATGTACGGAGCCTCATTGTAATATATATAAATGGATGTCCCAAAATCCTCAATTCTTAAGGTTCCCCTGTTCATAAGAGTTGTTACATCAGCAGGTTTAGGAATTAGAATTCGTGCAAATTCTGTAGAACCACTATACCCCATGTCAACACCCGAGAATTGAACCGTCATTGAAGAGCCATCACTTGTGGGATAAAATGCGATTCCTTCACGATTAAACCCAGGATCATTATCTGGTTCCTGCAAGCTTTCGCTGGCTTTGGCTCTTATTACAACCCCTCCGCGATTGGATCCGGCTGAATAATCGATATCTGTTTCAAGAACATAAGGTGGGTCTATTGCGTTTTTCGAGCAGATGATGCGTTTCGGTATCCAAACAAATTGCAAATAGCCAGATGTAATATCAGTCGAACTAAAACTAAACTGAGGTATTGAATTCCACTGACGATAGAATGTAACATTATCCCACCCAGCGGTCATATTAAAATCCTGTGCGTATTGTGTGTTATAAGTTACCACAGGTTTGTCTCCATCAAACGATTCTGGCTGAGCAGCTATTGGTAAAACACCACATAGAAAGAATACCGATAAATAAATTAAAAAATCTAAGTGAAAAATTTTCGAAATCATTTTAGTTTGGTATTAGAAATATTCCTTCAATATCTTAATAAAGGCAGCAGAGCTATCTATAGATTTACAAAATATGAATTAATAACTTTCAATGCTAATGATGATGAAAATGAGAATCCATCACACTAGTCAGATCTTGCTGACTTAACATTTTCTATCTCTCCATAGTAATTTAAGAACCTTTAGCTCGGAAGCCAATTCTATCTCTTAATTTTTAACCCAAAATGCAAAGCCCCCAGGAATCCGAAGATCAACTGGGGCTTAGCGGTATGGCGGATACCACCAGCCTCAGTGAACTTGCTTTATTCTATTGACTTACAATCCCATAAGTTGTATATTTAATTGTCATTTTAGTTTTGAGAATTACCACTCTCTCTGAATAAACCATTTTAACGAAGGATGAATCATGAATAAGCCAATCGCTCAGTTTCGTCATTTACTCATTGTTTATGTCTTTTCGCTTTTTATAATAATACCAACATTTTCACAACAACCGGAATCTAAATCAGGGGGAGATGCCTGGTCACAGGGAACTGATATGCCAGCAGCAAGAAGCTGGCATGTTGTTGCGGGAGTTAATGGAAAGATTTATGCAATAGGAGGTAATCTATCAGATTATTCCTCTACAGAAGAATATGATCCCGGGATTGAAACAAGTATACAAAATAGCGTGATCAAACCTGTATATTTCCATCTTCATCAGAACTACCCTAATCCCTTTAATCAAACAACCCACATCTCTTTTAATGTACAGAAGAACTGTAAAGTGACATTACAAGTGTATGATATGATGGGCAGGCGGGTATCGACTCTGGTCAACCAGAATATGAATGAAGGTAATTATAGAGTGCAATTCGATGGAAAAGGGTTGTATTCAGGAATTTATCATTATAAAATAGAAATGGAAAATTATAGTAAAACCAGATTGATGTTGTTAAATAAATAGTCCAAATTACTTTCCGAAAAATCATAAAACGAATTGAATCAATTGTCATTCTAGATACAATTTGGGATAGTAATTACTATTGAGATTCAAGGACATCTTTCCTCCTAAATTGTTTTATCTGAACCTTTTAAAGGACACAAGGCGATATCCATACCGGAAAATAGAGGAAACCTAATTTAAGTGAGGAAATACCAATTCGTTTTAAAATCCATCAACGCCCCCAATGATTTGAGGCTGATTTAATCTTCCATAGCTGTTCTAAAACGTACATTGTAAGCATAATACCGTACACTTATCATACAACCTCTTTGCCGAAATTACTCCTTATACAATTGGCATACTGAAATATAAATTATTTGGCATAAATTTTGAAGTAATCAATTAGTTACTAGCGCGTTGAGCAAGAGATGCGAACCGTTAGTTATGGTAATCAAAACTGGATTATGAGAATAAAAGTTGTTTTAAGTGTACAAGTTTTAATACTAATATTTAGTATTAAAGCATTTTCGTGCACAATATTTTATCTCTCAAATGACAATATAATACTTGCGGGTAATAATGAAGATTGGAAAGATCCCAAGACAAAAATGTGGTTTTATCCGCCGGAGGATAATCAATACGGATGGATAAAATTTGGTTTCGGAAGTGGATTTCCCCAAGGTGGAATGAACGACCATGGGCTTTTTTGGGATGGGACTTCCGGACCTTATTTAGGGATGCCATATTCCGAATCAAATAAAGAAAAATATCCAGGACCAATCATGGAGAGAGTTATTGCTGAATGTGCTAATGTGGGAGAGGCAATTGATATTTTTTCAAATTATTATTGCGAAGATCAATACAAAGCTCAATACCTGGTTGGGGATTCGAATCACAATTCAATTATTGTAGAAGGAGATAGCATTCTATCAATGGAGGATAACTGTTTAATATTAACAAATTTTTATCACTCTAATCCTGAATTAGGTGGATATCCTTGCTGGCGTTACAATGCTGCTAATGAAATAATTACCAATGAAAACAGCTATACAAACTATTTGATTGGATCCATATTGTCAGCGACTCATCAAGAAGGAAACTATCCGACCCAATATTCTCAGATATATGATCTTCGAAACTGTCAGATATACCTGTTCTATTACCACAATTATGAAGAATTTATTTTTATAGATCTGAAAGAGGAGTTAGATAAAGGTTACAGATCATTTGATATTCCTGCCCTGTTTTCTAAAGTAAAATTATTAACTCCAATATCAGCAGAGAAAATAACTTCTACCACAGCTGATTTTAGCTGGGAAGGTAAATCAGGAAGCAGTTATGAATTAATCTATTCCACTAGCGAAGAATTTAATGAAAGTGACTCAAAATTAATATCATATAATTGTCTGCCTGAAAAAAGTAACTCAGAGACTATTTACCATATTGCAGGACTATTAATCATCATTCCGTTAATGAAAAGAAAAGGGCTTAGAAATCAATTTGTGATAATCCTATTATTGGTACTTATAAGTTTCGAATGTAGTAAAGACGACATTTCTCCTGCAGAAGAAGAGGTTATTACAATGTATGAAACTGCGGAAAATCTGCTACCTAACACTACTTATTATTGGAAAATCAAATCCCATGCTATTGATCAGAATGATTTTCAAAGTGTAACGTTAACGAAATCCTTTATGACAGGTAATCTAAGATAAAATTCCATCAACACCTCCGTCAACATAAATTGGAAACCCCACGCAAATACTAAGATCTATGAGGGCTAACTTGTTGCCAATTCATGTATCTTTATCTGAATTTAATCTCTCTTGATAAATCTGAATTCCAGTTATAAGATGATACAAGACGTTTTGAAAACAATGATTGAATACTTTGGAAATGATATACTCAGAATTAATCATGCCTTGAAAGTATATGGATTTGCAAGTACAATAGGCAGAAGCGAAACAGCGAACAGAGATACCATTGATATAATTGAGATTGCTGCAGTTTTACATGATATTGGCATACCTGTATCAGAGAAGAAATACAAATCAAGCGCAGGTAAATACCAGGAAATTGAAGGCCCTCCCATTGCCAGAAAAATGCTTGAAAAATTAGAAGTGAAA
>Ga0164313_10006643_pt1 | contig 10188 bp, 8 predicted proteins | sample GuaBasSedimGuay4_FD_113735 | JGI IMG/M metagenome (GOLD analysis project Ga0164313, IMG submission 113735) | Subseafloor sediment microbial communities from Guaymas Basin, Gulf of California, Mexico - Guay4, Core 4569-4, 0-3 cm | ecosystem: Environmental > Aquatic > Marine > Hydrothermal vents >...
AAAAATGATCCAGACAATGAGAAGTTAGCCACTGAGCTAAACTACTTTAGAAACAACCGACATAGAATGGGATATGCAGAAGCAATTGAAGCCAGTTATCCAATTGGCTCTGGCGTAACAGAAGCTACATGCAAAACATTGGTCACACAGAGAATGAAATGTGCTGGTATGCGTTGGGATATTAATGGTGGTCAGGGTGTTTTAACTGCACGCAGTTTGATACAAAGTGAGAAATTTGATCAAGGATGGAAAATACTATCAGGGAACTATATAAAGAAAATTTCACTACCAGAAAATGTGGTTGCGTTTAAGAAAAAATAATTTGTTTGTGATGGTGGTTGTCACAACTGGGTCTACACCCGAAGGTGAATGAAAGGATGTTGGTGTTGTAACTTTAATTCCTAATAAATGGTGAGGTAAACCGATAGATTAGCTGTAATAAAAATCTGATACAATAACTTTTCCCGATTTGTTATTATTGATAACGGGAAAATAATAATGAATTATTTAATAATAACAGACATTTAGAATAATGTTGGTAGTAACTATTAGAGATGAGGAGAATAAATGGAGCCACTAACAATTGCATCATCTTTTGCTACTATAGTGGGGTTGATAACAAATTTCATAGCTGAGCGCAGAAACTCTGAAAACATTAACATCAATGAGTTTTTATCATGGGTCAGTGAACATGGCTTTGAGGATTTGCGTTCGCAAATAGAAAGTAATCAAAAAACCACAATCAGCATTAAAGCACTATTAACTGAAAGTTCAGATGTTGTCTTGGAGCGTTTCAGCAAACTTGATAATGTAATGGCATCAGTAGCAAGTGAGATACAAGGTGTCAAAGAACTTGCTACAGCGATCTTACCAAACATCAATATTTCTGAGCAGGCTATTAATTTATTAAGCCAACTTGAGAAAAAGCAGGCAAGTGGTTTTTTTGAATTAAAAGTATTTGGTGGTCCAACTCTAGAAATATATGAAGGTGGTCAATTAAAATTTGAAGAACCTAGGTTTTTAGAGGATGATCTTAATACACTTGTAAAACTTGGCTTTCTTAGGCATGAATTATCACCTAGGGGTGACAACAAGTACGGTTTCACAAGGGCAGCATCAGAATATGTCAAAATGCTCTAACCTGGTCATACACATGAAAATCTGGTCGTTGCTTGAACTCAAAATTCTTTGTTTTGTGTGAACAAATTTACCAAACTCAAAGTCTCTTGGACACCCAGCTTTCTAGTGATGACAATGTTAGAACACTAAGCAACCATATATGTAAATATCAAAAATTAAAGTTATGAGAGGAAATAAAAATGGGTGAATGGTCAGATTATTTTGAAGATTTTCCAGAAGAAAATCCAGGCAATTGGGTTAATGGTCAATTTAATCCACAAGCTGCATCACGAAAAAGAGCAGAAGAAGAAAAAATTGCTCGTGACCAAGCAAACCTTGATGCAGAAATAAAGAGCATAATTGAAAAGCATAAACAAAAATAGTAAATCATGGATATTAACAAAGACTATTATTTCATTTTAGGGGTTCATCCTACTGCTGAATTTATCGTTATTAAGGCATCATATCGAGCCTTAACTATGCTTTATCACCCTGATAGGTATGATGGAGATAAAGAAGAAGCTCACCAGAAAACAATAGAATTGAATGAGGCCTATTCAATTTTGAAAGATGAGTCAAAGAGAAAAGAATATGACAATTTAAGAGGTAATAACTCTCATTCTGCTGATGAATTTATTGATGATGGTTTTGATGAAGCTCCTCCTAAGTCCGATCCTTTAGAGAAAAAGTGGCATTTTGCTGTTGAGTATTATCCTGATCTTTTAGAACTAGAACAGAATTTAAGAAAAATAGCTTGGCGTTTGGCCAATACATATAGAGCTTATATTATTGAAGAAAAGGCTTTTGATAAAAGGCAACAAATTGCAGAAGAATTAGAAAAAGCATTTTTGGAAAATTATTTTGGTTCGAATAAAGAAATTTTGGAATTTGCAAAAACACTTATACTTAATAAGTTAAAAGAAGCTGTTAGAGAGTTGAATAAAGCTGTAGTCTTTTTTAATACTACTAAAAAACCTGATAAAATTATCCAGACAATAATAAAGAAATATGAACTTGGAAATATTTACTATTTTGTTAATGAATTAAATGAAAAGTTAATTGAGTCAGTAAAGGAAAATAATTTTAAGAAAGTAGAATTTTACTTATCAGAAGGTGCTAACCCCAATGTAAAAACAAGTTCAGGGATAAGTATCATGAGGTGGGCATTTATTGAAAACAATAAAGGCATAGTCAAACTATTAGAACAACATGGTGCATATTGAAAATTTACTAATGTAATAAAAACCCTATTTTATAACATTTTCTTTAACAGCAACACTTACATAAAAACATTGATACTCTGTTAAATCCAGTTTTCCAATCAATGAATCTATAGGATCACCAAAGCTAAAACGTGGTGTCGTGCAATTTTCATAATATTCAGAATTTATATTGAACTGTTTCTGAGTCATATTCTTATACATTTTCAGTAAATCATATTGATGTTAAGGATACAGAATGTCTATCCACTGCTGCATTACCCAGTGTGCTCGCTGATGCACTACTGGCGGCAAAAGACAATCAAACGAATATTAGACAATTAACCGCTGGTGTCATTGCTTTGAAATCTACTATTGAATTAAATTAGTTTATTCTTTCAATCTTAAAAAATACACATCATCATCTGGATGAGTAATAGTATTGGGTGTGAATTGAGTGCTATTCTCGATGTTGCTGTTAACATTCTAATGTAGAAACGCCACAATTTCGCCACATTACCACACCGATTTTAACCATATTAGACAATATCAAACTATTTTAACCGCTTGATTTCATATAGTTTAATGTAGTACATTACGGTTAGATGTTATCAAAGTCGGACTTACAAGGCGGGGGTCATAAGTTCGAATCTTATATCACCCACCATAAGTTAATGAAAACATAGAGTTTTTCTTGTTTTGAATTTATGAAATTTCAATAGACATTCTAATTTCGTAACATTTCGTAACATGAGGAAATTTTTATGTCCCACATTAAAACACTTATTTCAGACCGTGGCAGCCGCACAGAGGAATACCCAAACTTAAAGAACCACGGGGCAGAGAGGACTATTTAACAATTGATCAGCAAAAACGCTTATTAGATCACTGCAAAATACATGATGTGAATGAGACGGGTGACAATACATGGAGAAAAATGTATTTACTGGCGAGTAATTGAAATCAATGGTGAACAGAAAACCTTGTCTCAGTGGGCTGAGCAGGCAGGGGTTAAAAAGGAAACACTGAGAAAGCGCCTGATACTTTGGGGCGTGTCTTTGGTTGCGATTGATACCCCACTGGTGAGAAATAAGAACCTCTATAAAAAACTCAATCCAGAGAAAAACAAAAAGAAGTGGATTGCTTCCTGGTGCTTAATCAGTTGTGGATCGCCTAGAAAATTTGTTCTATTTTACCCGCTTTCAATAAAAGCATTCGCCAGGCAGAATAAGGAATTTTTGCATCACCACTTGTCCAGCGTCTAACCGTTCGACTGCTGGCCACACCAACCATATCGGCACAATCCTGACCTGTCATGTTTAACTCACTAAGAATGTCTTTAATGTCACTATCAGAAGGTGGGGCATATCCTTGGCCCCAGATATTAAGATTGCTCACTTGAATATAATGCCTAAAGCAAGAAGCGTGACCGTTCCGGCCCATACCAGTTTCTGAAATTGCCAATGGGTTTCTTTGATAGCGTTATGACGAATGTGCTCATCATGTTCTGCCTGAATCACTGATAATTTGTTTAGCTCTAATCTGATTTCGTCTGTAGACATTTCTTCTTCCTTCCGGGGTTCGACCTGATGGCCATTAATTAACTTGTTTGGTTATTATAGGGCAATATGCCCTAAAAGTCAATACTTACTGACTTCTCTAGCTAAATCATATTTTGATATGCTCAAACCCATTTGATGTGATCTACAGAACAATTTATTTTTCTAATTCTTATTATATTTACGCAAGGCCTTGTTTTAGACAATAATAAATTGCAAGATAGGGTTTAATTTTTAATTCAGGCGGTTCTTAATTATTGTTAGGAAAATTTTATGAAATATATTGCAATTGTTTTTGCCCTTTTTACATTAGTACTTTCAGGCTGCAGTGATAAAGATGATCAGAAACCATTAGAAAAACCCAAGCAAGCGACTCAGGAGACGGTTGAAAAACCCAAAGAAAATACAGTAAATGTTAATAATACAACGAATAAAAAAACAGCTGAAGCTTCTAATAACATAGACTCTGAACTAGCAGAAAAAGCTAATAATACATTAGCAGATTTTATTTCTTCTGATCCTGGTATCAATAATTTTTTTGAAAATGCTTACGGCTATGCAGTATTCCCAACCATTGGCAAAGCGGGTTTTGGTGTGGGTGGAGCTCATGGTAAAGGTATTGTTTACAAACAGGGCGTAGCCTCCGGCACTACATCAATGACTCAAGTGACCCTGGGGCTGCAAATGGGAGCTCAGGGATTCAGTGAAGTTATCTTTTTTGAAAATCAAAAAACCTATGAACACTTTATTAAAGGTAATTATGAAGCAGGGGCCCAGGTTTCCGCCGTTGTTGTCAAAAAAGGAGCAGCAGCACAAACTAAATACAGTGAAGGTATCGCTATTTTTACCCATGTTAAAGGTGGGCTAATGGCCGAGGCCAGTATTGGCGGCCAGAAGTTTTCTTTTAAGCCCAAATAATGAGTGAGTAAATAAAATAAGATAGTTCATCCGCTTTGCAGGTGAACTATTAAAGGTTTGAGCTTTCTTTGCAAGCATGACAGCAATCTCTGGGACAGACACGTTGGCAATGACCACCCGTATAAGGTGATTTAGTGTCAATAGCATCGGCCAGTAGGCGAATAAAAGCATCCATCAATTCTTCCTGTGCTTTCTGGTAAGTCTGAATACTCTGTGACATAGAAACAAGAGAAGAAGACAGATCCTTCATCTCAATAATATTTGAATCAATTGTCGGATCCTTCCTTCTGGTGAGTTAAAAACTTTGTGAGCTTAAACTGATTTTAAGCTCACGTAAAAAGAAACTGCTTTCCCAGATTGAATGATTACTATAAACCTAAGTAAAATCAGCGAAAATCAATCAGTACTGAATCAAAACTGTCTCCAATGACTTTCATATTGCCCGGATAGGTCAAAAATGTTTCCAGAGTAAATGGGCCAGCATTACGGAACACCTCGGTAACGGGGAAGGTAAATATTGTGGTTTTTGGTATCTCAAGACCAGCGGGAATAACAACGTTTTTTGCCACAGGTGTATAGCCTGGAGTAATATCAGGAATGGAAAATAATAGACCTGAATCATTCTTCACACTGAAATGGATATCCGCTTCTATGGATTCACCAGGATTATTCAGACTTACATTGAGCTCAAAGGTATCTCCTGGTTGATATTGACTCTGGTTAGTGCTGAGATCAAGAACTGTACGCGTGGTATCTACTTGATTAATCGTTGGGGAAGATATGTAATCAATAGTACCATCTGCTCCAGTGTCAATATTTAAATCAAGTTCCATTAGGCCAAGGCTTAACAGTGAAGAGAGCCCGTTACTAGCAGTAAAGGTATAATCTAAATTGAATGTTTCACGCTCTGAAGCCAGGTAAAAGCGAAAGATGCGGGTAGCTTCACTTGACTCAATAAGAAGGGTACTGGCTTCAGAGGGTAGTAGAAATATATGTACATCATTATAAGAAAATTGTTCTGTACCTTCCGGTGTATTGCTCAATGAAACCGTTTCTTTATTGATTATTCCTATGGTCTGCCAGCCGATCAGATCAGCATAAGCACTCATTTCACCCGACATGCTTTTAATAAGTACTGCTTCATATTCAGTGGCGCTTAGTCCTTCTGGTAGCGTTTGAGCATCCAGTAATCGGGATTTTTTCGGTGCCTTTCTTTTGTCAGCATTCACTTTTTTGAGAAGTGCCGGTGCCGCATAATCTTTCACATAACTGCTGAAATTATCAATTTTTGAATAGGCGTCATTGACCTTAATCAATTTTTGCAGGCGTTGATACTGTTCAAAATTAACCCCAAGAAGATTCAAGGCCTCATCGCCACTGCCATAGGCGGCATTCAGACCATCTACGCGAAGCGAGGCTATTTTGCCTGCCGCTGTCACATAGTTTCCTTTCATAAAATCACAAATAGAACTACTGAACTTGACCATCATATTAACCGCCACACTAGGGGGCAGGATCTGAAAATAAGGATTGTCAATCAGCAAGGTCATTGCCATAAATTGTCCCGGCCCCGTAGGATTGACAGAACACACCACACTCTGGAAGACACTTTCCACTTCCGGCATAATTGTCGCACCAAAGATTATGCCGGTATCAGGATCTCGCCTTGCACCTTTTATATACTCATAATCCGTGGCCGCCCCCTCAGGTAGAATAATGGGCTCGGCATAGGCAATAAACCAGAAGTTTCCGGGATCAGTAAAGGTAATGGCCGGAAAGGTATTATTAGCAAAGGTAATATTCGGTGTGTCCAGCGCTTCTGTAATGACTTCAGTCAGATTATGATTACCGTAATTCACAGCCGCCAGTCCATCATATAACTCTGGTGGATCGTCATTACCTAAATTGGGGAAAATGGCCTGGAATTGATCCATAAACTCCGGTGCCGGGCGATCCAGCCATTCGACTGACACATCCATACCGACATTTATTTCCGATATTTTTTCCAGCTCTGAGAAATAAGCCCTCAGATCGACCTCAGGTCGGAAAGAATCCTCAAGTTCTATCCGCATACCGAGAGTGAGGGGAAAGACCCCCGTATCACGTTGAGCCGGTGTGAGCATTTTGATATTAATGTCCAAACCTACTGATACTTTGGCGGTTACTGTTTCCAGCATGGCATCATGGGCAATAGTGATGATATCTTCAAATGGAGCCGTGAAAGCCGGGCTGCCAAGATACACATAATCTACCACAGCATGACCCTTGGCATCTGTCATAATAGTGATTTTACGACCCGATTGCCCATTATCACTCTCCAGGCGAGCGCGGTTTGAGTCAGCAATACTGACGATCAGTGTTTCTCCAGGGAGGATCTGCCCAGCAGGATCTCGCAATGTAAATTGATAGCGTCCGGGAAAACGACTGTCGCCGGGAATCACAGCGACTTCAGTGGTTTCTGCCGAGATATGAGGATCAGCCCAGATAGACACGGTCGCAGCAGTGAAATTAATGAAGGTTGAATCTGTGATGGAATCCGTGGGATACTCAACTGTCAGTTCAATAGAGTCCTGTCCGTTTAATACTTGTGCTATGGGTGCAGTATATAACACCTGCAATTGACCAGAGGCATCAGTGCTCCCCGTTTGCTGGCTTAAAACACCAAATTCCGGGGTAGCCAGTAGCACTTGCGCATTGCTGATTGGCGATTGGTTTTCATCTTTTAAGCTAATAGTCAGTGTTGTGCTGCTCTGCCCATCGGCTGGCAGTTCGGAAGGGGAGGCTGTCATCGACACTGTTGCTGGTTGTGCTTCTGGTGGAGTGGGGACACTTTGACAGTTTGATGCACTCAGCCAGGGAGAAAAATCAATACCAGAACCCTGAATTTCATTCCCCTTACCAGAAGAATTCTCCTGTTCATGGAAAGGCCCGGAAAGATCTCCCCACCAATTGTTTGCAGCATTAATGTCGGTGCTTTCAGATTGATTATTTAGAGCTAAAAATTCATTACCAGAAAAGCAATTATTAGTGATAGTTTTCACCGTTTGCCTTGGCGAAGGTGGATTATTATCAAAATTAAACCATATCCCTTGACTAATATTATTGGAAATAGTATTACCAGTCACTGATAAATTGACATTATCTCTACTGCTAATAGCAACTCGGTTGCTATCAAAGACATTGCCACTGATCACCCCATCAACATGATCCCTGATTTCTACAGCATAATTCAATTCTTTGAATGTATTAGATGTGATGGTAAGATTTACCGGAGGCTTGTCTGACTCTCCTGAACCGGCATAAATTGCCGTTGCCGTTGTATTACCTTGTTTGCCACTGGATAACGTTCGCGACTGTCCCCTAAACGTATTGTTGATGATAGTCATCTTTCCAGATGCCGCAAAAATGATTCTATTTATATCACGAACAAAGTCATTCCCCTGAATAAATACTTCTGCTGAATCAACTGTGTGATTTATAGCGATTGTACTATTAAAAAAACTGTTATCCAGAAATGAGATAAAGGTATCACCTGCAATTGAAAAGTCCACATCATTCAGGTCATTAGATATAACCTTGACTTGAGCACCTTCTTTTATATGAACAGAACCACCTTTCAAGGTATTATCAGAAAGAAAATTGTTACCACTACTATCGAAATTTATTGATACTTTTTCAGATATCGTATTCCCTTGAAATTGCATGTCACCTTCCGGGATCATTTCACCTTGAACCCAGGCATTAAATCGACTGCCAATTCTGTACAATTTATTCTGGAAACTCTCAATATTTGAATCAGAAATAAAAAGCACCGCACCTTCAGCCACTTTGATGTCTTTATATAAGATAAGTTCTTCATTTATAATGTTTAAATCCTGTTTGACAGTCCCCCCAACTTCACCCACAACAACAGTTTCTCCTCCCCCACAAAATTTACTGTATTCATCAGTAGAAGTCGGCTCACAGCAATAGGAATAGGTAGGTGTGTCACCATTTGTTAATCCTGTATCACGATACAAATAATTAATGCCAAACTCACCAATATTATCACCATTGGAATGCGCAATTTCCACGCCATCACGGACAACAATAACATTATCAAAAGGTATCCTAAAATCAGACCCTCCATAAAAACATGCCACTTCAATATCAACCATACTATTCCCGATGAAGGGCACTTCTACTCCATAACCATACGCCTTGGGGAAAAGACCGAACAATAGTGATGCCAATGTCATTACCATGGCTATGTGCTTATTCATTTGACCGCTCCTTAGGAATGAGTCGTAAAAAAATGAACCTTTGATCTCATAATACGCCCAAAATAATGTCACTTCAATTATTAAGGTTATTGCTTTAAATAACCATTCATAAGGGGGAGGGAGAGGAGTGTCTAAAGTCAAAAGCAGAGCATATCTTATACAGATATAATTCCAGAGAGGATAACTGAGGTAGGGGAGTGCGCGTGAGGCGGGTTCGTCTAACTGGGGTGTCTGAAAACAAGGATGTTTTCAGCCAAGCGCTATCATGGATGTACTTGCAGCGTCTCCAGTTAGACGAACCCACCTCACGTGTAATCGGCAGCCATTGCACTTGTCCGAACGATACTCCTTCTTTATATGTTCTTATTCCTGATTGACGCCAGCTTCACCTTCACTATCAAAGGACCACCATAATTTGCCATCATCTGTGGGGACAAATTTTAATTTTAACCATAAATTAACGGGTGTGCCATCCAGTGTTACATGGGCTCTTGGAACGTGAAAGTCAAATTCACTGGAGAACAATGCAGTGCTGCCAGCTGTGGTACATTCAGGCAGCGTTTTATTGTAAACGCTGGTTCCATTTAATGGTTGAAAGATATATTGTTTAATATAATTACCAGTGGTTCTTTTCCTCAATAAGCGTACGTTGACAGTTGAATAATTATCATTTTGGCAAATTTCTACGCGTGCAGAACCCCAGTTTGCTTCAGCGCCTAATAATTTGTCAGATGATAAATTCTCGTAATAGATTATATCAGTCTTACCCCACTCACAATCTGTGGGAAAACAGGCATCAAAACCGCTAATAGAATTACTATCATGAATAATAAGTTTGGTTATGCCACTAGTTTCAGAATCAATATTGACCCAGGTGTCATCTACCGGACCTAATTCAAGTAAATCAAGATCATCGAGGGCTAAATTGCCAAGATCAGGTCTGATATCAGGCCCGGGGATGGCTGGACCTGCAAGCAGGGGCTGTGCCAGGCAAGCTGATAGTATAGTAATAATAGATGCTAGTTTTAATAATTTCATAAGTTTATCTCCATGCCCGGTTTATAAGGTATCAGGGGTAGGGCGTTTAAGCCCTGATATTTGAATAGTGAATGTTCTGTTTTTATTCTAGAC
>Ga0164313_10006645_pt1 | contig 10185 bp, 6 predicted proteins | sample GuaBasSedimGuay4_FD_113735 | JGI IMG/M metagenome (GOLD analysis project Ga0164313, IMG submission 113735) | Subseafloor sediment microbial communities from Guaymas Basin, Gulf of California, Mexico - Guay4, Core 4569-4, 0-3 cm | ecosystem: Environmental > Aquatic > Marine > Hydrothermal vents >...
TACGCGTCACAGCAAATAGTGGTCAGTAACCCATGGTGACTAACGGGGTGTTTGGTACCCATATTCATCAGTAGAAAACACCCGGTACCATAGGTATTCTTGGCTTGCCCCGGCTGCCAGCAGCCCTGACCATAAAGCGCAGCTTGCTGGTCGCCGGCCATGCCGGCAATCGGGACTCCAGCAGGAATCCCATCGAGCGATATAGTTTCACCGAACAGGCTGGAGCTGGCTTGCACCTCCGGCAACATGGCCAGTGGAACGTTCAGCAGACGACAGAGTTCCTCGTCCCAGCAGTGGTCATGAATGTTGTACAGCAACGTGCGCGAAGCATTGGTCGGATCGGTCAGGTGCACCGCTCCTGCGGACGAAGTTCCGCCGGTTAGATTCCACAACAACCAGCTATCAATTGTGCCAAAAGCCAGTTCCCCGTTCTCGGCCCGCTGCTGCAACTCCGGAAACTGCTCAAGAATCCACCGAATCTTGGTACCCGAAAAATAGGGATCCATCACCAGGCCGGTACGTTCACGAAACAATGGTTCATGGCCGTCGGCACGCATCTGCTCACAAATAGCCGCGCTTTGGCGGCTTTGCCAGACAATGGCATGATGAACCGGACGACCCGTTTCCCGATCCCATATGACGGTGGTTTCACGTTGATTGGTGATTCCAATCGCAACAAGTTCACCGTCGCCCAACCCAGCATCAGCCAGCGCAGCAGCCATTACACGGCGACTGACCTGCCAAATCTCTTCAGCATCGTGTTCGACCCAACCGGGTTTTGGATAGTATTGGGTAAATTCAGAATAAGCCCGACCAAGGATCTCCCCCGTGTGGGATATCACCAGCGCGGTTGAACCCGTGGTTCCCTGATCAATGGCTAATACTGCAGGCATATGCCGAGTATAACCTCCCCTTTATCTGCCGGATCTAAATTCTCCTCTTCTAAATAACACTCACGGCCCCGGGTCTTCAAAGCCATCCTTGAAAACAATATCTACGATGGTGAATTCCGACTCTGCTCCCTTACCCTGGAATTGAACATTCCATCTCCACACACCCGCTGGAGAGTCAGCAGGGAGTGTCCACGACCAATACCACCAGGAAGCAGCATAATGAGGAGGATGAGGAGGTGAATCCATCACAAAACTCCACTCTCTCCAGATCGTGCCGTCCGGCTGGTAAATCTTCAGATCTATCTGCTGCCCTGCTTGCTGATCCCTAAGGTAAATGGCGAAATAAGCTTCCTGGCCCGGTTCGAAAGCCGTCTGGAAGTTTGGTGTTTCGGTAATACCGCAACCATTATCAAACACCGGTGGCGCATCGTGTGTCGCTACCAGGTTTATGTCCGGCTCATAATAAGGGCGCTGGCTACTCCACCAGGTTTCATCGTTCAGCGTGTTGCAAGACCCGCTTGAAGGGTCGATCAGGCTGTTTTTGGTATCGTACACTTCCAGGTGCAGGTGGGGCCCGGTTGACTGTCCGGAACTGCCCATAACGCCGAGAAACTCCCCCGCCTGAACGGACTGGCCTACCGCTTTTGATGTCAGCGAGTCTTTTTTCATATGGCCGTACCAGGCAACCGAACTATCGGCATGCTCAACATACACCGCGTTCCATTCACCTGTAAAACTGCAATTACGATCAAAATTACCGTCGTCTTTACCAAGGATTACACCGGGTTCCGCTGCGACAATCTCAACCTCGTCGTTGTCCATTTTCAACCATGGAAACGGCCAGGAAAAGACATCCATACCCTTGTGGTTGTAACCGCCGACTGTGTCATAGGTGCGGGTACCGCAGTTGTAGTCTTCGAGTGAGTCAGGATAGGACGCATCGTGATCCACAAAATTGGAGATACCGAAATAGCCGGGGTCGCTGGTCGCAGGTGCAGTTGGCCAGTCAAACAAGGGATGTGTTACCAATGCTTCAACGCGCGCCTGAGCAGTCATCAGAATACCCAAGTTTTGTAACCTGGTGCGATTTGCTGCCAGCTTTTCCGTGATGGCGGCCCTTTGCTCAGGCGTCATGTGGTCGCGGAAATCTTCATGAACAACGCCGCCGCCATCCACTGGATGGAGCAGCTCAGCAGACAGGGAGGTCCCTGTCAAAACCAGGGCCGCCGCAAAGAGCAATTTACGGAACACTTTTTCACCCCAAAACATCAAGACTAATTTATTCTATATCTAAATGGTCAATGGGGCAGCCAGTAATCTATTTTTGCAGTTGGAAATATTTCGATCGCCTGAAAAATACCGGTTCAGTGGCGGCAGGTTGTGATTTTTTGCGCTATAACTAAAAGACAGCAACTACTCCCTTGCAGGACTGCCCAATGACGCGAAATTTTAAAAGATCCGCCCTCACCCTGATTTTGCTATTACCAATCCCCGCACTGGCTGTCCCTGTTGGTGAACATGCGGGCGAAATTTTGATAGATGGACCAGTCGAGGTGCAGCCGGGCGCCGACCCAGCTAACCCCGATGTGGTGGTCGACGAATCGGGGCGATCGATTTGGGTTTGGGATGGCACCCCTTCAACCACAAGAAAGGAAGTTTTTCTTCGAGTCTTTCCCGCCGACGGCGGTCCGCCGGGGGATCCTGTCCAGGTCAATACCTACGATGATAACAATCAGCACTTTCCCCGTGTAGCCGTGAAAGATGATGGCTCTTTTCTGGTCGTGTGGTTGAGTAGAGAGCCACCCGAGTCAGGGGACACCTTCACCCGCAATGTTGTCCGTAGCCAAGCCTTCGATGCCAATGTAAATCCGGTTGGCGGTGAACAGCTTATCAGCACACTCGACCCCCTTTTGACCACCGATAATAAAGTCGATGTTGCTGCGCTGTCTGGCGGTGACTACATCGTCGTCTGGCGGAGTAGCCAAACACCCGAACCAGGCGATTCCAGCACCAGTATCCAGGGCAGGAGAATCGGGGCTAATGGCGTGCCTCTGGCCGGCCAATTCCAGGTCAACTCAACGCAGACAAGTGCATCCGAACGATTTCCGGCGGTGACCGAACTTGCCGATGGTGGGTTTCTGGTCGTCTGGACAGCCACCGAGGTACACGGCCGCCGCTTCAATGCTGACTTCAACCCGGTTAGTAACGACTTCGATATCAACACCTTGACCACCGGCACTGAGACTCAAACCGATGTCACCGTCCACGAGGATGGACAGGTTCTGGTCGTTTGGACAGACCAGGAGGACAAGGCAGAAGTCACTGAAATACGTGGCCGGCTCTTTAGCCAGAATCTGATTGCCCAGGGGTCGGATTTTCGGATCAATTCGTTGATCGCCGGTACGCAGAATAACCCAAGAACGGCAAACTACGGTACAGGTGGTTTCTTCGTGGTCTGGCAGAGCGATGCCAGCGCCGGCGACGACAACTCTCCCCCAGGCATTGAAGGCCGGATTGCGACCGGCAGCGATCAGTTTGCCGGACCTGAATTTCAACTAAACCAGTGGACTTCGGGGAAACAGCAGTTCCCGGGCATCGGGGGTAAGAACGACCGTGTCGCCGTGGGGTGGGACAGCTCGACCAATGTGGATTCCCTGGCCAGTGTTATCTACGGGCAATTCTGGTCTATCTGCGGCATTTTTTGTGATGGTTTTGAGTAAGGCTGGAAAGAACCCATGACATATAAAAACCCATACCACACTGTGCAGACCACCAGGCGAGTCCTCTTTGGCATCGCATGGCTGCCGCTGGCACTGTGCCTTACAGGTGCCCCTATAGAATGCGCATCGGCGGCCCAGACTGCAACACTGGCGTTTGCAGGTATCGACGCACCCGACGGCAATGGAACACTTTTAGGCGTCGGTGGTGTACTAACGCTGAACGCAAAGGGCGACGTTGCCTTCGTTTGCGACTTCACTAACACTCAAAATCCTTCCACAGATAGTGGCGGGCTTTGCCTGGTCAACACCAAATCCTTCAAGCAGTTGGTTCGCACCGGTGAATCTGCTCCCGATGGAAATGGCACCTTCAATTACTTTACTCAAGAATTCGGCTCAGTCCAAAAACTTGTACTGAATGACAACGGCACCGTGGCATTTTTGGCCATGCTAACCGGAACCGCTGGTGGCTCAACTGACGAGATCGGGTTATTCAGCGCCAGTGCCACCACTGGAGTAAAGCAAATCGTCCGAAGCTCCGATGCAGCACCCGACGGGAATGGAATCTTTGCAAGAGCAAAACCTGATGACTTCGACTCGCCGGGACTTTCGCTACCTGGACTGGACAATAGCGGGCAGATCTCGTTTCATGCGTTTCTCACTGACACCAGCGGTGACTCGTTTTTCATTGATGATACCGTCGGAGTTTTCTGGTCAGACGGCAACACGGTCACCCGGTTACTGAGGGGCGGTGGGGCCGTTCCAGGTGGGGACGAGATATTTGGTCGCTTAGACTCCGGATTCGCGTCAAATCCTGGCGGCCAGGTTGCAATAAGTGCGTCAATTGCTTTTGATTTTATGAGCGGTGATCCGCTACCTGACGACCTTAATCGCGTCTATAAACATACTGGTACTGTTCTGGAAGAAGTGGTTCGCTCAGGTATCCCCATTCCCGACGGGAACGGCCAACTGGCCGGTGCTGGTGGTAACGTGATCGCCAACAACGGAAACATCTTATTTCTGGGCCGCGTCGAAGGCTCCGATAATTATCTTCTGGACGGGCTCCGTCTCTTCCAGACTGACGGTGTGACGCTCACGCAGATCGCGCGCCAGCTTCAGCAAGCGCCGGGCGAGCCAGTTGAACCAGGCAAGCCAACATTCCATTTTGGGAACTTCACCGCTCAGGATATAAGCAACTATAACAAAGTGGCTTTCTCCGTTATTCTGGAACGAAACACCATAGAAGATAATCGTTCATCCGCAATCTACCGGGGAGACGGAAACAGCATAACGCTGCTCGTGCATGAGGATGACACCCTGCCTGGAGGTAATGGAACCTTTGGAAATGTCGCAGTAGCACTATTTCTAAACAACAATGGTGAGATCGCATTTTCGGCACCACTGGAGGGGACTAGTGACCCGAACGATAATAGCGGCATCTTCTTCATCGGTCCTGACCGGTCCGTACAAACTGTGGCGCGTTACGGAATGCCGTTAGCAGGCAGTACGATTCTATGGGCTTCTTTCCTGGGTGACTTAGTTAGTCCTGGTGCCCTGGATAATTCGGAACTCGCCCTGGCCGGTATGAACGCCATCAATGACTCCGGGCAGGTTGCCTTTTCAGCAACTCTTGCCGACGGGCGAATTGGTGTCTTTCTCTGGCAAGCCTCCGACGTGCCTCCCCCTGATGACGATATTATCTACACGGATGGTTTTGAGTAACCATACTTACTTTTCCAGGCCAGCGAGATCCACCAGGAAAGCAAACTCCTGCGCAGTTTCAAGATACTGCCGGTAACGGCCGGAAGCACCACCATGGCCGGCATCCATATTGATATGGAATATCAGCCGGTTGTTATCGGTACGCCGGTCACGCAGCCTGGCCACCCATTTGGCCGGCTCAAAATACTGTACCTGTGAGTCGTGTAAACCGGTGGTCACCATCATATTGGGATAATCCTGCGCACTGACCTGATCATAGGGCGAATATGACAGCATGTAGTCATACGCCGCCTTGTCATTCGGATTCCCCCATTCGTTGTACTCACCGGTAGTGAGCGGAATGGAATCATCCAGCATGGTGGTCACTACATCCACAAATGGAACCGCGGCGACAATACCATGATACAAATCGGGAGCCATGTTAACTACGGCACCCATCAACAGGCCACCAGCGCTGCCGCCCATGGCGTAAGTCCGGTTGGGGTCAATAACACCTTGCTGCTGAAGGCCCCTGGTCACGTCGACAAAATCCGTGAAGGTGTTTTTCTTGTTCATCAAGCGGCCGTTTTCATACCACTTGCGGCCCATTTCCTGGCCACCACGGATATGGGCAATGACATAAATAAACCCACGGTCAAGCAGGCTGATGACCGAGTTACGGAACCACGGGTCCGAGGAAGAACCGTACGAACCGTAGGAATAAACCAATGCAGGTGCAGACCCGTTCAGCTTGGTGCCTTTGCGCCAGGCAAGCGACACCGGCACTTCCGCGCCGTCACGGGCAGTAATCATCATGCGCCTGGTGCTGTAATCATCACTGGAGAACCCGCCCAGTATCTGGTCGGCTTTTAAAAGCACACTCTTACCCGTTTTAAGGTCAATTTCCCAGATCTGGTTTGGGGTCGAAAGGCTGGAATAGCCATAGCGTATCGCATCGGTATGGGTGCTGACATTGGTCGATGGCCACATCACAGAAGCCTCGTCACCGGCATCAAGATAACGGTCAGTGCTGCCATCGTGTGACATGACCCGAACCTTTCGCAGGCCTTCCTTGCGCTCACCGATTACCAACCAGTTATCAAATGCCTGGATAGCACTCACCATGGCAGTATCACGATGTGGAATGACTTCTGTCCAGCTTGACTTGTCTGCTGAATTTTCCAGTGTTGTCGTCATCACGCGGAAGTTTGTGGCATCCCAGTTGGTGCGAATGAAAAATCTGCCGTCAGCGTGGTCAATGTCGTACTCATGACCTGTTTCACGTGGCAGGAATGGCTTGAATTCACCCGTGGCGTTATCGGCAGCAAGCAACTGGACTTCAGTCGTATCCGTATTGTCATGACTCAGGAAAATAAATTCCTTTGAGCGACTGCGCCAGACATGGGTGTAATAGGTATTATCCGTTTCCTCATATACCAGCGCGTCCTCACTGTTGTCCGTTCCAAGCTTGTGACGCATCAATTGATAGGCCAGCAATGTTTCCAGGTCTTTGTTCAGGTAGAACAGATATTGGCCATCCGCTGACCATGCCAATGCAGTTCCGGCATTGAAGATCAGGTCTGGCAGAAACTCGCCACTTTGCGTATCAAGAATACGGATTTCGTTAATGCGCCGGCCAACGGTGTCTTCAGCGATGGCCACGTAGCGGTGGTCATCACTGACTTCCATTCCCCCAAGGGTGTAGAACTCGTGCCCTTCAGCGCGCTGGTTTCCATTAACAAGGATTTCTTCTTCGGATTCCATGCTGCTTTTACGCCGTGCGTAAATTGCATATTCACTATCGGGCTCATAACGATAGTAGTACCAGTAATCCCCTTCCTGGTAGGGCACACTTGATTCATCCGGGTCCAGTCTGCCGGTCATTTCTTTGAACAGTGTGTCCTGCAAGCCAGCGTTGTGCTCCATCATCTTGTCGAAATATTCATTTTCCTCTTCGAGGTAGGCAAGCATGTCCGGATCCTTACGAGTGTCATCCCGTAACCAGTAGTATTCATCCACGCGGGTATGGTCGTGCAAGGTCAATTCATGGGGACGTTTTTCAGGCATGGGTTGTTCCGCTTGGGTCTGGGTTTCGGTTTCGGCAGCAGGTTTACAGGCTACCAGGCAAGACAGGCTGGCGATCATCAAGATTTGAAACTTCATAGTGATCCCTTATTGAAATTAGCAGAGAATTTTACACCTCGCCAAGCCTGGGGTGTACGTTTTTCACGAAGTATTCATGTACAGCGGACTCACCTCCTTTTTGTGCTAAATTTGCAGCCTCTTTGTTGCGGGAATATTTGTGGAAAACAACCAGCGGCTACTATCTCTCGATTTTTTCCGTGGTTTTGCCATCGCCGCGATGATCCTGGTCAACAACCCCGGTAGCTGGGCACATGTTTACCCGCCACTTTTACATTCCGAATGGCATGGATGGACACCAACCGATCTCATTTTCCCGTTCTTTTTGTTCATCGTCGGTGTGTCGATCAGCCTGGCCTTTTCCGGCATGCAGGATCGGGGCGTACCCAAACAAGACCTGTATAAAAAGATTATTCGCCGCACGCTTATTATCTTCGCCCTGGGGATGTTTTTATCAGGTTTCCCATTTTTTGATTTAAGCACCATCCGTATTCCAGGTGTTTTGCAACGCATTGCAGTCTGCTATCTTTTTGCGAGCATCATATTTATAAACGGTTCAATAAAAACCCAGTTCACCTGGACCGTCGGTCTTTTACTGGTCTATTGGGCGGCGATGGAATGGGTTCCAGTGCCGGATGTCGGTGCAGGCTCATACGCAAAAGGTGAAAATTTCTCAGCCTGGCTCGATAGCATATTGTTACCGGGCCACATGTGGTCACAGACTCTAAGCTGGGATCCCGAAGGCGTATTCAGCACCCTGCCCGCCATCTCCACGACACTTTTTGGTGTATTGACCGGTCATTTGTTGCTCAGTCAAAAAACGGCGATGGAAAAGACTGTATTGCTACTCATCTGCGGCATTGTTGCAATCGTAACCGGTATGGTCTGGAACCATTGGCTGCCGATTAACAAGAGCCTGTGGACAAGTTCCTACGCCGTTTTCATGAGTGGCATTTCGATGGTGATGCTGGCCGTGGCCTATTACCTGATTGATATCAAAGGCTGGCGAAAAGGCGTAAAACCTTTCCAGGTTTATGGCATGAATGCCATCACCGTCTTTGTATTAACAGGTATCGTTGGCAGATTGCTCTACCTCATAAAATGGCAGTCAGAAGATGGGTTAATTACCCTGAAGGGATGGTTGATGGAAGTGCTTTTTCTTCCCTGGCTCAGCCCGATCAATGCCTCACTGGCCTACGCCGTATGTTTTGTATTTATTTCCTACCTGGCGATGCACTGGTTATACAAGAAAGGCATATTCCTCAAAGTCTAATTGCCAGCCTTCACAGGAATGCTCATAGTAAATGTTGAGCCCTCATCCTCATGGCTTTCTGCCGTCAGCGTACCACCCATTAGCTCGCAAAACTTCCGACTGATACTGAGACCCAGACCCGTACCGCCAAACTCACGCGTTGTCGATGCATCCGCCTGGGAGAATGGATCAAAAATACGTTCCAGCTATTCTGCCGTCATACCGATTCCAGAATCATGGACACTGACGACAAACCAGTCGCTGTCATCGTGATTGCTACGCTCAGCTGTGAGGCGAACCAGGCCTTCAGAGGTGAATTTCGCTGCATTGCTCAGCAGGTTAAGGATGACCTGGCTAACCTTGGTACGATCGATCATTACTTCACCAAGTTGATCACTGATTTCTGTTTCAAAGCGGTTCTTATTCGTGTCAAATAATGGCATGGCGGTTGACACGATATCTGCCAGCAAATCCTCTGGCTTGCAGTTCTCAACGAACAGCTCAATTTTATCAGCCTCGATCTTCGACAGGTCCAGCACGTCATTGATCAATTCCAGCAGGTGGCCGCCGGCATTACGTATTTTTTGCAGATCAGGGATCAGGTCATTAAGCCCCCTGTCCTCCGCTTCCTCCTCAAGCATTTCGCTGTAGCCGATGACGGCATTCATCGGTGTGCGCAATTCATGGCTCATGTTGGCAAGAAACTGGCTCTTGGCCTTGTTGGCACTGTCTGCCGCCGCGCGGGCTTCCTTGAGTTCACGGTAATCATTTGCGTTACGTAAAGCGCTGACAATATAGGTGACATAACGCCCGATGTGATCGATATCTTCTGCTTCAAGGGCAAAGTGTTTCTCGGTGTTGGCAAAAGTCAGGACACCCAGGGCTTCGTCATCTTTAATCAGCGGGAATGTGATAAGTGATTTGGCAGGAATCCGCTTTTAAATCTCCGCACTAACCCCTTCAGCAGCGCCGGTATCGCGGGAAACATCAGAAATGTAGTACGGTGCCTTGCTGGAAACGGCAATGGTAAACGCGCTTTCCTCTTCTGCCAGGGGGATTTGCAAGCCCCGCAACACTTCCATCATTTCTTCCGGTACATCGCCACGAAGACGGTCGAGATAAAGCACATCGTTTTCCTTATCCAGAAACATAATCGCCATCAGGGTGAAATCAAACTCCCTGTTGAGTCTTTCCATGATGGTCTTCATCACCTGGTCGATATCAAGTGTTGAGTTCACCAATTGCGCTACTTCGCTGATGGAAGCCAATTGTTCCGTCTGCACCATGATTTGCCTGTTCTTATCCTGTAACTGGTGCCTTGCACTGACAAAATTGCGCGTGGTCCGGTTGACCAGCAGTGTGATATAGAACATGAACCCCATGATCAGGAGCCAACCGAAAGCCCCCTGTGCAAGGAAAAAACGCTCGGTCAGTTCCACCGTCACGAATTGCAAACCTGTCAGCAAAACAATGGCCATCA
>Ga0164313_10006646_pt1 | contig 10185 bp, 10 predicted proteins | sample GuaBasSedimGuay4_FD_113735 | JGI IMG/M metagenome (GOLD analysis project Ga0164313, IMG submission 113735) | Subseafloor sediment microbial communities from Guaymas Basin, Gulf of California, Mexico - Guay4, Core 4569-4, 0-3 cm | ecosystem: Environmental > Aquatic > Marine > Hydrothermal vents...
TAAGCCAGACCTCCCACCTGAAGAAGTGAATCTATATATCAATCTTTGTAGCGAATATGTAAGTGAGGTTTCGATTCAAAGACAAATCAGATTGTTGGATGAGCGACTAACAGAGGTAACAGAAGAGAATCGGTTCAGTAAATCTCTTGCGGACACTATAAAAACAAAGTCAGATGAAAAAGAGCATTGTAAAGCTAGACAAGAAAAATTAATTCAAATCTTGATCGGTAAAAGATCAGATAGAATTAAAAACATGCATAATAGAAATAAGGATATTCTAGGAATAGTCCACGCTTTTACCAAAGAGGATGAGCGCCTGAAGGCGCTGTTAATCGCAGAGAGACAACGAGCTTTAATTGAAGGGGCTATTGATAAAATGGAAACCTCTTCAGCTTACCTGACAAGAATTGTCGGACCATCTAAAAATGAGATATTAAATTAATGTCAAGTATATGCAAAATATGCAACGAGTCTATTAAAAATGATAGACATTTCTATCAAAAGCACAAAATTTCTGCCGCAGAATATTATGTAAAGTATTACCCGCGCAGAGATCTTTTGACAAATGACCCTATTATTTTTAAAAACAAGATAAAATATTTTAGCACCTTTTTTAACAACAAGGGGCATATGAAAAAATGGGTTCTCAAATCTGATAGGGAAACGTTTTTAAAATTTCTCTCTATTCTGGTCGCCCACAGAAACAAAACAAAGCAATTAAAAAAACCCTTGGGAGAGCTTGAACTAACATCCTTAGATAACTTTCCCTCTTTAAGTTTAATCCTTAAAAAGATATCCATAAGTGACTATAAAAAGGTTTTTAGTGACCTAAAGGTAACAAAAGGTTCGTTTTCCGACTACTCTTTAAAGCCAGCGAAAATTAAACACTTAGAAATCGGTGTTGACACCAGAGAGCAATACCCTTTTAAATTAGAGAATTCTCGTCCATTCAAAATGGATTATGGGGACTATACCGCTCTTGGCGAAGATTTTGACAATGTCTTTATAGATCGCAAATCTGATAAGGATTTTATTTCTACTTTTGGCGGTGATGTTGGCAGATTTAGAAAAGAAATAGAAAGAGCAGAAAGCTTTGGGGCTTATCTGGTTGTTTTGGTTGAAACAGACATAAACAAAGTTAAATCTGGTAAGGGTCGGTTATTTTATTATACAAAATGTTCTCCAGAAATGGTCCTTCATAATGTCAGGGAATTAGCCCAAGACTATGATAATGTTCAGTTTTTATTTGCGAAATCTAGGGTGGAAGCACGTAGATGCGTTACTACGATTTTATCATATGGGTCTAAAGTTAGAGAAGTAGATCTACAATATTTATATAACGGAGGAAAATTATAATGTCTTGGGAATTAGGAAATCATTCTATAGAAGATGAGGCTCACATGAATAAAGAGTTGATGAAGATAGAGGGGGCTTTATCCGAAAATGAAGCAAAGATTGCTTTATATAAGTATCTTGTAGCTAACATAGGCATGGCTTCAGAACTTATTATGGGGGTTAAACTTTTTCCGTTTCAGAATGTATTCATCAAAACTATGATGAAAAAAGACTTCTCTTTAATTGTCTGTGCTCGTGGAGCGGGAAAAACATTTTTAACATCTGTATTTTGTGTCCTCCATGCTATTTTTGAGCCTAAGAGTAAAATTCTTGTGTTAGCTCCGTCATTTAAACAATCTAAACTTATTTTACAGCAAATAGAAATCTTTGCCGGTAGTGCCGAAGGGGAAATACTAAGACAGGTAATGCCTAAAATTAATCAAAGCACAGATTTTTGGGAAGCCCAAATAGGGGATAGTAGAATTCGGGCTTTGCCTTTGGGAAATGGTGATAAAATTCGTGGTTTCCGTGCAGATGTCATTATTGTAGATGAAGTGCTCAAAGTCCCGTCTTCTATTCTAGAAGAGGTCATTAAACCGTTTATGGTTGTTAATAAAGACCCCGTAATGAGACAGGAATTATATGATTTGGAAAGCCGCCTTATTAAAGAGGGAAAAATAAAGGAGGATGAGAGAACAAAATTTAAAAACCCAAAAATGGTAGCATTGAGTTCCGCTTCTTTTAAATTTGAGCATTTATATGAAATGTACCAACAATACATAGAAAACATTTTAGATGAAGGAAAAAAAGGAGGAGCTTCCTATGGAGTTATTCAAATTGGTTATAAAGGTTTACCTTCCCAATATCTTTCCGAGACCGTTATAGAAGACGCTAGGAAAAGTATGAGCAGCAGCCAATTTCAGAGAGAATATGAAGCTCAATTTTCAGATGATAGCTCTGGCTATTATTCTATGGCCCAAATGATGAATTGTACAATTCAAGCTGGGGGAAATCCATCTATAGAAGTGCGTGGGGATCCACAAGCTAAATATATCGTGGCCATTGACCCTAATTATAAAGAATCTGCTGATGCCGATCATTTTGCAATGCATGTTATAAAAATAGATGAGATCGCAAGAGTCGGATATGTGGTTCATAGTTATGCGGTGGCTGGAGTGACACTAAAAGAACATTCAAAATATTTTCATTATATATTAAGAAATTTTAATGTTGTTTATGTTATTGTCGATTCTGGTGGTGCGGATCAATTTCTTAGATTCGCCAACGAGAGCAATGAATTTAAAGAATCTGGGATTAGCCTAAAAACCTTTGAGGGCAAATTTGAAAACCCAGATGATGTCAGAGAGCGTAAACAAGAGTATAACTTGGGGACACAAAGCATTGTTCATTTACAGCAATTCCAATCTCAGTGGATCCAAAGTGCGAACCAAGAATTACAAGCGGCGTTTCAGCATAGAAAAATATTCTTTGCCGCCCCACTAAAAGACACTTCTTACGAGACTATCATAAAAGATAAAAAGTGGGATATATCTAAACTTGACTTTGAGGCAAAAAACGCGAAAAGTTTGGATGGTGTTTACTCCTCAGATTTGGATAAGAAAATTTCACTATTAGATCATTTGATCCATTTGTTGGATTTGACACGTTCAGAATGCGCTCTTATTGAAGTGTCTTCAACGTCTTTAGGTAGACAAACTTTTGATTTGCCATTAACCCTCAGAAAAGAGACTGGTCTTAATAGACCGCGCAAGGATTCTTACTCAGCTTTATTGTTAGGGTATCATGCTTTAAAATGTTATTTTTTACTCCAAGATACTGAGGAAGAGAAAGTAAATACAGATTTTGAGATAGTTTTATTTTAAAAGTGTGTATGTAAAGTTGAAAGTTACTTTTAAACTATTATGGCCAGAAAATATACAAAGGTGAGTCCTTATTGGGATAAAACGGGAAAAGAAGAGATGCAAATAGAAGTGCAAGGGGCTACTTCAATACCAGATCTTGAATACGATTCAATATCGTTAGCAAGTGCTCCAACTGCCGCAAGTTCTTCTACCGCAGTGTCTAGGAGCAGCAGACTGAGAAACGCAGGATCCACAATCACAACGGATGAAACCTATGAGCTTCTATCTAAAGAATTTTTACCATATGAAAATCGTGGCGGCAATATCACAGCTAGTAAAGCTATAGAATTAAGTCAAAAGGCTGCTATTGGGGTGTCGATTGTTAGAAACACAATTGAAGTGATGACCGAGTTTAGCACAACAAAAATCCATCTCCATAGCAAGAATAAAAAGGTTAAAGCCTTCATATTAGCTTGGTTAGAAAAGATTGACTTAAGGAATCTTCAAGAACAATTTTTTAGAGAATACTATAGAAGTGGAAATGTCTTCTTTTATACTTTTCATGGGGTGTTTGATAAGAAAGATCAAGACGCTATTAAAAGTGTCTTTGGAGCGAAGCTTGATGAAGTCCCTTTAAGATATATGCTTTTAAATCCTATAGATATAGGGGTCGAGGCCAATCTTGCAATGACCGATGGAGCATATGTAAAGATTCTTAACCAATATGAGATTGGCAGATTAAGAAGCCCCGTAACTAAATTGGAAAAGGATATAGCTGATGGTTTACCACCAGAATTAAAAAAACAAATCAAAAACCCATCTTCTAGTGAAATAGCTATGAAGTTGGATATGGACCGTCTTCGCTATATATTTTATAAGAAACAGGATTATGAACCATTCGGCACTCCCATGCTTTATCCTGTTTTAAAAGATATCGAACAAAAGCTTCAACTTAAAAAGGCAGATAGGATTCTAACTAAGACTATTGAAAACATCATTCTTTTGGTTACTATGGGAGCGGAGCCAGAAAAGGGCGGAATAAATGCAAAAAACATAGCTCGTGTTCAGAATTTATTAAAGAATCCCGCATTTGGTAGAACCTTAGTCTCTGATTATACTACTGAGGCTAAGTTTATTATCCCTGATTTAGAAAAGGTTTTGGGAGCAAGCAAATACGAACAGGTGGATAAGGATATTAAAGAGGGGCTTCAAAATGCCACATTAGGAGAGAATAGGTTCGCTGATACCTTTGTTAAGGTGAAAGTCTTTATAGAGAGACTGAGTGATGGTCAAGAAGTTTTTCTTACAAGATTCTTAATGCCTGAGATAAAAAGTATTTGCGACAAAATGAATTTTAGAGATTATCCAGAGGTCACTTTTGAACAAATATCTCTTCATGATCCAAACGTCTTTAATAAGTCCGTGGTCAGAATGATGGAGTTGGGTATACTTACTCCAGAGGATGGATTTAAAGTTATGGAAAGTGGTTTGTTCCCCAAAAAAGATGTTAACGTCAAAAACCAAGAGGACTTCAAAAAATTAAAAGATAAAGGTTTATATGAGCCCATCATTGGTGGGAAGAAGGATGAAGCGGGACGACCAAGCAATACGAAAGGAACCCCAAGAGACTCTAATACCCCCGGTGTCCAAGTACAAGCCACCGATTATAATAAATTTGTAGAAGTCACAAAGGCTTCTAATGAACTAATTGAAAAAGCGGGGAAAGGTTTGAAGAAGCATGGTGGAAAGAAACGATTAACTAAATCTTTGAAGAATTTAGCGGATTGTATCGCTATGGATATAGTGACGAATTGCGAAATGGATGACTGGGACGATATGTTGGAAATCAATATACTTTCCCAACAGCCATCTCCGATTACAGATGTAACTTCTAAAGTTGCTGAAATCGCAGAAGAATATGGTGTAGATATAAATGAAGCCGCACTGATATATCATTCACAGCAGTAAGGTTTTAGTGTATTGAATTTTAGCATGAAAAAGTATCAATTTAAATCAGAAGCATCTTTGCAGACTTTTATAAAAGATCTGGAGCCAGAAAAATATAAAGTCTTAGAAGATAAGACTATTGAAATTGTAGCATATTCAGAATGTAAAGAGGAAGAGGGAATTTCCGAAGAAATGCTGTGGAAACTTGAAGACATGCAATATGAATTGAGGTATTTTTGGGCAGAGCTTGATTCATTGTGGACATCATTCGGTCAGCATCGCAAAGGACACCTTCCTCCTATTGAGGGGGCGGGGAATTTAGAAGCGGCATTGAAAGTGCTGGGAATGGACAAGGATTATCAGGTTGTAAAACCAACCTTATATGCAAATTCAAAAGGAGAAATTGAAGTAAATTTACCATCCCTATTAAAAGAAGATGAAGAATAAGCACCTTTATAAAGCCAGTTTTGATTGTGAAATAAAGTGCCTTCATCAGAAAGATAAGGACAAATTCCTTGCACAAGCCTCTCTTGAGAATATAAAAGATCATCTTCCAAAAGATATTGATTTTGAGAAAAATGGCGATTTGATTGCTTTTGCGGCAAACGGGACGGTTGTAAATCGTGGAAATAAAAATGGGCATTTAATTGATGCTGAAACCGCTGCTCAAGTTCACGAATTGTTCAAATATAAATTTTTAGACTTAGAACATAATAGAGATCATATTGTCGGAGTGGTAACAAATACCGGCTTTTCAACATATGATAAGAATACTATTATAGCTTCTGAAGAGGTATCTGGTAATACAGATCCATTTTATTTAACTGTTGGCGGCGTTGTATACCGTAGCGTCAACAAAGACTTTGCTGAAAAACTAGAAGAAAGCTCAGATCCCGAATCCAAGCTTTACAGAAAAATTTCTTTATCGTGGGAAATTGCATTTTCCTCGTATTACCTTTTGATAGGGAGTAAAAACCTGTCGGAAGGAGAAATCGTTAAAGATCCAGAAAAGATTGAAGAATATTCAGAATTTCTTAGCTTTAATGGTGGACAAAATAGATTAGAAGATGGGACACCTATATATACTGTTGTTGCTGGGGATGATGTATTGCCGATGGGATTCGGTTTTACATTAAATCCAGCGGCTGATGTTGCAGGTGTTTTATTGGAAAACGAAAAAGCGCAACCCGATGAAGAAGAGGAAGTAGAGGCGACAGCAAATGAAAATAAAACTTCACTTCCAGAAGAAAAAAATGTAAACACACATAAAACACCTTATATACATATGGATATTAAAACTTTAGAAGATTTTTATAAAAATTGGAAAGAGCTTCGAGCACATGAAAGTGCGCCGGATCTTGATTTCGTTTTTAATAAACTTCAAGAAGCTAGTGAAGAATATTCTAAGGATGTTAAGGCTAAGGATGATGAGCTTGCTAATCAAAAAGCAGAAGTTGAAAAACTTAATTCTACCGTCGCTAACCTTACTACAACCATAGAAGAACACAAAGCTTCCTTAAAAATTTTAGAAGAGGAAAAGAATGCTCAAGAAACGGAACGCAAGTTCCAAGAGCGCATGAACGTTATTGATAACGAGTATGAGCTTAATGATGAGACTTCTGCGATTGTCGCTTCTAAAGTTAAGGGGCTTTCTGATGAAGATTTCGACGCTTGGAAAAAAGAATTTGACGTTCTCTCTCATGAGAAATCAAAGGCTTATCTTTCTGAGCAGAAGGAAAAAGAAGAAGCTCTTGCGGCTGAAGCTTTAAAAGCTAAAGCGGTAGAAGATAAAAAGGTAGAAGAAGAAGCTGCGAAAGAAGCTTTGGCCAATGCTAAAAAGAAAGATGGAGAAGACCTTCCTAATGGAAGTGATCATTCCGAATCTGTCAAAGACACATGGGCAAAAGCTCTTAAAGAAGGCTTTGAGATCGTTACCAAATAATTTAAACCAAAAATTAAATAAAATATGGCTTACACAACAATTAACAATAAATTACTTCCCTTTCGTCAATATGATGAGCAAGAAGTAGTTAATTTGTACAGTTTGCTTGGAACCGGCGTAGCTGGAACCTTTGTCAAACTAAATGCTTTTAACCCTTCTGATACAGACGGCTACGGCTCAAGTGTCATCGGGGCAGACTTTGCAGGTACAAAGAATGTTAGATATAACGTTAAGAATACTGTTATCCCATGTACATCTGGAGATACTAAGTACGAAGTGCTTGGTGTTACTCTTAATGATACCAGAGAACATGATGAGAATGGTAATCTCTTAATTTACAACCCACATAAGGCAGCGGAAATGCAAGTTGTTGTCTCTGGTCAGGCTGTTCCAGTCCTTGGCAGAGGTATCGTTACGCTTCGTGCCGACGCTTATGAAGGCATCATTGCTCCGGGTTATGTCGGGATTCCTGATAACAACACAGATGGTAAAATCATCGCTGTTGCTCCATCAGTAATCAGTTCAAGTGGTTATGATGATAACCAAGTTGTCGGAAGATTCTTGTCATCTACGGGTGCGAGATCTGATACAATCGTAGGAGGATACGCTCTATTCCAGATCGAAGTCTAATTTAGAAAGAATTAAAAAATGAAAATTAAACTAAAAAATACTCCTGAACAAGTTGCTCTTTTTAAAGCCCTTGCTTCCGACAAAACAGCAGAGAAACAAGAAGCTCAAGAAGCTCTTGCTGCTTTCTTGGGACCAGTTATTCAAGAAGTTATTGACAAGGCTCCAACCTTGGCGAACTTCTTCACGGATATGCCTTTCCCAAAATATAGTGGCCCTTATACCATCCCTCTAGATCTTTATTATGACATTAAGGAAACTGATTATGTCAGAGTTTGGTCTCAGACTATGGCTGGTGGTATGCCTACCCAACAGACGCATCCACCTGTTGAGATGCCTTTCGGTACTTACACGCTTGATAGCGCGATTACCTTCGATAAGAAGTATGCTGCGCAAGCTCGTTTGGACGTTATCGGAAAGTCCATCAACAGAATGCTTCAGGAAGTTCTAGACAAGCAGGATCTTAATGCTGCTGCTATTCTTCTTTCTGCGTTAGCTAATGCTAGCACAGGTGTTGCTGGAACAGCCACAAAACACATTATTCGTTCCAATACTAAGGATCAGTTTGTGTTCCAAGATCTTAATCGTTTATTCACCCTTATCAAGAGACTTCGTTCTTCTTGGAATGGTGGAACTCCTGAGTCCCGTCAGTCTCGTGGTCTTACCACATTGGCGGTTTCTCCTGAGATCATTGAGTTCATTCGTGGATTGGCTTACAATCCTGTGAATACTGCTGGTACAGTAACCAATATTCCTGCGACGGATAGCCAACGTGAAGCAATTCACAATTCAGTTGGTAATCCTAATTTCATGGGTGTTGAATTAGTGGAGCTTAATGAGTTAGGTATTGGATATCGCTGGAATACTCTTTTCGATGTTCAAGCGGGTGCAACAACCTATCCTAATCATGCTGGAACAGGTTCGGCTGCAGCTTTCGACGGCACTGCCGAAGAAATTGTAATCGGAGTTGACGAAGGTATGGAATCATTACTTCGCCCTGTCGCTACAGATTCAGAACGTGGATCTTCCTTCAACGTTTACCCAGATGATCAGTTCGTCTCTCGTCAGAAGAGAATTGGTTTTTATGGTGAAATGGAAGAGGGTCGTCTCATTGTTGATGATCGTGCGCTGGTTGGAATGATTGTATAATCACTTAACTATTAACCATTTGGAAAAGCCCGATTCGTCGGGCTTTTTCTTTGCCTATTTCACTTCACAATTTATAAAAAATCGTGTATGTTAAGTAGACCCAAAGGGGGTATTTAATTATGAAGAAAGCAACTAAAAAGGTAATAGACGGAAAGGTAGATGGACCAACTGATCTTTATGACTTGTTAGGGGAACACAAAAAAAGTCCCTATGCAGGTATAAACGCAGAACAATATAAAAAAGAAATAGAGGACATGGATAGTTCGGATCTTTATAGTCATGCTATTGAAATCGGGTTAATCCCAATCGACAATAGAAGGGTGTTACTCGCTAGATTAGAAAAAGAGTTTTCGCGACACCGAATTAAAATGACGTCTTCCCAATCAGTCCCAGCATTAGAAGGTAAGAGGGCTAAGAAATTTCTTGATGTTCTACATGGCAAAAAATAGTGTAAATTATACTAAATGCCAACAGGATGTTTTAATATTCAAATTGATCAGGGAAGCACCTATTCTCAAAATCTGACCTTAACAGACTCGTCTCTTGTACCCATTAACCTTTCTGGTTATGGGGCAAGGGGCCAAATAAGGCGTAGATATAGTTCTACAACAGGCTTGGAAAATTTTACTACTTCAGTTATTTCTGAGCCTAGTGGAATTATATCTATTTCTTTGACAGATGATCAGACAGCGGCATTGCCAGTATCTATGCTTGGATATGATATAGAAATATATACCTCTGGAGATGCAACTGTGGAAAGGATTTTGAACGGCAAAGTAGAAATTTTTCCTGAATACACAAGATAATGGCTGATATTAATGTAATTGTTGGAGATCAACCGTCAAGAAATATCACTCTTGGAAATCCTCAAAAAAATATCAATATTGGGACTCCGGGGGTTATATTCCAACCTTTAGATTATAGACAGGGTATCGTAGACTTAACTTCTGGGATATTAGATATTAATTTTTCTTTTTCAACACCCTTTACCGCAGATCCTGTTTTTGGTGGGGATATAATATATAATGGGACTGTGGCTAATGATGGATACGCTTATCATGTGTATAACTTGAGTAGATCTGGTTGTGATGTTTGTTTTTCCGACAACCTTCATTCAACAGGTTATCAATTTCACTATTACGCAACAGCAAATTAAAAATGATACCAGTAGACTTAGCAGACGAAATTTATACAACCGATTTGGATTGTCCATTAGATACATCCATTCCTAAAATTGTTTTTAAATTACTTTCTCTTGTTGGCGAACTGAATACCAGATTAGATTTAAATATAGCCGTTACGGAGTCTGAGTTGTTTGAACCA
>Ga0164313_10006647_pt1 | contig 10184 bp, 6 predicted proteins | sample GuaBasSedimGuay4_FD_113735 | JGI IMG/M metagenome (GOLD analysis project Ga0164313, IMG submission 113735) | Subseafloor sediment microbial communities from Guaymas Basin, Gulf of California, Mexico - Guay4, Core 4569-4, 0-3 cm | ecosystem: Environmental > Aquatic > Marine > Hydrothermal vents >...
AAAGGCATCTGCCAGTAGCAGTTTAAGCCGCTTTTTGGATTCACACATACAGCAAGCGACTGGATTTTGGGTTCAAAAGAGATACCCCATCCCGAAGCAAAAAAGTCGCCAACAGGAACTTCAACCGAAGGTTCCGTTTCATCGTCCCAGTAAAATCTGATAATGTTCAGGCGGTAATCACAGACAGGTGTCATCCATATATGCTGAATGGCGCCTTCACCCTCAATTTCAGCCAGGGTATACTCCTCACCCGACTCTATGAATATATAGGGATTTACCTTCCATCCCTGTCCCAGATCGCGTGCAGCATGAGCCGCATTACCCTCGTCCAGGGTGGCCATTCCCCCTTTTCCCTTCTCCCCGGTGAAATTTTCGGGACTGATGGAGCGGGATTTGGCATCAGACGTGCGATAGAGGTTCCCCATATCCAGATCAAGGCCATTGAATTTTTCAGGTTCCTCTTTGCATCCTGACAGGATGAATATCAGGACCATTGCGGCAAGAAATGTTTTGTTCATAATCAGTTGCTTTATTAATAAATAGTTCGGGATTAATTGAGTTGAATCAATAACTCATCCCCCTGATCCAGCTTTAGCTCCTTTTCAAAAAGGACTTTGTTTAATCCATCTTCCTGCTCAAATCCGGACTGGATCTCTTCAGATCCGACAACCATCTTGCGGATGGCGGAAAAACCTTTCTCATGAGTAAAGTTCATCTCCTTCAAATCGAGGTGTCCATAGGCTACTTTCAGGATGATCTGGTCTTCCTTAAATTCAATATTTCCCCAGCCACTTTGTGTGGAGATAAAACTTATGAAATTGTCACCCACCTTTGAATCCATATTCAATGATTTATCTACGGCATCATACTGTATCCCTGTCAGACCCTGCAGCAGTCCATAACTACTCATTGCCCTGGCGTACCAGTGTCCGCACTCATATTCATTGAATGGATTTCTCACCCTGCCATCATACCTCTCTCTGGCAGCTCTTACAATATCCAATCCTTTCTCTACCTCGCCGGCTATCATCAGGTGAGATGCCACCTGGTACTCGATTCCTGTCCACACCTCATTGCTGTAAACAAAAGGCAGTGAAGGTTCATCTCCCTCGGGCCATGAACAGAGAAGCAATCCTCCATCCTTATTGATGGCATATCCGGGACGCTGTGGATTCACATGATCAGAGAGGTCGGGTTTGAAATTGTATTTGTGTATTGATACAAGGTGGCTCTTCACTTTTTCGGGATCAAGGAAATTATCCAGGTAACACATTTCGCCGATCCAGTTGCCTAAAATGCCATCAGAAAGACAACCATTTCCATACTGGTATTTTGGCCCCTCCTTTTTAAGTATCTCCAATGCTTCAGGAGAATACAACCCTCCAAAACTCTCTTTTGATGCTTCTACGGGGTCAGCTGCTCTCAATCCTTCCCATTGAACTTTCTGTATAAAATAATCTCCGTTGTACAGGTCATTCTCAATATATGTCCGGCCTTTAGTAAAAAGCTCGTTGTATTCAGAAACATCCAGTCCAGCCTCATTTCCCATTGCAATAAAAGCATCCAACGCGCCCAAATAGATACTTGTGCACATCCCATCTGGACCCCAGAACTCAATATCGTATGTGTTGTGGTGGGGCTCCTCCAGGATTCCTTTCCCTTCAGGATCCCATTGGCTGATGCAATAATCAAGGCTTCTTTTCACAGAAGGCAGACGCTCCTTCATCCATTTTGTATCTCCGGATATTCTCCACTCACGGTGCATCTTCATGATTCCACCCAGCTGGCCATCTGCAGCAGCATGAAAGTTATGATCTGTTTGGCGTATGGGGAGTGCCGACCTGAAATTCTGATGACCTGAAAGATCCTGACTTACCTCAAATTCTGTCTCCCTGAGTGTTCTCTCAAGGCTCGGAAAGAGGTGAGGTATGGCCTGGGCATAATTCCAGACATGCGTGCAGGAACCATTACAGCATCCGGCAACATCTGTGCAACCTTCATATGCCCAGAGTCTCCCATCCTTCTGGCGAAGCACCGTAGGTGATTTCAATATGGTCAGGTTGGCAGCAACAGCTTCAATCACTTCATCCGGCAGACTTGAATTATAAAATGCTTTTGAAAATAATTGAGATTCAGACCTGAGATCACTGTAACGTTTGTTCCAGTAAGTAATCAATTTGCCAATATCTTTATATTGTCCTGAGTACCAGGGTTCATAGTAGAGTCCGGCCTCAGAGGGCGGACAACAACCTGTTTCAGGATCGCAGACAGCATCCTGAGCACCCGTCAACTCTTCGGCAGTAGGCTCAGGGCCTGTACGCAAATCAGAATGGGGCACATGCCATGCCATCTGTAAGCGAATTGTCTCTTCTTCTCCCGGTTCCAGGTTAACAGGGACATAGAGAGAAGCCCCATTTGATCCCACAGTGGTGGTATCCTCCGAGTAGTTAAATTCACTAAGGTCTTTCCAGATCATGGTCCTTGAATCAAACCATCCTCCCCTGAACCAGCACAGATCTGTTACCGTATTCTTGTTATCGGTGTATATTGCAAAATCACCCTTATAATGAGCTTTTTCAGGAGTGCATGACTGGCTCAGCAGGAAGCCGTTCCGGATTCCTGAAATAGAACTCCCCTCATCAAGTCGCATGAAGTTTTCAGCATGAAAGGAGAAGAGAGCCTCCAATGCCTCGTCTGAACTATTTTTGAATGTATATTCCAGTGAGGCAACCGGCAGGCTCGAATTATCTGCATCTCCGGGAATAAACGGGCTCCATCCGGTGATGCTTACTTCAAGGGGGATATCATTATCCTCAAGCTTAACCATGGCAAATGGGAACTGACTTGAAAATGTGGCCTTTTCAAAATGCGGATACCCATCCGCGCCTTTCGCATGCCCATTCCCGGCCATCGGGTGGCCAAATACTTTCCAGTCCGCTACCGGTCCTTCAAGCACTTTTGCCCCGTTCTCCAACCCTTTGATGGAGATGGCTGAAAACATGATGGGCTCGTTAAAGATGTCAGGCTTATTCCGGACAGAGAGATGTGAAATTCCTCCTGTTCCTTCCAGGCAGATCATACCGGCACCGATGCCTCCCATTGGAAATGCAACCCTGTTAAGGTATTCGTTTTCATAAGTGCCGTTAAAGGCTCTCCCTTTGTTACCCGGCCGGTCCGGGCTTTCATCGCATGATATGAGAGACACGGTGAACAGTGCAAACAATAGATAGTTAAAAAACAGTCCGGCTTTGGGGTGAATATTTTTCATGAGATTAGTTTTTTTATAAGTGCAAGGTGTTAAATTATAAAAAATTCTAATCATATTTCATTTTCGATTATGGCAGTTTCTATTGCATGGATTCAGCTCCGGTTGGGAAAGCTGAATACCAGAAAGCCGTTGAACTCCACATGGGATTCAGGTCAGCCAGATTTTCCCATCCCCATTGTTCCTCCACTACAGTGATGTTCTCCTGAAAATTGAAACCGTCATTCATGTGGAAGCTGTAGACAGTGGGGAAACCTGGCCTGAGGTCAACAAATCCCGAGACCGCTTTGCGGTCGAACATACACCATCCGCTGTTGAAATACTCTTCTGAGCCAGTGCCATGATAACTTGGAGGCCACTCGTTCTCATCGGTCCAGAAAAACCAGTCACCCTCGCCCCACCAATGTTCATACGGCCACTCAACCTGTAGCATGGAACCCACATATTTTCCCCTGCCGCGCCTGCTCAGGAATACTTTCCCCGGTACATTCTGAATTCCAAATTTTGGAATGGCCTCTGTGGCTGCCGGAGCCTGAGACCAGGTCACCTGGAACCTTCCCCAGTTGGCAGGAATCGCCATCATCTTCTTTACATCCAGTTTGATCCCCACCAGTCCGGCCAATGCACTGCCGGTATTCACAATCTCGATTCTCGCCCCCTCTGAGTAAGGCATGGGGAACTTGCTATAGACCTCTTCATCATTCATACCCATCAGGAGTGAATAATAGTTCGTATTGTATGGCTGAGGTTGGGTTTGCATGAAGTTTCCGATCTCGCTTTTCGGCCATTTTCCCAACACAGCGGCAATGCTTGAATCGTTCCGGTTGTGGCCCGCTTCGCCGTGACCAAACATATAGCCCAGTGGCACATCCACACTGGGTAGGGGGCAATCGTCCCAAAACATTCTAATCCTTAGGTTATTCAGTACTTCTGGTTTGTCCGGACTGGCCGAGATTCTCATCTCTTCAATGACCCCCGCGTTTTCCAGGGTAAGTTGCAACGCTTCACCCGGTTGCAAAGTGATTCCCTGTTTATGGGACCAGGCTGCAGGTTCAGGCGGGGGAGCCGATTCAGCCTCCAGCCATGCCTGGCAAGTTTTTTCAAGCGCTGTCTGTTCATCATCGGAAAGTGGCCAGTCCAGGGACTTCACCCGGGTACCCTCCCTATATTTTGTATAGGTGAACTGCCAGAATACTCCCCACCGGCCCTGATTCCAGTCAGCCTCGCCAATAGGTCCATGAATCCAATCCTCTGCACGATATGGTCTGGTCACAACCTGCACCTTGATGTTCTTCTCAAATGGAATGGGCATCAGACTTCCCGGATACGATTTCACAAAAACCAACGGATAGGTAAAGGGGCTGTACCTGTCATCGAAGAATTCTGTAATGGGCATATCAAAAAGAGGAGTCTCACTGTGATCAAGATAGATCTGTATCTGTGTATTGTCGAATCGTTCGTCAATAAATCCGGTAAAGATCCGGTGAATGCAGCCAGGACCGTCAATATCCAATATGGTATTGGTGTTGCCTTCGACCTTCCAGTTATGGGTGAACGCATCCATGTTACCTCCTGTTGTATCCCATGTGCTCACCATTGCAGTGTGAGAGTTTTCAAGAATGGGAAGGTGGTCCACGCTTCTCATCCTTTTCAGAAACCAACTTACATCCCTGACTTCCCCATCGACATTCTGCTGGTCTTCCAGTGAAGTTGGGTCACAACCTGCAAATAGTGCAGTCAGGAGTACGATTATTGAGATTTTCTTTATCATCATCATCACCAGTGATTCAGTAGCATTTATGAATTTCTATTGCATGGATTCTGCACCGGTCGGGATGGCTGAATACCAGTAAGCAGTAGAACTCCACATGGGTTTAAAATCTTCCATATTATAGGGCAACGCCAACTGCTCCTGGACCACGGTAATATTTTCGTTGAAGCAGAACGCATCATTCAGATGGAAGTTATATACTGTTGGATAGCCAGGCCTGAGTGATACAAAACCAGATACTGCCTTTCTGTCGAACATTCCCCAACCACTGTTGAAATACTCCTCTGAACCTGTACCATGATAGCTTGGTGGCCATGCGTCTTCATCTGTCCAGAACAGCCAGTCACCTTCACCCCACCAGATATCCCGGTGCCAGTCTATCTGTAACATTGAACCCACATATTTTCCCTTGCCCCGTCTGCTCAGGAATACTTTGCAGGGCATATTCTGGGGTCCATATTTCGGAGTGGCCTCTGTGGCTGCCAGGGACTGTGACCAGGTTACCTGGAATCGTCCCCAATCTTCAGGAATTGCCTTCAATCTCTTTACATCAAGCTTAATTTCAACCTGTTCTGCGATTTCACTCCCTCTATTCACCAGTTTCAGTTTTGCACCTTTGGAAAATGGCATTGGGAACATGCTGTATGTCTCAGAGTCGGTCATCCCCATAAGCAATGAGTTGAAATTTGTATTGTACGCTTCGGGCTCTGATTTTGGAAATTTTCCTCCTTTTGGCCATTTTCCCATCACTGCAGCCATACTTGAAAGCTCCTTATTATGTCCCACCTGGCCATGGCCAAAAAAATATCCTAGGGGTAAATCCACACTGGGTAAATCATTGCCATCCCAGAACATTTGCAGTCTGAGTTCATTGAGCACCTCCGGAATGTCGGGCCATGCTGAAATTCTCATCTGTTCTATGACACCCATATTTTTAAGACTGATTTCCAACGATTCACCGGGCTTTAGACTGGCCTTCTTTTGTACAGTCCATTGTTCTGGTTCATCCGGAGGGCTTGATTCCGCATTCAGCCATGCTTCACACGTTCTATTAAGCTCTTCCTTTTCATCCATACTTAGTGGCCAATCCAGGGATTGTACCCGAACCTCATCTTCATATTGTGTGTAAGTGAATTGCCAGTATACTCCCCACATGCCTTGAATCCACTCCTCCGTGCCATACCTGTTGTTTGAAATCTTTATTTTAAGATTCTTCTCAAATGGAATGGGCATCAGTGTACCGGGATATGTTTTCACAAAAACAAGCGGATATGGAATCGGACTGTATTTATCATCGAAAAATTTCGTGATCGGCATGTCAAAGAGTGGCTTGTCGCTGTAATCAAGATATATCTGAATTCGTGTGCTGTCGAAACGCTCGTCTATGAGGCCGGTAAAAATCCTGTGGAGGCAACCGGGGCCCTGGAGGTCCAGAATTGTATTTTTGTTCCCTTCAATATGGTCATGTGTCCAGTGATCATCATTTGCTCCCTTCTTGTCCCATGTGCTCACCATGGCAGTGTGAGAGTTTTCAAGAATGGGAAGGTGGTCCACGTTTCTCATCCTTTGCAGGAACCAGCTCACATCCCTGATTTCCCCACCGGCATGCTGCTGATCTTCCAATAAAGTTGGACTACAACTTGTAAATAGTGCAGTCAGGAATGCGATTATTGAGATATTAATACTGTTTTTCATAGACTTCAAAGTTTTTTTCATGCGAGTGCTGTTTAGGAGTAAAGGCTAGACATACTTGTAAGGAATACGGAAATCAGCAACAAAAAAACACCAAAATAGAGCCAGGTGTAGGTCCTTTTATGAACCTTTTTCAACTCACCTGAAACTACCCCCAGCAGATTGGATATCAAAATGGTGGCAGCTAAAAATACCGGCCAACCGATTACAGGACCCAGGTCAGGAATAAAAAGAGCAACTGCAATTACGTAAATTACCATGCCAAACACAAAAAGGAGAGACATGATGGTTGCCAATAATGCATTTCTTCTAAATCCGCTCCCACGATATAACGCAAATGACCCGTGCCTTCGGAAAAGTTTGAAACAATAGAGAATATTGACAATCCCCCCACCAAGATAGAAAGGCAGCATTTGGGCATGTCCGATATTATATGCAGCAACACTCCCCGATGTCTGAACAAGTTCTGTGATGGGCTGACCGAAAAAGACTGCAAAATTAGCTGCAGGAACAAATATCCCGGCTGCTATGCAAATAATCAGCCCAAGCTTAAAAGATCTATGAGTTTTCGATGATTTATCATCAGCCAATACCTTCTGCTCTTTATCGCGTCTCCATCCGGCAATAGAAATAACAACCACACCGGAAACCATGAATAACAGTCCGGTACCCAGCATGATACCCGATATAGTTGAAAACTGACCGGAGGGTAAAAATAGTGCGGGTAACAGAGCTCCCAGGCAGACATTAATACCTGTAATGATGGCAATACCGAGGGCCATCCCCAGATAATCAGCCCCGAGTCCGAAAAGCAACGCGCCTACGCCCCAGCACAATCCGAAGAAGAAAACTAGTCCAATGATTTTGAGTCCAATAATTTCATAGATCTCAAACAACCCGGGTGTGGTTACAAGGGCTAACAATACGGGTAATATAAAGCAGGCAACCACACTGAAAAGGAACCACCCGTTTTCCCATCGCCAGTTGCGCATGTATTTCATGGGAAAGAAAAACGCTCCCTGAATCCCCCCGCCAGCAAAGGCCAGAATAAGTCCAATCAGTTTAATCATCTTCTTGCCTCATCCAGCATGATCAGGTAGTTCTCAACAGAAACATAACTTGGTATGGAATTACCGGCGCCAATGGCAAAACGTCCACCTGGGGCGCATCTGTCTATGATCTCCCGGATATATGCGCGTAAAGCTGGCTCGTCATATACAGAGAGTTTATGGACATCCACACCTCCAAGAAGTGCCAGCCTCTCTCCCCAGAGTTTTTTGTATTCCCATACAGGTAATAGGTCGTCCTGATAGGAGTGCTTTCCGTCTATCTTAATATCTTCGATTAATTCCTCCATCAATTCATCAACCTTACCGCAGCTGTGAAGAAAATAGAGCCGTTCAGTACGATGCACCTGTTCCGAATAACGCCTGTGCCATGGGAAAAACAGATCACGGATATCATCCGGAGGGATAAGTGTGCCGGTATTGAATCCAAAATCATCTCCCTGAAAGATCGCTGACAACTGAGGGAGCTCCAGCAGCCTTTCATTGTATTTAAAGATGAGTTCGCCCAGCTTGTCAGTCACAGCTTTCACAAGGTCGGGTTTTTCACAAAGGGCATAACAGAGCCCTTCATAACCCATAAGACGTGACACATGTTCGTATACACCACCGGCATGACATGTGATAAAGCCCAATCCATCGGGTAGATGCTCGCAAATGTACTGATGAAGGTAGAAGGAGTTGTCTGTGATCTCAGGCCAGGGATATGACTCAAAATCCTCCCAGGTCTGGATGACACCCGGTTCCATACCCTGCCAGGCACGGTTGTGATCCTTATTGCCGTTCGCTGTATCCATGGTCACATGAGAAATAGCCGGTAACGGCAGGCTAACTTCAACACGCACATAATCGTATCCCATGTGATACCAGAAGGCGATCTGGTTATCGAGCCACGCATTGATTTCCATGCGCCTGTCTTTGGAAAAATTCATTTGTCCTCCCATGTATTCATCCTTGTCTGAGGTATCTACCCACTCTCTGCCAAGCATATTTTCCAGAATTGGTTTCATCACCGCATTATCGATGAGGTATTCTTCCAGTGGCGGTTTTTCCGGGATGTGTTTTCCGGTCATAGTATCCAGGAACCTGAGGATGTCCGGTTTTGGGTTTTCTATTGGTACATTGAATCTGGGCATTGTATCTGATGGTTTATATTGGTGTCTAAAACCAGAATATTGCGTTGTATATAAATGCAATAATTAGGTGATATTCAAATAAGTAAATATATGAGGGAGACCGTGATATTAGCAATGTTTGATTTTCGGTTTCTTTTGTCTGATCTTAAGGTTTCCTTAAGCTCATCTGTTCCCGATACTTGCTGGGGCTAATGCCCAGATGTTGCTTGAAGTGTTTGGAAAAATGGTAGACATCGCTGTATCCGACACGTTGAGCGATCTCAGAGATGCGAAGATTGTGATCACGCAAAAGTTGGCAGGCATGTTGCAGGCGAACACGGGTACGATACTCAATGGGTGGGTATCCAAAACATCGGCTGAATTGTCCACAAAGGTATGTTACAGAAAGGTTACCCAAACCGGACAGGTCTTTCAAACTGAAAGCTTTGTCGAAGTTGAGTTCAATGTAATTTTTGATTATTTTGATATTTTCAGGTATTTTAGAATATACAGGTTTTTCCATCAGGCCCCTGTAGACCTGCCTGAACAAATTCTCCACCAGGTTTTGAATGATGATGTCGCTTGGAAGGAACGGGCCTTCCAGTTCATCATATATGGCAACCAAAGAACGCTCTAAGAACTCAGGGTATCCGAAAGACAGAGCCTGATTTACAGGTATGGGATTTTGCTCTAGCTGTCCGGCAATTGCATTTCCACAAAGATGGATCCAGGAATGGGTCCACTCCTGTTTACTGTTTCCATAGTATTGTTTGTTTCCCGGCTGCCACAATACAAACTGCCCGGCAGGGTGTTGACGAATACCCGATTCATCAAACATGGTGACGGAATCATAAAAATGCATAAACAACCAGCCATCGGTGCCGTTGGGACGATCGATCAAACCTGCCGGCATACATTCATGAAGCCCTATTCCGTCGATATACACGATATCTGAGTCCTGGGATGTGTGAGTCATCAGTTTCACAGATTTCGGATGAAGATTCCGATAAAAAGTCAGGATCCTTTGCATAATGAATTAGTTCAAGCCCATTGATTACTTTTCTCCCATTTTATATGTCCGGCCAAAAACCACCAGTTAGAACCAGATATTCCGGCTCCGTAATTAGTAAAGTGGTCTGATCCTACTCCGACTGTTCCAATTTTCATACTCTTCCAATACCTCCCCGGCTCCTGCAAACTCTTTGTACATTATACGGGCCCTAAATGAATACTCCCGTCCAACCCTGAATCCTGGTATTACAAAATGAAAATCCCAT
>Ga0164313_10006649_pt1 | contig 10183 bp, 5 predicted proteins | sample GuaBasSedimGuay4_FD_113735 | JGI IMG/M metagenome (GOLD analysis project Ga0164313, IMG submission 113735) | Subseafloor sediment microbial communities from Guaymas Basin, Gulf of California, Mexico - Guay4, Core 4569-4, 0-3 cm | ecosystem: Environmental > Aquatic > Marine > Hydrothermal vents >...
ACAGCGCGCGCCACCAGGGGATGGGCGGTACGGCCATCGCCTACGTCAACGACGGCTCGGCCTTCTTCCACAACCCAGCCGGCATCGGCGCCTACGACACGGCAAACGTACTGCTCAACGTCAGCCTGCTCCTGGGCGGCATCCACGCGGCGCCGACGGCGGCGGGCAGCATCGATTCGGAGCTGACGGTTGCCCCTCTTCCCATGCTGGGCGGCGGCGTGCGCCTCTTCAATACGAACGCCGGGGGAGAAAACAACTTCGCCCTGGTCCTCGGGGCCGGCGTCTTTCCCGTCGCATCGGCGGGGGGCAAGTACGAGTACCCGACTTCCTCGGGTGAGATCACCAGCGACAGCACGACCCTGGTCTTCTTCGAAGCGGCCCCCGGCATCGGGCTCGCCATCGAAAATACTGCCCTCGGCGATTTCCGCCTCGGTGCAACCTACCGCATTACCTACGTCAGCCTGAGCCGGGCGATCTCTTACGAGACGAGCCCGACCTTCGTCGACTTCTCCTCGAGTGGGGTCAACGCCGAGGGCTTCCGGGTCGGTTTTCAGTGGCAGCCCATCGACGAGGTCCAGTTTGGCTTCAGCTACCGCCATCGCATCGATACGGACATCGAGTCCGAGGGCGGCCGGGCCATCAACCTCGAGGTGGACTCGGTCAGCACCACCATGACGCTACCGGGCAAGCTCGGCTGGGGCCTCCGCGGGGACTACGCCAACATCGGCCTGGCCCTCGACATCGAGTACTCGATCAACAGCCAGAACACCGGGGCCATGATCGTCGGCAAGATGGGCGATACCGAGATCCCCGTGCCCAACGTCTTCAACTGGTCCGACGCCCTGACCCTCCGGGTCGGAGGTGAGTACGACATCGAGCTGGGCGAAGAGAGCACGCTGACCCCCCGCCTCGGCTTCATCTTCGACGACAAGACCGGGCAAAAGGAATGGCCCACGGCCTTTGGCACCCCGCCGACCGCCACCTACTCCCTCACCCTCGGCGTCGGCTACGACGGGGGCCCCTGGGAAGTCAACGCCGCCTACGCCTATCGGACGGGCAGCACGACGGTCACAGAGGAAGACATCATCGCCGGCGAAGATATTGCAGCATGCTCGTTTTGTGGACATCCCGGGGAATATTCCATCAATCTTCATGGGATCTCGGTGGACTTCTCCTACGATTTCGACTAACTGCGCTCAAAACAAGACCTGGCGAGCACCAAACCCGCGGGAGCGGTACACTGCCCGCATGGAGGAAAGACAACTAATGACTGCTTGGAATCGATCCCTTTTTCTCGTGCTGCTTGCCAGCTCCCTCATGGCCTTCGGCTGTGGTGACGACGACCCCGTCGCGGACAGCGGCACGCCGACGGACACCGGCACCGGCACTGACACCGGCATGGACGCCGACATATGCCCCGCCACCGGCGACTACTGGACCGGCGCGGGCGACGCTTGCCTGAACGCCGACGACATCGCGGCCGTCTCGCGCACGGACTACGGCACCGGCATGGACATGGACGCCAACGACATCGCCGGCGCCTGCGCCGTCGAGTGCCTCGCGGACCCCGACTTCGTGACCTGCTCGAGCGCCTGCATCGAGCGTGACTCCGACGTCAGCAACACCTGTGCGGCCTGCTTCTCCGGCAGCACCGCCTGCGCCGCGCAGTTCTGCGCCGGCCCCTGCCTCGCCGACCCCGCCAGCGCCGCCTGCGGCGACTGTCGCGCCGGCATGGGCACGAACAGCTGCAGCTTCGACTGCGTCCAAGAGTACTACGACTGCTCCGGCTTCCCCCGCAACCCGACTGACGCGGGCACCGACGCTGGCGGCGACGCTGGCGGCGACGCTGGCGGCGACGCCGGCGCCGACGCCGCTGCTGACGCCGCTGCTGACGCCGCTGCTGACGCCGCTGCTGACGCCTGAGTCCAAACCCCACGCGAACGACGCCCGTCGCTCTTTCGAGCGGCGGGCGTTTTTCTTTCCGTCAACGTCAACGTAGGCGCGCTGCGATGCTAGCCTCATAGAGAATGGCCCAAGAGGACGACAAGCCCGGGGACGACGCCCCAAAGGACGACGCCCCAAAGGAACGCGCGCCCTACAAGACCAGCCCGGGTTACGGGCCCCTCGGCAACCGCCCCGCCGATACACTGGTCGACGATCCCAATGCCGGCGATCGCCGCGTGCCCCCCACCGCACAGCCCCCGGCACCCGCCCAGCCCCCGGCACCCGCCCAGCCTCCAGCAGCCGCACCGGCAGCCGCACCCACAGCGACGCACCGAGGCACCCCGGTCATCGAGATCGAGGTCATCCACGAGCACGGCCCGGCGCCGAGCACCGACCGCCCCTTCCGCACCGTCGAGATCTGGACCCGCAATCGCATCTACACCCTCGACGCGGTCCTCATCTGCATCGAGGTCACGGACCGGGCGTCCCGGCAGATCGTCGGTGACCACCCCTTCCTGGGCATGCGCCTCGTCGGCGGTCAGCACCGCGAGGGCGAGCGCATCGAACTCAGCCACCCCTTCCCCCGCCCGGGCACCGAGGCGGTCTTCGAGGAGGTCGGCGGCACCGGACGTCCGGGGCGCGCCGGGGGCTTCTCGCGGACTAGCGCCGTGAGCCGGGTCGTCCTGCGGCTGCACATCGTGACCGTGATGCCCAACCACGTCGTACCGACCTGGGAGGAGATCACCGGGTCGATCCTGCCGCCCCCGATCAACCAAGATTGAGACCGAGTCTGTTAGGCTCAGCCCATGGCGCGGACGAAGAAGCGGAAGAAGAAGAAGAACCGGCAGCGGCGCGGCCGGGGACGTCACGGCGGCGGCGTGGGGAACAACCGCGAGCGCCTCAAGCTGATGAGCATCGGCTGCCTCTTCCTGCTGCTCATCGCGGCCGCCTTCCTGATCCTCCCCGAGCTCGTCGCGGGCACCTGAACACACAACAGTGTCGGATGGGGCGCGAGGCACAAGCGAGGTGGTCTCGGTTTCGAGCAGCCCGCGGAGCCTACCTTTTGTAGGTGAGCAGGCAGCGCAGGAACCGGGGCCAGATCGCGCCGTGGATCGCGGTCCAGGCGATACTGTTTAGGCGAGGGGTCCGACGGCCTCGTCGACGGCAGCCAGCAAGGAGCCGTCTTCGAGCAAGGCCTCGACCTTCTCCATGTCGCGGTAGAGCGCACGGTCTTCGGTCAGGGTGGGCACCGCCGCGCGGATGAGCGCGTGGGCCGCGGCGACACCCTTCGACGGGCGCAACGGCCCGCGGAGGTCGATGCCCTGGGCGGCGACGAGGGCCTCGATGGCGAGGCCCCGGCGCACGTGGATCACCACCTGGGCCAACTTCCGGGAGGAGATGCTGCCCATCGAGACGTGGTCTTCTTTGCCCGCCGAAGAGGGAATCGAGTCGACGCTCGACGGGTGGGCCAGGACCTTGTTTTCGCTGACCAGCGCCGCGGCGGTCACCTGGGCCATCATGTAGCCGGAGTCGAGGCCCGTGCGCGGCGCGAGGAACGGCGGCAGGCCGCTGGACATCGCGGGGTTCACCAATTGTTCGACGCGGCGCTCGGACACATTGGCCAGTTCGGCGACGGCTATCGTCGCCGCGTCGAGGGCGATGGCGACGGGCTGGCCGTGGAAATTGCCGCCGCTGATCACATCCGCGTCCCCGTCGTCGTCTACGAAGATGATGGGGTTGTCGGTGACCGCGAGGATCTCGCGCTCGAGGGTCATGCGAACGAAACGGAGCGTGTCCCGAGTCGCCCCGTGGACCTGGGGCATGCAGCGCAGCGAGTACGGGTCTTGGACCTTGTGGCAGTCGCGATGGCTCTCGGCGATCTCGGACTCGGCGAGGATGGCCCGGAGGTTGGTCGCGCTCTCGGCCTGGCCCGGGTGAGGCCGGACCTCTTGGATGCGCGGGTCGAAGGGACGCGACGAACCCTCGAGGGCCTCGAGACTCATCGCCCCGATGACGTCAGCGAGCTTGGCGAGGCTCTCCGCTTCGACGGTGGCTAGGGCGCCTATCGCCAGCATCATCTGGGTGCCGTTGATGAGCGCCAGGCCTTCTTTGGCGCCGAGGACCAGGGGCTCGAGGCCGCGCTTGTCGAGGGCCTGGGCCCCGGCCATGAGCTCGCCGTCGACGAAGGCCTCGCCCTCGCCGATGAGTACCGAGGCGAGGTGGGCGAGGGGGGCGAGATCGCCGCTCGCCCCGACCGACCCCTGACAGGGGATCCGCGGGATCACATCGGCCTCGTAGAGAGCGACCAGGGCATCGATGACCGCGGGGCGCACCCCCGAGTGGCCGAGGGCCAGGGTCTGGGCCCGGAGCGCGATCATCGCCCGGACCGCCTCCTGGGGGAGCGGCTCACCGACCCCGCAGGAGTGGCTGAGGACCAGATTGCGCTGGAGCGCACGCATCTGCTGGGCTTCGACCCGGGTCTCGGCGAGGGCCCCAAACCCCGTATTGACGCCGTAGACGTTCGGGGCCTCATCCCCCGCCTGGGAGAGCCGCTGCACGAAATCCGAGGCCCGGATGACCTTGGCCCGGGCTTCCGGCGGGAAAAGCAGCCCCACCTGGCGGCGCCCGAGGGCGTTGAGATCGTCGAGGGTGAAGGCCCTCCCCAACTCGATTTGTCGCTCAGTCATGGGCCGTGGAGGGTCCCCTGGCCGAGGCGCCGGGTCAACGGGGACCATCGGCGCTGACGCAGGAAAAGGATGTTTTCCGAAGCTTCTAACCGATGCCCTGGATCGGTTATCGTACGCGGCGCCCGCGCCCTCCCCTTCGTACCCGATGACGACCCCCGCTCCCCCCACCATCATCCCGCCCCCCTCGGTCACCTCGGAGACCCCGGAGACGCGCATCGCGCGACTGCGCGCCGAGCTCGAGGCGACGACCGATCCGGAACAGCAAGCCTCACTCCATCAGGAAATAGGCGTCATCGCCGAGTTCGAAGTCGGCAACCCCGGCGGCGCCGTCAAAGAATACCTCGCAGCGTTCAACCTCGCGCCGACGTTCCGGCCGCCCCTCTTCTCGCTCACTCGCATCTTCGAGCGAAAGCGCAGCTTCAACAACCTCGGGCGACTGCACGAGGCCGAGGCGACCAACGCACCCAATGATGCAGACCGGGCGTCGGCCCTGTTGGACCAGGCCGCCATCGCCGCGGGGCAGTCCGGGGACTTCGCCGATGCCCTCGCGAAGGTCTCCGAGGCCTACGAGCTCGACCCCACCTCGGGCGACGTGTGCTTGATGCTCGAGCTCGAGGCGCGCCGAGCCACGGACCCCGACCTCATGCTGAAGGCCCTCGAGGCCCGCGCGGTAGAGAGCCACGACCCGGTGCTCCAGAGCCTCCTGCTCACGGAGCTCGCCCGGGACCAGGCGGAGCAGGGCGCCATCGACGATGCGTTCGAGACCATCCGGCGAGCAGTCGCTCTGCCCAACGGTCGGTACCGCGCCCTGGTGCAGATGGAGCGTCTCGCCCGTGCCCACGACCGCACCGAGGACCTCATCCCGGCCCTCGAGGGGCAGGCTCTGCTCGCGGACGCTGCAGCCAAGGGCCAAGATCGGGGACAAGGGTCCGGGGCCTTCTCGGTTCGCCGCTTCGCGACCGAGGCCAAGGCCGGCGCCGCCGCGGCGGCGCTGCTCTACGAAGCGGCGCGCATTCGACTGAGCGCCCACGGTGACGCGGCCGGGGCCGCTCACTCGCTGGCCCAGGCCCTCGCGATGAGCCCCGATGATGTGCTCCTGCATCAAACTCACATGCTGGCGTGTGAGCTCGCGGGAGACCTCGAGAGCGCAGCCGCCGAAGCCCAGCGGCTCCTGGAAGAAGGGGCCGAAGGAAGCTTCGGGGCCTCCCTGCACTTCCGCCTCGCCGAGATCGCCCAGGCAACCGGCGACGAATCTGGCGCAAAGGTCGCCCTCGCCAGCGCCCTCGCGGCCGACCCGGGGTCCGCGGCGGTGGCGGCGATGCTCGATGACCTTCTCATCGACCTCGAAGACCACGAAGGACGGGCGTTGGCCCTCGAAGGCCGCGGGGCGGCCGAGGCAGTGTCGACCGAAGGCCGCGCTCGGGCCCTGCTGCGCGCAGCGGAGATCTCCGCCACGGACCTCGTCGACTTCGACCGAGCGCGTAAGAGCTACGACCAGGCGGTAAGCCTCGCCGAAGACAAGGTCACGCTGCTCCGCGAACTCTACGGCGCGGCGGTCCGGAGCGGGAGCTGGGACGCCGCCCGGGACGCTCTCCGTGTGCTCCGGGTCCTCCCGGTGGACGAAGAAGAGCGCAGCGCGCTCTGGTACGACTTGCACCACGTGGTCCGCCACGAGCTCGGTGACGCCGAGGGCGCCGACGCGCTGCTCTCGGAGGCCATGGAAGTCGAGGCCTGCGCCTCGTGGGCGCCGTACCTCTTGCGGCTTCACGCGGCGCGCTCTCGGGACTGGCCCCTGCTCGCCGAAGCACACGTTGCCCTCGCTGACCGGACGACCGACGACGAAGCGGCCGGCGCCCATCTCGCGGCCGCCGGTCGGGCCGTGCTGCGCGTCGGCGACGAGGCACGGGCGATGGAGCTCTTGCGGCGCGCCCTCGAGCGCTCCCCGGGGCACCGCTATGCGGTCCCGCTCCTCGAAGAGCTCTTGATCGCAAACGGCGAGGCCGAGGCCGCCGTGGCGCTCTTGCGCGAAGCGGCCGAGGCCCAGGCCGGCGCCCGGGCGGCGGAGCTCAACCTGCTCATGGCGGGGGCGGCGGCCGAAGCCAGCGGTGACGCAAAGCTCGCCGCCGAGACCTACGAGCAGGCGACCGACCAAGACCCGACCTCCCTCGCGCCGTTGCTCGCGCTGCGACGCCTGGCGATTCAGGAGGGGGACGTCGACCTGCTCCTCCGTTCCCGGGAGGGCCTCTCGGAGCGGGAGCTCTCAGGGGGCCAGGCCGGCTGGGCGACCCTCGAGCTCGCCGAACACTACGATCTCGTCGCGAACAAACCCGAGCTCGCCGAAGCCCGCTACCGCGCGGCCCTCGGCGCCCCCACCGTCGCGGCGAGCGCCGCTGCGGCGCTCTCCCTTTCGCCGGCGAAAGAGGTCGCGGCGAGCGCCCGCATCGAAGCCTACCGAACCCTCCTCGACGCGGCCCCGGAAGGGCCAGCGCGGGTCGGGCTCCTCCGGGCGATCACCGCCGAGGGCTCGCATAAGCGCAGCGACATGGCCGCCGCTGCCGAGGCGGCCAAGGCCCTCAGCGAAAGGGACCCCAGCGACGTGATGGCCGCATGGGCGCGCATCACCGGGGGAGCTATCGGCTCGGAGCGGGCTGACGCCTGGGTGAACCTCGCGACCGCTGCCGACGATCCCGAGACTCGCGCCGAGCTCACGCTCCTCGGCCTCCGGGCGAAGCTCGTGGCCCAGGGCGACGACGCTGTCGACGACGCTTTTCTGCTGGCCCAGGAGATCGGAGCGGCGACCCCAGAGATGGCCGCGTCGGGCATCGCCCTCGATGAAACCCTCGCCGCCGGGGACGACCCCGAGGCGAGAGCCGAAGCCCTCGGAGCACGGCTCCTGCACGCGGGCAAAGGCGGTGGCCCTCTCCAGGCCGCGGTCGGCCGAGCGCTCGTCGCAGCCGGACGACCGGACGAGGCGTACCGCAACCTGCGCGCGGTCCTCGACGAAGACCCCAAGGACCTATCGAGCTGGGAGGCGCTACGCCTCGCCGCCCGAGACGCCGAGCAGTGGGCAGATGTCGTCACGGCCTGCGACACCCTCGCCGAGGTCTGCGACGGAGAGCTCGAAGCTCAACTCCTCGAAGAAAGCGCCGCCATCTTGATGGACGAGATGGAGGGGGACGCCGAGGCTGAGTTGCGCCTGCTCCGGGCCGTGGAGATCGACGTCACCCGACCCATCGCCTTCGGCCGTCTGCACGACCTCCTCGCTGAGCGCTCCGACACCGAAGGGCTCGCGGAGCTCGTCGCCAAGCGCATCGGGGCCCTCGACGACCCGGAAGAGCTGGTGAAGCTCTTCTACGAGCAGGCGCGACTGCACCGCAGCCAGGGAGCCCGAGAAGAAGCCCTCGGCTCCCTCGAGAATCTCCTCATGCTCGAACCCGACCACGTCGGCGGCCTGGCCCTTTCGGTCGAGATTCGCGTTTCCTTGGCCCAGTGGAGCGAGGCCGTGGAGGCCCTCCAGGTGCTCTCCGGTGCGGACGTCCCCTTGACCCAGAAGCGGCTTTCCATCCTCGGCGCGGCGAACTTCCTGGAGAAGAAGCTGGACGACCCGTCGGGCGCCCTCGTCGAACTCGAGAAGCTCGTCGAGCTGGGTCTCGGGGACGCGAGCCTCTTCGAACGCATGGCGGGCATCGCCGAAAGAGCCGACGACTTCCCCAGCGCCGTAGCAGCCCTCGGTCGGGCGGCGGAGGTCACCGAAGGTCCGGACCGTGCCGCCGTGGAGCGACGCGCCGCGGCCATGCTGCATGACGAGCTGAGCGACGACGCCGGTGCGATGTCGGCATACCGACGCGCCCTCGAGGCTACGCCGACGGATCTCGAAGCTGCCGAGGGGCTGATCGAGCTGGTGGTCGATCCCGTCGACCGCGAGACGGCATCCCGCTCGTTCGAAACGGCAGTCCGGGTCGAACTGGACGACGACCCGACGGAAGCCGAGGCCCTGCGCAAACTCATCGCAGCGGCTCGTTGGCGCGGTGACTCGGACCTCGAGTATCGCACCCTCGACGTGCTGCATGGGATCGGCGCGGCCAACGCCGACGAGACGGCGGCCCGGACGCGGTTGGTGCAATCGGCCAAGAAGACACCGACGAGCACCCTGACCCCCGAGGTCCGGGCGCTCCTGAGGCCTCCCGTCGAGGAACCCATCGCCGAGCTCGCCAAGCTGGTTTGGGAAGCCATCGCCGACCTGGATCACCTCGACCCGGGGAGCTTCGGGGTCGGTCGGTCGAATCTGATCAATGCCAAGACCGAGAGCCCGCTTCGCCGCGCCATCTCGGCCTGGGCAGGCGCCCTCGGCGGGGGTCTCCACGACCTCTACGTCGGCGGCGAAGATGGCCGGGTAGTCGCCGTGATGCCCGGGAAGAAGGGGCCCACCTGGGTCGTCGGGAAGAAGGTCAACGCCCCCCTCGACCACCAGGTGCGCTTCCTCGTCGCCCAACTCGGCTTCGCCTATGCCGAGGGCACCCTGCCCTTCGTGCTTCGGTCCGCCGACGATGCGGCGACCATATTGTATGCGGCGGCCGCCGCCGGGGAGGCCCCCCTTCTCGCCGGGAGTGCTCGGGCGGGCCTCGCAGAACTCACCAAGGCCCTCGGCAAGAAGATGGCTCGCAAGACTCGCAAGGCAGTCCCGGCAATCGCGCAAACCATTCGGGACACCGGCGTCGGCGTACCCGCGTTCTGCGAGGCCACCCAGCGGGCCGCCCTCCGGGCCGGCCTCGTCGGCGCGGGGGAGCTCCGGGTCCCCCTCGAAGCCTTGCTCGGCAACGAAATCGACGCCGCCGCGGCGAGAGACCACGCCGAAGCACGGGCCCTGGTGACCTTCTGGCTCTCGGAGCAGGCGCGCACCGTGCGCTCCGCCCTCGGGGTGGCGCGATGAGCGAAATCGAAGACGACAACGAGGAGCTGGCCCTCGATCTCGACGGTGAGTTCGAGTGGGACGACGCCCTCGACGAATTGGAGAAGGAGCTCGAGGAGGAGGGCGTCGCCGAAGCCGTGAGCCCGAAGGCCCCCGAGGTATCGGACGAATCTACGCCGTCGGCGCCCCCTTCAGGGTTGCCCCATCGGCCCTCGACCCCCGGAGAGTTCAGCCTCTTCGACGACGATGCCATGGACGACATCGGGGTGACTCGTCTGAAGCCGCCGGCGGAGGAGCTCCTCGCCTCCCTCGAGAACGAGGTCACGCCGGGCATCGGCGCCGACATGGACGCGCTCCTCGAGGGCCTCGAACCCGATGAGGACGACGCCCCACCGCCGGTCGTACCGAAGCCTCGCGTTCCGCGCCCGCCACCGCCCCCCGCGAAGAAGGCTGGCTACGCCCCACCGCCGCCGCCGCCGGTTCCTTCGGCGCTGGGAGCGAAGCGACCCGGCATGGCTCCCCCGCCACCGGCCCCCCCCGCGCCGGAAGACCCCGAGCCCGAGGCCCCCGCGCCCGTAGCCCCCGCGCTCGAAGCCCCCGCTCTCGAAGTCCCGGCCCTCGAGGGCCCCGAACCGAACGAGGG
>Ga0164313_10006650_pt1 | contig 10182 bp, 24 predicted proteins | sample GuaBasSedimGuay4_FD_113735 | JGI IMG/M metagenome (GOLD analysis project Ga0164313, IMG submission 113735) | Subseafloor sediment microbial communities from Guaymas Basin, Gulf of California, Mexico - Guay4, Core 4569-4, 0-3 cm | ecosystem: Environmental > Aquatic > Marine > Hydrothermal vents...
ATAATATATTGTACCGATGTCTGTGAGACATCGCTATCTCAGTGGACGTGTGTACCAATATCTCATGCTCGTGACCATCTACTTTATTTGTGCCACCAGATATAACTCGCCCATCGTCATCTAGTATGACTGTGAATAAATGGGTGTGATCATCGTATATATCAGGCTCAGTAACTCCAGAAACCACTCTATCTATAGGTAAGTCTATAATAACTTGTATAAACTTTACAAGACTCTCGTAAGAAAATCCATTAATTTCTCCAGATACTACGCCTTCCCATATATCGTCATCACGTATTAACACGCCAACAACCCACGAACCTTTTATAAAATCAGGATCAGCTTCTCGTGCGATAAACGACTCTACTACAAGAAGTGGACCTGTTCTATCTATGTTATCGTGGTCGATATCAATACCAAAACCTGTCTCTGCAAAAGTATAAGCAAACTGGCGTATAGACTCCTCTGTGTGGAAATCCCCGTACACATTAACAGTGTCTGGTATCAGCACTTCTGCTAATACTACACGTTCAAAGCCTTGTTCATCTTTTACTATATTCATAGGTTGAACTCAGGTTCACTTTTCAGAGTTTTCAGGTGGCTTAGTCTCACCTGTCGTTTCTTGTCCTTTTAACTTAGTCTCAGGACTAGCTTCTGACGGTGTTGATTCTGCTTGCGGTTTATTCTCATTAGCAGACTTAGTAGATAAAGGTGTTGGTACATCCATCCACTCCTCATACCCGTCCTCTCCTACTTCTGGGTATTTATCAATATCCATACCTAGAACGTCTCGTGCCAGCTTCGTAACTTTACGTGGTGTCATAGCACCTGCCACGTTCAGTGTAGCTATCGCTTTAACAACCTCTGCTGACTCAGTTACTGCCATACTCTTAGATTGCAATTTAACTGTCTTTAAGTTCAATCCATCTGGACTATTGATAATGTTCAAATTCCAGAAGTCATCATGTCGCTGTCTATTAGGCTGAAACACCTGAGTCTCAGCTACATGTATACTGGTGTTAGCGTTAGCAAAGTTACCAGAAGGCAGACCTAACAATACAGGAGGTATTCTGTAGATAGACTGTACCTTCTGCTGTGCTGCCTCTTCATAATCCTTAAATAGACCATCACTCTGTCTGGCATCAGACATCTTTTCCAAGTTAATACGTACTTGACCTGTATCCTCAAGGCCACTGGATTCTGCTATGGCTTCGATGAGTAGCATCTTATGCGTTCTCTTCTTGCCTGTAGTATCACCCTCTAATAGCTCATTAATTGCCTGGAATGATTTTTGTGTTAATCGACCGCCAGATACTGTGAGCATGGCAGGTGGTACAGTGTTACTTTCAAAGTAATCAAGGTTTACTTCTTCTGCCTCACGAGCACCTAAAATAGCAGGCATGGCAGAAGCCCATTTAGGTATGCCGTAGGCATCTGGGCTGATCTGCTTCTCATGCAGAACTTCTGTAGCTAAATCTTTATCCTCTACTGGGTAATCGGCCTTTTCATATCTACCGTTATGGTAGTTCATGCGTCTAGGATCACCGTACTCTTTAAAGTATACACGACCACCGCCCTTATTAAGTGACAGTGCGTTTTTAGTTGAGCTACTAGATAGCTCTTGTATGTATCGTCTAAATAATCGTCTTTCTTTGAATGTTGCTCGTTTGCCACCACGTATGATGTGCTTAGTGACCTCTACATAGCCTTCGGCTTCTGTGAGTATTCGGAGATTGTAAGCAGGTACGTGTCTGAACCCCGAAATCTTATTATTAAGAGATCGTATTATCTCTCTAAAAGAGTAACCATAGGTCTCATAGTCGTGCTTTAGTAGCTCGTTGAGCGTAGTAAGATTTTGAGTAGTATTTGCGTATTGGATGTATGAGTTAAGTGTAGCTAGTTCTCCCTTAGCCACATCATCCAGCGTTTTCTCTGAATCAACAGGTACAGCCACATACCCATTAGAGGCGGTATTAGCTACCATAGCATCAATGCACTGGTTTACTATGCTTGATTGCTGAGATATCTCAGTGAGTTTTTGTAGAGAGTAAGGGGTAGACAGTATCTGTAATGAATTTGGAGCTTCTTTAAACGCATCCTCATCAGGAGTCTGCCGTGATATATCCGCACGTCTCTTTAGCTTACCCAGCTTATTGCCACCAATATGTACTACGTTTCGTGAGTTGTCTTCTGGCATTATCTTGGCCTTTTATTGAATACATATCCGTTATTGATAAGAACCTGGTTTAGGCTGATGTATGCTTGCGTCTCTTTGTCTTTGGTGTATAGGGTGACTAGCCATGAATTGTTTAAGTACGAACTGACCTCTACATACGCATCTGAGCTACTGTTGAGTGCCTTACTTACAAAGTTTTTAAGGTTGATGGCTTCTTCGTTATCATTGTTGAAAGTACTAGGTGCATCAACACCGACCAAACGACAGCGAGTTAAACGGTATAACCCATCATGCCCTAGATCAAGGAGTAAGATCAGGTCATCACCAGAATATATATTCTTTACTGCTTCTATTTTGTAGATCGATTTAGCTAACATTACACACAAGACTTAATGGATTCACTTTGAATTGTATGTGGTAGTGACGGGTTTTGCAAGAAATGACATGAAAAAGGGGCTAGTAAGCCCCTTTAATTTTTATAAATATATTGAAATGTGAACTTGAGTTCAGTCTTTAGGTAGGTCTTCTTGTTTCTGGAAAAGACCGTTTACCATCTTACCTTTACGCTTGGATATCTTTTTGTACGCAACCTCAAGAGATTCTGGTAGTGATACATTCATAAATGAAGCCATTAAGATGAGCGTGACTAATACATCACCTAGCTCTGACTTCACGTTATCAATGTCTGCCTGTGGGCTGTTAGACTCAAACAATATAAGCTCAATAGCTAATTCTTCTACCTCTTCCAGCGTCTTGTCAAACTGTTTAAAGGCAGTAGACTTATCAAATATCTCTCTATGAGCTGCCCACTTAATTGTAAGCTCTTCTAGTTCTTCAAATGTCATTTATCTTTTCCTTTTCCTGTAAATAATCTACCCAAATCAGATATGTCATACACATAAAATAGTGGGTAACGTAGCGTATCGTTATAACAAGCATATACGCTATAACACTTTAAGTTCACTGCTTTTATGAACATTAAATAGACGGGCATAACGGCACTAACACCCATTGGTAAGATATTGCGTAACTCTGCTAATGTCTTATCTGTTACCGCTTTCTTTGCATACCTCTTACCTTGCTCATCTTCCACTAGCATACGTGTTGCTACAGGATAGGGTTTCCTCACGTATTGTGAAGCACGAAGCTCAAACCACTCAGGTGCAGACGACATGCGTTTGCTAGTACTGGATACTTTAGCAGTAAATGTCAGTCCTCTTGTACGCATTAATGCAAGTTGCTAGGTGAGGGTATGCTTACAGTTTCCTCTTGGTCATCCTTCAGTATTAGATAGTGTGATAAGTGATTAAATATGACCAAATCAGGATTAGCGTCTACTAGATGTGAGGCACTATCAGGTATGGAGTATTGCACCATTGTAGCAATAAGAGACATATATTTAATGTCCACCTCTTGCAGTATAATAGAAACCATCTTATTCACAGGCATGTCCATAGGTGAGCCGTTGATAATGTGTGCAATGGTCTCGCACACCTCAGTATGTTCATTAGCTAAGTCCTCACCAAACTCGCCTAGTAGCTCATATATCATCTGTTGTATTAACTCGTTATTCATCATAATCCCCAGTAATCCTCATCGTTTGTATCAAAAGGGATACCTGGAATATCCTCCCCCTTCTGTACGGATAATTCTAATAAATCTATAGCCCAATCAGGCAAATCTTGCATACTCAACGCATTATGCGAGTCTTGCATCATTACCTGATACAGAGGCTTTATCACCTCTGCCAGTTTTCTATTAACCTGCAAATCTACCTCATCCCGTATCATGGATTTAAGCAGAGCATAGTCTACTTTCTTATCCTCTACAGGTACAGATATCTTGCGTCTAGGTGGTATCACCTCACTCATGCTCTACGTCTCACTACCCTTCTGCGTACAGGGACAGGTGCTGGTTCTTTACGTTCTACCTGCTTATCTATCAAGGTAGCTCGTCTCAATGCCTGATAGTGTGTCATACATAGACCTTTAGCCACAACAATGCCTGGACACATAGCCTCAGAGCATGTGGTGTCTGCTGTGGAGTACTCAGCACGTTCAACATCTGGTGTGAGCTTACCGTGTATCCGTATCTGGTTGTAATGTTTGTTACAGTACCCCTTTGCATATACCTTGTTAGGGCAATTAGGTGCACTACATCTTCTGTTGTCTTTCTCTTCGTCAGTTAGCATTATTTTCACCAATTATGTTTCATGTGTCTATGTCGGTCTATTTGACCCTTTCTATATATAGTACGTCCTTTTACATGGCCTCTACCTGATGCTTTATTGGCATAAGGAAAGACCGTAACTATTATGTCTTCGCTGGTACACACAAATACGATATTGTGTGGTGTAATTTTGTAGAATGTACCCTTATGTATCCCCATCTTAGTTAGCTTGGTGTGATCTGGGCATTGTTTGTGTATATCAGAAAGTTGCGACTTTCTAGGTTTTCTTGCTAAGCTATATTCGTAGTATGGACAGATGTTACTAAAACGCTCAGCCCATCGTTTCTTTGCATGGTCAGTCATAGTCATTTTAGAGTACCTTATACGTTGTGCCGTTTATAACCTCTTCACGCTTGCCCACCCATGACGCTTTAACGTCAATTGTCTTTCCGTATTGTGGATGGTTCTTAAAGCGATTATGCGTGAGCCTACGCTTAGTGGCTCTACGTTTATGGTATCTAGGACTCTGGTGAGTGCCACCTTGATGTTCTTCAGCTTCACAGGGCATACGATTAAGGAACTGCACAGATGACAAGTCAGTACGCTGCCAAGGCTTTCTAGCATTATGCTTTCTACGCTGTATGCCAGTGGATTGCACTGCATGTAGATCAGATTCTGCCAGATACTTAAATAGCGATAAAGTGCTAAGTAGCATAGCCATCATGAACTGCTTTACCCGTACATCATACTTGTCTTTAGACTCAGTAATATCCGCTACTGGTGAACCCTTAATTGTGTTGTATGTGAGAAATTTTAGTATGTTAGCATCACCCTTACACTTGATAGCTACAGCAGAGTACCCGTCTGCCATTGTAGGATAGATCACGGATAACTGAGGGCTATCATCCACCATTTTAACTGTGACGTTATAATAGTTATATTCACCAAAATCGGGTAATGACTCTTTATTAATCTCTACCATTTGATTAAGAAACATGAAATCCTGTAGAGGAATATCTGTGATGTGTGTAGCCAATTCATCCATGAGGTATTGATGCTTGTTCTCCATAATAGAGATCATCACAAACTCTGCATGGTCATGTGCGTCTTTACACAATTGTGAACTTGGGTTCATTACTACAAGAGGGATTTCTGCCCACTGAAGTACAGATTTCTTGTATATAGGCGATAACCTTTTTAGATAAGAACTATCTAGTCTTCTAGGCATTACACTTCTCCGTTTTGCTTTGTTAAGTTGTTAAGCTGCTACTGGTCTATATTGTGGGTAAGGTAGTTTTACTTCCCGTTTTATACCACAAGTAGCCCATAGGTCTGACACACTCACCCCTATAACACCAGTAGGTGCATGTACTCTGTGTCTTAGACACTCGGTGTTACCACAAGGGTGTGATGGTACACAATACGTGATTGCTTCTGTTGAATAACTCATAACGTCCTCCTAATAATAGTGTGTGAGTTGATGTAAAGTATTTTATATATAAATATATAAAGTGTCAATATATTTTTAGAAATAGGTTAAAATTCCTTTGTATCAGTGATTTTAGTTTCCTCCTTGTATATAGAATATATGATAAAGATCAACGTAGGCCACAGGGCTGTAAGAGCTACTATGTAAAAGAAGTCCTCCAAGTCAACCCCATCGCCACTGATCATACACAGGGCAGACAGAGCAGCAAACGTAAAAACGGCTATGTACATGTATAGGTCTATCATCGTGTACCCATTCTCTCTGCGGCTTCTCTTGCTCGCTTGTCATACGCAACTTTCTCTTCAGGAGATAGTGCATCATATCTTTCCTGCTTGAGTATCGCTTGAGTGCCACTACTTAGTGGCCTATGTTCATACAAAGGACAATCTGGTGCAGTACATCCCTCTGTCTGATCACGCCATGTGCCGTTACCTCCACCCTCATCATATATACAGCTTTTACACATAGCGTTTATCGCTTGTTGTCTTGTTAACTTGCTCATTTCTCTGTCCTTGTGTTAGTTGATGGCTCGAACAATGGAGTAGATAATGCCTTTACAGATGCCTCCGCTAGACGCTTCTGCTCTGCCATATACTCAGGGCTATGCTCTAGCCCTCGTGGTGGTGGGGGTTGCCTATGCCCCTGTGATATCAATGCCTGTAGTTGCTGGTCGTCCTTCTCATTGTCCTTTAAGTGCTCGTTATACGATTCGTTGTCATTTATACTCATCTATCTTCCTCTATTATTATAATCCGTGGTCCACGGGTTTTACGTTTCTTTGCTGGCTTTTCCTGGGGTGAAGGTACATCTAAATCGATCTCACCAGATACAACCTGATTACGCTCAATATCCACTATCACGCCACCTGCTATCTCGCCTACAGATCGCCAGCCATCCTCTGTGCGTATTTGTAAAGTGCCATTGGTTGTTTCCCTCCGTATCTGCCCATGATCAGGTTGAGCAGCACCTATAGCTACTACCCTATCCATTGTTTCACCTACTATTTGTAAAGCATCCATGTCTGAAGGTACTTCTGCTATTGATCGGTCTCCTGCCCCATCAAGTAGGGAATCACGTATTGTAGCTACCATATTACTTTCCTCTGTCTGGTATTAGGTTCTGGGTAGATATGTACCTTTCTACCATCATTAACAAGCATATCGTACCAAGTAGATACATTGGTGTCATTGCCAGAATACATAACCCAGTAACCTTCTACATTGCCTCCATATTTATATCTATCTATGAAGTGAATAGGTGATGATTTCCACAGTTTGCCACAATACGGGTAGTCTCTTGTGTCATACGTCTTTGCGGTACTGCCATTTGCTTCAATATAGTAGATGTAGGCATCAGTTACCTGTACTACCCACACCCAATGAGCGAGACGTTCATTGAAATAATCACCTACTACGGGATTACGGAAAGCGACATCAGTATTTGCCGTTAATACGTCCCAATCCTTCATATTGTGATAATTCTCCCTTTTTTACGGTATTTAGCGGTTTTACAGATGTTTACAGTGTATTTATCCCTAATTTTATCAATATTTACGGTAATTGGCTTCATAGAGTAAGTTCTTAGCCCTCTTTCCGTCTCAGCAGACATGTGCTTCTCGAAATGGGCAAGTAACGCCTTTCTGCCATCTACCTTAATATAGAAGAGGTTAAATGGCTTACCCATATACTTTGGATGGCAAAAGCCTGTACGCTCGACCACGAACACTGAACAATGTGGTAGGTTCAATATGTCCCATATAAAGTTACCAAATTTAAAGGTCTTTACTCTGGGGTATGTCACACCGTTGAATGTTACCTCATCGAATTTCATCTTGCTCCAGTTTCCGTCTACGCTCCTTTAAAGAAGCCACTCTGTACTGATAATAAATAAGCACTATGCCAGCTATAGAAGCAAGCCCAGCCAATATCATGGGTACAGCCATGACGTATAAGAACCACTCAGGTACTCTTAATATGATCTCAGCCATTAGTGTTCCTCGTCTAGCCCATGAGGGCAACCAGGTGTGGCACAGACAGTATTGTGGTGGGTGATGTTATTACCGCATTTACAGAAGTGCTGCTTATCTACCTTAGTCTGTAAAGAAGCTAACTGATCGTTAAGTATGTCTAGCAATGTAGACACGTTGCACTCAAGTTCAGATATTCGCTGTTTCAGCTCTCGTATCTCACTCATGTTATGATTCTCCGTTTGTTTTGCTTAATACGTGTTATAAGTTCATCGTGCTGTGGTTTAAGTCTGCTTACCTCAGATAGTAAGGCCATCTGGTCTTTACGTATACCTTCTAAGATACGAATGGCCTCTCTAGCTCCTAAGTTGCGGCAGATGTCCAGTTTACTAGCCTCATGTAGCCAGTGTGCGGCATCTTTCAGCTCCTCTATTGTTTTGCCTTCTTTATAGTAGGCATACATAACCCACTTAAATCCCTCCTCTGTTCTCTTATCATATTTACGTGCGATACGTCTTACTATATATTCGCCAATAAAGTTCATGCTACTTTATTTACATATAGCTCAGTATCATCACAGTAACCCGTCTCCCAGTCTACACTGGTACACTTCTCTATGATCTCGTAATAACACCCCTCTTCCAGACCATCGACAGGCATATTACACACCAGTTCTATACCCACGTTCTCTATAGTATTTTGTAGAGCATCATAGGTACTACCATGAGCAACCTTAGATAATTTCAGTCCTGACACTATCTCATTGTCCAAAGTAAGACCTACCTCAATAGTAGGCATCGCTCTGTAGATATCAGGGAAGTATTCTTCCTCCTTCGGCTCATCACCGAAGTCTGCTATCGTTAGCTTACTCATCCTTCACTTCCTCTTTAACCAGCCAAGTGTTGTCTACAGCAAACCCTTTGTATACCTTCTGAGTAAGTGGACTTTGCCCCACATTAACCAGTGGAACTATTGCACTGATAAGCTCTATAAAAGAGTCATAGTCTATGTTGTACATATTCTCTATGGCCTCCTCTACTTCATCAGCATCTTTATTTACATCACCTGTGATCAGGTAATGTGCTAACTCTTCTACGTCTTGTATCGGACTCATACGTACCCCATTATATGTGCTAAAAAGAAAACTACTCCTGTTCCCCCTGTACCCACAAAACAGCATACTAATACCGCTACCATTTTGCTTTCCCCTAATAATTGGTTCATTTTTCTTTATGCCTTTTTTATTCTTTTTTTTAATTCTTGTTTAGAAAACCAGGCTCTCAGTGAGAAATCCCACCACGGCCTATACTGTGAAAATGTTATTATAGATATGGCTGAGCATATAAGGTCAGCCCATGCACATATCCAGTTAGTCAATCTGCTCTGTAATGTCATGTTTATTTATTTCCATTGATAGCATAGTGCTCTGGGATGCCATTATTCCTATAATGGTTATAGGGTTTCCCACGTAATGTCTATGTAGCACCTCACCATCTTCATAGCACAATAATAGGTTATTACATGTGCCTGCTTTCACGTTCTTTATAGTCTCTTCTAGTGTGTGTACTATACTTGCCTGTGTTTTTACGTCCATCATTTACTCCATTTGTATTATGCGTTTCCGCTTAGGTTTGTTAAATCGTTCTTGCCCTTTTACAAAGATATCTGCATAGATATGATCTCTACCTATGAGTAGTTCTTTTTCCTCTGCCTCGTCTATTGTATAAGTAGGTTCTTGGTCTAACCCCAGTGTTGGGCTTACTCGTTTAAATACATGGTTAGCGGCATCTTTGCTGTTGTTCGCTTTCACTATCAAAGTGCGACTATGCGATAGTGACATAAGTTGATCACCATACAGGCTTCTATAGGTCACTTGCTCCATGCACGTTTGCCTTTTCTGCACTACGTAATATGGCATGTTACCTCCATAACGCATTAAGCAAATCAAAGTCTGCTGACTTGATATTGCGAGTGCTTTTATTGGGTGTCAATGGCCGAGACATACAGTGATGTATAGAAGTCAGCTTAGTGTGAGTTCCTTTGAAAAACCCAGCCAGTCTAACAGCTAATACTTGCTTGTCCACTACGCAGTCAGGGTGTTTCACTAAATCACCTATAGGGTAGTGGTCTTCTTTGCCGTTTATAGTGTATAGGTACTGCCAACACCTATTGACCTTTATTCGTGGTGGTTTATTGCTCATTGAACCTTCTCTGTATTGTGAGTCTAGTCTTCATGAACTGATGCTTAGTCTTTCTGGAATCTCGTACCACTTGATTGATGTATAAGATAGTTCGTAACTTTTTATCAACAGCCGCAGACATTGCACCTATGTTCAATACATACTCTATGGCTGATACTTGATCTGCGTTAAGCTGTTTAAC
>Ga0164313_10006651_pt1 | contig 10181 bp, 8 predicted proteins | sample GuaBasSedimGuay4_FD_113735 | JGI IMG/M metagenome (GOLD analysis project Ga0164313, IMG submission 113735) | Subseafloor sediment microbial communities from Guaymas Basin, Gulf of California, Mexico - Guay4, Core 4569-4, 0-3 cm | ecosystem: Environmental > Aquatic > Marine > Hydrothermal vents >...
GAGAGCGAGAACAAATGGGCGCAATTTTGAGGCACATAGTGGGCCTACGTAACGAAAAATTGGGGACATTTGGGCCGCTCTCCCATCAGCGCAGTAGGTTGTTCCTAAGTCCGACAGGCTCCTGGGACCTGTCCATAAATAGTTGACTCTCGCAAAGACGCAGAGCACGCAAAGTATTAAATAATTGTTTTAATAACATATTAATGGCTTGTCTTGGCGTGCTTTGCGCCTTGGCGAGATTTATTCTTTCTTAGTCGACATTCCCGATGACATCGGCACCGGCAGGTGGAACGAAGGTGAAAACAGACTTGTCCAGGGGCGGATTGCGCTCGAAGGCAGTGAAACTGAAGGTGGTGGTATTGCCGAAGTTGTCCTCGGCCTTGATGCGGACAAGTGTCTTCGCGGAAAAATACAGATGAATCCTGGTGACGTTGCTGTCATCCGATTTGGGTACCAGCAGTACGTGCTGTTCGCCGCCGCCGGGATTAACCTCTTCTATATTGAATACGTTTCCCAGCGGTTCCTCGCCACTCAGTAACATCGCCGGTGTCGAGGTCAGCACGTCGCTGGCCTTCTGTACCGTCACCTGTTCCAGGTCTTCGTCATAGGACCAGAGACGCTCACCGTCCGCGACCAGTTGCTGACGATACGGGGTTTCATAGTCCCAGCGGAAACGCCCCGGACGTTTAATCCACATATGTCCCTGTGATGACTGCAATGGCCGGTTGTTGCCATCCACTACCTGTTGCTCGAAATCAGCTTGCAGGGTGTGCAGTCCGGCAAAGAAATCCGTCACATAGGACGGCTGTTTTTCCGCGAGGACCGCCGCCGGGAACAGCAGCACCAGCAGTATCGTTTTGTACCATATGTGATCGAGACAGGACATTATGCTTCCGGGGGTGGTGGTGCGATGACCTGACGGTTGCCATTGCTCTCCATGGGGGAAACGATGCCGGTTTCTTCCATGTGTTCAATCATGCGGGCGGCACGGTTATAGCCTATTTTGAGGCGCCGCTGTACTCCTGATATCGATGCGCGACGCGTCTGGGTCACAATGGCCACTGCCTGGTCATAAAGCGGATCGGACTCTGTATCGTCACCGCCACCACCACCCTTTTCAGGAGACAGACCCGGTACCGGTTCGGTAGAGACCTCAAGAATTTCCCGCACGTAATCAGGGCCGGATTTTCCTTTCAGGTGCCCCGCTACCTTGTGGACCTCCTGATCGGAAACAAAGGCACCGTGCACACGCACGGGTACGCTGGTCCCGGGTGCCATGTAGAGCATGTCACCGTGGCCCAGCAATTGATCTGCACCCATCTGGTCAAGAATGGTACGGGAGTCGATTTTTGAGGAGACCTGGAACGCAATACGGGTCGGTATATTTGCCTTGATCAGGCCGGTGATGACATCTACCGACGGGCGTTGTGTGGCAAGTACCAGGTGGATGCCAGATGCGCGGGCCTTTTGAGCGAGGCGTCCAATCAGTTCTTCCACTTTCTTGCCGACGACCATCATCATGTCGGCCAGTTCGTCAATAACGATGACTATAAAGGGCAGGTGCTGCAGCGCTGGATGCTCGGTACCTTCCAGCGCCTCTTCCGGCTTGAACAAGGGATCAGGAATCGGTTTTCCTGCATCCTCAGCAGCTTTGACCTTGTTGTTATAACTGTCGATACTGCGAACACCCATTGCCGCCATCAGCTTGTAACGGCGTTCCATTTCAGCGACACACCAGCGCAGGGCATTGGATGCCTCGTTCATATCGGTAACGACCGGGGTCAGCAGATGTGGAATACCTTCGTACACCGATAGTTCCAGCATCTTCGGGTCGATCATGATGAGCCGCACATCTTTTGGTAATGTTTTAAAGAGCAGGCTCAGTATCATGGCATTGATGCCCACGGATTTACCGGAACCGGTGGTGCCGGCAACCAGTAAATGCGGCATTTTCGCCAAGTCGACCACAATGGGCAGGCCGCTGATGTCCTTGCCCAGCGCCATTGTTAACGGGGACGTCGATTCATCAAATTCATGCGTATTCAGTATCTCGCCGAGGCTGATGATCGAGCGATGTTCATTCGGGATCTCAAGGCCGATGACCGACTTGCCGGGAATTACATCAACCACACGCACACTGATGGCAGCCAGGGCGCGGGCAATATCTTTCGCCAGATTGCTTACCTGGCTTACCTTGACGCCCGGACCCAGATCAAGTTCGAAACGGGTGATCACCGGGCCGGGATTGACCGCAACCACCTCCAATTCAATATTGAAGTCCAGCATCTTCATCTCGACCAGCCGTGACATGGCCTCAAGTGCGGAGGTGGAATATCCTTCCGCTGAAGGTCGCGGGGGGTCGAGCAGTGACAGTGGCGGCAGCTCGGAATTGGGCGGCGGATCAAACAGGGGCACCTGGCGTTCCCGCTCGAGGCGTTCACTTGGTTTGGGTACTTTGATAACGGGTTCGATGCGTACCGGTTTACGTTTCGCCACCTTCTTCTGGCTGGCCCTGATGACTTCCTTGCGCTCGGTGCGTGCCCGCCGGCTTGCCAACTGCTCGGGTATTTGCCCCGCGATAGCAACCACATGGTCAGCAAGGAGCAGTGTGTGCTTACCGACAAAGTCCATTACCATCAGCCAGGACAGTCCCGTAAACAGGGTGACGCCGGTAAGAAACAGCGCCAGCAGGAACAGCGTTGCGCCGACAGGACTGACGACATCAACCAGGCCATTACCGATGACGTTACCGAATACACCGCCGGCACCGGCTGGCAATTGTCCCTGATGGCTACCGGACTCAAGTGTTGCCAGTCCGCAACCCGCACCGACCGTCAGCAGGAAACCGGCCCAGCGAACCGCCAGCACATGCAGATCGATTTCTCCCGTGGGCGTAAGACCGCGGTAAACCAGCCAGCCGCTGTAACCGACCATGACGGGAAACAGGTAAGCAAGGTAGCCCAGCAAGTACAGCAGAACATCGGCCAGCCACGCACCGATCAGTCCTCCGGCATTGTATATGCGGACCACGTCGCCACTATTTGACCAGCCGGGATCTGCGGGGTGATAACTTGCCAGGGATACCAGCAGGAAGATGGCTACTGCGCTGAGAATGAACAACGCCCCTTCGCGCAAGCCACGGGTTACCTGGTGGGACAGTTTTGCAGTTTTGCCTGCTTTTCCTGTTTTACGTCGCGCTTGAGCCAAAATCATCCTCTTTAATAGGTAGTGATGCCAATTGCAAGATTCTATTCAATTTTATTTCTTAAGCAAGTGATTCTTTCAGCGCGGGGTGAACAATGTTTCCGGCTTCGATATTGATGCCGCGCGCCAGTGGCGGATTCGTTTTCCAGTCAGCCCGGGTTATCAGGTGTATATAGGGGAGCAAGGCAGCCGAGAGTGCCTGTGAGGCGCTGCGCGGAACCGCTCCCGGCATGTTGGTAACCGCAAAATGCAGTACGCCCTCCTCCATATAGGTCGGGTTCTCATAGGTGGTTGGCCGGGTAGTCTCAATACAGCCGCCCTGGTCAACCGAAATATCCACAATCACACTGCCTGCCGACATTGCCGCAACCATCTGACGTGTCACCACATGGGGTGAACGGTCACCGATTTTCAGTATCGCACCAATCAGCAGGTCAGCACCGGCAACCGCATGCCTGACTGCGTCCTGGTAGGGGTACAGGCCGGTGACGTTATTACCCAGGCTGCGCATGGCCACCAGACGTTCACGATTGCGGTCAAATACGGTCACTTCCGCACCCATGGCGGCTGCCATGGCCGCTGCATTCCCGCCGGCATTGCCCGCGCCGATGATGACCACCCGGCCACGCTCGGCCCCCGGCAAACCACCCAGCAGCAGCCCCTTGCCACCTGCCGGCTGCTGCAACAGGTTGCTGCCTATCTGGGTAGCGAGTCGCCCGGCAATGTCACTCATGGGTGCCAGCAAGGGCAATGTCCTGTTATCTGCCTCGACGGTTTCAAAACCCACGGCAGTCAGTCCAATGGCTCGCAGCTGGCTGGCAAGTTCCGGGTTGGCGGCAAGGTGCAGGTAACAGAACAACCGGTGATCTCTTTGCAACAGGGCCAGATCGCCGGCGACCGGTTCCTTGACCTTGATGAGCAGTTGCGCCCGGCCATAGGTCTCCGCAGCATCCCGGGAAATGGTCACGCCGGCAGCGGCATAGAGATCATCTGAATACCCTGAAAGTTTTCCGGCATTTTGTTCCACGTAAACGCTGTGGCCAGCCTGAACCAGGTCGCCGCAAGCCTCCGGATTAAGCGCTACACGGCCTTCCAGTGGCTTGATCTCGCGAGGAATCCCTATTTGCATGACAGCTTTACCCTACTCCCCAAGTTCCGTAACATTCAGCACCTGCTATTTGAGCTGTCCTGTTAAACGGAGTCATTATACATGAGCGATATCAAGCACTGCCGCCTTCTTATTCTGGGCTCCGGCCCGGCCGGGTATACCGCTGCCGTCTACGCTGCCCGGGCCAACCTGGATCCTGTCCTCGTGACGGGGCTGGAACAGGGTGGCCAGTTGATGACCACTACCGAGGTCGAGAACTGGCCCGGTGGAGAAGCAGGCCTGCAGGGTCCGCCGCTGATGGAAAACATGCGTGAACATGCAGAACGTTTTAATACCGAGATGATCTTTGATCACATTCATACGGTCGATTTCAGTAACAAACCGTACCGGCTCGAGGGTGACTCCGGTGTCTATACCTGTGACGCACTGATAATTGCGACCGGCGCCTCTGCCATGTACCTTGGTCTGCCCTCTGAAGAGGCGTTCAAGGGGAAAGGTGTATCTGCCTGCGCAACCTGTGACGGCTTCTTTTACAAGCAACAGGCCGTGGCCGTCATTGGCGGTGGTAACACGGCGGTCGAGGAAGCCCTTTATCTGGCAAACATTGCCTCGCATGTGACGCTGGTGCACCGTCGCGATGCACTGCGTTCTGAAAAAATCCTTCAGGATCGCCTGTTCAAGAAAGAACAGGAAGGCGTAGTGACCATTGCCTGGGACAGTGTGCTGGAAGAAGTGCTGGGTGATGACAGCGGCGTGACCGGTATGCGCATAAAAAATGTCAAGGACAACAGCACCCGGGATATCGATCTAATGGGGGTATTTATCGCCATTGGACACAAGCCGAATACCGGTATTTTTGATGGCCAGCTTGAAATGCATAATGGTTATATCAAAATCAGGAGCGGTACCGAGGGTAATGCGACGGCAGCCAGTGCGGCTGGTGTGTTTGCCGCGGGTGATGTCTGCGATCACATCTACCGCCAGGCGGTGACCTCTGCCGGGACGGGTTGTATGGCGGCGCTGGACGCGGAAGTGTATCTGGACAATCTGGCCGCAAAGGACTGACTCCGGTGCTCCCTTGCATACCTCGGTCGTCACCAGTATCCATGATATTCCGGCCCGTGACTGGAACCGGGTCAGCGGCACCGGTCACCCGTTTCTGCGTTACGAGTTTCTTGCCGCACTGGAAACCCACGGTTGTGTCGGTGAGGTCCAGGGCTGGATACCGCAACATATCGTTGCCTTTGATGACGGGGAACTGGTGGGCATCGTCCCGCTTTATCTAAAAGATAATTCCTATGGTGAGTTTGTTTTTGACTGGGCCTGGGCCGAGGCCTATCACCGGGCCGGGCTCGCCTACTATCCGAAACTTGTTGCAGCGATTCCCTATACCCCGGTAACCGGCGCCCGTTTACTGGTACACCCTGCACGTGATCGCGCTGCCGTTTGCAGTGCGTTAATTGACCGGGCACAGTTGCTAATGGAGGAAACGCACGCCTCCTCCCTTCACTGGCTGTTCAGCAATGAAGCCGATACCGCAACGCTGGTTGCAAAGGGATTGCTGCGGCGCACCGGTTGTCACTTCCACTGGCACAACGAGGGCTATGCCTCGTTCGAGGATTTCCTGTCCCGCCTGAGTTCTCGCAAGCGCAAAAAGATCCGCCGGGAACGGCGGCACGTTGCAGAGGCCGGGGTACGGATGGAAATTGTGCCTGGCAGTGAAGCCAGCAGCGAGCAATGGCAGGCCATGCACTTTTTCTACCGGACTACTTTTCTGAAGAAGTCCGGTATGCCGACTCTGACGCTGGCATTCTTCGAGGAGATCAGCCGCACCATGGGTGAACAGCTTGTGCTGGTCTTTGCCCGCCATGAACAACGGCCTGTCGCAGGAGCCATCATGTTGCGTGGTGACAATGCCCTTTACGGGAGGCACTGGGGCTGTCTGGAAGAATTCAACAGCCTGCACTTTGAAGCCTGTTATTATCAGGGTATCGAGTACTGCATAGAAAACAGACTGGCATTGTTCGAGCCCGGCGCACAGGGTGAGCATAAAATCAGTCGCGGATTTCTACCCAGCTACACCTGGTCTGCGCACCAGCTTGTCAATGAACAGTTCAGCGAGGCCATTCAGCGCTATTTGCTTCAGGAGCACGAGATGATGGTCGATTATCACGATGACCTGATGCAAACCTCACCCTTCAGGAAGACACAGTAGCTATAGCGGGTTTACACGGCATGACGCAGAGCAGAACACCCACACCTTGCTGGCTTGACCCGGAAGCACTGGAAATCGTCTTTCCGGATGTCGAACTTGCCCTGCAGGAGCCTGATGGACTGCTGGCTGTTGGCGGTAAACTTTCCACCGAGTGGCTGCTACATGCCTATCAACGGGGCGTCTTTCCCTGGTATGGGCAAGACCAGCCGATTCTGTGGTGGGCACCTGACCCGCGGCTGGTATTGTTCCCGGAAAATCTGCACGTTTCGCACAGCCTCGCCAGGGTCATCAAAAGGGGCAAGTTCACGGTTACCCTTGATACGGCCTTTACTGATGTCATCACGGCATGCGCCAGACCACGTCCGTCACAGGCAGGGACCTGGATTACACCCGAAATGAAATCGGCCTATGTCGATCTACACCACGCAGGCCATGCGCATTCAGTCGAATCCTGGTGTGACGGTGTGCTCGCCGGTGGGCTTTACGGTATTGCAATCGGGAATATTTTCTTTGGGGAATCAATGTTTACCGAAGTTGCCGATGCCTCCAAGACAGCCTTCATTACCCTGGTCCGGCAACTGGAACGCTGGGGGTTCACCCTGATTGACTGTCAGGTGCACACAGACCACCTTGCAAGCCTGGGGGCAGCGCCGGTCTCGCGTAAAGAATTTACCGCACTGCTTGAACGGGGTTGCCAGCAACCGGACCGCCGGCAGCCCTGGATGTTTGACGAGCACCCAGGTCTGACAGGCTCCCGGGGTGACCAAAAAAGCTGATTTTCTATTCCGGGCAGGGGTCTTCTGCCCCTGATTTCAGGTATACTTCCGCGATTACGTGGTTTACAAATCAGGATATTTTGGAATGGCAAAAGAAGAACACATTGAAATGGAAGGCACTGTTACCGAGGCACTTCCGAATACCATGTTCAGGGTTGAACTTGAGAATGGACACGTGGTTACAGCACATATTTCCGGAAAAATGCGCAAGCATTACATACGGATTTTGCGTGGTGACAAGGTGACTGTTGAACTGACGCCCTATGACCTGAGCAAGGGGCGTATTACCTACCGGGCACGCTGATACTGCTAAATTATCCGTAGGATGTGCTGAGGAACGAAACTTCCGCGATTGATGCGCTTCGTTCCTCAGCACATCCTACGGAACTACCGTGACACCACTGCTGCCTGCTGTGAGCTAGTGAACCTTTTCCTTCCCCTTTATTTCAAAGGTCAGTTCGTCGTCTTCCAGGTGAATAATCAGGTGACCGCCCTGTGCCAGGTCACCGAACAGTAATTCATCGGCAAGTGGTTTCTTGATGTATTGCTGGATAGTCCGGGCCATGGGGCGTGCCCCCATCTTTGGATCATAGCCGCGTTCCGCCAGCCAGAGACGTGCTGCCGCATCGACTTCGATGGTTATATTCTGCTCCTGGAGTTGGGCCTCCAGCTCGAAAATAAACTTGTCGACCACCTTGGTAATGTGTGCTGGATCAAGGGCATTAAACTGTACTGTCGCATCCAGGCGGTTCCTGAACTCCGGCGTAAACAAGCGCTTAATGGCTTCCATTGCATCAGAAGCATGGTCTTGCCGGGTAAAACCAATGGATGCGCGGCTGGATTCATGGGCGCCGGCATTGGTTGTCATCACAATTAAGACATTGCGAAAGTCGGCCTTGCGACCGTTGTTGTCCGTCAGGGTGCCGTGGTCCATGATTTGCAGTAGCAGGTTAAATACGTCCGGGTGCGCCTTCTCTACCTCATCGAGCAGCAGCACGACGTGAGGATTCTTGGTGATCGCCTCCGTGAGAAGCCCCCCCTGATCATAGCCGACATATCCGGGAGGCGCGCCAATCAGGCGTGATACCGTGTGGCGCTCCATGTATTCGGACATATCAAAGCGCACCAGTTCCAGTCCCAGAATTCGGGCCAGCTGGCGGGTTACCTCGGTCTTACCTACACCGGTAGGACCGGCAAACAGGAAGGAGCCAACGGGCTTGTCTGCATTGCCCAGGCCGGAGCGTGACATCTTGATGGCGGTCGTCAGCGTATCAATGGCTGCGTCCTGCCCATAAACCACCATCTTCAGATCACGTTCAAGATTGCGGAGAGACTCCTTGTCCGAGGCGGATACTGTTTTCTCGGGTATCCGGGCCATCTGAGCGATCACCTGTTCGATCTCGGCGATGCCGACGGTTTTCTTGCGTTTGGAGGGCGGCAGCAGGCGTTGTCCGGCGCCGGCCTCGTCAATGACATCAACCGCCTTGTCAGGCAAGTGACGGTCATTGATATAACGATCCGCCAGCTCGGCGGCACTGCGCAAGGCGCGGGCCGAATATTTTATCTTGTGGTGCTCTTCAAACCGTGTCTTCAGGCCTTTCAGAATGTTAATGGTCTCTTCGACGCTGGGTTCGTTGATATCAACCTTCTGAAAACGACGCGCCAGTGCATGGTCTTTTTCAAAAATACCGCGATATTCCTGGAAGGTGGTTGAACCGATGCATTTAAGTTCACCCGAGGCCAGCATCGGCTTCATCAGGTTGGAGGCATCCATCACCCCACCTGATGCGGCACCGGCACCGATGATGGTGTGGATCTCATCAATAAAGAGAATGGTCTCCTCTTCCCTCTTTAGCTGGCCAAGTACTGCCTTGAAGCGTTTTTCAAAATCACCCCGGTACTTGGTGCCCGCCACCAGCGAACCAAGATCAAGTGCATAGATGGTACTGTTGAGCAATACCTTCGGAACCTCACCATCGACGATCATCTTCGCCAGACCTTCAGCAAGTGCCGTTTTACCCACGCCGGCCTCACCGACAAACAAGGGGTTATTTTTGCGACGACGGCAGAGTATCTGGATCGTACGCTGGACTTCAGCCCGTCGCCCGATCAGGGGGTCGATCTTCCCCTGTGCGGCCAGCTCGTTAAGATTGACGGCGAAGGTATCCAGGGGCTGTTTCGCAGTCGCATCAGCAGGTTCGTTCTCCACCGTATTCTCGGATAGTTCTTCAGGCTGCTCATAGGCCTTTGAAATGCCGTGTGAAATATAGTTGATGACATCGAGGCGTGTGATGTTCAGCTTGTTGAGGAAATAAACGGCCTGTGATTCCTGCTCGCTGAAAACCGCAACCAGCACATTGGCTCCTGTTACCTCGGTTTTGTCAGAGGACTGCACATGAAAAACAGCCCGTTGCAGGACACGCTGGAATCCCAGTGTTGGTTGCGTCTCGCGGGTGTCACCTTCCAGGAGCTTTGGCGTGGTTTCTTCCAGGAAGGTGCCGACATCTTCCTTGAGCTGATCCAGATTTCCCCCGCAGGCGCGTAACACTTCAACGGCTGAGGGGTTGCCAAGCAAGGCATAGAGCAGATGCTCAACAGTCATGAACTCATGGTTTTTTTCCCGCGCTTCCTTGAAGGCAAGATTCAACGTAAATTCAAGTTCTTTACTCAGCATGTCAGTGTCTCACTGGTAGTCCTTCAACATGATAATTACGGGTTCAGCGTCCCTGTGGTGTTTCGCAGCAAGGCGCGGTGCGAAGGCAATGGCCCATTCCCTTGTCGAGCACTGGAACGCAGCGGCGGGACACCACAGGGACGCCCTCCGGGTTAGCTTGTCAACGCCCACGGACTGCGTTCCGCCTCTTGACAAGGGAATGGC